>PPYF01064903.1_pt1 | contig 104214 bp, 81 predicted proteins | sample 1559871 | NCBI WGS metagenome assembly PPYF01 (sample SAMN08240021, study PRJNA423297) | Human gut metagenome, whole genome shotgun sequencing project.
TTTTTTGCCAGGTACACGCCCCGGCAAAAAATGGATTGCATTTCATTTGCCGCCTGCGGGCGGCAAACTCTGCGAGGCTTTTTTGATAAGCTGTTGAACCCCGGCGCGGTGCGCCGGGGTTCATACGTTTTGTTCGTTGTGTTGGCTCTCCATCAGGCGGCGGGCCTTTCTCCTGGCCCGGGTCAGGGCCATGCGGACGCTGTCGGGCTTCACGCCCAGCTCCCGGGCCAGCTCCCCGTCCGAATAGTCCAGGATATACCGGGCCTCCAGCAGCCAGCGGGTGTTCTCGTCCAGCCGGGGCCACACCTGGGCCAGGGCGTCCAGCTCCAGGCGGCGCAGCACCCGGTCCTCCACCTCCTGCCGCTCATCCGGGACCTCCGGTTCGCCGTCCAGCGGCACCAGGGATGGCGGCTGCTGTCCCGGACGGCGTTATAGGCCGTGTGGCGGCAGGCGGCGGCAATATACCCCGCCAGACCCTCCGGCTCCAGCCGGCGCAGGGTGTCCAGATGGTCGATGAGCCGCAGCAGGGTGGTTTGCAGCACGTCCTCCGTGGCCCACTTGTCGCCCAGGATATCATAGATGGTGCGATACATCAGCCGCTGATACTTCACAAACAGGCGGGTCATATAGGCCCGGTCGTCATCGTCCCGGATCGCAAGGATGCAGATCGGCAGCATATGGACCCTCCTCTCCCCGGCGGCAGCCGCCGGACCAAAAAATCGACATTTTATATTATAGAGGCCGTTCCCGGAAAAGCAAGAAAATTTTTCAAAAACCCGGTTGCAAATTCCCGGAACCGGTGTTACTTATATAGAGGGGTTACCAGGAAAGCGAAATCTGCGAAAGGAAGTGGATGCAATATGAACAACCGTCAACAGGCCCGGGAGGAGGCCCTGTTTGTTCTGCTGATGGAACAGGTGGCCCGGCAGCAGGACCTGCAGGCCCGGCAGCTGGGCCGGGCGCTGGAGGAGGACCCGGAGGCGGCCCTGTCCCCTGCCCTGCAGCAGCGCTGCATGCAGACCCTTCGCCGGGGCTTCCGCCGCCGGGACCGGCAGGCGGCAGGCCGGACCACCCGCCGCGTCATGAGCCGGGTGGCCGTGGCGGTGCTGGCGGCGGTGCTGTGTCTCACGGCGGCCTTCGCCGTGTCCCCTACCCTGCGCAGCAAGGCCCTGCACTGGGCGGCAAAGGTGTTCCCCACCCACACGGAGCTGCGGCTGAACCCTGACGCCGCCCCCGCCAACGGCCAGACCTATGAGCCGGTGGTGAACTGGCTGCCTGTGGGGCTGACCCTGGAGGAGCAGCGGTCCGACCGCGGATTTTCCAATTATCATTACACCGACTCCGACGGCTGCTGGCTGGACGTGGAGCTGCTGCTTTTCAGCAGCGGCGGCGTCATGAGCCTGGACACGGAAAACGCCGACGTCCGGGAGACGGTCATCAGCGGCTATCCGGCCATCACCATCCACAAGGAGGGCGTGTCCGTGGCCGCCTGCACCCTGGAGGACCTGAACGCCATCCTGCTGGTCACCGGCCAGGGCTTCTCCGTGGACGACGTGGTCCGGGTGGCGGAAAGCGTCCGCCTGCGATAGCGGGGCCGCCAGTCATTCCCATTCTTTCCCCGCCACCGAGGGCGCCAAGCACAAGGAGTGCACCGTGTGCCCGGAGGATAAGGAGCAGCTTTCTATAAACAGTCAACCAGGGGCGGCCCCGCGCGGGACCACCCCTGGTTGATCGTTTTAGAGTTTTCAGCGATGCCGCAGCTTACAGGCTGTTCAGATAGTCCCGCACCTCCCGAACGCCGATGAAGGCGTGGGGGCCTGCCTCGTACCGGGGGTCGGCGGAGGCCAGGCACACCAGCAGGTCATCGGGATAGTCCGAGATGAAGAAGTACACCGGGGCATAGGAATCTGCCGGATATTCATAAATCAGGTACGTTCCCTCGTCCAGCTTCATATAAAGCATGGTCTGGTCCAGCTTCCGACCCACTTCCTCTATCTGTTCATTTCTGTCCAGCTCCGTGTCGATCAGCGACCGGATCATGGTGGTCAGGTGTTCATACTCGTCGCTGCCCTTTTCAAAAACGGACTTCTCCCGGCCATTTTTGGCCAGAACGATCCGCTCCGGGTCCGCCAGCTCGCCCAGGGATAGCTCCTGATATGGGTGGTCCTGATAATCCTCGGGATTGGCCCACTCCACCTTCTGCCCGCACCCGGCCAGCAGCACGAAGCACAAGGCCAGAGGCAGGAGGATCTTTGCGATTTTCTTCATAGCTTTCTCCTCTCAAGCACTCACTGTTTATTCAGATAATCCAGCAGCTCCTGGGCCTCGGTGGCAGACCAGAAGCCGTGCAGCGTCAGGCTGTCCTCAATGGGAGAATAGATGCCCACGATGCTGTTCTGCGTCTCAGGCATCTCAAAATACACCGGAGCATAGGAGTCCGCCGCATACTCATAAATCAGCCAGACGCCGCTCTCCAGCTCTGCCCCGGACTTTGTACCGTCCAGCTTCCGGCCCAGGTCCTTTACCTGTTCATTTTCATCCAGCTGCGCTTCTATCAGCTGGCCCAGGGTGGATACGATTTTTTCATACGTCTCCGTGCCCTTGTCAAAGCTATTCTTTTCCCGGCCATCCCGGGTCATCACGATCCGCTCCGGGGCGGCCACCTCACCGGCGTAAACATCCTGGGCGGGATGGTCCTTATAGTCCTCCCAACCGGCCAGCTCCACCTTTTTTCCGCACCCGGCCAGCAGCAAGAAGCACAGCGCCAGGGGCAGAAGAATTTTCAGCAATTTCATGTCGTCGCTTCCTTCCTTCCAATTCGAATGCGTTTGTTTGCGCTGACAATAGGGATTATACCATATAAATTATGAAATGTAAATATGAAAGTTTGATTTTCGTTTTTCTTCGCGCTTTCGACTGTTCTGAAAAACTCGTCAACACGGTGTCGAATAACGTCCTTTTGTTTTCTTCCATTTTCCGGTTGCACCCGGGCGGCGGAGGGTGTATAATACGAATCGTTCAAAATTGAACCTTTCAAAATCGGAGGAATCACCATGACCAACGCCTATCAGGTATACACCGCCGCCCGGCAGCTGCTGGAGGGGTACGCCGCCGCCATGCAGCCCCTGTGCCGCCGGGAGGGTCTGGCCCCCAACGGGGTGGACATTCTGCTGTTTCTGGCCAACAACCCGGGCCTGGACACCGCCCGGGACGTGTGCACCTATCGGGGACTGAAGCCGGGCATCGTCTCCTTCCACGTGGAGAAGCTGGTGCAGGAGGGGTATCTGCTGCGGCAGCCCGCCCCCGGGGACCGGCGCAAGTGCCGCCTGGTGTGCACCGAGAAGGCCGGGCCTGTGGTGCAGCAGGGCCGTGAGCTGCAGGAGACGTTTTTCCGCCGCCTGGCCCGGGGCCTGGAGCCGGAGGACCTGGCGGCCTTCCGACGCTGCCTGGAGGGCTTCCGCCGGAATCTATCCCAAATGACACAGGAGGACGCATAATGACGCAGGACAAGGAATTTCTGGGCACGGAGCCGGTAGGACGGCTCCTGTGGAAGCTGGCGGTGCCCACGGTGATCGCCCAGCTGGTGAATATGCTGTATAACATCGTGGACCGCATCTACATCGGCCATATCCCCGGTGACGGCAGCCTGGCCCTGACCGGCGTGGGGGTGTGCCTGCCCATCATCATGATTATCTCCGCCTTTTCGGCCTTTGTGTCCTCCGGCGGCGCGCCCCGGGCCTCCATCGCCATGGGCCGGGGGGACTATGACCAGGCCCAGCGGATCCTGGGCGGGTGCTTCACTTTACAGGTGGCCATTTCCCTGGTATTGACGGCGGTGCTGCTGATCTGGAACCGTCCTTTGCTGCTGGCCTTCGGCGCCAGCGGGAACACCATCGAGTATGCCGTCCAGTATATGCAGATTTATGCCCTGGGCACCCTGTTTGTGGAGCTGACCCTGGGCCTGAACGCCTTCATCACCGCCCAGGGCTTCGCCCGGGTGGGCATGAAAACCGTCCTCATCGGCGCGGTGTGCAACATCCTGCTGGACCCCCTGTTCATCTTCGCCCTGGACATGGGCGTCCGGGGGGCGGCCCTGGCCACGGTGCTGTCCCAGGCGGTATCCTGCGTATGGGTGGTGACCTTCCTGCGGGGGAAGCAGACCCTGCTGCGGCTGGAAAAGGCGTCCCTGCCCATCCGGCCCCGGCTGATTCTGCCCTGCGTGGCCCTGGGCACCGCCACCTTCATCATGCAGGCCAGCGAAAGCGTCATCTCCGTGTGCTTCAACGCCTCCCTGCTGAAATACGGCGGCGACCTGGCCGTGGGGGCCATGACCATCCTCTCCAGCGTCATGCAGTTTGCCATGCTGCCCTTGCAGGGCATCGCCCAGGGGGCCCAGCCCATCTCCAGCTATAACTTCGGCGCCGGCAACGCCCGGCGGGTGCGCCAGACCTTCCGGCTGCTGCTGAAGGTCTGCCTGGGCTACGCCCTGGTGCTGTGGGCCTGCATCCAGCTGTTCCCCGGGGCCTTCGCCCGGATTTTCACGCCGGAGCCGGAGCTGGTGGCCTTCACCGCCGGGATGCTGCGGATCTACTGCGGGGCCCTGTTCCTGATGGGCATCCAGATCGCCTGCCAGATGACCTTCGTGTCCATCGGCAACGCCCCCTGCTCCATCGTGGTGGCGGTGCTGCGGAAGTTCGTGCTGCTGCTGCCGCTGATCTATCTGCTGCCCCACCTGCTGGCGGACCAGACCCGGGCCGTGTTCCTGGCGGAGCCTGTGGCCGACGTCATCGCCGTCACCGGCACAGTGCTCCTGTTCAGCTTCCAGTTCCGCAAGGCCCTGCGGAAGCTGGAAAGCGAAAACAAGACGTAATATCCGGCCAGAATATTGCGGCTTGTATACAAAAAAGCATCCCCGGCAAAAGCCGGGGATGCACACCTGCATCGTTGATATGATTCAATCGGTTCTTCCTTTATCCTGGAATATGATGCATTTCAACCTCTGCTCCGCGAATATCCTTCAGGCCATGTAATTCAAGTCCTATAGCAACCGAAAGCGTTCCTGCTTTTGTATCGATACCAACGGATATAGATGGTGAAACTGCAATCCGCGCGTGAGTATAATTACCTACGGCATTAAACCAGCCTCCAGTGTTAGGCGATGTATAATGAGACCTATACTGAAAATGCACTCGGAAATTACTGTACAGGGTGGAAGAGCTCAGACCGAATGTATCATTTGGCAGATTGAAATAGCAAGCCGAGCCATACCAGTTACCATTTACAGCATTTCCGTAATTGCTGTTGATATATACAGCTTTTTCATCGTACTTTTTGACTCCGGCATTGATATAGGTAATATCATAGATGTAGTAACCATATTGCGTATCCGGGCTTACCGTATTATTCATTGCGCACGCGCCAAGTGAGTCTGTCCCTCGAAAAGTCGGCATAGTCAGCCACTCGCTATCAACAGCATAAAGATACTGGGCATTTCCTTGATAGCTCACAGTGAGATCAACACGCATATAAGAATCTTGGAAATATTTTTTCTCTGTTGTGGAAAGAGTCGCCGCTCCCTCCACAGCATATTTATATTTGATGGCGTCCTGCGCGGAGTTCAATTCCGCCGACTCTGCCACGGCTTGTTCTTCAGGCAAATAAGTTACGTTTCCAGAGCTGTCAACTTTACTGTACGACGTCATAACGGTAATTTCTCGGCTTACAGCAAAGGACTGTAGGGTTTCATCATCAAGGCGATCAATGTTCTCTTTCTGCATTCCGACAGCAGCCAGCATAGCTTTGGTTTTCTCCATATTTTCCGTGAATTCCGAGTGTGTTTGGCGGCTCTCATAATCTTCGCTCTTGATAGAACGAGTTATTCTTCCGTATTCGTCTATTCTCTCAGAAATGCGAAAAGAATATCCGGCTTCCTCAACTGTTTTCATTGTATCATTGCCGGTAAGGTCTACCGCAAGGGAAGTGGGCATAAGCGAGAAAATCATAGCGAGTGCAAAAATGATAGATAAAACTTTCTTCATATAAGTTCTCCTCTCTCTGCATTGAATGTCCTACTGTCTGTACTGCTACTTCTTCTTTTTTCCTCTCAGTTGGTACATGATAAACGCCCCCATGGTAATGGCAGCAAAAGCTGCTCCTATGTCATATATACCATACGATATAATACTCACATATAACCCTGCAAAATAGGCGGCCAGGGAGCAAACCACACTGAGAATGACAACCCACATAAGAATTCACCACCTTTCTGTTCAGAATTCTTCCTGTTTTTATTGATTATAACACACTAATAACCGAAATGCAAAGAATTTTTTCAATTCTCTACATTTTCATTTCCGGCGAAGCGACAACAAATTGTGATATCCGGCCAGAATATTGCGACTTGTATACAAAAAGCATCCCCGGCAGAAGCCGGAGATGCCGCGCTTATAGGTCAGATTTTGATCAGCTCATATTCCCGGCTGCCCATGCCCAGCTTTTCGGCGTGCTCCAGGCAGCTCATCCAGTCCGTCTCCGGATGGAGATGGTGGAAGTGGTCATGGCCGCAGTCCCCGGCGGCAGCGGCCCCCGGCAGGGGCGGCTGGGCGTTTACCGCGTCGGCGCAGGCCATGTCCAGGGCCACCGGGTCAAAGCTGGCGAACATACCCACGTTGGGGATGATGGCCGCGTCGTTCTCCGGATGACAGTCGCAGTTGGGAGACACGTCGATGACCAGGCTGATGTGGAAGCAGGGCCGCCCGTCCACCACCGCCTGGGCATACTCGGCGATCTTGCGGTTCAGATTGGTGACCGTCTCGTCCCAGTTCACCCGGATGGCGTCCCGGGGACAGACGGCGATGCACCGGCCGCAGCCCACGCACCTGCTGTGGTCGATGGTGGCCTTGCGGTCCGTAACGGTGACGCCGTTGTGGGCGCAGATCCGGGTGCAGGCGCCGCAGCCCACGCAGTGCTCCTGGGCCACATGGGGCTTCCCGGCGTTGTGCTGCTCCATCTTACCGGCCCGGCTGCCGCAGCCCATGCCGATGTTCTTCAGCGCGCCGCCGAAGCCCGCCTCCTCGTGGCCCTTGAAATGGGTCAGGGAGATGAACACGTCCGCGTCCATCACCGCCCGGCCGATCTTGGCCTTCTGCACATATTCGCCGCCGCGCACCGGCACCTCCACCTCGTCGTTGCCCTTGAGGCCGTCGGCGATGATGATCTGGCAGCCGGTGGACAGGGGGGAGAACCCGTTGAGCATGGCGGCGTCCATGTGGTCCAGGGCGTTTTTCCGCCCGCCCACATACAGGGTGTTGCAGTCGGTCAGGAAGGGCTTGCCGCCCCGCTCCTTCACAAAGTCTGCCACGGCCTTGGCCCAGTTGGGCCGCAGGAAGGCCAGGTTGCCGGGCTCGCCGAAGTGCAGCTTGATGGCCGCGAACTTGTCCTCAAAGTCGATCTGGCCCATACCGGCGGTTTTCATCAGCCGGGTCAGCTTCTGGGGCAGATTTTCCCGATAGTCGGCCCGCAGGTCGGCCCAATAAACTTTCGATGCCACTTGGAGATCCTCCTTGAATCTGAGATGGTCATAGTGTATCATATTCCCACGGAATTTGTCACGCTTTTTTGAAGGGAGGCGGTATGTATGCGCCTGCTGACTCATATCGTATCCCCGGAGCAGGAGGGCTGGCCCCTGCGGCGGCTTCTGCGGCAGGAGCTGCGCATTTCCGGCAGCTTCCTGTCCCGGCTGAAATGGCGGCCCGGGGCCATCCTGGTCAACGGACGGCCCGCCACGGTGGCGGCGGTGCTCCACACCGGGGACGCCGTCACCGCCGACGTGTCGGACCTGCCCGGGGACAATCCCCATATCCGGCCGGTGGACTATCCCCTGGACATCCTATGGGAAGACCAGGACCTGCTGGTGCTGAACAAGCCTGCGGGCATCGCCATCCACCCGGCAGCCCTGACGGAGGAGACCGTCACCGTGGCCGGGGCCGTGTGCCACTATCTGGGCCAGGGGAGCTTCCACTGCGTCAACCGCCTGGACCGGGGCACCACCGGGGTCATGGTGGTGGCCAAAACCGGGTATGTCCACCGGCTGTGCATGGAGCAGCTCCACTCCGGCGACTTCCGCCGGACCTATCTGGCGGTGTGCAGCGGCGTGCCCAGCCCGGCGGCGGGGTCCATCGACCTGCCCATCGGCCGGGAGCCGGACTCCCTGCTGCGGCGGCGGGTGGACCCGGCGGGTCTGGCGGCCCACACGGACTATGAGACCCTGTGGCAGGGGCCGGACCGGGCCCTGCTGCGGCTGACCCCCGGCACCGGCCGCACCCACCAGCTGCGGCTGCACCTGTCGGCTATCGGCCACCCCCTGCTGGGGGACTGGCTCTACGGCCAGGAGGACCGAACCCTGATCCCCCGCCCGGCTCTGCACTCCCACCGGCTGGAGCTGACCCACCCCGTCACCCGCCGCCTGACGGTAACAGCCCCGCTGCCGGAGGATATGGCCCGGCTCCTGCCGGAAGATATGAACAAATCTTGAAAAATGCAAAAAAAGGGTGGAAATTTTGACAGTGTATAGTATAATAGTCTATACACTGTCAAAACGCCGCGCCCCGGCGCGGAATCTGTTTTTGGAAGCGGGAGGAACGTATGCGGAACATCTGGCGCATCATCAAGGCGGACGCCCGTTCGCTGTTTACGCATTTCTTTGCCCTGGCGGTGGCCCTGGCCATCGCGGTGCTGCCCAGCCTGTACGCCTGGCTGAATATCTATTCCAACTGGGACCCCTACGGCAACACCGGCAACATCAGCATCGCCGTGGCGTCCCTGGATAAGGGCTGGACCGAGGAGGACGGCGCCCAGGTCAACAAGGGCCGGGAGGTGGTGGAGGACCTGCGCAGCAGCACCAGCATCAACTGGGTCATTGTGGACACCAAGGAGGAGGCCGAGCGCGGTGTCTATGCCGGGGATTACTACGCCGCCGTGGTCATTGACGAGGACTTCTCCTATAATATGTACCACATGCTGACGGAGTGGACCGACAAGCCCACCATTACCTATTATGAAAACTACAAGAAAAACGCCGTGGCCACCAAGATCACCGACACGGCGGTGTCGTCCCTGAAAACCACCATCAGCAAGAGCTATCTGGACGTGGTGGTGGACGCCATCTTCCGGGGGGCCAACGACCTGTCCCAGCAGCTGAGCCAGGAGGACCCGGTGGGCTCCGTCCAGGGCCTGCTGGGCCAGACCCGCAGCCTGCTGCGCTCCTGTGCCAAAACCATCGACGCCTTCCAGGCCGCAGGCCAGGACAACAGCAGCTATCGCCAGGACCTGTCGGACCTGGTGGCGAATATCAACCAGAACCGGCCCGACGGCCAGGAGCTTCTGGACACCGTGGCCCAGCTGAACCGGAAGGTCCACGAGGCCCTGGACAAGGCCCAGACCGCCCTGGACAAGGCCTTTGACGCGGCGGAGAAGTTCCTCAACGGCATCGACGTGGACGCCCAGCTGCCCCAGATTCAGGAGAACCTCCGGGATGCCGCCCAGACCATGGACGACATGGGCGACAGGCTCATGGCCTGGGCCAAGTCCGTGGCGGTGGAGGCCGGGCCCGTGGGGGCCGAGGCGGCGGCTGCCGCCCAGCGCCTGGCGGACAGCTGCTATCAGCTGCGGGACCGGCTGAACACCCTGGCCGACGGGCTGAAGGAAAACTCCGCCGTGCTGCAGGATACCATCGCCCTGGCGGCCCAGCTGGAAAAGCTGGCGGACACCCTGCTGACCCCGGTGTTTGACGACGTGGTCAACGACGTGAAGAACGTGCTGGATCAGTCCGAGGACCTGCTTCAGGGCTTCCACGGCACCGCGGCGGACACCCGGGACCTGCTGGCGGCGGCCTCCGCTGCGGCAGGCACCCTGGACGGGCTCATGTCCCAGGGGCGCACCGCCATGGGCCAGGCCATCGACAAGCTGGGCTCCCTGTTAGGCGGCCTGGAGGACAGCGACAGCCCCGATTATCTGGATACCCTGCTGGACATTCTGGGGGGCAATCCGGAGGATTACGGCACCTATTTCTCCCAGATGGTGCAGACCTCCGTGGAGCCGGTGTATCCCATTGATAACTACGGCAGCGCCATGGCCCCCTTCTATTCCGTGCTGGCCATCTGGGTGGGCGGCGTCATGCTGGTGGCCATCCTCAAGCCCCACGCCCGGCGGGAAGGTCTGGTGGCTCCCAAGCCCTATCAGCTGTTTTTCGGCCGGTATTTCCTGTTCTTTGTCCTCAGCCAGATCCAGGCCGCCATCATCGTGGCCGGGGACCTGCTGGTGCTGAAAATTCAGTGCGTGGAGCCTGCCCTGCTGTTTGCCACCGGGGCCATCACCTCCCTGGTGTTCAGCCTGCTGATCTATTCCCTGACGATTTCCTTCGGCGATGTGGGCAAGGCCGTCGTGGTGGTGGTCATGGTGCTCCAGATCGCCGGGTCCAGCGGCACCTTCCCCATTGAGCTGCTGCCGGACGTGTATCAGAAGATCTATCACATCTTCCCCTTCCCCTATGCCATCGACGCCATGCGGGAGTGCATCTGCGGCCTGTATGGCCTGACCTGGCTGAAGAACATCGGCTGCCTGCTGATTTTCGGCGCGGCCGCCCTGCTCATCGGCCTGTGGGTGCGCAAGCCCTTCATGGGCCTGAACCACTTCATGGAGGAGAAGCTGGAAGAAACCGAAATGCTGTAAGAAAGGAGGACTTCCCATGGACGAAAAGAAATACAGCCAATTATATCAGGCCCTTTTGCAGGAGGTCCTTCAGTTCCACAACGGCAACCAGCGCCGCATCCGCAAGGGGATGCTGAGCCTGCTGCTGGTGCCGCTGGTGTTCCTGGTGCTGCTGTTTTTGTCGGAAGGCTCCCGGGTGATCTTCCTGCTTCTGTGGATCGTGTCCATGTTCGGCATCGCGGCCTACCTCATTGCCGTGGAGTACATCGACTATGAAATGCAGAACAAGGTCAAGAAGATCACCAAAAAAGAGGTGGAGCTGGACCAGCTGACGCCGTTGCCCAGCGCCATGCCCCAGCTGCTGCCTATGCTGCGGGGCCGGGGCCAGGAGCCGGACCTGCCCCCCGACCCGTCCCAGGAGGAGCAGGAGAGCTTTGCCCAGTCCGCCGCCCAGGCAGAGGAGGATCTGGACCAGCTGCTCCAGGGGCTGCGGGGCATCGAGACCGCCGCCGCGCCGGAGCCGCAGCCCCGCCCCGGCGAAGCTGCGCAGCAGGAGGACGGCGGCGCCTTCGCCCGCCTGTTCGACGACCAGGCCTGGGACCGGTATTACGGTTCCCCCGAGGCGGAGACGCCTGCGGCGGAGCCGGAATCCGTGACGGAATCCGCGGCGGAGCCCGCCCCCGTTTCCGAGCCTGTTTTTGTCCCGGAGAATCCCGCTCCTGTCCCGCCGGTGTCTGCATCTGACCCGGGACAAAATCCGCCCCAGGCGGACGTTCCGGGCCTGTCCCAGACTCTTGCCGGGCTTCAGACGGACGTGCAGCAGCTGGCCCAGGGGCTGGATCAGCTGTCCCGGGAGCTGGGACGCATCTTCCAATATATGGAGCAGCAGGGGAACGGCTCAAAGGAGGAGCGGAAATGAGAAATATCTGGAGAATCTTCCGGTCCGACTGGCAGCGCATCAGCGCCAGTGTGGTGGCCGTGGTGGTCATCATGGGTCTGTGCCTGATCCCGTGCCTGTACGCCTGGTTCAACATTTTCTCCAACTGGGACCCCTATGGCCCGGACTCCACCTCCAACATCCGGGTGGCCGTTACCAGCGAGGACGAGGGCTATGAGCTGCTGGGCCTGAAGCTGAACATCGGCTCCATGGTGCTGGACGGTCTGAAAAGCAACCACCAGATGGGCTGGGACTTTGTAGACAGCCGGGAGGAGGCCCTGGAGGGCGTCCGCTCCGGCAGGTACTACGCCGCCCTGATCGTTCCCTCGGACTTCACCGGGGACTTTGTCAGCATTCTGGACACGGACCTGCGGCATCCCCAGATCCAGTATTATGAGAACCAGAAGAAGAACGCCATTGCCCCCAAAATCACCAACAAGGCCAAAACCGCCGTGCAGGACGAGATCAACGCCACGGTGGTGGAAACCGTGACCGACGCCGTTACCACCGTCAGCTCCGTGTGCAAGGCCCTGGGCCTGGACGCCGACGACGTGTCTCAGGGCATTATTGACAAGCTGGGCAGCGCCCAGGAGAGCCTGCTGGCCCTGGAGAACACCCTGTCGGCCATGCAGACCCTGGTGGACCAGACGGACAGCATCCTGGCCTGTGCCGGGGTGGTGTCTGACGACCTGAACAGCATCGTCAAAAGCGGCGACCTGTCCGGCGTGCAGGACGCCCTGAACCGGGGCGTGGGCCGCCTGAACGAGGCCGAGGCCGAGATTGCCCGGCAGCTGGAGGACATCGACAACCAGCTGGACGTCATCGCCGATGACATTGCCGCCGCCGTGGGAACGGCGGAGGACGTGGCGGGCTTTCTGGCAGGCCCCGCCCAGCGGCTGGATGAGCGGCTGGCGGAGCAGCAGCAGCGGCTGGAGAAGCTGCGGGACTATGCCGACAACTATCCCGCCGTCCAGGAGCGGCTGGGCAACGCCATTTACCACATCGGGGAGCTTCGGGACCTGCTGAAAAAGCTGGAGGACCCCAGCCAGCTGGAGTCCTGGAACCAGGAGGTCCAGGCCAAGGTGGACCAGGTCCGCCAGGACCTGCGGGAGGCGGCCCTGCGCATCAGCGAAAGCGTCAACCAGCGGGTGGAGGAGCTGAACCGGGACGTGCAGGAGAAGCTCCAGGCCGTGCAGAACGTGTTCGACAATGTGTCCGGCGGACTGACGGCCCTGGGGGATAAGCTGGGCCGGTATCAGGACGCCATCCAGTCCACGGATACCACCCTGGGCGGGGCCATCCAGCTGTCGGCCACCCTGCGGGGGGACCTGGGGAAGCTGTCGGACGATGTGGAGCGCATTGTCACCAGCGACGGCTTCCGCCGCTTTCTGGACGTGCTGGAAAACAACCCCGAGGAGCTGGCGGGCTATCTGTCCGACCCCATCGCCATGGAGACGGTGCCCGTGTATGAAATCACCACCTACGGCAGCGCCATGGCCCCGTATTACATCATGCTGGCCCTGTTTGTGGGCTCCCTGCTGACGGCCACCATGATCCATGTGAACGCCCCCATGCCGGAGCTTTCCCGGCTGCGGCCCTGGCAGCGGTTCTTCGGACGGTATCAGCTGTTCTTCCTGGTGGGCATGGTCCAGGCGCTGGTAACGGGGCTTGGCTGCGTGTACTATATCGGGATGCAGTGCCTGCATCCGGGGCTGTTCCTGCTGGCCTGCTGCGTGTGCAGCCTGAACTTCACCATGATGAACTTCGCCCTGGTGTACGCCCTGGACAACATCGGCATGGCCCTGTCCGTGATCATCATGGTCATCCAGGTGGCGGGTTCCGGCGGCTCCTATCCCATCGACGTGCTGCCGGAGGTGTTCCAGAAGCTGTATGTCCTGATGCCATTCCATTACGGCATGGATATGATCCGGGAGACCATCGCCGGGCGGTATGAGAACGTATATTGGACGAATCTGGCTGTGATGGCGGGCATGTGCGTGCTGTTTGCGGCGCTGGGTATGCTGCTGTACTACCCGGCCAGGCCCCTGAACCGCTTGATCGCCCGCAGCAAGGAAAAATCCGGCATCATGTAAAGGAGGACTGCTGCCCATGAACGCAAAGCACGACCTGGCAGAGGCCCTGTGCCAGCTGCTGGAAGCCAAAACCCTGGAAAAGATCACCGTCAAGGACATTGTGGCCCGGTGCGGTGTGAACCGCCAGACGTTTTACTATCATTTTCACGACGTGTACGACCTGATGCGCTGGATCTTTGAACGGGAGGCCGCCAACCTGGCCCAGACCGTCCGGGAAGCCGGCGGCGACTGGCGGCAGGAGCTGCACACCATCACCGACGTCCTGCGCAGCAAGCGCCACCTGGTGATAAACGCCTATCGCTCCGTGAACCGCCGGGACCTGGAGCGCTATCTGATGCAGGGCTACGGCCCGGTGATCCGCCGGATCGTGGATCAGGCGGCGGTGGGCCTGGACGTGGGGCAGGAGGACCTGGAGTTCGTGTCCCGGTTCTATGCCCGGGGCCTGCTGAGCGGCGTGTTCGACTGGATCGAGTCCGGCATGCCGGAGAACATCGGCGACGATCTGCGCCGGTGCATCCTGCTGCTGGACGGCAGCCTGCCCACCGCTCTGTTGAGCGTCAGCGGAAAGTGAAAAAATATCGTCAAAAGGTCCCCGGCGCAGTGCGCCGGGGACCTTTTTGGGACAGTTCCTATTCCTTACTGCCGGACCTCCTCGGGGGGCGGCTCCACCGGGAGCTCCACCCGTCCGCCGTTGCCGGGGTCGGTGATGATGTCGCCGATGCCCGGGGCGGGGTTGATTTTGATGGGGTCCGTGGGGTTGTCAACGGTGCCGGTACCGCTGCTGCCGGACACCAAAGTGACGGCGGTGGCCTCCAGAATGGAGGCGTCCTCCTGGGGCCGGTAGGTGATGGTCACCCGGTCGCCGGTGTTCAGAGTCACCACCTGGGGCGCGTCGGCGGCGGAGATGACGTAGTACACCGACTCGCCCTGAAGCCGCAGGTAATACCGGCTGTCGCCGCCGATCACGGCGGTGCGGATATCGGAGAGGACGCCGGCGGCCTCCTGGGTGTCGGCGGGGATGTTGGCGTCGGAGTCGTCGATGAGGTTATACCGGGCCAGCATCTGGCGGTAGTTGCTCTCGCACTCTGCCACGTCGCCGCCGGTGGCCACGATCTGATACTGGCTGACGTTGACCATGGCGTACATTTTCACCAGGCCCGCCGCATCCTTCAGGGCCATGAAATACGTGGGCTGGTCCGCAATGTTCAGCAGCAGGGGGAAGGTGGCGGCGTATTTCATCTGCTGCACCTGGCCCTGGGCGGACTCCATGGCGGAGTACTCCTCGGCTCCGGCCACGGTGTAAAACCGGGTCTCCTTGGTGCGCTGGTTGGACAGGATGAAGCCGATGTTGGACTCGTCGGACACCACGGAGGTGATGCCGGTGTACATATACACATCGTCGCCGATGGCCAGATAGTTATAGCCGTCGGTGGTGACGGTGACGTCCCGCTGGCCGAACAGGGAGTTGATGAAGCCGTTGACATAGGTGCCGTGATAGTCGTACTGCTGGATGATCAGCTCCGCCGGGTACACATGGTCGATCCAGGAGGGAACATCCGCCGCGTCGTAATAGGTGCACTCGCCGGTGACGGCATTGACCAGCACCGCACCGGCAATGTCCGTGCCGCCGAACAGGCCGATGGTCTTTTTGATCCGGGGGCAGACCCAGAAGGGATTGCCGTCCTCGTCGATCTCAAAGGCCGGGGCGTCGAACAGATAGGTGGGATAGTGGAAGCGCAGATAGCGGTTCAGATTCCGGCCGAAGTGCTCGGCCGTGGTGTAGCGGATGCCCTGATCCAGGCGCACCACGTCCACATTCTGGGTCACCATGTCGATGACCAGATACGCCGGCAGGCCCTGGGAGCGATTGTTCAGCCACTTGATCCAGTCGCCGTAGCGCAGGGGCGTCACCCGCACCGGGCGGCCCTTGTAGTTGATCTGGGTATAGTCCCCGGACACCTCGAACTGGGACACCATGTCCGCCAGCTCGCCCAGCTTGCGGTTGCCCAGCTTCTCGGCGGAGTCCTTGTCCAGCATGGGAATCTGGTCATAGCTGATCTCCTCCACCTCGGCGGCAAAGTCGCCGTTGTCCACGGTCAGCAGGTCCCGGTAGGAGCCGGCCCGGAACACCTCCCAGCCGACGGCCGTGCCCACAATGGCCGTGACTGCCAGCGCCGCCGCCAGCACAAAGGGCACGGTGCACTGCTTTTTCACGAAGCCGAAGTAGCCCTTGGCTCCGCTGCCCTGAAAGCCGGAGGTCAGAATGGCGCAGCCGCAGTATACCGCGCACAGCAGCAGCACGAACACATAGAATTCGCCGGAATGCAGGTTCAGCGGCGGCAGCACGATATAGAAATAAACGGCGCCGAAGATCAGCGTCACCGCCAGGTTCAGCAGCGTCCGCCCCACGGGGGAGCCGATGGGCCGACGCTGTTTTTTTGGCCGGTGGGGCACCGGCCCGCCCCCCTGGAAGGGGTCGTGGTTCCAGCTGTGATTCATGAAAAACTCTCCTTTCTCGCGGAAGGGGGTGGATACCTCTTTTCATCTTCCAGTATAGCTTTCCCGGCCCGCCCCGTCAACCGATGGGGAAAAAATTTACATTTGGGGCTTGACAACGGGCTGCATTTGTATTATTGTATTACTTGCATAGTTCAATCATACAAGGAGGCGCGGCCATGGAGTGGCATTTTCGCAACGACCAACCCATCTATACTCAGCTGACCCAGCAGATCACCCTGGCCATTCTGTCGGGCTCCATTCCCAGCGGCGGGCGGCTGCCCACCGTGCGGGAGCTGGCGGCGGAGGCGGGGGTGAACCCCAACACGGTGCAGCGGGCCCTGGCGGAGCTGGAGGGCACTGGCCTGCTGCATACCCAGCGCACGGCGGGGCGCTTTGTCACGGAGGATCTGTCCGTGATCCAGAGCGCCAAGGAGAAACTGGCCCGGGGCCGGACGCGGGAGTATCTCTCGTCCATGGCGCAGCTGGGCTACAGCCGGCAGCAGGTGAAAGCGCTGCTGGACACATGGGAGGAGGAATAACATGGCAATTCTGGAATGCCGGGAGCTGACCAAATATTTTGACAGCTCCCGGGCCCTGGACCACGTCAGCCTGACGGTGGAGCCCGGGCGCATCGTGGGCCTGCTGGGTCCCAACGGCAGCGGCAAGACCACCCTCATCAAGCTGGCCAACGGCCTGCTGGTGCCCAGCAGCGGCACCGTCACCATCGACGGGCACACCCCGGGGCCGGAGACCAAGGGCCTGATCTCGTACCTGCCGGAGCGGACGTATCTGTCCGGCTGGATGAACGTGGTGCAGCTGCTGGACTTCTTCGGCGACTTTTATCCCGATTTTGACCGGGACGCCGCCGAGCACATGCTCTCGGCCCTGGACGTCAGCCCCAGGCTGCGCATCAAGCAGATGAGCAAGGGCACCCGGGAAAAGGTGCAGCTGATCCTGGTCATGAGCCGGAGGGCCCGGCTGTATCTGCTGGATGAGCCCATCGGCGGTGTGGACCCCGCTACCCGGGACTATATCATCCACACCATCCTCACCAACTACAATGAGAACGCGTCCCTTGTGATCTCCACCCACCTGATCGCCGACGTGGAGAACGTGCTGGACGACGTGATCTTCATCAACAAGGGCCGCGTCCTTCTGCAGCAGTCGGTGGACCAGATCCGCCAGGAAAAGGGCTGCAGCGTGGACGAGCTGTTCCGGGAGGTGTTCCGCTATGCTGAGTAAGCTGCTGAAATACGAGTTCCGGGCCACCGGGCGCATCATGCTGCCGGTATACGCCCTGCTGCTGGTAACGGCAGGCGGCACCAGCGTCACCGGCTCCCTGATGGGCCGCTATCCCGAGAGCACGGTCCTGTCCATTTTCCGGACGCTGTTTATGACGCTGTTCGCCTTCACCACCTTCGGCGTGCTGCTGCTGACCCTGGTGCTGATGGTGTACCGGTTCTATAAGAACCTGATGACCGACGAGGGCTATCTGATGTTCACCCTGCCGGTGAGCCGCAGCCAGCTGATCTGGTCCAAGCTCATCGTGTCCATGGCATGGGGCATCCTGTCGGCGGTGCTGGCGGCGCTGATGTGGACCATGGTGCTGTCCGTGGCGGGCGGCGAGAATCTGTTCGCCGGCATATTCCGGGGGCTGCGGTCCCTGATGGAGTCCCTGAGCGGCAACGCCACCGGCTGCATCGTGGGCCTGGTGGTGCTGCTTCTGGCCGCCGAGCTGGCGTCGTATCTGCGGTTCTATGCCGCCATCTCCCTGGGCCACAGCTTCTCCAACCACAAGCTCCTGCTGTCGGTGGTGTTCTACATCGGCTTCGGCATTGCCGTGCAGACCATTCTGTCCGTGGTCACCGCCGCAGGCATACGCATTGATGTGGACCCCGACTTCTGGGCGGACCCGCCTGCGGCTGTGCTCCTGTCCTATGTGATCTGGGGTACCGCGGCGTGGAGCGTCCTGGAATGCGCGGCGTACTACATTCTCACACTTCTGACGCTGAAAAAGCGCCTGAATCTGCAATAACCCTGTTCCCGCCCGCCCCCGGGCCTGTCAAAACGACAGGTCCGGGGGCGGTTTTTTTGTGGGGTCCCACAAGGTTTTCCCATCCCCGGAAATCACCGTTGACAAACGGGAACGGGACTGCCATAATAAAACTGTTCATTAAGTTATTCGGTGAAAACCTGTTCCGGAGAGGAGCCCGCCTATGAAGGTATTGATCATCAACCCCGGCGCTACCAGCACCAAGATCGCCGTTTTCGACGAGGAGGAGCAGCTGTTCAAAAAGAGCATCGACCACTCTGCCCAGGAGCTGGACCGGTTTGACCGGGTCATTGACCAGGCGGACTTCCGCCAGAAGGCCATTCTGGACGCCGTGACAGAGGGCGGCTTTCGGCTGACGGACTTTGCCGCCGTGTGCGGCCGGGGCGGCCTGTACCGGCCCATCCCCTCCGGCACCTACGCCGTCAACGACCGGGTCATGCACGACGTGGAGACTGCGCCCTACGGCGAGCACCCCTCCAACCTGGGGGCGTATCTGGCCCGGCGCATCGGCGACATGGTGGGCATCCCCGCCTTTTTCGTGGATCCGGTGTGCGTGGACGAGATGACGGACGTGGCCCACTACACGGGCTTTGCCGATTTCCGCCGCCTGAGCCAGTTCCACGCCCTGAACCAGAAGTCCATCGGCCGGAAGGCTGCGGCGGCGCTGGGCAGACCCTATGAGCAGGTCAACCTTATCGTCTGTCATCTGGGCGGCGGCGTGTCCGTGGCGGCCCACCACCACGGACGGGTGGTGGACGTGTTCAACGTCAAGGACGAGGGCTCCATGGGCATGGACCGGGCCGGCGGCCTTCCGGTGAACCAGCTGATCGATTACTGCTATTCCGGCAGAAGCAAGGACCAGGTCAAAAAGACCCTGGGCCGCCGGGCGGGGATGTTCTCCTATCTGGGCACCACGGATTTCCGGGTCATCTGCGCCAAGGTCACGGAGGGCGACCCCCAATTCGTGGAGGCATACCAGGCCCTGGTATATCAGCTGGCCAAGGACATCGGCGCCATGGCGGCGGTGCTGCGCTTCCACGTGGACGCCATCGCCTATACCGGCGGCATGGCCTATGAGCAGTTCTTCTGCGACGACATCACCGCCTATGTGGGGGGGCTTGCCCCGGTGCTGCGCTTCCCCGGCGAGGAGGAGATGCGCTCCCTGGCAGAGGGCGCCCTGCGGGTGCTCCACGGCCAGGCCCAGCCCCGGGAATATTGATACAAGAGCAAAAACAGCGTATAGAAAGGAAGGAGATCACCATGAAGCATCTGATGTCCGGCAACGAGGCCACCGCACGGGGCGTCTATGAGGCCGGGATCAAAATCTGTTCCGCCTATCCCGGCACCCCCAGCACGGAAATTCTGGAAAATCTGCCCCAGTATAAGGACGACGTATACTGCGAGTGGGCCCCCAACGAGAAGGTGGCCACCGAGGTGGCCTACGGCGCGTCCATCGCCGGTTCCCGTTCCTTCTGCACCATGAAGATGGTGGGCCTGAACGTGGCCGCCGACCCCCTGTTCACCGCCGGTTACATGGGCGTGGGCGGGGCGTTCATCGTGGTCACCGCCGACGACCCCAGCTGTCATTCCTCCCAGAATGAGCAGGACAACCGCCACTATGCCCGGGCCGCCAAGATCGCCATGGTGGAGCCCAGCGACGCCCAGGAGTGCAAGGACTTTGTGGCCCTGGCCTGCGAGGTGTCCGAGCTGTTCGACACGCCGGTGCTGTACCGCACCACCACCCGGGTCTGCCACTCCAAGGGCCTGGTGGAGTTCGGGGAGCGGGAGGAGCACACCCACGCCCCCTATGCCCGCAACGTCCGCAAGTTCGTGTGCACCCCGGCCCACGCCTATGCCAACCATCCCATCGTAGAGGAGCGCCTGAAGAAGCTGGAGGAATACGGCTGCACCCGTGCCCTGGAAAACGGCCTGAACCGTCTGGAAATGGGCGACGGCAAGGTGGGCGTGGTCACCTCCTCCATCGCCTATGAATACGCCAGGGAGGTGTTCCCGGAGGGGACCTCCTTCCTGAAGCTGGGCCTGACCTTCCCCCTGCCTATGGACCTGATCCGGGACTTTGCCTCCAAGGTGGAGAAGCTCTACGTCATCGAGGAGCTGGAGCCCTTTATGGAGGACCAGATCAAGGCCGCCGGCATCCCCTGCGTGGGTAAGGAGCTTACCGGCCCCCTGTACGAGCTGAACACCCAGCTTCTGCGGGAGCGGGTCCTGGGCCAGAAGGCGGACTTCCGCACCGTGGACGTGACCCCGGCCAAGCGGCCCCCGGCCCTGTGTCCCGGCTGCCCCCACCGCGGCTTCTTCTATACCCTGTCCCGGAACAAGAACTATGTGGTCACCGGCGACATCGGCTGCTATACCCTGGGCTGCGCCGAGCCCCTGAACTGCATGGACTCCGTGGTGTGCATGGGCGCGGGCTTCTCCGCCGGTATGGGCATCGCCAAGAGCTTTGAAAAAGAGGGCGTCACCGGCAAGGTGGTGTTCGGCGTGGTGGGCGACTCCACCTTCTTCCACAGCGGCATGACCGGCGCGGCGGAGATCGTCTATAACAAGGGACGGATGATCCCCTGCGTGCTGGACAACCGCATCACTGGCATGACCGGCCACCAGGATAACCCCGGCACGGGCTATACCCTGCAGGGAGACCCCACCGCCCTGCTCAGCGTGGAGAAGATTCTCACCGCCCTGGGCTTTGCCCCGGTGCTGACGGTGGACCCCCAGGACCTGAAGGCCATGAAGGCCGCCGTGGACCAGGCGGTGTCCGCCCTGGACGCCGGACAGCAGCCTGCCATCGTCACCCGCCGTCCGTGCCTGCTGATCAAGCGGGACAAGTTCCGCAAGGGCATGTGCCATGTAAACGCCGACAAGTGCCGGGGCTGCCGCAGCTGTCTGCGGGTGGGCTGCCCCGCCATCTCCATGGAAAACGGCAAGGCCGTCATCGACCGCACCCAGTGCGTGGGCTGCACCGTCTGCGCCCAGGTCTGCCCCTTCGACGCCATCGAAAAGGAGGAAAACTGATATGTCCAACGTGAAAAGCGCCCTGTTGGTGGGCGTGGGCGGTCAGGGCGCCATCCTGATCTCCCGGATCATGTCCAACGGCTTCATGCAGGCCGGATACGACGTCAAGCAGAGCGAGGTACACGGCATGGCCCAGCGGGGCGGCTCCGTGTCCACCCAGGTCCGCTGGGGCGACAAGGTATACGGCCCCGTGTTCGGCAAGGGCGAGGCGGACATCATGGTGGCCCTGGAAAAAATGGAGGCCGTCCGCTATGCCGAGTTTCTCAAGCCCGACGGCGTGGCCGTGATCAACGACTATGCCATCAAGTCCACCACCATCGCCTCCGGGGCCGAGACCTATCCCCAGGGCTGCATCGAGGCCATGGAGAGGGTGTTCCGTACCATCGCCGTGCCCGCCAGCGAGATCGCCCTGGACCTGGGCAACGCCAAGTGCATGAACGTGGTGCTTTTCGGCGCCATGTGCGACAGCCTGGGCTGTCCCCAGATCGACTGGGAGCAGGTGGTGGCCGACACCGTCCCCGAAAAGGTGAAGGAACTGAACATCCGGGCCTTCCGGGCCGGACGGGAGGCCGCACAGAAGTGCCGGTAAATAAGTGATACAGAAAAGACGGGCAGGGCCAAGGGCGACTCCTCATAAGGACATCTTGAAAACACCAGATTAAACCGATTGAGAGAATCTCTTGGTGTCGACCAAACGGGAATAGCCATCAACCATTTCATCGTGGTTGGTGGCTATTCCTGTTTAAAGGTATATTCATGTTGAAATCCGAACCGGAATCTTTGTAAAATTCCCTACCGCTCTTTAACCAGAAACAATGGGTAACCGCATGCCTAACCGGGAGAGCAGTTCGTTGGTAATCGTCCCACAGCATGCGGCCAGTTCCTCTGCCCGAATCACCTGACCGCCATCCCGGCCGATAATAGTCACTGTATCGCCAGGAGCGACCTCCGAAAGATCGCTGACGTCCACCAGCAACTGGTCCATGCACATCCACCCCACCATAGGACAACGCCGGCCCTGAATCAGCACCTGGCCGCCCCGCTGAGGCAGATCCCGGGGCAGACCGTCCGCGTAGCCGATGGTGACCACCGCCAGTTTGGTTTCTTGCTCTGCCTGAAAGACCCGCCCGTACCCGGCGCTCTCTCCGGCTTGCACAGTGCGGATACTGGCCACTCTGGCCCGGAGAGACAGAACCGGCCGCAGGTCAAGGCTTCGCTGAACAGGCGCATCATTGCTTCGAACTCCATAGAGTGCGATTCCAGCCCGGACATAGTCACAGGGCTGAGCTGGGAGGTTCCAAAGTCCATAGCTGGACTGGATATGAACTTTGCCGGGATCATATCCGGCAGTTCGGAGCCAGGCCACCGTATCATAGAACAAGGTCAGCTGCTCCTGGGTGTAGGCAACATCTTCGGCTTCCAGGCTGTCCGAGACGTATAGATGAGAAAAGACACCGTCCACTACCAGGTTTGGAAGCCGGAATGCCTCCAGGATCTCCTTCCGGTTTTCCGCCAGGATGCCCAGCCGGTGCATCCCCGTGTCCAGGGCCAGATGGACATGGACACGCCGCCCTCTGGCTGCCAAGGCCCGCCCGTGGTCAATATCCGTCACCGTCTGGGTCAGATGCCATCGTGTCAAGAGCGGAGCTTCCTCCGGGGAGGTATAACCTAAGATCAAGATCGTCCCCCGGATGCCCGCCTTTCGCAGAGCAATCCCCTCGGCCAGGCAGGCCACGGCAAAGGCCCGGACGCCCGCTCGCTGTAAGGTGCGGGCGGTCACTGCCCCGCCGTGACCGTAGGCCTCCGCCTTTACCACCGCCATCAGCTCTGTCCCCGGGGCCAATGTGTTCCGCAGCACCTGGGCGTTGTGCCCAAGGGCCGCCAGATCCACCTCCCGCCAGGCCCGAGCGGTGGGGCTGGGCTTCTTTTGAAGCCTCAGCAGGCAAGGGGCGGAGAGCAGCGCACTGAGCGCCAGCACCACAATAAAATGGAGAACACTGTTTTCAATGAGCATTTCTCCCAGTCCCAGTAGCTTTGCCGCTCCCCGGACCAGTACGATGCAGAGGGGATGGAGCACATACATGGCTGTGGAAAATTCCCGGACTTTCCTGGACTCGCCCTTGTTTCCGCCCAGCAGCAGAGAAAAAAGGCATACTATGCACAGGGGGAGGGCGAGGTACATGCTGTCGTGGCGCTGGACATCCATGCGATGGAGCCACAGCCCCTCGGCGCTCATGGCTGCCAGAGAGAGGAAGAAGCCCGCCAGAGACAGCTTTTGGTTCCACCGCCTTCCGGCGGCCCCAAGCAGAAGGAACAGTGGCGCGAAGAACAGGCCATTGCGGGTATAGCCGCACAGTGTAAAAATGCCGTCGTAAAGGGTCCGAAGCAGCGGGATCTGGGAAACCAGTCCATAGTAACTGTCCCCGCCCAGACCGATGAGATAGAGTAGCGCCGCCACAGGCAGAGCCACCCGCAGGCCCAGCCGGCTGAGCCACCGGGCGATGACGATGCCCAGAATGGTCGCCGGGAAATACCACAGGTGGTAGAAGGTGCCGTCCACCAGCAGTTTCCGCAAAACATCCGCCGGACCGGTGAAGCTGCCGGCATAGAGATTCACTGGCAGATACAAAAGGATGCAGACGCCGTAGAGCAGGCAGAGCTTTTTCAGCTGCCGCCCCACACCAGCCCAGTGATTCCGGCTCAGAAAGTACCCAGTGGTCATCAGAAAGAATGGGACTGCCACCCGGGCCAGTACCCGGGTAAGCCAGAAATCAGCCATGGCAGACACATCCGCCAGGGGCGAGGTGTGGTTCATCACCACCAGCAGGACTGCCGCCAGACGAAAGAGGTCCAAAGTCGGGACGGTTTTCTTAGCCGTTCTCATGGGTATCCCCCCACCATGTCAGGATAAATCCCTCCACATTGTCGCCGGATATCTGGCAGCAGCCCTCCGGCACTTCCACCTCTGTGACGGCTCCGGCGGCGGGCACATAGAACACCTGGGCCATGCGGCCGTTTTCCAGAGCGACGCTCCGGGGACCCTGCCGCAAAAAGTCCCGGTACTCCTCCAGACACAGCCCGTTGGTTTCCATCAGCTGGGCGTGGGGCGCCCCCACATAGCGGAAGTGCCACGGCTCAGCCGAGATTCCGGTGACTTCCTCCTTGCCCCGCTGGTAGCGTTCGATAAAGCCGTACCGGGCCGCCAGACGCCTAAATCTTCCGCAGACGCCGTCATAGGGAAAGGCAGGCCGGATGAAGTCGATGTATCCGGCAGCCTTTCCCAGGTCGATGGCGAGGCCGGTCTGATGCTCACTGCATCCTGGAAGGGCCACATACTGGCGGGTAAATGTCTTCCCATGCTCCGCCATGGAGTCGTCCCAGATCCGCTGCTGTTCCTGCTGGCTCCGCCAGCCGGACACCGGCACGATCTCCCGCTGTCCCCCCGCCTTTTGGATACAGGCAGACAGTAGCTGCCGTGCCCGGCTTTCAAGAAGAATGTCGGGGTGGTGCGGGTCCACCGAGGTCAGCGCAGATCGCTCTTTTTCATGCAGGGGATGCGCCCGGTTGACCAGGACCAGCGGCCCCTGAAAAATCTGCTCCCGGGGAATCGACACGGTTCTCATCCCGCCACCCCCAACTCGATCAGGCGGGTCACCAGCTCCCCAAAGGAAATGCCGATGCCCTGCATCATGCTGGGGTAGCGGCTGTGGGCGGTGAAGCCGGGGATGGTGTTGACCTCATTGAAGACGATCTCCCCATCCGGGGTGAGGAACAGATCCACCCGGGCGAATACCCGGCAGTCCAGGGCACGGTAAATGGTTTTTGCCGCTGCCTGGATCTCTGCCGCCTTCTCCGGCGGGATGCGGGCGGGACAGTGGATGGCGGAGGTCTTTAAGGTGTACTTCTCCTCATAGTTGAAAAAGCCCTCCGACAGCGCAATCTCGTCCACCAGACCCACGGTCAGTTCCTCGTTGCCCATGACCGCGCAGCCCACCTCAAAGCCGGGGATCGTCTCCTCCAGGATCACGGCGCTGTCGTGGCGGAAGGCCTCCTCCATGGCGGCGGGCAGCTCTTCCGGCCCGGAGACTTTGGTGATACCGAAGGAGGAACCGGCCCGGACCGGCTTGACAAACACCGGGTATCCCAGTTCCTCCGCTGCCTGGGCGATCCGGCTGAAATCATCGCTGGAATGAAAGACGTGGCTCCGGGGGACCCGGATGCCGGCCAGGGCCGCCAGCTGGTGGGCCCGGTCCTTGTCCATGCACAAGGCGCTGGACAATGTCCCGCAGCCGATGACCGGGACCCCGGCCAGTTCAAAGAGTCCCTGTACCGTACCGTCCTCGCCGTTCTTGCCGTGGAGGACTGGGAATACCGCGTCAAAGAGGAGACGGCGGCCGGAGCCGTCCAGCAGTAGTAAAGCGTGGGCCTCCCGTTCCACCAGTGGGGTGCAGGGGATACAGTCTGCCGCCTGCTGCCAAGTACCGTCCTCCAGCCGGGAGAGGTCGCCGGTATAGCAGAGCCACTGCCCCTCCCGTGTGATGCCCACAGCCAAAGGAGTATAGCGGGCGGGGTCCATGTGGGACAGCACCGCATAGGCGGAATGGAGAGAAACTTCGTACTCCGTGGAGCATCCGCCGAAGAGAACGAGAATGGTTTTCATGGGATAAGACCTCCTAATCAAAATAAAGCGCCTGGTTCTGATACTGAAATGGTACCAGAACCAGGCGTTTCATACTTGTCTATCTACCAACGGATGCCTTGCAAGTTTTCTGCGAAATTCTTGTGATTTTCTTACGGCGCTTCTGAATGGTCTGACGGAAGACAGATGGTGAAGGTGATCCGATCCTCGGTGCTGTCCGCCCGAATGGTCCCGCCGTGGAGCTCCACGATCTCCTTGGCGATGGCTAAGCCAAGGCCCGCACCACCTGTCCGGGTGGCGCGGGAGCTGTCCAGACGGAAGAACTGTTCAAAGATCCGGTCCAATTTCTCCTGGGGGATGTTCTTTCCCGCATTGGAGAAGGTGAGTACGATTTTCCCGGCCTCTATCCGTCCGGCAATTTCCACCGTGCTGTCCGGCAGGCTATAATAAGACGCGTTGCGCAGGAGATTATCAAAGACCCTTGCCAGCTTATCCGGGTCACAGGAATAGTGCAGCTTGGGCGGCAGATCCAGGCTGCATGACAGCCCCGATTCTGCGAAAATGGGGCGGAATTCGCTGGCGACCTGCTCCAGCATCCGCGTCAGGTCCACGCTCTGCCGCTCCAGCTCCAGGCGAGAGAGGTTGAAGCGGGTGATGTCGAAGAACTCGTTGATGAGGTCCTCCAGCCGCTCCGCCTTCTCCAGGGCGATGCCGGTGTACCTGGCCCGGATCTCCGGGGAGATCTGAGGCTCATCCCGCAGGAGGGTCAGGTAGCCGATGACGCTGGTCAGGGGCGTTTTCAGGTCGTGGGCCAGATAGACGATTAGGTCGTTTTTCCGCTGTTCTGCCTCCCGGGCTGCCCGGGCGTCCCGGAGAGCCTGCTCCCGGGCCAGATTCAGCTGGATGGAGATGTCCTCCAGGGAATCCGGCAGCTGGATGGGCTCCTCACTGGGGCGGGATAATTGCTCTGCCGCATTGGCCACCACGTCCAGCTGCTTGATGGGCTTGGAGATAAAATAGAAGCTGATGACCACCCAGCCCGCCAGCACTGTGACGATGCAGACCAGAACGATGTAGTCTCGAACCCAATTCAGGAAGTCGTAGAGCGGCGAGGGCTGCCAGGTGATGCTGGCGCAGATGATGAAGCCCAGGAATGCCAAGGCCATCACTGCGACCACCCAAGCCATGAGGACCAGCAGGTAGCCGCCCCAGATGCGCAAAGATCTCCGGCGGCTGCGGGTATTTCCTTTCTTACTCAATGGTGTACCCCACCCCCCAAACGGTCTTGATGAATTTGGGCTTTCGGCTGGGCTCGTGCATCTTTTCCCGTAGCCGGGCGATGTGACTCATGACGGTGTTGTTGCTGTCCATAAACGCCTCGCCCCAAACATGTTCAAACAGTTCCTCGCTGGACACCACATTCCCCCGGTGCTCACATAGATACCAGAGAATGGAGAATTCCAAGGGCGTCAGGGCCAGTTCCTCGCTGAACAGGACGCACTTGTGAGTGGCCTTGGAGATCTGAAGGCCTCGAAAGTCGTATTCGGTGACCTCCTGGACTGTCCCCTCCCTGGGGTTGTACCGGGTGTAGCGGCGCAGCTGAGTCTTGACCCGGGCCACCAGTTCCAGAGGATTGAAGGGCTTGGTGATGTAGTCGTCCGCTCCCAAGGTCAGCCCCATGATCTTGTCCATATCCTCCACCTTTGCGGTGAGCATGATGATGGGGAACAGGTGGTCCTCCCGGATGCGCTGGCAGAGGGTAAAGCCGTCCATGTCCGGCAGCATCACATCCAGCACCGCCAGATTCAAGCGTGTCGTCCGCACACAAGCCAGAGCGTCGGAGGCATTATAGAATTTGTGGATGGTGAAGCCTTCGTTTTTCAGATAGACCTCCACCAGATCTGCGATCGCAGTCTCGTCATCGACGACTAAAATATGTGTAGCCATAGTTGCCGGCCTTTCGTGTTTTTCTGCATTATAGCACGGAACGTATAAAAAAGCGAGTATGACTCTTGATTTTTCCTAAACATGTCCTAAAGGGGACTGTTGCGGTCTCCTGTCTGCGCAAAATTCTCACCAGACTGTATCGAAACTACGATCTTCCAGACTCCTGATTTCGTAGGGTCGAAGTCGTGAAGCTGCGCCGCAGTGCTCTGTCATCCTTCGCTGGCAGGATCGGTCTGCGTATGATGCTCCCCTCCATTTCCGCTGGCCCCCTCCTCTGCAATAATTTGCCCTACTTGATTTTTAATCTGTCCATGCTTTTTATCAGGATACCATCTTTTCCACCACAATACAAGCAGAGGGGCAAGGGAACGCCAAGAACTTCATCGCCAAGGCCAGAAAGTTCACCGACATGACGGAACTGACCCCGGAACTGCTCCGCACCTTTGTGGCGAAAATCATCGTGTATGAGAAAGAGGTCAAATACTCCAAGCACGCACCGCAGAAGATCCACATCTGTTTTCGGGACTTCAACCTCAACGAGACAGACGATATGCTTCTATGCGGAGAGACAACAGAAAAGGCAGACAGTACAATTGCACTGCCTGCCTAATCCGAGGACACGCTTCAAGGCACCCCTATCAGGAGTAGCGGAAGGCCCTGCCTGCTTTTTATCGTGCCCGGGGCGCTGGGGCGTCCAGGTCCCGATAGGTTTTCACGATGATCACGGCGGAGATGACGATCTGGAAGAATTTCATGACGATGCCCACCACCGCCATGGGGATCTGGGCATACTGCTCCTGACCGAACACCGGGCCCAGGGCCATGCTGACAAAGGCGCAGCAGCCGCCCCACACCATCACGGCGATGGCCAGGGCCACCACTGTCAGGGGGAACACCACCGTGTTGGCGGCGTTGCCGTAGGACCCCAGATAGTCGGCGTTGGCAATGAAGATCTGGTCCACGATGTTGTACAATGCCCCCACCAGCAGGGAGATCACGCAGGGAACGGCGCGTAGCGGCCCATGAGCCGCCCCACACGCTCCGTTCCCAGAAATTCGTTGGAGCGTTCCATAAAATATCACTTTCCTTCCTGCAAAATCCCCGGAGACGGGCATTTTTGCCGCAAAAAAACGCGCGGCGCTTCTGCAACCGGATTTACGCAGAAACGCCACACGCTGTGGAATCAGTATATCAGATTTTGGGAAAACCTGCAAATGGTGGTTGTGTGCAAAAATCGGCTCCCGTCCGGCGGCCCGGAATGGACGATTTTCACAATGACCCCCGGCAGGAGGTCTTATTTTGCATACAGCAGCCCGATGAGCCAGTTCAGCGTCCGTCCCGGCAGGATCCGGGTCAGGAACACGAAGAACTGATAGTCCAGCCGGATGGTATAGATGGGCTTGGGCCGCCGCTTCATGGCCACCCGGGCAATAAACGCTCCGGCCTTGGCGGGGTCCATGCCCGTCTGCTCGTCGTGCTCCATCCGCTGGACGGACCGGCCGATGCGGCCGCCGTACACGTCGTCGCCCTCCATGGTTTTCACCCGGGCGGCGGTGAAGCCCGTGTGAATGTCCCCGGGCTGCACGGCGCACACCGTGATGCCAAAGGGCCGCAGCTCATTGGCCAGGGCCATGGTATAGGCGTTCACCGCCGCCTTTCCGGCGGAGTAATACGCCTGGAAGGGAATGGGGCAAGGCGCCGCCACGGAGCTGAGGTTCACGATGCGGCCCCGGCCCGCCTGGCGCATATGGGGGATGACGGCCTTGTTCATCCGCACCATGCCGAAGAAGTTCACGTCCAGCAGGCGCTGGGCCTCCGCCGTGTCGGTGAACTCCACCGCCCCGGAGATGCCGAAGCCCGCGTTATTCACCAGCACGTCGATGCGCCCGGCCCGGTCCATGATCTCCGCCACGGCGGAGCGGACCTGGTCCTCGTCGGTGATATCGCAGCGGATGTGGTGCAGGCCCTCCACCCCCTGTTCCCGGCGGCTCAGCTCATACACCGTATAGCCCGCATCCCGCAGATACAGGGCCGTGGCCCTGCCGATGCCGGAGGTCCCTCCGGTGATGACGGCGATCTCACTCATGGCCCTTCACCAGCACGTCCGCCATGATGTCCATGGCCTCGTCCAGCAGGGCCTCGGTATGGGTGGCCATATAGCTGGTCCGCAGCAGGGCCTCCCCCTCCGGGGTAGCCGGAGGCAGGGTGGGGTTCACATACACGCCCCGGTCATAGATCTCCCGGGCCACCTCCAGGGTGTGGTAGGTCTCGTAGGTATAGATGGGGATGATGGGCGTGGGGGCCGTCAGGGCGGACTCCCGGATCTTCATGCCCCGGTCCGTCATGCCCTTGCGGGCATAGAGGCTCAGCTCCCGCAGCCGCTCCGGCAGCTCGGGATGCTGCTCCAGGTGCCGCAGGGCCGCCAGGGCCGTGGCGCAGTTGGCCGGGGGAATGGACGCCGAGAAGATGAAGGGCCGGGACGCGTGGCGCACAAAGTCCGCCACCTCCTCCGAGGCCGCCATGTATCCGCCCAGGGACGCCAGGGACTTGGAAAACGTGCCCATATAGATGTCCACCTGGTCCTCCAGGCCGAAGTAGCTGGCCGTACCCCGGCCGCCCTGGCCCAGAACGCCCAGGCCGTGGGCGTCGTCCACCATGACCCGTGCCCCGTACTTTTTGGCCAGGGCGCAGATCTCCGGCAGTTTGGCGATGTCGCCGCCCATGGAGAACACGCCATCGGTGACGATCAGGGCGCCGTTCTTTTCCGGCACCCGCTGCAGGCACTTCTCCAGCTCCTCCATGTCGCTGTGGCGATAGCGCAGCATCTTGCCGTAGCTCATCTGGCACCCGGCATAGATGGAGGCGTGGTTCTCCCGGTCGCAGATGACGTAGTCATGCCGGTCCACCAGGGCGCTGATGATGCCCACGTTGGACTGATACCCCGTGCCAAAGGTGACGATGCCGGGCTTGCGCAGGAACTTTCCCAGCTCCGCCTCCAGCTCCAGGTGCATCTCCAGGGTGCCGTTGAGGAACCGGGAGCCGCTGCACCCGGTGCCGTAGCGCTCCAGGGCGTGAATGCCCGCCTCCACCACGTCCGGGGCGATGGTCAGGCCCAGATAGTTGTTGGAGCCCAGCATGATCCGGCGCTTGCCCTCCATCTGCACCTCCACGTCCTGCCGGGATTGCAGCGCGTGAAAATAGGGATATACTCCCGCCTCCTTCAGCTCCTTGGCCAGGGACGGGGCATAGCATTTCTCGAAAATGTCCATGTAAGACCTCCTTGCTGATATGAAATATTAGATTTCATAGAGAAAAACATCGAATTAACAGGGAATGATGATTCAATTTATTATATACTGCCCCCCGCTTCCCTGTCAACCGGTGATTTGCGGGGTCACACGGACCGGGTGGCCACCACGTCCACGCCGGTGCCCAGCACATTGGGGATCACCACGTCCCCGGCCTGCACCGGGGCCGTCAGCTGCACCCGGCACAGCGCCCGGGCCACATCCAGCACCCTTTCCTTGGGTACGTCTCCCCGGGTGCGGACAGACACCACCGGCAGCAGGCCGCCGGTGACCCGGACGGTGCCGGTAACGGTGCGGGCCGGATGGGTACACTCCTTCCGGGCGTAGGCGTCCCCCCGGGGGCAGGTGTTGCCGGTGACCCGGGTCACCTGGCCGTCCTCCAGAACGGCGGTCAGCTGGCAGCCCATAGGGCAGCCGATACACGTCAGCTCGCGGATGCTCATTGTGCTCCCTCCTCCACCTGAATGGTGATCTGCTTCAACCCCCGGGGCAGGTCCGCCCGCCGCAGGGTCAGCTGCTCCATCTCGCCGGGGCTGAGAATGCGCTTATGCACCCGGCGCAGCAGCCGTCCGTCCAGATAAACCGCCAGATCGGCGTCCCGATAGGGTTTGCCCACCCGGAACCGGACGGTGACGGTCTCCTCCATGGCCTCCGGGTCCAGATACTGGGGCACGGTGTACCGCACGCCGTTCTGCCCCGTCAGGCGGACGGTCTTGCCCTCCCGCCGGTGCTCCAGCAGGTACCGGGCGGCGTTTTCCCCGGCCCGGGCCGCCTCCTGGGACACGAAGTCCACCAGATCGTGGACGTGCAGCACGTTGCCGCAGGCGAACACACCGGGGATAGAGGTGGACAGATCGTCCCCAACCTCCGGGCCGCCGGTAACGGCGTCCAGCCGGACGCCTGCCTGCTGACTCAGCTCGTTTTCCGGCAGCAGACCCACGGACAGCAGCAGGGTGTCGCAGGGAATGTCCCGCTCCGTGCCGGGGATGGGGCGGCGGTTTTCGTCCACCCGGGCCAGGGTCACACCCTCCAGCCGTTCCTGTCCGTGAATATCCACCACCGTGGTGGACAGGTACAGGGGAATATCGAAATCCTCCAGGCACTGGACGATGTTCCGCTTCAGGCCGCCGGAATAGGGCATGACCTCCGCCACCGCGTGGACCTTTGCCCCCTCCAACGTCATCCGCCGAGCCATGATCAGGCCGATGTCGCCGCTGCCCAGGATCACCACGTCCCGGCCGGGCATCAGCCCCTCCATATTCACCAGCCGCTGGGCGGTACCGGCGGAATAGATGCCCGCCGGGCGGCAGCCGGGGATGTTCAGGGCCCCCCGGGGCCGCTCCCGGCAGCCCATGGCCAGGATCACCGCATCGGCGTCCAGCTGCACCAGGCCCGTTTCTCGGCCCGTCAGCGTCAGCACCCGGTCCGGCGACAGGTCCAGCACCATGGTGTTCAGCAGGTACGGGATGTTCAGCTCCCGGACCTGGTCAGCAAACCGCCGGGCGTATTCCGGCCCGGTAAGCTCCCGGGAGAAGGTGTGCAGGCCGAAGCCCGCGTGGATGCACTGGTTCAGAATGCCGCCCAGCTCCCGGTCCCGCTCGATGATCAGCAGGTCCTCCACGCCGGCCTTCCGGGCGGCGGCAGCGGCGGCCAGACCCGCAGGGCCTCCGCCGATAATGGCAAGCTGTACGTGTTTCATCATGCTTCCTCCTTGGTCCGCCCGGCCAGCAGCCGGGATGTGCCGCCGTTTTTCGTCAGCTCCGTCTGGGGCACTCCCAGCTCCCGGGACAGGATCTCCATGACCCGGGGGGTGCAGAAGCCCCCCTGGCACCGGCCCATACCGGCCCGCACCCGGCGCTTCACCCCGTCCAGGGACCGGGCCCCGGGGGTGCGGTGGATGGCGTCCACGATCTCCCCCTCGCTGATGCCCTCGCACCGGCACACGATATTGCCGTAGGCGGGGTTTTCCGCCGCCAGACGCTGCCGCTCCTCAAAGGGCAGCTCCCGCAGGTGGACGATGTCCCGGCGCAGGGGGTCGAAGTCCGGCTTTTCCGCCGCCCCCAGATACGCCGCCGCCTGCTCCGCCAGATAGGCCCCGATGGCCGGGGCCGAGGACAGCCCCGGGGACTCGATGCCCAGAGCCTCGAAATAGCCGGGGACAGGCTGCCCCACGCGGAAATCGTCGTCCCCCTCCGCCAGATGGGCCCGGAGCCCGGCAAAGCTGGTGATCACGTCCCGCAGGGGCAGGCCCGGCACGCTTTTGCGGGCCATGTCCTGGGCATAGGCCAGGCCCTCCGCCGTGGTGGCGGTGCGGTCCCGCTGGGGCTGGTCCGCAGCCGTGGGGCCCACCAGCAGGTTGCCGTGGACCGTAGGCGTCACCAGAACGCCCTTGCCCATGGGGCCCGGCAGCTGGAAAACGGTCCGCTGCACCAGGCCGCCGTCCTTCCTGTCCAGCAGGCAGTATTCTCCCCGCCGGGGCACGATGCGGGCGGTGTCGCCGCAGACCTGGTTATGGAGCACGTCGCCCCACACACCGGCGGCGCTGATAACGGCCCGGGTCTCCAGCGGCCCTCGGGACGTCTCCAGCACATAGCCCTCCCCGGTGCGGCGGATGGTCTCCACCCGGGTGTCGAAACGGAAGGTCACGCCGTTATGGGCGGCGTTTTCCGCCAGGGCGATGGTCATGCCGAAGGGGCAGATGATGGCGCTGGTGGGGGCGTACAGAGCGGCCACGGCCTTCTCCGACAGGGCGGGCTCCAGCTCATGGAGCCTGCCGCCCCGGAGGATCTCCAGGCCCTCCACGCCGTTGGCCCGGCCCCGCTGCAGAAGCTCCTCCAGCCGGGGCAGGCCCGCCTCCTCAAAGCACATCACCAGGGCCCCGTTGCGGCGATAGGGGAAGTCCAGCTCCCGGGACAGCGCCTCCATCCGGCGGCTGCCCTCCACGTTGAACCGGGCCTTCATAGAGCCGGTGGGGGCGTCGAACCCGGCGTGAACAATGGCGGAATTGGCCTTGCTGGTGCCCACGCACACGTCCTCCCCCTGCTCCGCCAGACAGATTTTCAGCTTCCAGCGGCTCAGCTCCCGGGCCACGGCGCAGCCCACCGCGCCGCCGCCGATGATGACGGCATCGTACATAGCGATCTCTCCTTTCCGTGAAAAAAGAGCCATGCCAAAGCTCGCCCGGTCTCCCGGACGTTCCCTGCGCATGACTCAGACTCTCAATGCATTCCCATATTGGATTGTGACCCCATTATACGCCCTGCGCCCCCGCTTGTCAACGGCAAGCAGGGGCGCAGACGGCGCGTTACTGCGCCTCGATCTCCTTGATATTCACTTCGTTCCCCTGCACCAGCCAGGTATCCTCGCTGCCGCAATAGGGGCAGGTCCGGCCCTGGGGTACGGTGTCGTAGTCCCGGCCGCAGCCATCGCAGTGAGTGATGGCGTGGACCGTCTCGAACCGCAGCTGTGCCCGGGGCATCAGCTCCGTCCGGGCCGCCGCCCATTTCCAGCAGCTCTCCAGCTCCCGGGGCACCACGCCGGACACCTGGCCCAGCTCCAGGGTCACCGACGCCACGTCGGTGAGGCCCTGCTCCCGGCCGATGTTCTCCACGGCCCGGATCACATGAAATACGATTCCCAGCTCGTGCATTACTTCTTCCCGGCCTTGCGGATCTTGATCTCCCGCTTGACCATGTAGGGCAGGATGGCCTTCATCTTGTCCTCGGCGGGGATCATGTGGGTGCACTCCGGACGCTCCCGGTGCAGGTGGATGGCGTCAAAGGCGCACTTGGTGGTGCACACGCCGCAGCCGATGCACTTGTTGGGGTCCACCACGGAAGCGCCGCAGCTGAGGCAGCGGGCCGTCTCCTTCTGCACCTGCTGGGCGGTGAAGGCGATGCGCTCGTCCCGGAAGGTCCGGCGCAGGGCCTCGTTGTACCCGATCCGCTGGCGGGGCGTGTTGTCGAAGCCCACGGGGATCAGGGCGTTCTCCTTGTCCAGCTCCACGAACCGGCGGCGGTTGCGGCCGATGGTCAGGGTTGCCTTCTGCACGAACCGGTGCAGGGAAATGGCGCCCTCCTTGCCGGCGGCAATGGCGTCGATGGCGAACTTCTGGCCGGTGACGGCATCGCCTCCGGCGAAAATGTCGGGCTCCGCCGTCTGATACGTTACCGGGTCCACCTGGGCGGTGCCGTTGGGGTTGAAGGTCACGGCGGTGCCGGTCAGCAGCTGCCGCCAATCCACCTTCTGGCCGATGCAATACAGCACCGCGGCGCACTGGGCCTGGCAGGTGTCGTTGTCGTCAAATTCCGGGGCGAAGCGGCCCTGGTCGTTCTTCACCCGCAGACACTTGCGGAAGCGGATCCCGGCGGCATGGCCGTTTTCGGTGACGATCTCCGTCTGGCCCCATCCGGCGTGGATGGTGATGCCGTCCCGCTCACACTCGCCCCGGTCCTCCGGGCCCATGGGCATATCGTCATAGCTCTCCAGGCAGTACAGGTCCACGGACTCCGCGCCGCAGCGCACCGCCGTCCGGGCCACGTCGGCGGCGATGTTGCCGCCGCCGATGACCACCACCCGGCCTTCCAGCTTCGTCTCCTGACCGCCGTTGACCCGGCGCATGAAGTCGATGCCCGCCGTGACGCCCTGGGCGTCATCGCCGGGGATGTTCAGCCTGCCGCCGGACTGCAGGCCCACGGCCACATAGAAGCCCTGATAGCCCTGCTCCCGCAGCTGGGCAATGGTCACGTCCTTGCCCACCTCCACGCCGCAGCGGAACTGGACGCCCATTTCCCGCAGCACGTCGATCTCCGCCTGGACCACGTCCTTCTCCAGCCGGAAGCTGGGCAGGCCGTTTTCCAGCATACCGCCCAGGCGGCGCTCCTTTTCAAACACGGTGGGGCGATAGCCCTTCTCCGCCAGGTAATAGGCGCAGGACAGGCCCGCCGGGCCGCCGCCGATGATGGCGATCTGCTGGTCGAACTCGCCGTCTACCTTGGGAATCACCTTCTCCGGCACGAACCGGGTGGCGGCGTCCAGATCCTGCTGGGCGATGAAGCGCTTCACCTCGTCAATGGCCACCGCCTGGTCCACGGTGCCCCGGGTGCAGGCGTCCTCGCACCGGCGGTTGCAGATGCGGCCGCACACGGCGGGGAAGGGATTCTCCCGCTTGATCAGCTGCAGGGCCTCCCGGTACTTGCCCTGGGCCGCCAGCTTCAGATAGCCCTGCACCGCGATGTGGGCGGGGCAGGCGGTCTTGCAGGGGGCGGTGCCGGTGTCGTAGCAGTTGACGCGGTTCTTGTCCCGGTAGTCGATGGCCCACTTTTCGGGGCCCCACTTCACCGCATCCGGCAGCTCCTGGCGGGGATACTCCACGGGGCCGTCCTTGGTGCACAGCTTCTGGCCCAGCTTCACCGCACCGGCGGGACAGTATTCCACGCACCGGCCGCAGGCCACGCACTGGTCCGTCTCCACCCGGGCCACATAGGCGCTGCGGGACATATTGGGAGTGTTGAACAGCTGGCTGGTCCGCAGGGCGTTGCAGACGTTGACGTTGCAGTTGCAGATGCCGAAAATCTTCTGTTCGCCGTCGATGTTGGTGATCTGATGGACGAAGCCGTTGTCCTCGGCCTTCTTGAAGATGGCCATGGCCTCGTCATAGGTGATGTACTCGCCCCGGCCGGTTTCCACGATATAGGTGGCCATGTCGCCCACGGCGATGCACCAGCTTTCCGGATCGTCGCCGCAGCCCTCGTTCAGATACTGGCGGCTGGCCCGGCAGGAGCACATGCTCTTGGCATACTTGCCCTCGTACTTGTGCAGCCAATAGGAGATCTTCTCCAGGCCCACGGCCTCGTTCTCCGTTTCGATGGCCTTTTCCACGGGGATCACGTGCATGCCGATGCCGGCGCCTCCGGGAGGCACCATGGGGGTGATCTTTTCCAGGGGCAGGAAGGTCATCCGCTCGAAGAAGGCCGCCACCTGGGGATGCTCGTCCATCTGGCTGCGGCGCATATTGAAGAACTCCGCGCTGCCGGGGACGAACTGGGGCAGAACGTACCGCTTTTCGTGGTTGGGGTTCTTCCCGTCCAGATTCTCCCAGTTATACTCGATCAGGCCCACCCAGGCCATGTCGTCCAGCAGCTTCTGCAGGGGCTCCCGCTCCAGCTTGGTCAGCTTCATCAGCTGCCCGATGGTCTTGGGCTTGCGGACGCCCATCTTCAGGGCCACGTCCGCCATTTCGTCGCTGATCAGGTCCGCCAGGCCCCAGTATTCCGGGTCGTTGCCCTTGACGCCCTTGAGCTTGGCGGGCACCCGGTCGGTGATCATGGCCACCAGCTTGGCGATCTTGGGCCGGGGCTCCTCCACCACGGGGATGGTAAAGGGCAGCTTCTCCTGCTCCAGGGGGAACGCGGTGGGCCGGTCGCCGTTGATGTTCTTTCCCATGTGAAATCTCCTTTATCTCCGCCTCAAGGGCGATTTTTCTGCATGAACTCACCCTAATGATACCAATTTCCGGGGCAAAAAGCTATTGACTGTTCTTATAAAGTTATGGTATCCTATTTTATGGTCCTGGTCGGACCAGAAGGAGGGCGACCTATGGATTTCCGTCCCATTGTGGCCCCGTCTATCCGGGAGCTGTTTATCCAGCAGGTGGAGGGGGCGATTCTGTCCGGGCAGCTGAAGCCCGGCGACCGGCTGCCCACGGAGCGGGAGCTGGCCGACACCATGCACATCAGCAAAACCGTGGTCCATGAGGGCCTGCGGGAGCTGCACCGCCTGGGCTTTCTGGACATCGCCTCCCGCCGGGGCGTCACCGTGGCGGACTATGCCCAGACCGGCAGCCTGGAGACGCTGATGGCCATCATGGACTATCACGGGGGCCTTCCCGACGAGAAAACCGCCCGCAGCATCCTGCGCCTGCGGTATTATCTGGAGGCCCCGGCCCTGCGGGACCTGGCCGCGTCCCACACCCCCGCCGATCTGGACACCCTCCGCGCCCTCCAGCGCCAGGCGGAGGAGGCCCCGGACACCGCCGCCCTGGCCCAGGCCCTGTTCCGCTATCACCGGGGGGTGACGTTTTTAAGCGGCAACACCATCACCCCCCTGCTGTTCAACGCCTTCATGCAGGTGAACCTGGAGTTCTGGTCCGGCTATATCCGGTCTGTGGGCCGGGAGGAAAGCCTGCGTACCCTGGCCCGGTTCACGGACCTCATCGCCGCCGGACAGGGGGACCGGGCCGCCCAGCTGCTGGACGACGGCCTGCGGCGGTTTGTGACCACGCTGTAAATTCACATTTTGTTCAAAATATCCGCCTGTTCTTGTGGAAAAGGCATAGATTCCGTTCGGATAATTCTGCAATTTGCCAATTGTGCTCCCCCCCGGGTGTGGTATAATGATGGTATCTTATATAAAGGAGGCTTTTCCATGAGACGCACAAAAGTTCTGCTTTCCTGTCTGCTGGCGCTGGCCCTGGTGATGCTGACCGCCTGCGGCGCCAGACAGCAGACCATCCACCGGCTGCCCGCGGACCGGGTGACCCAGGCGGCAACGGTGTCCCAATTGCAGGAGGTCAGCGACCTGATCGTGGTGTTCACCCCGGAGACTCAGGAAAATGTCCTTTCCCGCTACAGCGACGGCAACGTCTCCTATGGCTATACCCGGACCACCGGCCAGGTGACCCAGGTGCTGAAGGGCCAGGCCCCGGAGCAGCTGGTCATCACCGAGGAGTGCTACGCCGCAGACGACGCCCTGTGGACCCAGGGGGGCTATCTGCCTATGGAAACCGGCAAGCCCTATCTGCTGTTCCTCACCGCCTACCCCGACGGCTCCGACTATGCGGGGATGTACTATCCCACGGAGCTGGAGCGGGGCAAGTATCCCCTGGGGCAGGCCCTGACCACCGCCGACTCCGCCGCCCAATGGCAGGTATACTCCCTGGACGGCGACACCCTGTCCGATTATCAGAGCTGGTACCGGCAGGTGTCGGCCCTGTATCCCGATCTGTTCTGACCCGCCAGGCAAATATCCGCACCCCTCCGGCCCCGCCGGAGGGGATTTTTCCGCCCGGGGCCGTCCACCGGCGGGATTCGCCTTTCTTCGACTTGAAAAGCCCGGGGAAACGTGCTATACTTGACTATAATTTCGCGTATTGTGCTTTGGGAGAGGGGGAAGCGCCGCCATGGTGGATATTCACTGCCACATTCTGCCGGGGGTGGACGATGGGTCCCCCTCTATGGAAGACTCGCTGGAGATGGCCCGCATGGCGGCGGACTCCGGCGTCACGAACATCATCGCCACGCCCCACTGCAATCTCCCCGGAGACGGCCCGAAGAATTACCGCTCCGCCGCCCTGCGCACGGGCTTTTCCCGGCTGCGGCAGGCCCTGGAGCAGGAGGGGATCCCTCTGGGCATCCACCCGGGGGCCGAGGTGTTCTGCACCCCGGAGCTGCCCGAGCTGCTGGACCGCCGCCAGCTTCAGACCCTGGGCGGCGGCCGGTATCTGCTGGTGGAGTTCTATTTTGACGAGTCGGCGGAGTTCATGGAGCAGTGCTTCCACCAGATCCGCACCCGGGGCCTGACCCCGGTGGCCGCCCATCCGGAGCGGTACGATGCCGTGCAGCGGGACCCCTATATGGTCCGGCGGTGGTTTGAGCGGGGCGTGGTCATCCAGCTGAACAAGGGAAGCATTCTGGGCCGTCTGGGCCGCCGGGCCCAGGACACGGCCCTGTGGCTGCTGGAGCGGGGACTGGCCCACGCCGCCGCCAGCGACGCCCACCGGCCCACCGTCCGCACCACCCATATGGAGCTGCTGCGCCGCACCCTGGCCGAGGATTTTTCCCCCGCCTGCCCCCGGCTGCTGCTGGAGGAGAACCCCCGCCGTATTTTAGAGGACCGCCCCCTGGTGGGGACGGACGAGCCTATTTTTTCCCCAAGGGAGGACGAGCTATGAGAGCCATCCGCAAAATGCAGCGCGTGATCCTCGCGCTGTTTATCCTGACCCTGCTGGCCTTCTGCGGCCTGCGGATCTACCGCCGCCTCACCGTGGACGTGACGCCCCCGGTGATCACCTGTTCCACCGATTCCATCGACGTCAGCGTCACCGCCGGAGAGGAGGCCCTGCTGCAGGGGGTCATGGCCTCCGACGACCGGGACGGGGACCTGACGGACCAGATCCTCATCAAGGGCGTGTCCCCCTCCCTGACCGACAGCAGCGCCCAGGTCACCTACATCGTTTTTGACTCCGCCAACAATATGGCCACCGTCACCCGCACCGTCCGCTACACGGATTACGAGGCCCCCCGCTTCGCCCTGTCTCAGCCCCTGGTGTACCCTGCGGGCCAGACCGTGACCCTGCTGGACCGGCTCACCGCCTCGGACGTGCTGGACGGCGACATCAGCAGCGGCATCCGCATCACCTCCCAGAACGTCATCAACAGCCAGCCCGGGGTATACAGCGTCACCGCTCAGGTGGACAGCCGCCTAGGCAACTCGGTGGTGCTGCCGCTGAAGGTGGTCATCACCGCCGGCGGGCCGCAGCTGATCACCCTGTCGGACTATCTGGTGTACCTGCCCCGGGGATCGGCCTTTGATGCCGCCGGGTATATCCAAAGCGTCACCGCCCCCGACGGAACGGCCCTGTCCGCCGGACAGGTCAGCATCGAGTCCCCGGTGGACACGTCCGTCCCCGGAACGTATCATGTGGGTTACAGCGTCACCGCCCAGGGCCAGAGCTATACCGTCTATCTGGCGGTGGTGGTGGAATAAAGGAGGGATCGTCATGGATGAAAACAATCAGGGCCTGCAATGGTCCCATATCGAGCCCCTCTGCATCCTGCGGGCGCTGGCGCGGCAGCTGTGGATGCTGCTGCTGGCGGCCCTCACCTGCGCCATGGCGGCATGGATCGTGCTGACGTGCTTCGTGACCCAGCAGTATACCAGCTCCACCACCTTCTCCGTCACCACCCGCACCAGCAACCTGTACTATACGAATATCACCGCCGCCGCCGATGTGGCCGCCTCCTATTCCCAGCTGCTGCAGAGCCGGGTCCTGCGCCAGACCATGGAGCAGGATCTGGGTATGCCCTTGGACGGCACCGTCACTGCCCAGCAGCTGGGGGAGACCAACCTCATCCGGGTCACCGTCACCGCCGACACCCCCCGTCAGGCCCTGGTGCTGCTCAAGGCCGTGTCCGATAACTACGGGTCCCTGTCGGCCCATGTGTCCTCCACGGCGGTACTGTCCCAGCTTAACTCCCCCAGCCTGTCCGTGGCCCCCTCCCGCAGCTATAACGTGCCCAGGATCTGCCTGATGGCCGCCATCGCCGGTGCGGCGCTTACCGCCCTGGGCGTTGCCTGGGCCAGCGTCAGCAGCGGCACGGTGCAGACCCAGGAGGGTGCCCGCAGCGACCTGGACGCCAAGATCATCTCCACCGTGCCCCACGAGGGCCGCCGGACCCGGAAGCTCCTGGGCTGGTTCGACGACCGCCGCCGGGAGCGCCGGGCCCGCCGGGGCGGCAAGCGCCTGCGCCGGAACCTGAACATCTCCTCCCCGGCCATCAGCTTCGCCTTTACCGAATCCATCCACCGCATCGCCGAAAAGTTCCAGCATGAGCATGCCAAGGGCCGCCGGGTATTCCTGTTTTCCAGCGTGTCCGCGGCGGAGGGCAAGTCCACCCTGACTGCCAACACTGCCATTTCCCTGGCCTCCCGGGGGGTGAACGTGCTGTTCATCGACCTGGACCTGCGCCGCCCGGTGCAAAGCGAGATGCTGGGCCTGTCCGTGAAGCAGAAAAACGAGTTGGGCACCCTGCTGACAGAGTCCGCCGCCCCGGAGAAGATCCTCTCCGCCGCCGTCACGGACCCCGCCACGGGGCTGCACTCCCTGCTGAGCACCAAGTCCTATACCGACGTCATCGAGCTGCTGGCCTCGGACCAGCTGGCCAAGGTGGTGGCTCTGGCCCGGGAGCGGTATGACTACGTCATCATCGACTCCCCGCCTCTGGGCTTCTTCTCCGACAGTGAGCTTCTGTCGGACCTGTCCGATGCGTCGGTGCTGGTGGTGCGGCAGGACACCGTCCCCGCGCCGGAGATCAACGACGCCATCGACGCTCTGCGGGCCGGTAAGGCGGAGTTTCTGGGCTGCATCCTCAACGATATGGCCCATCTGGCCGCCTGGTCCTCCGGCTATGGATACGGCTACGGCAAGAAATACGACAAATACGGCTACGGGCAGCACTCCGCCCGTAAGACGCAGTGAGGCGCACTATGGAACAACATACGACCCATACCAATACCGAGGTCCAGCCCATCGACCTGTCCGTCCTGCTGCGGCGGATGCTCCGGGCCCTGACGCGCCTGTGGCCGGTGTGCCTGGCGCTGATCGTGCTGTGCGCCGCCCTGATGGGCTGGCGCGGCCACCGCAGCTTCCGCCCCATGTACCGCTCCGAGGCGGTGTTCTCCGTGAATCTCAGCTTTGTGGGCGGCACCGACCTCTCCGGCTATAGCCAGTATTACAACAAATCCGCTGCCCAGCAGGTGGCGGACACCTTCCCCTATCTGCTGACCTCCGACCGCATGCAGGAGCTGCTGCTGCAGCGACTGGGCGTCACCTATCTCAACGGCGTCATCTCCTCCTCCGCCATCAAGGACACCAGCTTCTTCGTCCTGACGGTGGAAAGCCCCAGCCCCCAGGACGCCTATGACATCCTCTGCGCCGTCATCGACGTCTACCCCCAGGTGAACCGCCTGGTCCTGGGCGAAACGCAGCTGGTGGTGAACCAGGAGCCCTCCCTGCCCGACACGCCGTATAACGCCGATCCCTGGGTGCGCAGCGCCGTCAAGGGCGCGGCCCTGGGCGTGGTGCTGGCGCTGGCGGTGCTCATCGTGGCCGCCGCCCTGCGGCGGACGGTGTCCTCCACCGGCGACGTCAAGCGCCTGGTAAGCCTGACGGCCCTGGCCTCCATCCCCCGCACGGCCCCCAAGCGCCGGAAAAACAGCCCCCAGCAGGGGCTGCTGATCACCCGCATGCAGACCGACAGCGCCTTCTGCGAGGCGTATCGCCTGCTGCGGCTGAAGCTGCTGCGGCAGCTGAAGGACGAGGACAAGGTCATCATGGTCACAAGCTCCATCCCCTCCGAGGGGAAAAGCTCCGTGTCCGTGAACCTGGCCCTGTCCCTGGCCCGGGAGGGAAAAAAGGTCCTGCTGATCGACGGCGACCTCCGGGGCCCCAGCGACAAGGCCCTGCTGGGCATCACCAAGCCCTCCGAGGGTCTGGGCCAGTGCCTGTCCGGCAGCCTGGACCAGGTGCACTTCCTGCGCTATGAGGAGACGTCCCTGTACGTCTTTGCCGGCAGCGAGCCCATCCACGCCCCCATGAACCTGCTGCAATACGACAAGCTGGAGGCGCTGATAAACACCCTGCGCCCCATGTTTGACTACATCGTGCTGGACACGCCGCCCTGCGCCATGATGGCCGACGCCCTGGCCATGTGCCGCCATGTGGACCGGGTGATCTACGTCATCCGGGAGGATTTCGCCGCCACCACCCAAATCTTCGAGGGCATCCAGGCCCTGGCCGGGGCCGACGCCCGGATGGCCGGCTTTGTGTTCAACTGCGCCGCCAACGTCCGGGGCTCCTCCTCCGGCTATGGCTACGGCTACGGTTATGGGTATGGCTACGGCTATGGCTATGGCTACGGCAAGACCAAGCGCAAAAACGCCGAATAAGGATTTTTCCAAGCCTCCGGCCCCGGCCGGGGGCTTCAGCTTGTCAAAAAAGACTTTTTCGACAGTCTCAAGCCCCCGAAAATCTATACAAACCCGGATTTTTGTGGTATACTGTTCTATCTGGTATGTCTGAATTTACAGAAAGTTCAGGAAAGTCCCGGCCGGGGCGGTATAATAAAGAAAAACACCAACGATACTCACAAGTGGGAGGCAAAGCGCATGGCACGCAACATTCTGGTGGTCGAGGACGACCGCAATATCTCCGACCTGATCCGCATGTACCTGGAAAAAGAGGGGTTCGACGTCCGCATCGCCTACGACGGCGGCAAGGCCGTGGAGGAATTTGACCGGGAGGCCCCGGACATGGTGCTGCTGGACATCATGCTGCCGGTGATGGACGGCTGGGCCGTGTGCGCCCACATCCGGGAAAAGGCCAAGACCCCCATCATCATGCTCACCGCCAAAAGCGAGGTCAACGACCGGATCACCGGCCTGGAAATGGGGGCCGACGACTATCTGGTGAAGCCCTTCGAGATGAAGGAGCTGATGGCCCGCATCAACGCGGTGCTCCGCCGCAGCGAGATCCCCGACGACACCAAAAAGCGCCTGACCTTCGACAAGCTGGTCATCGACCTGGACAGCTATGAGCTGCTGGTGGACGGCAGGAAGATCGACACGCCCCCCAAGGAGCTGGAGCTTCTGTATCACCTGGCCTCCACCCCCAACCGGGTGTATACCCGCAACCAGCTGCTGGACGAGGTGTGGGGCTTCGACTATTTCGGCGACTCCCGCACCGTGGACGTGCACATCAAGCGCCTGCGGGAAAAGGTGGAGGGTGTGTCCGACCAGTGGGAGCTGAAAACCGTGTGGGGCGTGGGCTATAAGTTTGAAGTGAAATGAGCCAGGAAAAGATCACCCGGTTCCGCCGCCGGTTCGACAGTCTCTATTGGCAGCAGTTCCTGCTGACGGCGGGCATGGTGCTGCTGACGCTTTTGCTGCTGGGCGTGTCGTTTTACGCCCTGAGCTATAACGACACCGTGTCCGAGCGGCGCAGCGAAATGCGCCAGCACGCGGAGCTGATTGCCAACATGTCCGGGGACTATCTGGCCTCCGATGGGCAGACCGCCAGCCCCAGCCTGCAGAATCTCATCGCCCTGGCCGCCGGGCTTACCAAGGCGGACTTTCTCCTGTGCAACGACCAGGGCTACGCCCTGCTGACCTCCGACCAGCGGCTGGGAGGCCAGGTGGTGTCCGTACCCCAGGATATCCAGGACGCCGTCCTGGGCGATCAGGGCTTTTACCAGGGCCGCAGCAGCATCGGCGGCGCATACGACATCAAGCAGTTCGTGGTAGCGGTGCCCGTCACCCAAGAGGACGGCGGCACCGTGGGCATGGTCCTGGCGGTGATGGATGCCCGGTCCCTGATGAGCATGTGGCGCTCCTTCATCGGCCTGTTCTTCATGACCTCGGCCATCATCCTGCTGATCTCCTTTGTGGCCAGCTCCCTGACCTCCATGCGCCAGATTCAGCCCATCCGCGAGATGGTCCAGGCCACCCGGTCCTATGCCGCCGGAAACTTCGACGTGCGCATGCAGGACACCGGCCGCAGCGACGAGATCGGCGAGCTGGCGGCGTCCTTCAACAACATGGCCGACTCCCTGGCGGAAACCGAGCGCCAGCGAAGCGAGTTCATCGCCAACATCTCCCACGAGCTGAAAACCCCCATGACCACCATCGCCGGATATACCGACGGCATCCTGGACGGCACCATTCCCCCGGAGAAGGAACGGAAATATCTCCAGATCATCTCCGACGAAAGCCGCCGCCTCAGCCGCCTGGTCCGCCGGATGCTGGATATCTCCCAGATTCAGTCCCAGCAGGACATGAAGAAGGAGGACTTCGACCTGTGCGAGAGTATGCGCCTGGCCCTGCTGTCCATGGAGCAGAAGATCACCGACCGGGGCCTGGACGTGGAGGCGGACATCCCGGAGGATTCCGTCATGGTCCAGGGGGTCAACGACCTGATCACCCAGGTGATCTATAACCTGCTGGAAAACGCCGCCAAGTTCGCCGCCCCCGGGTCCACCCTGTACCTGGGGCTGACGGAGACCGGCGGCGACAAGGCGGTGGTCACCGTGCGCAACACCGGCCACACCATTCCGGCGGAGGAGATTCCCCTGCTGTTCGAGCGCTTCCACAAATCCGACAAATCCCGCAGCGAGGACAAGGACGGCTACGGGCTGGGCCTGTATGTGGTGAAAACCATCCTGTCCCAGCATAAGGAGAAGATCACCGTCACCAGCGAAAACGGCGTCACCTCCTTCAGCTTCACCGTTCAGCTGGCCCACCCCATGCGCAATACATGAGAGGAACTTTTGCTATGACAGACGAAAACAAGGATATCTGCCCGGAAACTCCGGAAACTCCGGACCTGCCGGAGACCCCGGAAGCGGCCCCGGAGGAACCGAAGGAGGTAGTCTCCTGGTACATTCCCCAGGAGCCCCAGGGCCGGGAGGTGGTCAGCTACTATGTCCAGCGGGACCCCATGCCCCAGAACGTCTGGCAGCAGGCCGCCAAAAAGGAGAAGCGCCGCAGCCGTCTGTGGCTGTGGATCTCCCTGGCCGTGCTGGCGGTGACGGTGGCGGCTGTGGTGCTGGCGGCCATACTGGGCGGCAGCAGCGGCAGCGGCCAGCATCGGCCCCTGCCCGACGGCGACGGCGACAACCCCAGCAGCATTGTGGACATTTTCGGCAGCAAGGCCACCAGCATTCCCCGGATTCAGGGAGACCCCGGCGTGCGCCTGGCCTGCCGGGACCCCCAGGGCCAGCCCCTGACGGCCCAGGAGGTATATGCCAAGGTGAATCCCTCCGTGGTCACCGTGGTGTCCGAGCAGTCGGAGGGGGCCTCCATCGGCACCGGCGTCATCATGACCTCCGACGGGTATATCATCACCAACGCCCATGTGATCTCCGGCGGCAAGAGCTGCTGGGTGGCCCTGGACACCGGCGTCACCTATGAGGTGAACCTGGTGGGCTTTGACGAGGAGGAGGACCTGGCCGTGCTGAAGGCCGATCCCCAGAATCCCCTGCCCGCCGCCGAGTTCGGCAACTCCGACCTGGTGCAGGTGGGCGACACCGCCTATGCCATCGGCAACCCCCTGGGGGTGGAGCTGCGGGGCACCATGACCAACGGCATCATCTCCGCCGTCAACCGCGCCGTGGAGGTGGACGGCAAGACCATGACCCTGCTGCAGACCAGCGCCGCCCTGAACAACGGCAACTCCGGCGGTCCCCTGATCAACGAATACGGCCAGGTCATCGGCATCAACACCCTGAAAATGAGCACCACCGACAGCACCGAGGCCACGGTGGAGGGCCTGGGCTTCGCCCTGCCCATCAGCTCCGTCAGCTTCGTGGTCAACGACCTCATCGCCAACGGCCACTACCGGGGCGCCCCCTCCCTGGGCATCACCGTCACCACCGTGGAAAAGGACGGCGGCGGCACCCAGGTCCAGGTCATGGAGGTCAGCGCCGGCTCCGGCGCGGCCGACGCGGGCATCCAGGCCGGGGACGTGATCCTGGCGGCAGACGGCCAGGCCGTGTCCGTTACCTCCGACCTGCTGACGGCCCGGCGCAGCCACATCATCGGCGACACCGTGACCCTGACCATCCTCCGGGACGGCCAGCAGTTCGACGTGGAGGTGACCCTCCGCTCCAACCGCAGCTTCGGCTGAGCATCCGACCCCTTCACCCCGGCGGGAAAATCCCGCCGGGGTTTTGTTCTGCCGGTGGGGGCCTGTGCATATGCTGGAGAAAAAGCCACAGGAGGGATGGACATGCGTTACTGGGCGGCGGGATTTTTGCTGACGGTGCTGCTGTTCGGCGGGGGATGGCTGAGCAGCGGAGCTGCGCCGGACGTGTCCCGCTCCGTCCCGGGGGCTGACCCGGGACAAACCGGTGAAAATGCGGGACAAACCGCCGCCGATGCGGACACGGTGCTGCGGGTATGGGACGGGGAGCAGGTGGTGGAGATGACCATGGCGGAGTATCTGCCCGGGGTGGTCCGGGGGGAGATGCCCGCCGCCTTCCACCAGCAGGCCCTGGACGCCCAGGCCGTGGCGGAGCGGACCTTCATCTATTACCACATGGCCTCCGGCCGGAAGGCCGCCCACCCGGACGCCGACGTGTGCATGGATTACCGCTGCTGCAATGCCTACACCTCCGCCCAGGCGGCGGCGGAAAAGTGGGGGGACCACGCCGCCGAATACGAGGCCAAGGTCCAGCAGGCCGTACGGGACACCGACGGCCAGGTGATCCTCTACAACGGCCAGCCCATTCTGGCGGCCTTCCACTCCTCCTCCGCCGGGGTCACCGCCAACTCCGGGGACGTGTGGGTGTCCACCCTGCCGTATCTGCACAGCGTGGAAAGCCCCGAGGGAGAGGACACCGTGCCCAATTACTACAGCGTCAAGGAAATTCCGGCGGCGGAGTTTCAGCAGACCTTCCTGGCGGCCTATCCGGAGGCGTCCTTTGCCGGAGGGCCGGAAACCTGGATCACCGGCCGGGTGGAAAACGCCTCCGGCCGGGTGGAGAGCATCTGCATCGGCGGCGTCACGGTGGAGGGCACCCAGGTCCGGAGCCTGTTGGGCCTGCGGTCGGCGTGCTTCACGGCGGAGGCCGCGGCGGACAGGGTTATATTCCACGTCACCGGCTTCGGCCATGGGGTGGGCATGAGCCAGTACGGGGCCAACCGCCTGGCCCAGGAGGGGAAGTCCTGGCAGGAAATTCTCCACTGGTACTACACCGGCGTCACCATCGCCCCCTACGGCGGATAGGACTTGACGAAAGGCGGAATTTATACTACAATTTTCTTCAGAAACATCACGGAAGGAGACTTGCTTCGTGACAAGAGACGAGCTTTGCCGGGCCGCCGTGGCCATGCTGGACCGGGCCTATATCCCCTATTCCCACTTTCCGGTGGGGGCGGCGCTGGAGTGCGCCGACGGCACGGTTTTCACCGGCTGCAACATTGAAAACGCCGCCTACGGCTGCACCATCTGCGCCGAGCGCACCGCCATCTTCAAGGCCGTCAGCGAGGGGCACCGGGACTTTGTGCGCATCGTCATCGCCGGGAAGAGCGAGGACTACTGCGTGCCCTGCGGCTCCTGCCGCCAGGTGATGATGGAATTTGCCCCGGAGCTGGAGGTCATCTGTCTCAACGGTCAGGGGCAGGCCAGGAGCTTCCGCCTGCGGGAGCTGCTGCCCTACGGCTTCGACCAGAGCTGGCTGTGAGACATGTGCCGCCGGTCTGCATTTTTCGCGGACCGGCGGTGCTTTCTGCCCGCTCCCGCTGGGTTCCGGCATTTTTGGCGGTTTTCCTTGTTGACATAATGCTGTGGAAAACCCGGTGGAAAATGTGCAAAACCCTTGCGGCGCATGCTATCCCGCCGGTTGCCGGTTTGTTATGGCGGCCCCGCCGCCTGCAACTTTTTGCCCCGGAAAAACATTTTTCCCCTATCCCCGTCCGGCTCTTGCCAGACGGAAATTTTTGCGTTAAAATAGGATTTGTATATTGGAGAATTGGCGGCTTCGGCCGCCGGAGGAAGGATATGGCCAAGAAAAAAGCATACGACAACGACAGCATTTCCAGCCTGAAGGGAGCGGACCGGGTCCGGAAACGGCCCGGCGTCATTTTCGGCTCCGACGGACTGGAGGGCTGCGAGCACGCGGTGTTCGAGATTCTCTCCAACGCCATCGACGAGGCCCGGGCGGGCTTCGGACGGGTGATCACCGTCACCCGGTTCCAGGACCGGTCCATCCAGGTGGAGGACCAGGGCCGGGGCTGTCCCGTGGACTGGAACGAAAAGGAGGGGCGGTACAACTGGGAGCTGGTGTTCTGCGAGATGTACGCCGGAGGCAAGTACGACCCCACCGGGGAAAACTATGAGTTCTCCCTGGGCCTGAACGGTCTGGGCTCCTGCGCCACCCAGTACGCCAGCCGCTATATGGACGTTACCGTCTGCCGGGACGGCAATGAGTATAAGCTCCACTTCCAGCGGGGCGAGATCGTGGGCCAGATGGAGGTCACCCCCCTGGCCCGGAAGAAAACCGGCACCACCATCCGCTGGCTGCCGGACCTGGAGGTGTTCACCGACATCGACATCCCCCTGGACTATTACCAGGACGTGATGAAGCGGCAGGCGGTGGTCAACGCCGGGGTGACCTTCCGGCTGCGGGATGAGGTGTCCCCCGGGAGGTTCGAGACCCAGGACTTCCTGTATGAAAACGGCATCCGGGACTATCTGGCCGAGCTGGCCGGGGACGACCCCATCACCCGGCCCGTGTGCTGGGAGGCGGAGCGCCAGGGCCGGGACCGGGCGGACAAGCCCGAATACAAGGTGAAGCTGAACATCGCCTGGTGCTTTTCCAACCGGGTGCACCTGATGGAGCACTATCACAACTCCAGCTTCCTGGAGCACGGCGGCAGCCCCGACAAGGCCACCCGCCTGGCCTTTGTGGCGGCGCTGGACAAATATCTGCGGGAGAACAACAAATACACCAAGGGCGAAAGCAAGATCACCTTCCCCGACGTGCAGGAGTGCCTGCTGCTGGTGAGCAGCAACTTCTCCACCCAGACCAGCTATGAAAACCAGACCAAAAAGGCCATCACCAACAAGTTCATCCAGGACGCCATGTCCGAGTTCCTGCGCCAGCAGCTGCAGGTATTTTTCATCGAGAACCACGACGACGCCGAGCGCATGGCCGCCCAGGTGCTTATCAACAAGCGCAGCCGGGAGACGGCGGAGCGCACCCGCCTGGGCGCCAAGAAGAAGCTGTCGGAGAAGATCGACATCGCCAACCGGGTGCAGAAGTTTGTGGACTGCCGCACCAAGGAGGTGGACCGGCGGGAGATCTATATCGTGGAGGGCGACTCGGCTCTGGGCGCCTGCAAGCAGTCCCGGGACGCGGAGTTCCAGGGGCTGATGCCCGTCCGGGGCAAGATCCTCAACTGCCTGAAGGCCGACTATCCCCGGATCTTCAAAAGCGACGTGATCACGGACCTGATGAAGGTGCTGGGCTGCGGCGTGGAGGTTCAGGGCAAGGCCGCCAAGGAGCTGAGCCAGTTTGACCTGAACAACCTCCGGTGGAGCAAGGTGGTCATCTGCACCGATGGCGACGTGGACGGGTTCCAGATCCGGACCCTGATCCTGACCATGCTGTACCGGCTGTGCCCCACCCTGATCCGGGAGGGCTATGTATATATCGCCGAGACCCCGCTGTTTGAGATCACCTATCGGGAGAAAAACGCCGACAAGACCTGGTTTGCCTACTCCGAAAAGGAGAAGGCCGACATCGTCCGCCAGCTGGAGGGGAAGAAGTTCACCGTCCAGCGGTCCAAGGGACTGGGCGAAAACGACCCGGAGATGATGTGGCTGACCACCATGAATCCGGAGACCCGGCGGCTGGTGCGTGTGCTGCCCGATGAGGCGGAGGAGACCGCCCGGGTGTTTGACCTGCTGCTGGGGGACAACCTGGCCGGGCGGAAGGACTATATCGCCGAAAACGGCCACCTGTACCTGGATATGATCGACGTGAGCTGAATTTGCCAAATGACCGCTTGAACGAAAGGAATTTGCCCCATGGCAAAAAAGAAAACAGAACCGAAAACCGTCCACCGGCCGGCGGACCCCAATGTGATGGGCCTGCGGGGCACGGTGGTGGAGCAGCCCATCACCCGGACGCTGGACGAGAACTATATGCCCTATGCCATGAGCGTCATCGTCTCCCGGGCCATTCCGGAGATCGACGGCTTCAAGCCCTCCCACCGGAAGCTGCTGTATACCATGTATAAAATGGGCCTGCTTACCGGCGGACGCACCAAGTCCGCCAACATCGTGGGTCAGACCATGCGCCTGAACCCCCACGGCGACCAGGCCATCTATGAGACCATGGTGCGCCTGGCCAAGGGCAACGAGTCCCTGCTGCACCCCTTTGTGGACAGCAAGGGCAACTTCGGCAAGGTGTACTCCCGGGACATGGCCTATGCCGCCAGCCGGTACACCGAGGCGAAGCTGGCCCCCATCTGCGCGGAGCTGTTCCGGGACCTGGACTGCGACGCCGTGGACTTTGTGGATAACTACGACAACTCCATGAAGGAGCCGTCCCTGCTGCCCACCACCTTCCCCAACGTGCTGGTGTCCGCCAACCAGGGCATCGCCGTGGGCATGGCGTCCCAGATCTGCGGCTTCAACCTGGGGGAGGTGTGCGACACCACCGTGGCCCTGCTGAAAAATCCGGACCACGACATCGCCTCCACCCTGCTGGCCCCGGACTTCCCCACCGGGGGCCAGATCATCTGCGACCCGGCGGAGCTGCGGGAGCTGTACCGCACCGGCCGGGGCGGCGTGAAGGTCCGCTCCCGGTGGCGCTATGACAAGCAGGCAAACCTCATCGAAATTTACGAAATCCCCTACTCCACCTCCATCGAGGCCATTCTGGACAAGGTGGCGGAGCTCATCAAGGCCGGGAAAATCAGCGAGATCAGCGACATGCGGGACGAGACGGACCTGTCCGGCCTGAAGCTGGCCATCGACCTGAAGCGCAGCGTGGACCCGGAGAAGCTGATGACCAAGCTGTTCCGCCTGACGCCCCTGCAGGACACGGTCAGCTGCAATTTCAACATTCTCATCGCCGGGATGCCCCGGGTCATGGGGGTGGGCGAAATTCTCGGCGAGTGGACCGCCTGGCGCACGGAGTGCGTGCGGCGGCGGGTGTATTTCGTGCTCAGCCGCAAAAAGGACAAGCTGCACCTGCTGCTGGGCCTGAAGCGCATTCTGCTGGACATCGACAAGGCCATCGCCATCATCCGGGAAACCGAGGAGGAGGCCGAGGTGATCCCCAACCTGATGATCGGCTTCGGCATCGACCAGGTCCAGGCGGAGTATGTGGCGGAGATCAAGCTGCGCAACATCAACAAGGAGTACATCCTCAAGCGGGTCCGGGAGACCGAGGACCTGCAAAAGGAGATCGCCGACCTGGAGGACACGTTGGCCAAGCCCGCCCGGATCCGGAAGATCATCGTGGACGAGCTGGAGCAGGTCCGGAAGAAGTACGCCGTGCCCCGGCGCACGGAGATCGTATACGGCCACGAGGTGGAGGAATATGTGGAGGACAGCCAGCCCGAGGATTACCCCGTGACGGTGTTCCTGTCCCGGGAGGGGTACTTCAAGAAGATCACCCCCAAGTCCCTGCGCATGAGCGGGGAGCAGAAGTTCAAGGAGGGCGACAGCCTCCTCCAGCAGATGGAAACCTCCAACAACGCCGAGGTCATGTTCTTCACCGACAGGTGCCAGGTGTACAAGACCCGGGTGTCGGAGTTCGGCGACGGCAAGGCCAGCGCCCTGGGCGACTATCTGCCGGGCCGTCTGGCCATGGACGAGGGCGAGCGGGTCATCTTCATGGTGCTGCCCGGGGACTACAGCGGCTGTCTGCTGTTCTTCTATGAAAACGGCAAGGCCGCCCGGGTGGAGCTGTCCGCCTATGCCACGGTGTCCAACCGCCGGAAGCTCACCGGCGCTTATTCCGACAAGAGCCCCCTGGTGTGCATCCTGCCTCTGCCGGAGGACCGGGAGCTGGCCCTGGTATCCACGGAGCCCCGGGCCCTGCTGGTGCACACCTCCCTGCTGACCCCCAAGACCACCCGGAACGTCCAGGGGGTGGCGGTGATGACCCTGAAGCCCAAGTATCATCTGGACCGGGTGGTCCCGGCGGAGGACAGCGGCATCGTGAACCTGCCCCGCTACCGCACCCGCACCATCCCCGCCGCCGGAGCCATCCTCAAGCCCGAGGACCGGGGCGAGGAGCAGCTGACCTTGTTATAAAGACCCGTTTTCCCCCACACATACGAAAAGAGAGGTGCCTATTATGCCCGCTGCCAAGACTCTGAAGCGCTACGGACTGATCACCGTGGCCTGTGCCCTGTATGCCCTGGGCTTCAACTGGTTCTTCGTGCCCAATCACTTCACCGTGGGCGGCTTCACCGGCGTTGCCCAGATCATCAATCACTTCCTGCCCATGCTGCCGGTGGGTACCATCGCCCTGGTGCTGAACATCCCCCTGTTCATCCTGGGCTGGCAGAAGATCGGCCGGGATCTGCTGATCTCGTCCCTGTACGCCACCGCCGTCAGCTCCCTGATGATCGACGTGCTGGCCTCGATCCACACCTTCTCGCCCATGGACCCCATTCTGGCCTGTATCTACGGCGGCATCGTGTCGGGCATCGGCTGCGGCCTGCTGCTGCACGAAAGCGCCACCACCGGCGGCACGGAGATGGCCGCCCGGCTGCTGAAGCTGAAGTTCCAGGGGCTGTCCATCGGCAGCCTCTGTCTGGGCCTGGACGTGGCCGTGACCATCGGGTACGCCCTGTGCTTCCGGGATATGACCCGGGCCATGTACGGCGTGGTGGCCCTGTATATCCTGTCCCTGCTGATCGACCGGGTGGTGTACGGTCCCAACGCCTCCAAGGTGGCCTATATCATCAGCGAGCAGTATGAGGCCATCACCCAGAAGCTGCTGCAGCTGGACCGGGGCGTCACCCTGCTGGACGGTAAGGGGGCCTGGAGCGGCCAGGAAAAGCGGATCATCCTGTGCGCCTTCGGCCGCCGGCACTTCATCCCCATCAAGAAGCTGGTGCAGAGCATCGACCCGGACGCCTTCGTCATCGTGTGCGATGCCCATGAGGTGCTGGGCGAGGGCTTCGGCCAATATGACCCCACGGGCCTGTAACGGAGGCGCGGCCATGAAAAAAACCTTGCTGGCCGCCCTTCTGGCGGCGCTGATGCTGGTATGCACCGGGTGTGCCTCGTTTCTGGAGCGGGATTACAGCGTGGTCCAGCCCCACAGCTCCACCTATTACGAAAGCGAGGACCGGTCCGTCCTCCGGGCGGAGAGCTATCAGGACCTGGTGAACGACCTGATGCTGCTGCTGACCGGCGGCGCCCGGGAGGGCACCATCTGGCTCTATGCCGGGACGGAGCCTCTGGACGCCTCCGCCGCGGCGGAGCGGGCCTGCAAGGAGGTGCAGCAGGAGACGCCCCTGGGGGCCTACGCCGTGAAGTACCTCACCTACACCATCGACGACAGCGCCCGGAACTACACCGCCATTCATCTGACCATCGGCTATCGCCGCACCCAGGAGCAGATCGCCTCCATGGTGTATACCACCAGCGTCTCCGCCCTGGGGGAGCTGCTGACCGCCGCCGCCCGCAGAGGAAGCGGTGAGCTGGTGGTGCAGGTGGGCTACTTTGACAACCAGGAGGAGGAGGTCCGCTCCATCGTGGACCAGGTCCAGGCCATGGAGGCCCCGGAGCAGAAGGAGCCCTGGACCGTAAATTTCTATCCCGAAGGCGGCGACGTGGGCATCATCGAAATTCTTTTGAAAAAAAGTTGAAAAAAGTGGAACGCAGGGGTTGACAAATCCGGGATTCGCGGGTATAATCAACCTTGCGTTTGCGGGCGTAGCTCATCTGGTAGAGCGCGACCTTGCCAAGGTCGAGGTAGCGAGTTCGAGCCTCGTCGCCCGCTCCAAAAGGCACCATCTGAGAAGATGGTGCTTTTTCTTTTTGCCATTCTTTCATGAACTCGCTGCCTCGACCTGCGCGAAGCGCGTTCCAATCACGAGGTGAGGCAGGGTTCCTGCGAATGGCCTCGCCATTCGCGGGATGCCGGGAAGCGAGTTCGAGCCTCGTCGCCCGCTCCAAAAAGCACCATCTGAGAAGATGGTGCTTTCAGCTTGTCAAAAAAGTCTTTTTTGACAAGCTGCGTGCGGTTTTTCAGAACTTAAAAAGTTCTGAAAAACCTGTGATTGCAAACGAAAGACACCCCTCCCGCCCTACGGTAGGACAACGGGGAATTGCCGATAAACGGCGGCGGGGCCTGTGTGCCCCGCGCCCTACGAGTGTTCTATCGGCAGGCGTTTCGTCCGGCCCGCTGCCCTCAGCGGGCCGCAAAAAAAGGCGGGCAGAGTCGTCCGCCCCTACGGTAGGGCAACGGGGAATTGCCGATAAACGGCGGCGGGGCCTGTGTGCCCCGCCGCCGTTTTTATGCGCTTGTCACATCACCGCCGCCAGGGCGTTGGCCAGGGCCGCATAGTCCGCCAGGCTCAGCCGCTCTCCCCGGACGTTTTCCGGCAGGCCGCAGCCGGTGACGATGGCCGCCAGCTGGTCCTTGGGCAGGGGGAACCCGGTTTGCAGACTGTTCACCAGGGTCTTGCGCCGCAGGGCGAAGCCCGCCCGCACCGTCCGCCACAGCATGGCCTCGCTGCACACCTGCACCGGCGGCTCCCGCCGCGCCGGGCAGTGGATCACGGCGGAGGTCACCTTGGGGGCCGGCAGGAAGCAGGTGTTGGGCACCCCGAACACCAGCTCCGGCGCGGTGTAATACTGCATCAGCAGGGAGAAGGCCCCATAGTCCGCCGTCCCCGGGGCGGCGCAGATCCGCTGGGCTACCTCCTTCTGGATCAGCACCGTCACGGAGTCGAAGCACCGGCTCTCCACCACCCGGGTCAGCAGCGGCGTGGTGATGTTATAGGGCAGGTTGGCGCACAGGATGGGCCGCAGGCCCCCGAAGTGCTCCCCCACCAGGGCCGCCAGGTCCTGCTGCATCACGTCCCCCTGCACCAGGGTGAAATTTTCGTACCCGGCCATGGTCTCCTCCAGCACCGGCCACAGCCGCCGGTCCAGCTCCACGGACACCACCTTCCCGGCCCGCCGGGCCAGCTCCCGGGTCAGGGGGCCGATGCCGGGGCCGATCTCCAGCACGCCGGTGTGCTCGTCCGCGCCGCTGGCGGCGGCAATGTCCCGGGGCACCCATCCCTCAATGAGAAAGTTCTGGCCCATGGCCTTGGAAAAGTGAAAGCCGTGGCGCTGCAAAAGCGCCTGAATGTCATTGCGATTGCAAAGGTCCATATTGCTCTCCTATCTGACAACAAATCGTAATATTTGCCCGGATTATTCCAAAGCGTTATCATCCTCCGGGCCGGGCCGGTACTCCAGCAGGTCCCCGGGCTGGCAGTCCAGGGCCCGGCAGAGCTTGTTCAGGGTGTCCACCCGGACGGCCCGGGCCTTGCCGGTTTTCAGGATGGACAGGTTGGCCATGGTGATGCCCACCCGGTGGGACAGCTCGGTGAGGCTCATTTTCCGCCGGGCCAGCATCACGTCGATGTTGAATACGATCATGTCCCCACCTCCTTAAATGGTCAGGTCGTTGTCCTCCCGCAGGGCGGCGGCATCCGCCACCAGCCGGGACAGGACATACAGCACGATCCCCGCCGCCAGGCAGAAAAACGTCACCAGCGGCGTGATCAGGAGGGTCAGAGGTGCACTGCCCGCACCCAGATAGGCCACAATGAGCATTCCCGCCGGGAATATCACCGCGTCGGCAAAGGCCAGGCGGCTGACGGTGCGCAGATCACGGGCATTTTTCCCAGTGAAGGCCATACCCTTTACAGCAATGCTGCCGCAGACTCTCCACGCCGGGACCAGGGCCCAGAAGATCGGCACGGCAAACGCCCACGCCCAAACAAGACACGGCCAATAGGCCCAGGCAAACTCCGGCGCGGCCCGGACCGTGTCCGTCCCGTAAAACGGAAGAAACAGGAAGAAGAACACCGCCAGCAGCGCCCCCGCCGCCAGCAGGACGGCCCGCAGCAGGGCCGACATGGTTTTGGTTTTCATATGCGTCTCTCCTTTCGCTTGCTGAGGTCAGGATACCATAGTTTATCTCGCATGTCAAGTATTATTTATCGAAACTCGAATAATAATTTCTGTTTGTATGAGTTTTGCAATTTCCTGTTGCATTTTGGCGGCGGCGGGTATATACTATCCACAGAGAACAACCGAATAGCTGTCTTCGGGGCGGGGCGAAATTCCCCACCGGCAGTGATAGTCTGCGAGCGGCCGCGGCCGCAGGAACCGGCGCAATTCCGGTACCGACAGTATAGTCTGGATGAGAGAAGGCGTGTACGGCATTGTCACAATGCTCTTTTTTGATGCGTGCACCTTGGAAGGCAAGTCTTTCCGGGTGTTTTACTTTTATCAAAAGGAGCGTTTTTTCTTATGACGCAAGCAAGCAAACGAACCCATCGCCTGGCGGTAGCCGCCATGCTCAGCGCCGTGGCCGCGGTGCTGCAATTCGTGGAGTTTTCCATTCCCCTGATCCCCAGCTTTGTGAAGCTGGACATCTCCGACCTGCCCGCCCTGCTGGGGACCTTCTCCCTGGGCCCGGTATACGGCGTGGTGATCCAGCTGGTGAAGAACCTGCTGCACCTGCCCTTCGGCTCCAGCGCCGGAGTGGGCGAGCTCAGCAACTTCATTCTGGGGGCCGTGTTCGTGCTGTGCGCCGGCCTGGTGTACCGCAAGCACAAGAGCCGTAAGGGCGCCCTGATCGGGGCGATGCTGGGTGCGGTTCTGATGGCTGTGGTCAGCGTCCCCTCCAACTACTTCTTTGTGTATCCGGCATATGTCAAGGTGTACGGGATGCCCCTGGAGGCCATCATCGGTGCGTACCAGGCCATTCTGGGTACCATTGCGGAGGTCCCCTCCTCCAACGCTCTGCTCAACTGCCTGCTGGTGTTCAACGTGCCCTTCACCTTCTGCAAGGGCCTGCTGGACGTGGGCCTGTGCTTCCTGATCTACAAGCCTCTGTCCCCCCTGCTGCATAAATAAACGAAAAACGATGGCTGTGCCCGAGAGGGCACAGCCGGTTTTTTCTTTTATCTTACCAGCAGTTCGATGACGTACAGCACCATAAAGTGGATGGGATAGATCAGGTAATACCCCCACTGGTACCACTTGCTCTTGCGGCCCCGCTGGCCGTTGTACAGCAGCAGCGGAATTGCCGCCAGCACGGCGAAGCGCGTCCACAGGGTGCCGTTGGTCTGTACCACGAAAAACAGGGCCGCTTTGTAAAAATGTACAAAAAAGCAGGGGAGACAGCCAAATCGGCTGTCTCCCCTGCGAAGATGATCACAATACGCTGTCTTCCTATGGGAAACTATTTCTCCTTGATGGCTTCCAGCAACTGGATGAAGAGACCCACCACGATCAACACAAAGGCAGTCACTATCCATCCGGCAGTACCCACCGACTGGAATATACCCCCCGCCACGATCATACCAAGGCCAAGTGCGCTTTTATTATTCACAGCAAACCCATCCCTTCATTGAGACCAGAAAAACGCCGACATAAATCTCTTCACGCCGCCTCCCTATCTGTTAATTTCTGTGCTTGTATTATACCTATTTTTGTGTAATTTGTCAAGCAAAAAGTGCGTCTCATTATTAGAGACGCACTTTTTGCTGTATTATCGCTTTATTTCGTTTGCCTTCTGCGCGAAGCGGTTATCCACCAGCCGGTCGAAGTCCACCCACTGGTCCGGGGTCAGCTCCCCGGCCTGGGTCATGACCGTCTCCAGCCGCTCCAGGGCCTGCTGCTCCATCACCGGGGTGCGGTTCCAGGCGTCGATCTCCCGGTGCCGGGCGCATACCCGCTCCAGAACGTCCAGGTCCGTGTCCGGGAACTGGTCACAGATGGCCTCCGCCACCTGGCGGTCCGTGTGCTCCGCCACCCACTGCTGGGCCAGGGCCATGGCGTTGACGAAGCCCTGGACCGTCTCCGGATTCGCCTCCACATAGCTGCGGTTGGCAAAATACGCGGTATACGGGATCTCGCCGCTTTCCTGGCCGATGGAGCACAGGATATACCCCTTCCCCGCCTGCTCCACCTCGGTGGCGGTGGGCTCAAACAGGGTCACATAGTCCCCGTTGCCGCCGGTGAAGGCCCCGGCCATCATGTTGAACTGCACCGAGGTGTCCACCACCGCGTCCCGCTGGGGCTCGATGCCCCGCTGCCGCAGCACATATTCCAGGGTCATCTCCGGCACGCCGCCGGCCCGGCCCCCGATGATGGTCCGGCCCCGGACGTCCTCCCAGGAGAAGGGCCCCGGCTCCCGGCCCACCAGGAAGGAGCCGTCCCGCTTGGTCAGCTGGGCAAAGATCACGGGATGGTCCTCCTTGCCCTGGTTCATCACATAGATGGCGGCCTCCGGCCCGGCCAGGCCCATGTCCGCCTGGCCGGACACCACGGCGGTCATGACCTTGTCGGCGCCGCCGCCGTTGGTCAGCTCCACCTCCAGCCCCTCCTGGCGGAAGAAGCCCTGGCTCATGGCCACATACTGCGGCGCGTAGAACACCGAGTGGGTGACCTCGCTCAGGCGCACCCGGGTCAGCTGTTTTTCCCCGGCGCAGCCCGGCAGGACCAGCAGCGCCGCCAGACAAAGACACAGTACGATACAGATTTTTTTCATGTTTTGACCCCCCAATAATGCTGCAGCAGCTTCTCGGCCCACAGCACCAGCCGGTACATCACCACCGCCGCGGCCGCCAGGATCACCACGCTGGCCATGACCAGGTCCATGTTGAACACCTGGGACCCGTAGACGATGAGATAGCCCAGGCCCGCCCGGGACACGAGAAATTCCCCCATGATCACCCCCACCCACGACAGGCCCACGTTGACCTTCAGGGTGTTGAACAGGGTGGGGAAGCTGGCGGGAAACACCAGCATCCACAGAATCTGACCTCTTGTGGCCCCCAGGGACCGCATCAGCCGCAGCTTTTCGCTGTCGGTCCCCAGGAAGCCCTGATACATACTGAGGATGGTGACGATCAGGGAGATGGCCAGGGTCATCACGATGATGGACCCCATCCCCGCCCCCATCCAGACGATAAAGATTGGCCCCAGGGCCGTTTTCGGCAGGGCGTTCAGCACCACCAGATAGGGGCTGAGCACCCGGGCCACCCCCTCCCGCCACCACATACAGATGGCGATGGCGGTGCCCAGCAGGGTCCCGGCCAGGAAGCCCACCACGGTCTCCAGGCATGACACCCCCACGTGCCGCAGCAGCTCTCCGCCCCGGCACAGGCCCACCAGCGTCCCCCACATGCGGCTGGGGCTGCTGATGAGAAAGCCGTCGCTGAGCCCCACCGCCGTGGTCAGCTGCCACAGGCCCAGCAGGGCCGCCAGCAGTCCCGCCTGCCACAGCCGCACCCGGCGGCGGCTTCTCTGCCGCTGCCGCAGCCACTCCTGCCGCCGGGGGGATGGTTTATCCGTCATGCAGCTCCAGCTCCTTCCAGATGGCATTGAAAAACGTGTGAAATTCCGGGGTGTCCCGCCGCTCCATAGGCGGCAGGCCCCGCAGCGGTCCCATGTCGTGAACGGCCTTTATCCCGGCGGGCCGCCGGGTCAGCACCGCCACCCGGTCCGACATGCTGATGGCCTCGCTGATGTCGTGGGTCACCAGCAGGGCGGTTTTCCCCTCCTGCCGGATGATGCGGTAAATATCCGCCGAAACCGACAGCCGGGTCTGATAGTCCAGGGCGGAGAACGGCTCATCCAGCAGCAGGATCCGGGGATCCGCCGCCAGGGTGCGGATCAGGGCGCAGCGCTGGCGCATACCGCCGGACAGCTGCCCCGGCCGCTTATCCCGGAAGGCCCACAGGCCGTAGCGCTCCAGCAGGCTCCGGACCCGGGCCTGGTTTTCCGGCGTATTCTCCCCCCGGACGGCCAGAGCCAGGGTCACATTGTCCCAGATGCTCCGCCAGGGGAACAGCTGGTCCTGCTGGGGCATGAAGCCCACCTTGGGCGAGGGGCCCCGCAGGGCCTCGCCGTCCACGGTGACCTCCCCGCCGGTCAGAGTCTCCAGCCCCGCCAGGACGGACAGCAGCGTGGATTTGCCGCAGCCGGAGGGGCCCACGATGCTGCAGAACTCCCCCTCCTCCACGTCCAGGGACACGTCCCGCAGGGCCTCCACCTCCCCGTCCGGTGCCTGGTACACAAAGGCGGCGTGCAGGAGATGTATCATCATTTCCGTGTGTTCCTCCTCTGATACTGATTCCTGATTCGAAAATGGAATCAGGAGTCCCGTGCGCTGGGCGCACACTGTGACGTCTCATACTGATTCTTGATTAAAAAATTTAATCAAGAATCCCGTGCGCTGTGCGCACGCACAGCGTGTGAAAACACGCTGTGAGTATGATACGAAGCGGAGAGCGGAAAACTCCCTCTCCGCCATCATCCTATGCACTCCCCCGCCCCGTGGTTCCCGGCAGACGCAGCGGGGTAGGGCGCGTAATACGGTATTTTTTCATGGGCGGTTGTCCGCAGGCGGGCAACGGACGGCGGTTTTTCCGGGGGAATGCAGGAGGTGGTTCATTATGGCCAAGAAAAAACACATTCCCCTGTTCGATGACCAGCTGGAAATGCTGGAGCTGCTGACGGACCAGGAGGTGGGCCAGGCAGTGCTGGCCGCCATGCGCTTTATGCGCAGCGGCACGGAAACCGATCTTACCGGCGGCGCCGGGGTGGTCTATCAGGTGCTGCGAGCCCAGTTCATCCGGAACCAGAACGACGCCGCCGTCGGGAAAAAGGGCGGGCGTCCCCGGAAAAGCCCCGCCGAAACCCCGGTTTCGGAAGCCGAAACCACTGAACGGAACGAAACGGAACCGGACGGAACCGGACAGGACGGAACAGAACCGGACGAGACGGAATCGGACCGGACGGGAGGTGGAGACGGCAGCGCCGGAGGGCGCTTTGTCCCACCCACCCTGGATGAAGTGCGGGCTTATGTTTTGCAGAGACGCTCGCCGGTGGAGCCCCAGGCCTTCATCGACTTTTACCAGGCCCGGGGCTGGATGGTGGGAAAGGCCCCCATGCGGGACTGGAAGGCCGCCTGCCGCAGCGCGGAGTCCTGGGAGCGCTGGAGCAGGCCCCCGGCCCAGACCCAGGTCACCAACCCCGACCGCATAGCCAAATACGTGGATTGGTGATGGGCAGGCCGCAAGAACGGGGTGTTTTCCCGGCAACCGTCCGTAGGGCCCGGGAATCGCCCCATTTCCGCCACCGTTGCCCCGATTCCGGCAACCGGATGGGCACCACTCCCCTTTTGTCCCGGTACAGGTGAAAGGAGGAGATCAACATGCGATTTCCCAGAATTTATGAGGAGGACGGCTGCTGCACCGCAGCCGTCTGCGACCTGTGCGGCGGCGAGATTTATCAGGGCCAGGCCTACTACCGCATCAACGGCCGCACCGTCTGCCGGGACTGCCTGGCGGACTACGCCGAGAGCTACTTCGCCGACTGCCTGTGCGGAGAGGAGGCGGCTCCATGGTGAGACGGGAGGACATCCCCTGGGAGGACCTGCAGAGGCTCAACGCCCAGGGCTGGAGCTATCGCCGCCTGGCGGAAAAATACGGCGTCTCCTCCTCGGCCATCGGCCGCCGGGCGGTGCTGGAGGGCTGGCACGGCACCAACGACCAGCGGGCCAACGCCCGTCTGCGGAATCTGGCGGCCCGGCTGCGCCGCCAGGCGGAGCGGCGGCTGGCGGAGGACCTGGACACCCGGGAGATCAAGGAGCTCACCGCCGTTCTGCGGGAGCTGATGAACCTTCAGCAGACCCTGGAGGGGCAGCAGCCCGGCGGCGTGGTCCGGGTGGAGCTGGCGGAGGAAACGGAGGACTGGAGCCTGTGACGGAAAAAATTCTCACCATGGACCGGCCCAACCCCCGGCAGCAGGAGTTTCTGCGGTGCCGGAAGAAGTATGTGGCCTTCGGCGGGGCCCGGGGCGGCGGCAAAAGCTGGGCCGTGCGCGCCAAGGCCAAACTGCTGGCCCTGCGCTATCCGGGGATCCGTCTGCTGCTGGTGCGCCGGACCTATCAGGAGCTGGAGGCCAACCACATCCGCTTTCTGCGGCAGGAGCTGGCCGGTCTCGCGGAATACCGGGCCACCGCCCGGCAGTTCGTTTTCCCCAACGGCAGCGTCCTGGACTTCGGTTACTGCGCCGCCGACGGCGATATGGACCGCTATCAGGGGGCGGAATACGACGTGATCTTCCTGGACGAGGCCACCCAGCTGAAGGAGGAATGGCTGCGGCAGTTTGCCGCCTGCCTGCGGGGCGTCAACGAATTTCCCAAGCGGCTGTACTACACCTGCAACCCCGGCGGGCCGGGGCACAGCTATATCAAGCGCCTGTTCATCGACCGGCGGTTCCAGGCGGGGGAAAACCCCGATGACTATGTGTTCATCCCCGCCAAGGTCACCGACAACCGGGCCCTGCTGAAAAAGCAGCCGGACTATCTGCGCCAGCTGGAGGCCCTGCCCCGGCGGCTGCGGGACGCCTGGCTGGAGGGCAAGTGGGACGTGTTCCAGGGGCAGGTGTTCCAGGAATTTACCAACGACCCCGCCCACTATCAGGACCGGCGGTTCACCCATGTCATCGCCCCCTTCGACATCCCCCGGGAGTGGCCCGTCTACCGCAGCTATGACTTCGGCTATGCCAAGCCCTTCTCCTGCGGCTGGTGGGCAGTGGATTATGACGGGGTGATCTATCGGATTTTAGAGCTGTACGGCTGCACCGGGGAGCCGGATGTGGGCGTCCGGTGGACGCCTGAGAAGCAGTTTGCGGAGATCCGCCGGATCGAGGACACCCACCCCTGGCTGAAGGGCCGGGAGATTCAGGGGGTGGCGGACCCGGCCATCTGGGACACCAGCCGGGGCGAGAGCATCTATGAGACGGCCCTGCGCCACCGGGTCTATTTCACCCGGGGGGATAACCGCCGGATCCCCGGGTGGATGCAGCTGCACTACCGCATGAGCTTCGATGAGCAGGGGTATCCCATGCTGTATGTGTTCTCCGGGTGCCGGGCGTTTATCCGGACAATTCCGGAGCTTCTGTTCGACCAGACGGACGCGGAGGACGTGGACACCCGGCAGGAGGACCATGTGGCCGACGAGAGCCGGTATTTCTGCATGTCCCGGCCTATCCCGCCCCAGAAGCGGGACACCGGGCTTCCTCTGCGGGATGACCCGCTGAATATGCGGACGGGGACATGAGAAGGCCCGTGGACGGCAGCCAAAGCTGCCGCCCACGGGCTATTTTTGTGCAGTGTCCAGCTCGGCAAGCGCTTCGCAGCGTTTGCCGCCCGCAGGCGGCAAATCAAATGAGATCATTTTTTTGCGGCGGCGTGTACGTCGCAAAAATAGCCAGCCCCCGGCGGAATCCGCCGGGGGCTGGCTCTATAGGGGGTGGGGCATCTCAGCTCGTGGGATGGAGATCATCCCAGGCTGTTTTTCCGTTTAGCGGGAGTGCTTCTTGCGGGGCAGAACCACAACAGCGGCAGCCAGCATAGCAGCGGAAGCCATCACCAGGACCCACAGGGCGGTGTTGCTCTCGTCGCCAGTCTTGACAGAGGGCTTGTAGTTGGGATCAGCGGCGCCGCAGACGGTGCACTTGCCATCCTTGTACTGATGGCCGGTGGCCTTGATGACCTCGCCCTTCTTCACAATCTCGCCGCAGATGGTGCAGACTTCGTCGCCGGTGTAGCCGTCCTCGGTGCAGGTGCCTCGGTGCAGGTGGCGGCCTTGGCGTTCACGGTCTCGGTCTCGGTGTGCAGGTCAGCAGCCAGAGTCTCGGCGTTGTTCACGGTCTGATCGTTGCGCTCGGTCTCGGTAACGGTGACGTTGATCTTGTCCAGAGCGGTGGGATCATTGACGGTGAAGGTCAGGGTGGCCACGGTGGAACCGGCGGTCACGCCGTTGAGGTCCACATAGCCCAGGGTGACCTTGCCGGAAGCATCCTTGTAGGAGCTGTACTGGGTGTTGAAGGCCACGTTGGTCAGGGTCAGGTTGGCGGCATCGTAATCCACGGTGAACAGGCCGTTGGTGGCAGCATCCTTGGCCAGGACGTTGACGGTGACGGTCTTCTCATCGGCGGACACGGTGACGTTGGAGGCGGTGGCGTTCTCAGCAGCATCGCCCATGGGCAGGTTCACCAGGGCAGCCACGGGGGCAGCGGTGTTCAGGGAGCCCTTGGCAGCCTGGGTCTCGGCGCCGTTGTAGCGCTGGATCTGAGCGGGGGTCATCTCCACAGCCTGAGCGGTGTGGACGGTGGTCTTGCTCATGGCAGCGTTCACGGCCTTGGCGGCGTCCTCATTGGCGTGGTACATGGTGCCCACCAGGGTGGCAGGCCACACGCCGTCGCCGAAGTTGCCGATGTCGGCAGCTTCCCACTTACCAGTGTCCTCATTCAGGAGGATGCGGTAGACATGGCTGGCGTCGCCGGTGAAGTTGGCCAGGTACAGAACCAGTTCCTGGCCCTCGACGGTGGCGTACAGGGAGTCATACAGGTCGCCGTCATCGGTGGGGTTGGCAGCGTAGCCAACGTTAGCCAGGTTGGACTTGATGATGCCGAAGGAGGCGCCCCAGGTGTCCTTGCCGGTCTTCTCATCCACCGTGGGATAAACATTCATGGTCCAGATGTTGCCGGCGTCATCCAGCGCCAGGAACAGCTCGGTGTCGGTATCCTTCACGCCGTCGTCATCGGTGTCGATCTTGTTGGCACCCAGAGAGGTAACGGCGGTGAAGTAGGAAGCGTCGGCAAAGAGCCACAGATACAGTCCGAGGTCGAAGGCGGACAGATCCAGGTTATCCACCGGCTTGGGAGACATGAAGTAGGTGTAGTACACGCTGGCCAGCATGGGCTTGGCCTCGGTGGAGTAAGTCATGCTGTACTCCATATCCCACATGGGGATTTCGCCCTCGAAGCCGGGATAGGTAGCCAGGGTCTTACCGGTATCCAGGTCCAGCTTGTGCAGGTCGAAGTTTTCGCCGTCCTCCACGTAGACTACGCCGTTGCGATAGTCGAAGGTAGTGGCGGAAACGGTCTTCAGGGATTCAAAGGCAACCAGCTTCTTCCAGGTGGTGTCGTGCTCCATATCCCAGGTGTAGAACTGGGCATCGCCGTTGGTATCCATCAGTGCGCCCACCAGGGTGGTGTCCACGGTCTGGACGGTGACCACGCAGGAGGCGGTGGCGGTGGGATCCTTGATGGAGGCCGCCGTGATGGTGGCAGTACCCTTGTTGACGCCGGTGATGATGCCGCGCTCGTTGACGGTGGCGACAGTCTCATCGGAGGACTTCCAGGTCACGCCATCGGGCTTCACGCCGAAGGGGCTGACCTCAGCGTTCAGAGCAGCAGTGCCGCCCTTGTACATCTTGATGGACTGCTTATCCAGAGTCACGGACACGGGGCCGCTGAGCTCTTCCTTGTTGAGGTTGATCTTGTAGGTGGCGGTGTTGTCGGCGTAGTCGGCGACCTGAACCAGCAGGTGGTCAACGCCCTCGGCCTTGCTCAGATCCAGGGAGATATCCGTGGCAGCGCCCTCGGCAGCACCCTCGGGGGAGCCGGCGGTGCGGTCCAGAATGGACATCTTGTCATAGTCGATCAGGAAGGCGGCCGCCACATAGCGGTTGTCCTGAGCGGTCAGGACCAGGCTGCGGGTGCCGGTCTCAACGTCTTCCTTGAAGTACACGTTGGACAGGACAGGCTCGGTCCGGTCGATGAAAGCGGTGTAGGTCCGGCTGGCGCCATCGCCCAGGGCATCCCAGTTGGTGGTGGCATTGCCCTCGGCATCGTAGGTCACGTAGTACTCGGGAGCCTCGGTGACCTTGACGGTGATCTTCTCACCCTCAGCAGCCTTGGTGGGGGCATTGTTGATACCGATGTAGCCCTGAGCATTGCGCCAGCTGCCGCCGTTGCTGTAGTAGTAAGCGCCAGCGGTGGGAGAACCGGACGCCTTATCATAGTAGACAGTGCCGTTCTCGCCGGTGATGGTCGCCCGGGAATCCGCAGCGTTGCGGATCAGGGAGAAGGTAGCACGGGCAAAGACGGTGGTGTCGGGGTTGATGGCGGCGCGGTTGGGATCATAGGTCTCATCCACGTAAGGATTGCCGCCGAAGTAGTACATGCCGGAATCGCCAGCGTACTGGACGGTCAGGGCCTGATACTTGGTGGCGTTCTTGTTGTAGGCGTACATGTAAGGCACACGGGACTCGGTCTTGGCCTCATGATACTCCAGATAGCTGCCGATATCGAACATGGAGGGATCGGTCCAGTTGCCGTAGTAGCCCAGGACGGGGATGGAATGGCTGTCGCCCTTGACACCCTCGGCGGAGGCAACCTCGTCGGCGTACACATAACCCTCGACATAGGTGCCGGTGTTGTCGCTGGCCTTGTCATACTTGTCCAGGCCCAGGACCTTGGCATTGACTTCCACATGGATGCTGCCGTTTGCGGGGATCTCCACGGTGCTCTTGTTCAGCTGCTGGAAGAACAGGTAAGCATCGTAGGTGTCGATGTTGCCGTCGTTGTCGAAGTCGGCGTTGTCCTTATTGGAGATGGAATCCAGGACGCCGGTGACATAGTCCAGGAGCGCCTGGCCGTCGGCCTTGGTGACCTTGCCGTCGCCGTTGAAGTCGCAGTTGGCAAGACCCTCGGGAGCGGTCATCTCCACCATCTGGCCGTCCACGGTCCAGGTGACGTTGGAGGACAGCAAAGCGGTGTAGGTATCCTCGAAGTTCACCACGGAGCCGTCCTCGAACTGATTGGCGAAGACATCCTGGGTGAAGAAATCGGCGCTGAGGTTGAAGGAGGTCGCAGCATCCTTCAGGTTGTAGATGGTGAAGCCGAAGCTGTACTCGCCGGTGCGGGCGGGATCGTCGCCCAGCTCCACCTTGACCTTACCGTCGGCAGCGCCGGCGTTGGCGTTTTTATCCATCTTGATGTAGGTGCCGGCGGAAACGGCAGCGCCCACATTGGCAAGGCCGGCGCCCTGCTGCATAACGGAATAGTAGCCATACTTGCCCTCGCCGTAATCCTGATACATGGGGACAGCGGTGGACATCAGCAGGGACTGAGCCAGAGCACGGGCGGTGAGGCCGGTCTTCTCCGTCAGCTTGTTGGCGCGGATGTACTGGGCCACCACAGCGGCCATACCGGCAACCTGGGGAGAGGCCATGGAGGTACCGGACATATTCTGGTAGCCGCCGCCATTCTGCAGGGAGTAGATATTGCCGCCAGGAGCGGTGATCTCGGGCTTCAGCTCCAGGGAGCCGGGAATGCCCCAGGAGGAGAAGTCGCTCATGGTGTAATAGTCGGCGGTCTGAACGTTCACGCCGGGCTTGGCGCCCACGGTGAGCTTGCCCACATAGTAGGTCACGCCGTTGGCTTCCTTCTTTTCGGCATTGGCCTTGATGATCTGGCCGTCAGACATCAGCAGGGAGACGTAAGGAGCGGTGCCGGTGTAGCCGTCGGTGGACATATTGATGGTGCCCGCCGCGTTGTTGACCACGATGGTGCCGATGGCGCCGACGGCAACGGCGTTGTTGCCCTTGGCGGTGAAGTTGATTTCACCGCGGTTGCACATGGCAATGGCGCCCTTGAGCTCATCGCCCGCAGCGGCGAAGTCCTCGGGTTTGCCGACGGCATCCACATAGACGAAGCGCTGCTCACCGGCCAGAGCGGTCATGGGCTGGATGGGAGCCTCGGAGGTGTCGTTGTAGAACATCTTGGTGCCGGCGAACTCAATATAGTTGCCGGTGGAGCCCACGTTATCCACGGAGGCGATGCCCAGAGAGTTGGTGTAGGAGCCGGGGCTGCCGTTGGTGGCCCAGCTGACGCTCTCGGCGTAGGGATAGGCATAGGGGGTGTTCTCGAACCAGTGGCCGGAGTTGCCGGCGGACATGGCAACGACCATGCCGCTGTTGACAACGGCCTCCAGGATGGCCTGGTACTTGGCGTCGGACTGACGGGAATAGCCGGGGTTGCCGCTGCCCAGAGACAGGTTGGCGGAATCGCAGCCCAGGATCATGGCGTCCTCGATGGCGGCCATGTAGTCGGAGTCGTAAGCGCCGCCGCCCTTACCGAAGACCTTCATGGTGTACACCTGGGCATCAGGGGCAACACCCTGGGTCAGGGCGGTATCCAGAGCGGGAGCGAAGGACCCGTCGGCCTGCTCAATGTAGCGGTTGCCGGCGGCAATACCGGTGACGTGGGAGCCGTGGTCACCCTGCTTGTCGTTGTCGTGGGTGACATCCAGATCGGCGTCAATGTAGTTGAAGCCGAAGGGGATCTTGGCGCTGACATACAGATCGGAGGCCTTCAGGTCGCCGTTCTTCTTGAGGGCATTCAGCTTCTCCAGCTTGTCAGCGTAATCCGCAGCGGTGACGGGGGTGATGCCCAGGCCCTTGACAGCGTAGCTGTAGGCAGCGCCGTTGAGGGAGGGGTGATCGGTGTCAGCGCCGGTATCGATGATGGCCACCTTGGAGCCTGCGCCGGTGTAACCGTCAGCCCAGGCAACGCTGGAGCCGATCATGGAGGAGGAGGTAGCCATGTTGGGGTCGGTGGTCTCCGACTCCTTGACCACGCAAGGCTCATACTGCGTCTCGATCAGGACGGAATCAACACCCTTGATCTTCTCGATCTTCTCGATCTGGCCATACTGAACGTTGGCGGAGATGATGTTGGTGGCCAGGGTCAGATTCCAAACCACATCCAGAGACTGGCCGTCCAGGGCCTTCTTGGAGATGGTCTTGGCCATCTTATCCTGCTTGGATTCCAGCTTGTCGCGATACTTCATCGCCTTTTTGCTGCCAGAGGCGATGTCGGACGCGGAAAAGCCCTTGTCCAAGGTGGAGGGGTCGCTCAGCACGATGGAGACGCGGACCACGTCCGTGTCGGCATACTGCTGCTGGGCTTCTTCCTCAACAGCCGCGTTTTCCTTGATGGGCAACTTGATGTTGTCCACCTTTTCCCAGGTGATACCGTTGTTCTCGCCCTTGGTCGCAACGGAGCTGCTGCTCATGGCCCAGGTGGGGGTCACGAGACTCAGCGTCAGTACGAGGGCAAGCATCACGGCCATCGCCCGTTTGAGGGTATGCGCGTGTTTCATATGCGTACTCTCTCTTTCTCCGGTTTATACCGGTAAAGTTGGGTACTGGATCGGTTCGGGCCGCCGTGATGCCCTATCAGCCGGCCTGTCCGATACAGCTATGGTTACTATACCATGTTTCCTTGTCCAGTGCAATGAAAAAGTCGTGTAATTTGCCACAAAATTTATAGAAATTTCGACAAAAACAAAAATCAGCACTTTGTTCGCGCTATAACGACACATTGTGAGTTTTTACACAAAACAGGAATCATGAACCATTTGGTTTGGTTATTTCAACACTTTCATGCGATAAAGTTCAGCGAATTACTCAGCTAAATTCTGGACCATTCTCCGTGTATGGCGGTTTGGCGTCGTTTTATCTCGCTTATTTCGACAGAGTGTTCATTAACGTGTGTCGAGATTTGAATCATGTGGATTTTTATGCATGCCTGGTTGAACGGGGATTGTGAACAATTTTTGTACAAAACGCCGGAGACCCGGAGGCAGTTTCCGGTCTCCGGGTCTCGCGGGTCACTCTGTCTCCGGATCAGAGACAGGTGTCATATTCAGCGGGTGTGCTTTCTGCGGGGCAGGACCACCACAGCGGCAGCCAGCAGAGCAGAGACGGTCAGCAGCATGACCCACAGGGTGGTGTTGCTGTCGTCGCCGGTCTTGACGGCGGGCTTGTAGTTGGGGTCAGCCTCGCCGCAGTCGGTGCACTTGCCATCCTTATAATGGTGGCCGGTGGCCTGGACGGTCTCGCCCTTCTTCACGGTCTCCTGGCACACGGTGCAGACCTCATCGCCGGTGTAGCCATCTTCCGTGCAGGTGGCTTCCTTAGCGCCCACCAGCTGGGTCTTGTGACCCAGAGCGGGGATAACCTCGCCCTTCTTCACGGTCTCGCCGCAGACGGTGCAGACCTGGTCGCCGGTGCAGCCATCCTCGGTGCAGGTGGCGGCTTTAGCGCCCACCAGCTGGGTGTCGTGGCCGGTGGCGGGGATGACCTCGCCCTTCTTCACGGTGACGTTGCAGACGGTGCAGACTTCGTCGCCGGTGTAGCCATCTTCCGTGCAGGTGGCGGTCTTAGCGCCCACCAGCTGGGTCTTGTGGCCGGTGGCGGGGATAACCTCACCCTTCTTCACGGTCTCGTTGCACACGGTGCAGACCTCATCGCCAGTGTAGCCGTCCTGGGTGCAGGTGGCGGCCTTAGCGCCCACCAGCTGGGTCTTATGGCCCAGAGCGGGGATAACCTCACCCTTCTTCACGGTCTCGCCGCAGACGGTGCAGACCTCGTCGCCGGTGTAGCCATCCTCGGTGCAGGTGGCCGCCTTAGCGCCCACCAGCTGGGTCTTGTGGCCGGTGGCGGGGATGACCTGGCCCTTGGTGATGACTTCGCCGCAGACCTTGCAGACCTCATCGCCGGTGTAGCCGTCCTCGGTGCAGGTGGCGGGCTTGGCGTTCTTCAGCTCGGGGTTGTGGCCGGCCTTCTCCAGAGCGGCCAGCAGGGTGGCGTAGTTATACACCAGCTCCTTCTGGGCGTCGGTGAGGGCGTTGTACTCGGCCAGCAGCTGGCGCAGGTAAGCCTCGTCCTCGTTGGTCAGATTCTCGATGGGCTTGAGGGCCTCGATCTTCTTGATCAGCTCCAGCACCGCCATTTCATCGGCGTTGTTGGGGTCGGCATCAATATACAGATAACCGATGGCTGCGGGGCCGGTCTCGCCGGTGAGGCTGTAAGCCGTGACCCGGTAAGCATAGCTGCGGCCGAAGGGCAGCGTGGTGGTATCGGTATAGGTGCAGGCGGTGAGGCCTTCGGCCAGGGTCTCAAAGCCCTCGAAGGTCCAGGTATCCTGGGTATCATCCTGGAAGTGGGCAGCCACGCTGCGCTCCACCTTATAGACGATATCCTCGGCGTTGGACTGCTTGGCAGCGGTCCAGGTCAGCAGGGCGTTGCGGACGCCGGTCTCCGTGACGGTCAGGTCCGTGGGCGTGAAGTAGCTCTCGTCCATGATGTTGACGCTGCCCTTTTCGGTGTTGAAGTACTTATCCCAGACATAGGCGGTGTAGCCCACAGCGCCCTGGGGATAGTACAGGTTCAGGCCCCAGTCGTTGTACACGAAGCCGCCGGTAGTGGTGGTGCCCCACAGGCCCACGAAGTTGGCGTACAGGGCCACGTTGGCATAGGCTCCGGTCAGGGAAACGGTGGTCTCCAGCAGAGGAGCGGTCATGCCGTTGAAGTAGTAATCCTTCAGGTTCTCGCAGCCGAAGAAGGCCTTGGTGCCGATGCGCTCCAGGGTGGTGGGATAGCTGACGCTCTTGAGGAACAGGTTGCCGGCAAAGGCGTTGCCGCCCACGCGGATGGTGCCCTCGGGGATGCGGTAGCTCTCGGCGGTGCGGCCCTCGGGATAGTAGCGCAGGTTCGCGCCGTTCTTATCGAACAGGACGCCGTCCACGCTCTTGAAGTACAGGGAGCCGTCGGCCACATAAATGTTCTGCAGGCTGGTGCAGTCGTTGAAGGCCACGGAGGTGTCAGTGACGCCGCAATCCTGGATGGAGGCGGGCAGAGTCAGCTCCGTCAGGGACTCGCAGCCCACGAAGCCCCGGCTGGGGACGGCGGTCATGCTCTTGGACAGGGTGACATTCTTCAGATTGTCGTTGTAAGCCAGTGCGCTGCCGCCCATCTCGGTGACGGTGTCGGGAATGACAATGGTCTCCAGGCCGGTCTTGGAAATGGCGTTGGCGCCGATGCTGGTCAGGCCGTAGGGCAGACGCAGGCTGGTCAGATTGGGACAATTGTAGAAGGCGAAGGTGCCGACGGTCAGGCCGTTGGCGGAATCCTCGAAGTAGATCTCCTCGATCTTGGAGCTGGAGAAGGCGTAGCTGCCCACCTTGGTGACGCTGGCGGGAACGATGACCTTCTTCAGGCTGGTGTTGTTCTGGAACATCTTATCGGGGATCTCCGTCATGGTGGCGGGCAGGGTGAACTCGGTGGTCTCGTTGCCCTGGGGCCAGATGTAGATATCGCCGGTATCCTTCAGCATGACAACGCCGTTGGAGGACGCATACACGGGGTTGTTGACGTCCACCACGATGTTCTTCAGGCCGCTGGCCAGATAGAAGGCGTCCTTGGCCAGGCTGGTGACGGAGGCGGGGATGTTGACCTCGGTGACATAGGCGGTCTTGTTGTAGTTCAGATAAGCAAACGCCTTGCTATCAATGGATCGCAGGGTGCCGGGGAAGGCCAGCGTCCGGGCCTCATAGGGCTGATAGAAGGCGCTGTTGCCGATGGACTCCAGCTGGGTGCCGGAGAAGTCCAGATTCTGGAGCTTCCGGGCATAGTAGAAGGCCTGCCTGCCGATGGTCTTCAGCTGAGAGGGCCAGTTGATGGTCTCCAGCAGGGAGCAGGAGTAAAAGGCGCGCTCACCGATGGAGGTGACGTTGTCGCTGAGCTTCACGGTCTTGACGGCCTTGGCGTTGTAGAACGCGCGGTCGGGGATGACAGTGAGGCTGCCGCAGTCGATGGAAGCGGCGGCGTTGCAGTCATAGAACGCGGAGCCGCCCAGGGAGGTGACGGACTGGGGAATGGTGATGGCCTTCAGAGCCTTCCAGCCGTAGAAGGCGTTGGCGCCGATGGAGGTCAGACCCTCCTTCAGGGACAGGGCGGTGGCCTTGGCGCAGCCGCGGAAGGCGTAATCGCCCACGGTCTCCACGGTGGCGGGCAGGTCCACAGCCGTCAGGGCGGAGCAGTTGCTGAAGGCGTAGGCGGGAACAGCGGTCAGGCTCTGGCCGAAGGTTACGGTTTTCAGGCCGGAGCAGCCGTCGAAGGCGTGCTCACCCAGGGTGGTGAAGCCATCGGGCAGGGCGATGGACGTCAGCTTGGTGCAGCCCTGGAAGGCGGCGGTGCCGATCTTCTTGAGGCTGGCGGGCAGAGTGACGGACGTGATGGTGGTGTTCTTATAGAACAGGTAGTCGCTGATGGTCTCCACGCCGTCAGGCACGGTGTAGGAGGTGCCCTTGAAGTCCCGGGGCAGGCTCACCAGAACCTTGCCGCCGCCGGCCAGCAGGGTGCCGTCCTCGGTCCGGACGATGCTGGCGCCGTCCTCGATGACATAGCCCTCAAAGGCGGGGCAGCTGACAAACGGGGTCAGACCGAAGGACAGGGTCTCGGCCTTGTAGGAGGCAGGGAAGGTCAGGGTCTTCAGGTTGGTGCAGCCCTGGAAGGCCCTCTCGCCAATGAGGGTGACGTTGTCGGGAACGATGAAGTTCACCAGCGCGGTGCAGCCCTGGAACATCTGCTTACCGATGGTGGTCAGCTTGGGGGCCACGAAGGTGGTCAGGTTCAGGCTGTTGTAGAACGCGGAGTCAAGGCCGGTGGGATCGCCCAGCACGGTGATCTCGGTGAGGCTGCTGCGGGCGAAGGCGTTGGCGCCGATGAAGGTCAGGCTCTCGGGGATCACCATCTCCTCCAGGGCGGCGCAGCCGGCGAAGCAGCTGGTGCCCACGGAGGTGACGTTGGACAGGTCGGGCAGGTGCTTCAGGCTCTTGAGGGTGAAGAACGCCGTCTTGGGCAGCTCGGTCAGGTTCTTGGACAGGGTCACGGAGGTTACAGCCGTGCAGTTGGCGAACTGGTCGCCGTTTGCGTCCATAGAGGTGACGGTGTCGGGAATGGTGATGCTGGTCAGGGCGTAGGCATTATAGAAAATACCGGCGCTGAGGCTGGTGACGCCCTCGGGGATCACCAGGTCGCCCTCCAGGGCCTCGCAGAAGTAGAACGCCTTGACGCCCATGGAGGTCAGGCCCTTGGGCAGGACGCCGTCGTCGGTGTGGCCCAGGGTCTTCAGGTTCTTGCAGTAGTAGAACGCGCCCTCGTTGATGACCTTCATGGTCTCAGGCAGGCTGACGCTCTGCAGGTTGTCGCAGTCGTAGAAGGCCCGATAGCCGATCTCCTCCAGGGAGTCGGGGCAGATGACGTTGAGAACGTAGTCGTTGTTCTTGAAGGCGTTCTCCCCGATGACCCGGACGCCGTCGGGAATGGTGACGGTGCTCTCGGTGCCGCTGTAGCTGACCAGAGTGTCGCCCACGATGTTGAAGCTGCCGGAGCCGGTGGCCTCGGTGACGGTGACGGCCAGGTCATAGGAGGCAGTGCCGTTCTTGGCCTTGGCGGTAACGGTGGCCGTGCCGGGCTTCAGAGCGGTGAGCTTGGCATACTGGGTCAGCTCATCGCCCTCGCCGTTGGGCTCAACGGTGACCACGGACTCGTCGGAGGAGGTCCACTCCAGGTTCAGGTCGGTGGCATAGAAGGGCGCGTAGCCATACAGCCGGACATTGGTATAGGTGGTGCCAGCCAGCATGGTCACGGAGGAGGTGTTCAGCCGGAACTCGCTCATAGGCACGTCCGCGCCCACCTCGTCGGTGACGGTGATCTGGCACTGAGCTTTCACATCGGGCCAGACGGAGGACTTGACGGTGATGGTGGCGGTGCCGGGAGCCTTGGCGGCCACGATGCCGTTCTTCACCTCGGCCACGCTGGAATCGGAGGAGCTCCAAACCAGGTTCTGGTCGGTGGCATCGTCGGGAGTCACAGTGGCGTTCAGCTGGACATAGCCCTTCTGGGGCAGGGTCACAGCGGTCTGATCCAGAGTGATCTTGGTGACGGCGTTTTCAGGCAGGGTCACGCGATAGGCACACTGGTTCATGGCGTAGTCGTAGGCCACCACATAGAAGGTGCCCTGCAGGAGCTTCTGATAGAAGTCCGTAACGTCGAAGGTGTAGGTATACTCCTCGTAAGCCCGGGGAGAGGTGCCGTCGGCCTTCAGGGCAGGGATGATGCCGTCATAGTAGTTGGAGCCGATGCTCATTTCCTTCTTGCCGTTGCTGACGTTGGTCTTCCACTGGGTGGAGTACAGGGTGGCGCCGGCCAGGCAGAAGTTATCGGCCAGGGTCACGTCCAGGTACTTCCGGCCGTCGTCGCCGGTGCGGAACTGCAGGTTCTCGCGGTCAACGATATAGGGCATTTCACCGTCGGAGGTGAAGTTGAAGGAATAAGTGTTCTTCAGGTTGTCCTGCACGTCGAAGCCGTCCACATAGGCGGCGGCGGTGTAGGTCATGCGGGTGTTGTTGGGGATCAGGTGGATGCCGGTCAGCGGGGGGAAGATCTCGCCCACATAGCCGGGCCGCACAGCGGCGGAGCTGGAGTTGTACATGGCCTTGCGGACATTGAGGCCGTCGCTGTTGAGGTACACCTCACCGGTGTCGCTGTCGGTGATGGTGACGTTGGTGGTCTTGGCCGCGCGCAGCAGACCGGCCTGCAGGTAATACAGGTTGCTGACGCCGTTGCCGCCGCCCAGGTCCACGCAGATCTTATCGGCGGAGGTGGAGGGGGTGTCGTAGCCCTCGGGGACCACGAAGGGATACATGCCCAGCTTCACCACGTACATCATGGCGTAAACACCGGCCACGTTGGTGGCGTACATCTTCGTATCCAGGCCGTTATAGATATCGGCGTCCTCGAAGATGGGGGCCTTGGTCCAGTCGCCGTAGAAGCCCAGGAAGGGCACGGACAGCGCAGGATCGTCGTTGTTGGTCAGCTCCACAAAGCCCTCCACATAGATGCCGTTGGGGAACTTGGCCAGATACGCCCGGTCCGCGTCAGACAGGCGGACGGTGACGGTGACGGTGGCCTCGCCGTTAGCGGGCACGGTGACGGTGGAGCCGCTGAGGGCGCCGCCGGAGACCTTGATGGCGCTGGTGTCGGCGGAGAGGACATAGCCCTTCTGGGCGATGTACAGCCCGTCGGTGGTGGTGCTCTCGGTCTGGACGGTGGTGCTGACGTCATAGGACAGGGCGGAGCCGGTGAGGTTCTTCACCACGAAGCTCAGCTTGTACACGCCCAGCTGGTCGGCGTCGTCGCCCAGCTCGATCTTGGTCTTGTCCTGGCCCCGGACATACAGGTAGGCAGGGGTGGTGACGGCCTCGGCCAGGTTCACCATACCGGAGCCCTGCTTGCGGGGGGAGTAAGCCACGCCGTTTTCATCATACAGGATGTCGGCGGTGCTCATCAGCAGGCGGTTCACCAGCAGCTGCTTGTCGGTATCGGAGGCGCCGGGCATCAGGGTGTTGACATACTGCAAAGCAGCGGCGGCCACACCGGCCAGATACGGAGACGCCATGGAGGTACCGCTCATGTAGCCGTACTGGGCGAAGGGCAGAGAGGAATAGATGCTGCCGCCGGGGGCGGTGATCTCCGGCTTCAGGGACAGAGACGGCAGGGGGCCCCAGGAGGAGAAGTCGCTCATGGCCACGGAGCCCTTTTCGGTCTTGGAGACGGTGAGGGTCTTTTCCTGGGCGGCTTCCATCATCTGGCCGTTGGCCAGGCTGATGCACACGGTGGGGATCTTGTAGTTATCCACGGACATGTTCAGCAGATAGCCGTCGCGGTTGTTATAGATGATGCAGCCCGCAGCACCGGCAGAGGCGGCATTGAGCTGCTTCTGCTCGAAGGACAGGCCGCCGCGCATGACCACGGCGATCTTGCCGGTGACGTCCAGGCCCTGGTAATCGGCGGTGTCGCCGGTGTTGGGCACCATGACGTACTCATAGGTTTTGGAGCTGTCATTGCCCAGCAGCAGGGCGGTGAAGTCGTGGCCGGACACGTCCTGATAGGGGACGCGGCCCTGGGCGGTGACAAAGGCCGCCGTCTCGTTGGCGTTGACGGAGGCAACGGACAGCGCCGCGTCATAGGAGGACGAGGAGCTGATGATGCCGGTGTCGGGGTCGGACACGGAGGTGAAGTCACCCTTTGCGCCGCCCTGGGAGGAGGAATAGGAGTTACCGGCGGAGCAGTTCAGCAGGATACCGGCGGACTTGACCAGGTCGTAATACTTGGTGGTCAGGTCGCCCTCGGCCTCCCGGCCGAAGCCGCCGTTGGAGCCGAGAGACATGTTGATCACGTCCACGTCCAGCAGCAGGGCATCGTTCAGGGCCGCCAGGATGGTATCCGTGGAGGCGCCGTTGGTGGAGTCGGAGAATACCTTGAAGATGGCCAGCTGTGCCTCGGGAGACTGACCGGCGAAGGTGACGCTGCCGTCGGCGTCCACGGTCTTGCCGGCGGTGATACCGGCCACGTGGGTGCCGTGGTCATTGCCGTACTTCTCCACAGCGTCGGCGGAGGGGATCACGTCGGCGTCGGCGTCGGCATAGTCGAAGGCGAAGGGCACCTTGCCGCTCTTATACAGGTCGTCCTCGGTCAGCAGCACCAGGGAGCTGGAGCTGTGCTTCTGGGCATACCAGAGGGCGGCATAGCTGTAGGCGGTGACGTTGGTCTTGCCGTCCTCGCCCTGGCTGATCTGATAGAGCAGCTTGGACAGGCTGGACTTCTGCAGCTTCTGCACGGCAGGAGCGTTGGCAAAGGCCTCGTGGTTCACATCCAGGCCGGTGTCCAGGATGCCGATGAGCATCCCCTCGCCCTGATACTGGGTGTTGTTGGAGTAGGCCGCCACTTCCGCGGCGGTCAGGGCCTGGCCCAGAGTGGCGGAGCCCATGGAATCGGTGTAGTAGGTCTGGCACAGCACCACGTCCTCTACGCCGCTGATGTTCTTGATGTCATGGATCTTGCCGTAAGGCACCTGGGCGGCAAAGCCGCTGACCACGGAAGTGTAGCTGAAGGTGAAGGAGCTGGGAATGCCCTTGCTTTCCATGGTGTTCATCACGGAGAGCTGCAGGTTGGCGATGTCCTTCAGCTGGGCCTTGGCTGCGTCCGTCTGCTGGAAGTCCAGCATGGACATACTGGCATTGGTGCGGTTGCGGACATCCAGCAGGCTGTCTGCATCCAGCTGCACAATGACCTTGACCATTTCGTCGTCTGCCGGGATCTCGGACCTGGACACCTTGCCGGAGTCCATGTTCTCCTCGAAGATCGCCAGACGGTCGCTGTCTGTGAGCTCATTGGTCACATCGGTGGCCGTCAGCCCGGTCTCGGGGTCAGACGGCGTCAGTTCCGCCGCCATGGCGCTGACCGGCAGGACGCTGATGAGCATCATCAGCACCAATACCAGGGACAGCAGCCGCTGCGGCATTCTCGTCTTTTTCATCGATCGACTTCCTTCCTGTTTTTTTCGTTCCGCTCCCCTGCTGTGTTGAGGCGCTTTCCGATTGCATAATTATACTTCTTTTCTCCTGCAAAAGCAAGGAATTTCTTCCAAAAACAAGGATTTTTTCAGGAAACGTTTCCGGTGTTTCCGCCGGGTGGACGGCCGGTTGGCGCTTTTTCCCGATGCTTCGGTATCACATCACCGTGATAAACGACCCATTGTTTTTTGTACTTATCTCACGAACAGTTTCCTGGCTCTGCGTCCGTGCTGTACAAATCCGCCAAAATGTCAGCCGCCCCTTTTCCGCCCCGCTGATTCCGTCCGCAATACACGCACATTTGTGTTTGTTCGCAGCAAGCGGACTGGCATAGGAAGTTATTGGAAATATCTTCCATGAATATTCTGTATATTTTTCAGCATTCTTCCAATATTTCCACTTTACAGGGCCGTTTTGATCAAATGCTTCGGCGCGGCGTATCCACAAAAGGGGGCAAAAAAGCCGCCGCTCCCGCGGGAGCGGCGGCAGAGTCTGTCAAAAAAGCCTCGCAGAGTTTGCCGCCCGCAGGCGGCAAATAAAGTGCAACCCGTTTTTTGCGGCGGCGTGTACGTCGCAAAAAACACTTCTCGGTCTGCAAGTGTGGAATTTGTTCGCTTTCAGCGAACAAATTATGCGCGCGGCAGACTGCAAGCCTTTTGTCAAAAAAGGGCCACGCCCTTTTTTGACAAGCTGAGCCGCCGCTCCCGCGGGAGCGGCGGCAGATATTCACTTCACCTGGCGGCCATGGGACCAGACGGCGGTGATGTTGTGGCGATGGAGCATGTAGATGGCCCGCTCAAAGCGCTCCCGGACCGTCAGGGGCCGCACCGGCTCCGGGAAGTCCCCGTCGTCCACCACGATGGCGTGGAGGGGCTGGCCCACGGCGAAGCCCTCGCCGCCGCCGAAGTACCGGTGCCCGGCGGTGGTGCCCAGATAGTACCCCTCCGGCACCGTCAGGAAGTCCTCGGACCAGTCGGTTTCCATGCGCTTGATCTTGGAGGCCCGGATGCTCATGGTGATGACCTTGTACATGGGGAGCTGTGCCCCGCCGGCGATGTCGGACCCCAGGGTCACCCAGATGCCCTGCTGCAGCATCTCCCGCACCGGGGAGACGCCGCTGCACAGGTTGATGTTGGACCCGGCGCAGTGGGCCACCACCACCCCGGCCCGGCGGATGGCGGCGCACTCCCGTGCGTCGGAGTGGACGCAGTGGGCCATCACCGTGTGGTCCTTCCAGAGGCCGAACTTGTCATAGGTCTCCCAATACTGGGCGCAGTCCGGGTGCAGCTCCTTCACCCAGGCGATCTCCCCCCTGTTTTCCGACAGATGGGACTGGACATACAGCCCCCGGTCCCGGGCGATCTCCCCCAGGGCGGCCATCAGCTCGTCGGAACAGCTGGGGGTGAAGCGGGGGGTGATAATGGGCCTGACGTGCTCAAAATGGCAGCCGTCCAGCCAGCGCAGGGTCTCGGAGACGGACTCCTCCGTGGTCTCCTGGAGAATGCCGGGCAGGGCGTTGCGGTCCATATTCACCTTGCCCACATAGCCCGTGACCCCGGCCCGTTCCAGCTCCTCCATGAGGATCCAGGTGGCCTCGGTGTGCAGGGAGGAGAACATGCACACCCGGGTGGTGCCGTTGGTGATCAGGTCGGAGGCCAGGCGGCGATAGGTCCGGCGGGCAAAGTCCGGGTCTGCGAACCGGGCCTCGGTGCGGAAGGTGTAGGTATTCAGCCAGTCCAGCAGGGGCAGGTCCATGCCCATGCCCAGCATGGGATACTGGGGGGCGTGGAGGTGCATATCCACAAAGGACTGCATGATGAGCCGGTCGCCGTAGTCCGTTATGGGGGCGGAGGCCAGGGCCTGGGGCAGCGCGTCATAGACCCCCTGCACCACGCCGTCCTCCAGCACCAGATAGCCGTGCTCCCGGATGTCCAGCTCCCCCAGCCGGGGGGCCTGGATGATGTTGCCGCGTAAAACCTGTGTCATACCGCATCGCTCCTTCAGAAAAAAATAGATGGGCGCCCCGCCGGTCCACCGGCAGAGCACCCATAGCAGGGCCGTGGGCGGCCCCGTAGAAACGCCTTGCACCATATCCGCAAGGCTATATGAGCTTCCGTATGTTATACCCTGAGTATAGCACACTCAGGGGCGATTGGCAAGGCTTTCATTCCCGATGATGTCCACCACCTCGCCGATGTACATCCGGTGGACCGGCTCGTCCCGATAGAAAATGTCCTGAACGTCCTGGGGGATCTGGTCCAGGGCGAAGTCCTGGCAATAGAGCTTGCGGCAGACCAGGGTGGTCTCCGCCTGGCGGAAGGTGATGCCCTGGGGCAGGAACTCCGGCGTCAGGCCCGCCGCCGCCACCTTGTCGCCGTCCCGGCCGGAGGTGCTGCCCAGCAGGGACAGGGCCCGGCGCTGCTCTTCGGGGTAAAAGCTGACGGTGAAATAGTCGCTTTGCTCCATAAATTCAAAGGTATAGCGGTTCTTTTTCACATACACGGTGGCCACCGGCCGTCTCCACAGGGTGCCCAGGCCGCCCCAGCTGATGGTCATGGTGTTGTAATGCTCCGGGGTCCCCGCCGTGACCAGGGCCCACTGCTTGTCGAATTTCCGGAATACGTCCGCTTCCAGGTGCATCATACCGGCACGCTCCTTATTATAAAGTAAGGCCATTGTATCACACCCCGCCCCCCGGGGCAAGATGGAGATTTTTTCAGCAAGACGATGAGAGCATCACCAGTAGAGCACCTGTAGGGGCCGGGTTCTACCCGGCCCAAAAGCAGCGGAATGGCGGGCGGGGCAGAGCCCGATTGCGGCGATGCCAAAAGACGCCGGAGGAGACCTCCGGCGTCTTTTTTGCGCAAACGGCACAATATATTATTCAATTGAGATAATATAGTAATACACAGGCTGGCCGCCGGGGAGCAGGGACACCTCCGCCTCCGGGCAGGCATCCGCAAAGCGCTGCTCGGCCCGCTGGGCGTCCTCCTGGGTAACGCCGTCGCCATAGAACACGGTGATGAACTCCGCGCCCTTGTCCGCCGCCAGAGCCGCCAGCTGATCCAGCAGAGTCTCCAGCTTCTGATCCGTGCCGAACAGCTTCCCGTCCGTCAGGGCCAGATAGTCCCCGGCGCTGATGGCGAAGCCGTCGAAATCGGAGTTCCGGGCGGCATAGGTCACCTGGGCGGTGACCACGTTCTCCGCCGCCTCCGTCATGGCCGCCAGGATCACCTGGGGATCGGCCTCCTCCGGGTCCACCGCCATCATGGCGGAGATCCCCTGGGGCACGGTGTTGGTGGGCACCACGATGACCTCTTTTTCCGTCAGGCCCACGCACTGCTGGGCGGCCATGATGATGTTCTTGTTGTTGGGCAGCACGAACACCACCTGGCTGGGGGTGCGGTTCACCTCCTGCAAAATGGCCTGGGTGGAGGGGTTCATGGTCTGGCCGCCGGACACGATGCGGTCCACGCCCAGATCCCGGAAGGTGGCGGCCAGGCCGTCACCGGCGCACACCGCCAGGAAGCCGTAGCGCTTCTCCGGGGCGGCCACGCCGCCCTCCATGGCCTCCAGCTCCTCCTCCACGGCGTCCAGATCGTCGGTGCTCTGGGCCTGCTTGCCGGCCGCCAGCTCCTCCGCCTGGGTGCGCATATTCTCGATCTTGGCCAGCTCCAGGGTGCCGTATTTGGCGGCCTCCGTCAGGGCCTGGCCGGGGATATCCGTGTGCACATGGACCTTGAAGGCCTCGTCGTCCTCGCCGATGACCAGGCTGTCGCCGATGCCGTCCAGATACGCCCGGAAGGGCTCGATGGACACGCCCTCCTTCTTGCGCACGATGAACACCGTGTCATAGGTAAAGGTGATGTCCTCCAGGCTCAGGGCGCCGAAATCCGCCTTATCCTGGGCCTTTTCGTCCTCCTCCACCTGGGGCAGCTCCTCGCCCCGCAGGGCCCGCAGCATGCCGTCCAGAATGATGAGGTAGCCCTTGCCTCCGGCGTCCACCACACCGGCCTTTTTCAGCACCGGGTTCATGTCGATGGTCTGGGCCAGGGTCTCCTGCCCGGCGGCAATGGCCTGCTCCAGCACGTATTCGGCGCTGGGATTCTCCTGGGCGGCCTGGGCGGCCCGGGCGGCGGCCAGCCGGGACACGGTCAGCACCGTTCCCTCGGCGGGCTTCATCACCGCGCCATAGGCGGTGGCCACGCCCTCGCCCATGGCGGCGGCCAGGGCCGGGCCGTCCATCTCCACCAGGCCCTTGGCGGACTTGGAAATGCCCCGGAACAGCAGGGACAAAATCACACCGGAGTTCCCCCGGGCGCCCCGCAGCAGAGCCCCTGCGGTGATCTTTGCCGCCTCGCCGACGGTGGCGGGCTCGGACTTTTTCAGCTCGTTGACGGCGGTCTGGATGGTCAGGCTCATGTTGGTGCCGGTGTCGCCGTCGGGCACCGGGAACACGTTCAGATCGTTGATGGCCTGCTTCTGCTGGGCGACACAGGCAGCGCCGAAGGCGATCATCTGCTTGAAGGCGCTGCCGCTGATTCTATCTGTCATCTCTTTGTTACTCCTTTGGCCGGGTGCTTACACGGTAACGGAGTCCACGCACACGTTGACCTCGCGGACCTCCACCCCGGTATTCTTGGTGACCACATACTTGACCTCGCTCATGATGGAGCGGCAGACCGTGGCAATATTGACGCCGTTTTCCACAACGATGTGCAGCTCGATGGAAACGGTGCCGTCCTCGTTATAAGTGACCTTCACGCCCTTGCTCATGGCTTCCCGCCGCAGCAGGTGCACCAGGCCGTCGGTCATGCTGCGGTAGGCCATGCCCTTGACGCCGAAGCAGTTGGTGGCTGCCGCGCCGGTGATGGTGGTGAATACCGCGCTGCTGATGGTGATCTCGCCCTGACCGGTTTGAACCTTAATCATAGCTAACTTCCTTTCTATAGACTGCCGCCGGAGGGCGGCATAAGCACAATAATATAGGGTATTATATACTATTTGTCCGGCAATAACAAGAAGAATATTTTAAACAAATCTGCCGATTTCCGTAACATTTTCTTAACATTTGACCAAACAAAGACCATTCCGCCCTGAAAATACGCCCTCTGTGCTATTTCCCGACACTTTTTCGTCCGCCGCCCGGCTACAATAGGGGGCAAAGGAGGGCTTGTCCATGAAACTTCTGCCACTGCCCCGGGAGAAACGGCGGCTGCTTGAACCCCTGGGCCGGGCGGCCCTGACCTGCCTGCTGACGGCCGGCTCCTTCGGGGGCCTGTGCGCCCCGCTGCCCCTGGCCATCACGGCGGCGGCCGGGCCGGGACTGCCGGGCCTGTGCTGCGTCCTGGGCTGCGGACTGGGGGCGTTTCTGTTTCTGCCGTTTCAGGCGGGTCTGCGGCAGCTGGCGGCGGCCATTCTGATCTTTTCCGGCAGCATCGCCTTTTTCGACACGAAATTTTTCCCCCGGCGGTTTTTCCGTCCGGGTCTTGCGGCGGCGCTGCTGCTTCTGGTGCAGTCGGCGTATCTCATCGCCCGGCCCATCCGGCTGTGGGCCCTGTGCGTGTTCTGCATGGGCCTCACCGCCGCGGTCACGGACCTGCTGCTGCGCCGCCGGGACCGGCTGCCCCTGCTGCTGGCGGCGGGGCTGTGCCTTTCGGCGGGGGCTTTCCGGATCGTCGGAATATCGGTTGGAATGTGCCTGACGTGCGCTTTTCTGATGCGCAGCGTCCGGCAGATGGAACCGGCCCGGGGGGCTGCCTGGGGGGCCGCCATGGGGCTGTGCCTGGGTCTGCTGGGGGATGAGCCGGACCTGGCGCCTATGGCGGTGCTGGGGCTTTCCTGCGCCGCTTTGTCCCGGGTGCGTTCCGCCCCTGCCCCGGTGTGTATCGGGACATTCTGGGCCATTGGCGGGGGCTGTACTCTGCTGTTCGGGACGGAAGAGCCGCTTTATCGGATGATCGAGCTGTTTTCGGGCGGAATTCTGTCCCTGCTGCCGCTGCCCCGGCTGAGCCTGCCGCCGGAGAAAAAACGGGCCCAGCCGGAAAAGCCGCCCCGGCCGGACCGCCTGGCCAAGCCCGCCGCCGCCCTGCGGGACCTGTACGACAGCTTCTTCCGGGGCACCGCTCCGGAGAAGCCGGAGAATCCATCGGTGGTATTTGACCGGGCGGCGGAGCAGGTGTGCCGCCGGTGCATCCTGCGGGATACCTGCTGGCGGCAGAATTACAGCGCCACCTACAACGCCTTTAACGACGCCTGCCCCCGGCTTTTGCAGCGGGGAGAGGCCCAGGCCGGGGATTTTCCCCTGTATTTCACCTCCCGGTGCGTCCATTTGTCGGATTTTGTGGGGGCGGTGAATGTGGAGCTGCGGTCCTATCTGCTGCGGCAGCAGTATCACCGGCGGCTGTCGGAGGTCCGGGACCAGGCCCGGGAGCAATATGCTCAGCTGGGGGATATGCTGGCCTCCGCCGGTCCGGCGGTGCCCGCCGGAGCCCAGGCCATGGGCTATGGGGTGGCCTCGTCCCTGCGGCCCCGGCAGGGCCAGAGCGTCTGCGGCGACCAGCTGGATACCTTCGAGGTGGGAGACACCGTGTATCTGCTGCTGTCCGACGGCATGGGCAGCGGCGAGGCCGCCCACCGGGAGGCGGCCATGACCGTCCGGCTGCTGCGGCAGTTCCTGGAGGCGGGCATCGAGCCGGGCCCGGCTCTGAAAACCCTGAACACCGCCCTGTCCCTGCGGGGAGAGAGCGGCGGAGGCTTCACCACCATTGACCTGCTGGCCCTGCAGCGGGCCAGCGGACAGGCCGCCCTCTATAAGTACGGGGCCGCTCCGTCCTATCTCAAGCGCAGCGGCAGCGTCAGCCGCTATACCGGCCAGTCCCTGCCCGCCGGGCTGCAGGCCGTCCGGGAGGCCCCGGAGTGCACCCGCTTGCAGCTGACTGCCGGAAGCTTCTTCGTGATGGTCTCCGACGGCATCGCCGACGCCGGAAACGACGAGTGGCTGCAAAATCTGCTGGCCGGATGGAGCGGCCGGGACGCCAACGCCCTGGTGTCGCTGATCCTGGCGGAGTCCCGGGGCCGCAAGGGGCTGGAGGACGACTGCGCCGTGCTGGTGCTGCACCTGTCCTCCGGCGAAAAAAAGCCGGTGTAAGGGGGTATATTCCCCTGTCCGGCGGGCATACTGAACCTGTCAAACGAAATCGCAACAGAGGAGGGCATAACTCTTGGTAAAAGGACTTTCCCGCCGGGTCATCGTGGTGGATTCCCCAGACCCGCATATTTTTGAACAGGCCATTTTCATTGTGCGCAACGACGCAGCCGTGGGCAGCGGAGGGGTCACCTCCCAGCAGGTGGTGGACCAGGCCATCCGCATTGCCAAGGATTATGCCCGGACCCACGGCGCACCGCCCCGGCGGCGGCTGCGTATGTCCCCGTGGCTGGCGGCCCTGTTGGGGGGCGCGGCCATCGGCGCGGTGTGGCTGCTGGCCATGCTGCTGTAATATTGCTTTTTTCTTACCATTTTTCTCCTCACTTGAGGGCGGACAGACCATCTGTCCGCCCTCCCTTTTTGCGCGGGTGGCTGGCGGCGGTGGGCAGACATGGGCCCCGCCCTACGAGTGTTCTATCGGTAGACATTTCGTAGGGCCCGCTGCCCTCAGCGGGCCGCGTCAACCCGGCAGGTTTGGGCGGACAGGGTCGTCCGCCCCTACAGGCCCTCTCAGTCGGCTGCGCCGACAGCTCTCCCAGAGGGAGAGCCAAGGCGCGGGGCATAAAAAGGCCGTCCGGCAGGTGCCGGACGGCCTTTTGACGTGTTCAATTATTCTCCGTAATGGACGTGCAGCAGCTCATGACAGCGGTCGGGACCGTAGTCCTCCAGCAGGCGGGTGACGATGGGGTTCTTCTCCGCCCGCTTGAACATGGCGGAGGAGTCCGCCTCGTACAGGCCCGCGCCCCGGCGCTTCTTGGCCGCCGTCAGGCCATAGGGCTGACCGGCGCCGCCTACGCAGCCGCCCTGGCAGGTCATGACCTCCACCAGGTGGTAAAAGCGCTTTCCGGCCTCCACGTCGGCGATCAGCTCCTTGGCGTGGGACAGGCCGTTGACGATGGCCAGGTGCAGCTCCTGCCCCTCCACGGTGAGGTTCACCTCCCGGATGGCCCCGTCGCCCCGCAGGTCCGTGACCCGGATGGCCTGGAGGGCGTTGTTGCTCTTATCCGGCAGACAGTAGCGCACCACGGCCTCGGCCACGCCGCCGGTGACGCCGTAGATCACGGCAGCGCCGGAGCCCAGGCCGAAGGGCAGGTCCGGGGCCTCCGGCTCCAGCTCCGTCAGCTGGATACCGGCCTCCCGGATCATATCCACCAGCTCCCGGGTGGTGATGACCAGGTCCACGTCCGGGCGGCCCTCCTGGGTAAACTCGGGCCGGGCGGCCTCCATCTTCTTGGCGGTGCAGGGCATAATGGCCATGTGATACGTCCGCCGTCCGTCGGCGGCGTCCTTTTCCCGGTACTTATCCCGCAGCACGGCGGCGAACATCTCCATAGGGGACTTGCAGGAGGAGATGTTGTGCAGATACTTGGGGTCGTTGAGCTCCAGATACTTCACCCAGGCCGGGCAGCAGCTGGTGAACATGGGGAAGGGACCGCCGTTTTTCAGCCGGGCCAGGAACTCCTGGGCCTCGCTGATGGTGGTCATATCGGCGGCGAAGTTGGTGTCGTACACCTCCTCCACGCCCATGAGCTTCAGGGCCTTCACCAGCTTATCCATAACGTTGGCGCCGGCGGGCAGGCCGAACTCCTCGCCCAGGGCCACCCGGACCGCCGGGGCGATCTGCACCACCACCCGGTTCTTGGGGTCGTGGAGGGCCTGCCAGGCCTGGCCGATCTGGTTTTTCACGGTGATGGCGCCGGTGGTGCACACGGCGGCGCACTGGCCGCAGCCCACGCACTTGGTCTGGTCCAGCTTCTTGTCAAAGGCGGGCATCACCTGCAGCTCGCTGCCGCGATGGGCATAGTTCAGGATGCCCTGGCCCTGGAGCTCCTCGCACACCCGGACGCAGTCGCCGCAGAGAATGCACTTGTTGGGGTCCCGGAAAATGGCCAGACTGGTGTTGTCCTGCTCATAGCGCTCCCGGGTGTCCGGGAACCGGACCCGGCTGACGCCGAAGCGCTGGGCCAGGGCCTGCAGGCGGCAGTTGCCGCTTTTGGCGCAGGTGGTGCAGCTGCAGTCGTGGGAGGCCAGCATCAGCTCCAGGATCATCCGCCGGTGCCGCAGCAGCCGGGCGGTGTTGGTGCGGATCTCCAGCCCGTCCCGAGGCTCCATGGAGCAGGAGGCGTCGATCTTGCCGGTTTTCACGTTTTCCACGATGCACATGCGGCAGGCGCCGTGGACCGAAAGCTCGGAATAGTAGCAGAAGGTGGGCATGTCGATGCCCGCCTTGCGGATCACGGAGAGGACGTTCTTCTCCCCGTCGAACGGCACCCGCTGGCCGTCTACGATCATGATTCCCTTGGCCATGGTCATACCTCCTCCTCAATGGCGTCGATAGCGCCGAAGGGGCAGGCTCCCCAGCAAGCGCCGCAGTGGATACACTTGGTGGTGTCGATGACGTGGGGCATGCGGATCTGGCCGGAAATGGCGTCCATGGGACAGTTCTTGGCGCACTTGCCGCAGCCCTTGCACAGCTCGGGAATGATCTCCAGATGGCGCTTGCGGCCATTGCAGATGGGACAGTGGTGGTCCACCACATGGGCCAGATACTCGTCCCGGAAATAGCGCAGGGTGCTCTGCACAGGCTTGCAGGCGCTCTGGCCCAGGCCGCACAGAGCCGTCTCGGTAATAGTGTTGGACAGATTCTCCAGCAGCTCCAAGTCCTCCATGGTGCCCTCGTTGCTGACGATGCGGTCCAGGATCTCCAGCATGCGCTTAGTGCCCTCCCGGCAGGGAACGCACTTGCCGCAGCTTTCGTTCTGGGTGAAGCTCATGAAGAAGCGGGCAGTTTCCACCATGCAGGTGTCCTCGTCCATGACCACCAGGCCGCCGGAGCCGATCATAGCCCCGATCTTCTTCAGAGAGTCGAAGTCCAGGGGCAGGTCCAGGTGCTCACTGCTGGCGCAGCAGCAGCCGCCGGAGGGGCCGCCGATCTGCACGGCCTTGAACTTCTTGCCGTCGGGGATGCCGCCGCCGATGTCAAAAATCACCTCGCGGACGGTGGTACCCATGGGCACCTCGATGAGGCCGGTGTTCACCACATTGCCGGTCAGGGCGAAGGCCTTGGTGCCGGGGCTCTTTTCCGTGCCGATGTGGCGATACCAGTCCACGCCGTTGCGGATGATCAGGGGGACGTTGGCAAAGGTCTCCACGTTGTTGAGCACCGTGGGCTTGCCCCACAGGCCGTGCTCAATGGTGCGGGGGGGCTTTACCCGGGGCATGCCGCGCTTGCCCTCGATGGAGGAGGTCAGGGCGCTGCCCTCGCCGCAGACGAAAGCGCCTGCGCCCCGGTTCACATGGAGGTGGAAATTGAAGCCGCTGCCCAGAATGTCGTCCCCCAGCAGGCCCAGCTCCTGGGCCTTTTCAATGGCGGTTTTCAGCCGGGACACGGCCAGGGGATACTCGGCCCGGACGTAGATATAGCCCTCGTCGCTGCCGGCGGCCAGGCCGGCGATCATCATGCCCTCCAGCACGGAGTGGGGATTGCCCTCCATAATGGAACGGTCCATGAACGCGCCGGGGTCGCCCTCGTCGCCGTTGCAGACGATGTACTTCTTGTCCGCCTGCTGGCGGCGGGCGCCGTCCCACTTCTGTCCGGCAGGGAAGCCGCCGCCGCCCCGGCCCCGCAGGCCGGAGTCGATGATGTCCTGACAGATCTGCTGGTCCGTCATCTCGAACAGGGCCCGCTCGAAGCCGGAGTAGCCGCCCTTGGCGATGTACTCCTCGATGTCCTGGGCGTCGCTGGTGCCGCAGTTCTCCAGCACCACCCGGTGCTGCTTCTTATAGAAAGGAATGTCCTCCTGCCGGGGATAGGCCACGCCGTTCAGACGGTACACCAGGCGGTCGATGATCTCGCCGCCCAGAACGGTCTTTTCCAGGATCTCGTGGCAGTCCTCGGGCTTCACATGGATGTACATGATGCCCATGGGCTCGATGTGGACCAGGGGGCCCATCTCGCAGAAGCCGTGGCAGCCGCTCATCTTGACGTGCAGGCTCTTTTCCTCGTCGGTGTCGTGCTTGAGGCCGATGTACACCGGCAGATTCCGGCTTTCGCACTCGGCCCGGAGGTTTTCATAGATCTTCATGGCGCCGCCGGCAATGCAGCCGGTGCCGGCGCAGATCAGCACGGAGGGGGTCTCCTTGCTGCGGCGCAGGGCCTGCTGGGCCTTATGGCGCAGATCGCAGAACGCGTCGCGGGTCAGTTTCATTGGGCGGCCTCCTCCTTCCGGATACGCTCCAGCAGCTCCAGGGCGCTGGTGGGGGACATTTTGGCGTGGACCTCGCCGTCCACGGTCATCACCGGGGCCAGGCCGCAGGCGCCGAGACAGGCCACCGTCTCCAGGGTGAACATGCCGTCGTCGCTGGTCCTGCGCTTGCCGGACAGGCCCAGATACTCGTAAATGGCGTCGTAAATAGGGCCGGACTTGCGGACGTGGCAGGCGGTTCCGGCGCAGACCTTGATGATGTGCCTGCCCTTGGCCTCCAGGGAGAAATTTTCATAGAAGGTGGCCACGCTGTATACCTTGGACACGCTGATGCCCAGGCGGTCGGCCACCAACGTCAGGTTGGCCTCGCTGAGATAGTTGTATGCCGCCTGGATATCCTGCAAAATGGCGATGAGGTTCTCCGTCTTGCAGCCATACTGCTCCACAATGGCGGCAGCACGATCAGTTTGGGGGTTCATTCCTTTCCTCCTCTATGTTTCGTTGGAGATTTTCGTTCCAAATCGTTTTCATTAAACGATTCATCTAATATTTTATCATATGGGGAAAATTTTCGCAACATGATTTTGTGAAATTTTTCATAATCATGGTAGTTCTTCACAAATAATGAACACAATGTGCAAAATCCGGCAGAGTGTGCGTTTTATATCCCAGCCAGGCTGGCAGATCGACTGCGCTGCGCTTTCAAAATGACAGAATTTTTACGAAGTATTAACATACGCCGACAAAAAAATCTTTTTTACCATTTTCTTGCTGGAAGTATTTGCATTCCCATTTGCAGTATGCTATAATACGCAAAATGAATTGTGCTTTTTGTTTGTTCGCGGGGGGGTGCTCTCGCGATATATCAAATATTAACGGCAAATCGCACGCAGTGACGAAGCTATAGAGATCAAATCAATGTTGGGATGTGGATATATGGCAACAACAGCCAGCTGCCTGGCGGAGGAGCTTCCTGCCGGAACAGTTATTCAGATTGAGAGGCCCGATGTGCGGCAGAAGCGGCTGTATCACCTGGTCAAGCGGGTTTTCGACGCGGTGTGCGCCCTTCTGGGGCTGCTGCTCCTGGCGCTTCCCATGCTGCTCATTGCCCTGATCGTGGCGTTGGACTCTCCCGGTCCCGCCATTTTCAGGCAGGAGCGCCTGGGCCTCAATGGAAAGCCCTTCATGATCTATAAGTTCCGGACCATGCGCCTGGACGCGGAGGCCAACGGCCCGCGCTGGGCGGCGGTCTGCGACACGCGCTGCACCCGTTTCGGCCATTTCCTCCGGCGCACCCGGCTGGATGAGCTGCCCCAGCTGTGGAACATCCTGCGGGGCGACATGAGCCTTGTGGGGCCAAGGCCGGAGCGTGCCTATTTCTATCGGGAGTTTGAGACGTATATCCCGGGCTTTTCCAACCGCATGATGGTGACCCCCGGCCTGACCGGATGGGCCCAGGTCAACGGCGGGTATGATCTGAGGCCGGAGGAGAAGATCGTATACGACATGGAGTATATCGAGCATCAGTCCGTCCTGCTGGACATGCAGTGCCTGCTGAAAACGGCTGCTCTCGTATTCACCCACAGGGGAGCCAGATAGATACCGTGAAAATTGCTGCGGCCGTGTACTGCCCGGCCCTTTTTTGTCGCCGGGCAGGCAAGCGTATTTACTATATGTAGGAGGGCCTGCTGATGGCGTATTCCGTTCTGATGTCCGTGTACGCAAAGGAAAATGCGGCATATTTTTCCGACGCCGTGGAGAGCATGCTGCACCAGTCCTGCCCTCCGGATCAGTTTGTTCTGGTGTGCGACGGGCCGCTGACGCCCGGGCTGGATGAGGCAATCCAGCGCTTTACGGCATCGCGGGACGGCGGCCTGTTCCGCGTTTTGCGTCTGCCGGAAAATGTGGGGCTGGGCCGCGCCCTTCAGGCGGGGCTTCCTCTTTGCGATCACGACCTGGTGGCCAGAATGGATTCGGACGACCTGGCGCTTCCCCTGCGGATGGAGCATCAGCTGGCGCTGATGGCTGCCGATCCGGAGCTGGCGGCTGTGGGCGGGCAGATCGCGGAGTTTACCGGCGCTCCCGACAACATCCAGGGATACCGCATCGTACCCACATCCCCGGAGGAGGTCCGCCGGGGCGCGGCGGGACGCAACCCCATGAACCATATGACGGTGCTGTTTCGCCGGGAGGCCGTGCTGGCCGCAGGCGGCTATCAGGATCTGAAGGGCTTTGAGGACTATTTCCTGTGGGGGCGCATGCTGGCCGCAGGCTTTCGTTTGGCCAACCTTCCGTAGGTATGCGTGCTGGCCCGGGTGGCAGGGCTTCAGGCCCGCCGGGGCGGCCGGGAATACTTCCGGCAGACCGTGCAGCTGGAGCGCGCCCTGCGGGGCTGCGGCCTGATCGGCACAGGCGCCTATTGCAAAAATCTGGCGGTCCGCTTCTGCGGCACGGTGCTGCTGCCCGATTCGCTGCGCCAGCGGGTCTATCAGCGGCATCTGCGCCAGAGGGAGCCGAAGGGACTGGCGTGGGCCGGTAAGCCCTGCGTACAGGCCGGACATTCTGTCCGATAGACGCGGAGAGGAGTCGCTATGTATCGTGTTCTGCATTTTATGGCGGATATTCAGGTTGGCTCCGGCATGGCGGCTGTGGTTATGAACTATTACCGGCATGTGGACCGCAGCCGCGTTCAGTTTGATTTTCTCTATTTCCGGGACGGCCCCCAGTCCTATGAGCAGGAGATCCGGTCATTGGGGGGCAGGGTGTTCCGCATCCCCCGGCCCTCTCCCCTTTCCATGGGGGCCATCCACGACTTTTTCCGGCAGCACCGGGGAGAATTCCGGGTTCTGCACTGCCATCCCATCTGGTCCGCGGCCGTGCTGGGGCCGGTGGCCAAGCGGTATGGCGTCCGGGCCGTTGTGCTGCACAGTCACAGCGAAAAGCCCGGCGAATCCGCCGCCAGCATCCTGCGCAACCGGGTGCTTCTGCGGCTGTCCGCCGGACGCGCCGATGTCTGCCTGGCCTGCTCCCATGCGGCGGAGACCGCGCTGATGGGCATTCCGCCTGCGGTGCATATTCTGCCCAACGCCATCGACACCGAAAAATTTCTCTTTCGCCCGGCGGAGCGCGCGGCCTGCCGCAGGCAGCTGGGCATTGCGCCGGACGCGCCGGTCATCGGCCATGTGGGGCGCATGGTGGAGGTGAAAAACCACCGCTTCCTGCTCAGGGCGTTTGCCGCGTGCCTGGCAGAAGCGCCTGCGGCACAGCTGCTTCTGGTGGGCGACGGGCCCCTGGAGCCGGAGCTTCGCGCCCTGGCGGCGGAGCTGGGCATACAGGACAGCGTGCATTTTCCGGGGGCCCGGCGCGACACCCCGGCCCTTTACGGGGCCATGGATGTGTTCGCCATGCCCTCCCGGTACGAAGGACTCAGCATGGCCCTGCTGGAGGCCCAGGCCGCAGGCCTGCCCTGCGTGGTGTCGGACACCGTGTCAAGGGAGTCGGACGTGACAGGCCGGATGGACTTCCTGCCGGCGGATCACACCGGACCCTGGGCGGAGTGTCTGCTCCGCCGCTGCGCTCCGGCGGACCGCGTCCAGGGAATCGGCGAGGCCTTCCGCCGCCGCCGGCTGGACATCCATACCGCCGTCAGGGACCTGACGGAGATTTACGAAGGAATCTGACAAATGGGACTTTTTTTCTTCAATGTGACCGCCCTGGCCCTGCTGTGCGGCCTGGAGGCCGTTCCCGCGGCGCTTTATCCCCGGCGGCGTTATCTGAACCGAAAGGCCCTTCTGGCCCTGGGCTTTTCCTATCTGTGCTTTCTTGCCATGTTCCGGGGCGCTGCCTGCGGCAACGACACGGAAAACTATCGCGAATTTTTCCAGAAGGTGGTCACCCAGCGCGACCTGTGGTACGCCGTTCAGCACACCAGCTTCGAGCCGCTTTTCACGGCGCTGACCTTTCTTCTCAGCCGCCTGACCCGGGATCCGCAGATCCTGTTTGTGGTCACGGCGCTGTTCTCCTTTGCGGTATCCGGCCGGTTCTTTGCCCGGTATTCCCAGGCGCCGTGCTTCAGCCTGTATCTGTTTTTCACCCTGCAGATTTTCGATTTCTACATTTCCGGCATCCGCCAGGCCATAGCCATTGCCGTGCTGCTGCTGGCCTATGAGGCGCTGGACAAGGGGCATAACGTGCGGTCGCTGCTGCTGATCCTGCTGGCCGGTCTGTTTCACCGCACCGCGTGGCTGTGGTTCCCGGTGTTCTTCCTGCTGCGGATCAGGCGGCGGCGGACGTTCGTATGGGTCACGGGTCTGTCGGGCATGGTATGCCTGGTGGGCGCACGCTATCTGGTGCGGGTGATTGCCGCCATCGTCCCCCGGTATCAGCTGTATTTCGGCAGCAGCTATCTGCAGTCCGGAGCCAAGCTCTCCCTGATGCTGTATTTCCTGGTGTTTGGCCTGATGCTGCTGGTGGGAGAGCTGCTTCGGGGCCAGGGGGATGTTTCCGTTCAGGGCGAGCGGGACTTCCGGCTGTCGTCCCTTTTGCTGCTGGTATGCATTCTGGGCTATACGGCCCCGATTTTCAGCCGGTTCCTCCAGTATTTTCAGCTGAATCTGTGCGTTTATTTTGCCAATCGCCTGCATCGCATGCCGGACCGCACCCGGCGGCTGCTGCTGCCGGTCTGTCTGCTGGCCTTTGCGGTTTACGACTGCACCATCCATCTGCTCCGCACCCCGGAGTGGTATACCACCTATCCCTTTGTGTTCTGCTGGTCCCCCTGACCAGACAGGGAAAGCGCTTTATATGAAACAAAGCTCCGGCATTGCCAAAAACTCGCTTATGCTTATGGCGATGAACATCGCCAAAATGCTGTTCCCCCTTCTGACGCTGCCATACCTGACCCGTGTGCTGTCCACGGATTGCTATGGAAGCGTTGTCTATGTCAAGTCCGTCACGACCTATCTGCAGCTGCTGGTGGACTTCGGCTTTGTGCTCTCGGCCACCAAAAGCATCGTCCAGGCCCGGGAGGACAGGGCCCGCCAGGAAAGGATCATGGGGGATGTGCTGCTGGCCCGTCTGTGGCTTGCAGGGGCCGCTCTGGTGCTGCTGGTGATCCTGACGGCGGCGCTTCCCATTCTGCGGGAGCGGCCTCTGCTGTCGCTTTTGTCCTTTTTCCCGGTATTCCTGACGCTGTTTCTGTTCGACTTTCTGTTTCGCGGCCTGGAGAAAATGGAGGCCATCGCCCTGCGGTTTGTGGTCATGCGGGGCGTTGCCACGGCGCTGACCTTTGTGCTGATCCATTCCGACCGGGACGTGCTGCTGATCCCGCTGCTGGACACCCTGGGCACCCTGATCGCCGCGCTTATGGTTCTGCCGCAGCTGCGCCGCCTGGGGCTGCATGTGCGCCTGTCTCATGACAGAAGGGCCGCCTGGTCCATGCTGAAGGATTCGGCGGTCTATTTTGCCTCCAATGTGGCCTCTACCTCCTTCAGCGCCCTGAACACGCTGCTTCTGGGTATCATCCTGACCACCCAGGAGGTGGCCTATTGGGGGGTCTGCATCCAGGCGGTGGCCGCCGTTCAGGCGCTGTATACCCCCATCACCGACAGTCTTTACCCCGTTATGGTGCGGGAGCACAGATTCTCCCGCATTGTGAAAGCCGTGAGGCTCTTTCTGCCGCTGGTTCTGGCCGGGTGCGCAGCGGCCTATTTTCTGGCAGACTTCGGCATCGTCCTCATGGGCGGACAGGCCTATGCCCCGGCAGCCCGCATTTTCCGCTATCTGATACCCGTTCTGTTTTTCAGCTTCTTCGCCCTGCTGTTCGGGTGGCCCACCCTGGGCGCCATCGACTGCAACGCGGAGACCAGCCGCAGCACCGTTTATGCCCTGAGCTTCCAGGTGCTGGGGCTGCTGGCGCTGCTGTGGACCGGGTGCTACTCGCTGGTGGCCGTGGCCCTTCTGCGCAGCGCCACGGAGGTTGTTCTGTGCGGCATCCGGATGCTCTATATCCGGAAAAATATACACGCCTTTGCGGACAGAGGAGGGAGCGCAGAATGAACGAGATCACCGACCTTCGCGAAATCCAGCAGGTGGAGCTGGGCATTCTGCGCCATCTGGACCAGGTGTGCCGGGAAAACGGTCTGCACTTCTTCCTCTCCAACGGCACCCTTCTGGGCGCCGTGAAATACGAAGGGTTCATTCCCTGGGACGACGACATCGACGTGTTCATGCCCCGCTGCGACTATGACCGGCTGATGCGGCTTTCCGGGGCGGATTCCGGGCCGTATCGCCTGCTGTCGCAGGAGCGCACCCCCGGGTGGCGTCTGCCCTTTGCCAAGCTGTGTGACCTGTCCACCTGCAAGCAGGAGACCTGCGCCGATTTCGGCGCGGACATCGGCCTGGACGTGGACATATTTCCGCTGGACGCCTGGTCCGGCGGCGCGGCCCAGGCCCGGCGGTGCGGCCTGTGGCGCCGGGGCGTTTCCGCCTCCATCGAGTCCCGTTTTCTCTCCCCCCGCACCGGCTGGCGGCGGGCGGCGCTGTATCTGTTCTGGCGGCTCAGCCGCCTTCTGGGCTGCGGCTTCTTCTGCCGCCGCATCCGGCGCGAGGCGGAGCGCGGGCGCGCCCTTGCCGCACCGGCCTATCTGGGCTGCGTGGTCTGGAGCCTGTACGGCGGCAGAGAGCTGATCCCGGCGGAGGTTTTCGGCTCCTCCGTGCCTGTGCGGTTTGAGGGGCATACCTATTGTGCCCCCGGGGGGTACGACACCTATCTGCGCCGGCTGTACGGCGACTATGCTCCGGATCCCCCTCCGGACAAGCAGGTCTCCCACCACCATTTCCGGGCCTGGTATCGTTGAAGCGGTATTTATTTGCCTTGGCAGGCAATGAATAAATAAAAAAAGAAGGAGAAAGTACCAATGAATGGCAGGACAAAACGCATTCTGTCGATTGTTCTGACGCTGTGCATGCTTGTATCCCTGTTCCCGGCAACGGCTCTGGGACTGGACGCAGCGGCGCAGACACAGTCGCAGGGCACAGAGGTCGTCAAGGGCAGCAGCATCCCCGGCACCGGCTACCATGTCACCTCAGTGAAGAACTACTCCATCGCACCCGACATTTCCGAGCGTGTCATCATCACCAACAATGACGCGGGCAATTCCCAGACGGTTGCAAACGTCATGGAGGTCAACACCTCCGGCGGCCGGGCCAAAATCGTGGCCGGTTACGGCAACCGCAACCCCAAGGAGCAGGGCTGGACCCTGAAAACCACCACGGACCAGGCCCATGTCTATGAAAAAGAGTCCGGTCTGAACGTGGTGGGCGGCGTCAACGCCTCCTGGTTCAACATCAACACCGGCGAGCCCTCTGGCTATCTGGTGATGAACGGCGTGGTGCATCACGACAACTCCAGCCGCGCGTTCATCGCCGCCTTTGACGACGGCTCCGTGAACGTGTTCCGGGAGGGCACCACCCTGGCCCAGGCCGAGGCGGATCAGAGCGCCAAGCAGGGCAAGACCGTGAAGATCCTGGAGGCCGTGGACGCCCTGGTGGCCATGGTCTGGGACGGTAAGGTGGTCATCACCGAGTCCGGCAACAGCGGCTACTATCCCCGCACCTGCGTGGGCATCAAGGCCGACGGCACCGTGGTGCTGTTCCAGGCCGACGGCACCATGGCCCCCCGTTCCGTGGGCTATACCGCGGCCGAGGAGGCCCGGATGATGGTGGCCCTGGGCTGCGTGGCGGCCATCCAGCTGGACGAGGGCGGCTCCTCCACCTACATCTCCCAGCGGGAGGGTGAGCAGGATGTGACCATGCGCAACACCCCTGCCGGCGGCAGCGAGCGCGTGGTGTCCGGCACCATCCTGGTGGTGTCCACCGTGGCGGCCTCCGGCGAGTTTGACCACGCCGCCGTCACCCCCGACGACGAGTACTATACCCCCGGCTCCTCCGTCACCCTGACGGCGGAGGCCATGGACTTCTCCGGCGCTGCCGCCAAGGCCCTGCCGGAGGACGCGGTTTTCACCGTCAGCGACGCGTCCATGGGCACGGTGACCGCCACCGACCTGTCCGGCAGCAGCGCCAGCGCTGTGTTCACCTCCTCCGGCAAGACCGGGGATGTGACGGTGAACCTGGTCAGCGGCGGTCAGACGGTGGGCTCCGCCGTGCTCCACATCCAGAACCCGGACAAGCTGGCCTTTGCCTCTGACGAGGTGAACCTGAACTATAAGGACGTCAGCGATCTGGGCTTCAAGGCCACCTATCAGACGGAGACGGTCCATCTGCAGGATAACGATATCCAGTGGAGCATCTCCGACCCCGGCGCCGGAAGCTTCAGCGGCAACCGGTTCACCGTTACCGACAACGTGAAGTATTCCGGCAGTCCCACCGTCACCGCCGTGCGGGGCGACCTGACGGCCTCCGTCACCGTGAACATCGGCATGGAGCCCACCATGATTATTGACGGCGGCGACGCGGATCCCTGGGATTACTCCACCATCGGCACCACCGTGGATGAGACATTCAGCGGCATAGCGTCCAACGCTGTGGCCGTTGGCCATTATGCAAATGCCGGACGCGGCGGCGTGGTAAAGGGCTCCGTGGTGTCCGACACCGACGAGGCCTATGCCGATATCGTCCGCTTCGGCCACAAAGCCGTGAAGCTGGAGTATGACTGGACGAATATCAACGGAACCGACGGCGCCTGCCTGGGCCTGGGCGACAATCTGGCCATCGACGGCAGCCCCACCGCTCTGGGCGTGTGGGTCTACATCCCCGAGGGCGTTCCCGTCCCCTGGCTCCGGGCCCAGATTGCCACCAGTACTGATGGCGGCAACAGCTGGACCAACGCCTATATCAACTTCAGCAACGGCAGCGCCGGCGCCGGTGAGGGGCTGAAGTCCGGCTGGCAGTATCTGGAGGCTGACCTGACCTCCTATGCCGGCGCAAAGATCCGGGTCAACAGCGGCATGCTGTTCCGGGCCATGGTCACCACCGGCGGCATCGGCTGGTATACCACCGACGGGGTGAAGCTGGACAAGAGCGAGCTGAAGGGCTATATCCTGCTGGACAACCTGTGCGTGGTGTACGGCGCCAACAACCAGGATGTCACCGCCCCGGTGGTGAGCTCCATCCAGCTGGTCAACGATGACGGCACCAAGACGGAGCTGGAGGACGGCGCGGTCCTGAATTCCGGCAATCTCCGCTTCTTCGTCACCTATGACGACAGTGAGGAGACCGACCCCTACGCCACCGGCGTGGAGTCCGCCTATTTCTATTTCGACGGCACCTACCGGGGCACGTATGACCGGGACAACCTGGGCAGCACCTCCGGTCTGATGCACTTCGGCAACGGCCTGCACTCCATCACCTTCTATCTGAAGGACGGCTACGGCAACGTCACCCGGGAGACCCGGTACTTTACCGTGGACGCGGAGCAGACGGACGTGCCCAGCGTGTCCCTGGAGCTTCAGGGCCAGCCCACTGTGGGCAAGACCTGGGAGCTGGCGCTGAGCAGCAGCGACCCGGCGTCCATCACCTCCCTGACGGCAGCCATCTCCGTCACGCGCAGCTATCCCGTTACCAATGTTGCCTTCCCCGAGGGCGTAACGGGTACATGGAGCTACGATGCCGGCCTCGCATCCGTAAGCATCACTGCCATTGACCACGAGAAATATACCGGTGGTGCGCTGGCCACGATCGACATCCCCATCCCCACCTCCGTCACCGAGGGCAGCAGCGTCAACGTGCAGGTCACCAAGGGGTCTTACGGCTGCAAGCAGACGGAGGGCCTGGGCATCAGCGACCTGAACCAGTATGCCACCGGCTTCACCACTCCCGTGACGAACCGCCCCATTGAGGCCATGTACCGCATCCAGGCGGATACCGCCGTGGTGGGCAGCGCAGCCGCCGCCTCCGTCACCGTGATCCGGGACGGCAAGGCCGCCTCCGGCGTCAGCGTGTACGCCAACGATGTGCTGCTGGGCGTTACCGATGAAAACGGCCGGATCGACATCTCCAGCCTGACGGCCGCCCAGGGCAGCGTGAACCTGCGGGCCGCCGACGCGGAGGGCAACTGCTCCTATCAGATCACCCTGTACAGCTATGACGCTGTGGGGGATGAAACCGGCGCTCCCTATTATGTGATCTATAACCTGTCCCAGAGCGCCGACGGCAAGACCGTCACCTGGATGAGCAATCCCGTCCACAGCGCCGCCCGGGCCGTGGCCCGGATCTCGGCCAGCGCCGACATGACCGGCGCTGAGGAGGTGGAGGGCGAAAGCCGCCTGATCTCCTATTCCTCCAGCAAGCAGATCAACCGCGTCAACGCGGTGTCCCTGACGGGCCTTGAGGCCGGGGCCACCTACTATTACCAGGTGGGCGACGGCTCCGTCTGGTCGGAGGTCCGCAGCTTCACCGTGCCCGCCGCCGAAAAGCAGACCCGGTTCTTCCTGCTGGCCGATATCCAGGAGGAGGCCGCCCTGGAGGGCATGGGACGCATTGCCGATCATCTGGCCGGGCAGTATCCCTTCGGCGTCCAGCTGGGCGACGCGGTGGACAATGTCCGCTACTATAACCAGTGGGAGGACGCCCTGTCCCTGTTCACTCTGGACGGCATCCGCAACACGGATATGATCCACGTGATCGGCAACCACGAGGCTGATGACGGCGGCAATAACGCCATCGCCGCCAAGAGCGTGTTCGGCGTGCCCGCCGCCTGGTACTCCGTGGAGCGCGGCGATGTGTATATTGCCGTGCTGAATCACACCTCCGACAAGGATACCCTTCAGCAGTTCACCCAGTGGCTGGTGGAGGATGCGGCCAAAACCACCTGCACCTGGAAGGTGCTGGTGACCCACGTGCCCGCCTACTACACCAATCCCACCGGCGGCGGCGAAACCTATGTGCAGTATCTGCCCGCTGCCTGCGATGCAGCCGGCATCGACTTCTACTTCTCCGGCAATGACCACAGCTATGCCCGCACCGCCCCCATGACCGGCGGTCAGGTGGACGAAAACGGCACGGTGTACTACATCTGCGGCTCCACCGGCGGCAAGTCCTATTCCATCGTGAACAATCCCGACTTCCACTTTGACGTGGCCACCCTGGACTTCGACAGCGTCTATGTGGACGTCACCGCCGACCGCTTCCAGGCCACCGTCACCGCCTATAACGTGGCCGCCGACGGCACCCGGACGGTGCTGGATCAGTTCACCCGCCGCACCGCCCCCATCTGCCAGAACGATGAGCACACCTATGTGTATGACCGTTCCACCGGCCAGTTGGAGTGCTCCGTCTGCGGCCACACCGAAAACGCGGCCCAGGTGCAGTACAACGGCTGGGCGACGGACAGCGAGTCCGGACGCAGAATGTACTTCACCGCCGGACGGTATGTCACCGGCTATCTGTTCCTGGACGAGGTCAACTATAACTTCGATGCAGACGGCCTGGCCTATACGGGCGAATACATCATGGATGGTCAGCGCTGCACCTTCCTGGACGGACAGTTCGTCCCCACGGAGAATATCCTGCTGGCCGGTATCTGCGGTGAGAACGCGTGCTTTGTGCTGTACCGCGACGGCCGGATGGTGATCACCGGCTCCGGTCCCCTGTCCACCACAAGCCGCGCCACCGTTCCCTGGCAGACGGCCAAGGACGGCATCCGCAAGGTCTATGTGTCCGCCGGTATCACCACCCTGTCCACCCAGTGCTTCTACTACTGCTCCATGATGACGGACCTCATCTTCGAAAGCGGCAGCCAGCTGACCACCATTTCCGGCTCCGCCTTCAATGGATGCTCCCGCCTGGTCCGCATCAATCTGGAGGAATGCACGAAGCTGAATCTGATCAGCGGCTCGGCCTTCTATGACTGCCGCTCCCTGACGTCCATCGTGCTGCCCGAGGGCCTGCAGACCATCAACGGCCGCGCCTTTGCCCGCTGCACGTCTCTTAACAGCGTGTATCTGCCGGATGGGATCAGCTTCATCTCCTCCACGGCGTTCCAGGGCTGCGGCGGCGTGGTCCTCAGCGTGGCCTACAACAGCTATGCCAAGCAGTATGCCATCCGCAACGGCATTGCCTATGTGGAGCGTGCCGCCACGGTCATCGCCTCCGGCAGCTGCGGCGCAGGCGCTTCCTGGGAGCTGTATGGCGATGGCGTGCTGAATATCAAGGGCAGCGGCGCTCTCACCAGCCCCAAGGCAGCCTCCGGCATCGCCTGGTATACCTATCGCCACATGATCCGCGCGGTCCATGTGGACGCCGGTATCACCAGCCTGCCTGACTTCGCCTTCTATGGCTCCTCCGCTCTGGAGACGGTAAGCTTTGCCGAGGGCAGCCAGCTGACCACCATCGGCGGCTCCGCCCTGCGCGGCTGCTCCGCCCTGACGGAGGTCACCCTGCCCCGGCATGTGCAGACCATCTACGGCAACGCCTTCCGCAACTGCTCCAACCTCACCTCCGTCTATCTGCCGGACAGCGTGTCCTATCTGGCTGCATCCACGTTCCGGGGCTGCGGCCAGGTGGTCCTCAGCGTGGGCTACAACAGCTATGCCAAGGACTTTGCCGCGCGCAACGGCATCCGGTATGTGGAGCGTCAGCCTGAGATCATCGCCTCCGGCTCCTGCGGCGCTGACGCTTCCTGGGAGCTGTACAGCGACGGCGTCCTGCATATCAAGGGCAGCGGCGCTCTCAGCAATCCCAAGGTTTCCAGCGCCACCGCCTGGTATGCCTATCGCCACATGATCCGCGTGGTCCATGTGGACGCCGGCATCACCAGCCTGCCTGACTTCGCCTTCTTCGGCTGCTCCGCTCTGGAGACGGTAAGCTTTGCTGAGGGCAGCCAGCTGACCACCATCGGCGGCTCCGCCTTCAACGGCTGCACCAGTCTGAAGGAGCTGACCCTGCCCCAGGGCGTCAAGACCA
>PPYF01469163.1_pt1 | contig 103961 bp, 57 predicted proteins | sample 1559871 | NCBI WGS metagenome assembly PPYF01 (sample SAMN08240021, study PRJNA423297) | Human gut metagenome, whole genome shotgun sequencing project.
GCCTTCGGCTTTAGCGTGTTACAAGAACACGCTGTAATGACACCTGTAATAAGCATTTTCTTTGCAACGCTTATTATCAAGTATTTATCTATTCATATTTCTATAAAAAAGTAATTACTATGCCAAATAGCAGTCGAAAAACGATATTCACTACCATTTCCATAGACAAGGAAACGGCAGCTTTAGTAGAGAAGATATGCAAACGCTATTCACTGAAAAAGAGTGAAGTTGTAAAGTTGGTGTTCAGGTATATAGATAAGGCACATGTCAACCCATCGGAAGCACCTGAATCTGTAAAATCGGAACTGGCGAAAATAAATAAAAGACAGGATGATATTATCCGCTTTATCCGTCACTACGAGGAAGAACAACTGAATCCTATGATACGAGCAACAAATTCTATAGCTTTGCGCTTTGATGCTATCGGCAAAACTTTGGAAACTCTGATCCTCTCTCAACTGGAAGCCAGTCAGAAGAGACAAACAGCCGTACTCAAAAAGTTAAGTGAGCAGTTCTGTAATCATGCCGATGTGATAAACAACCAATCGAAACAAATTAACGCACTCTACCAGATACACCAACGGGATTATAAAAAGTTACTTCACCTGATACAACTCTATTCGGAACTTTCTGCTTGTGGCGTGATGGATAGCAAAAGGAAAGAGAACTTAAAAACTGAAATCTGTAATCTGATAAACACATAGAGTTATGCACATAGACTTTGCCCCGCCATCGAACGGCACATATAATAATGCCGGGAGTTGCCGACAGCTAACTAATTACATGGAACATGAAGATTTAGAACGGATGGAGAAAGGTATCTATACCGAAGGCTTTTTTAATCTGACGGAGGATAACATATATAAATCAGCCGTCATAAAAGATATAGATAGCAATATCGGGCAACTCCTGAAAACCGATGCAAAGTTTTATGCTATTCATGTCAGCCCATCGGAAAGTGAACTTCGGGCAATGGGAAACACCGAACAAAAGCAAGCCGAAGCCATGAAACGCTATATCCGTGAGGTGTTTATCCTTGAATATGCCAAGAACTTCAATAAAGGACTATCCGGGACAGATATAAAGTTTTATGGTAAGGTTCATTTTGACCGCAACCGTTCCGATAATGAATTAAATATGCACTGCCATTTGATAGTGAGCCGGAAAGACCAAACTAACAAAAAGAAGTTATCACCGCTCACCAATCATAAGAATACCAAGAATGGAATAATCAAAGGTGGCTTTGATCGTGTGAATTTGTTCCAACAAGCGGAACAAGGCTTTGATAAATTGTTTGGTTACAATCGCCGACAGACAGAATCATTTCAATACCACAACACAATAAAGAATGGCACCATATCTAAACTGTTTGAACTACAAGAGCAAGAGATTCAACCCTGTGAAAGAATAACAGAAATCAATCAAGATAGCAACCAAGAAAACTTATTTTCTATCAATCTTGAAAACTACGAAACAAATAATCTGGCTTTTAATACAGATACTTATATTCCTACCAAACAAAATAATAACACTTCTTTCAATTGCAGAGACAATAAAACAGATTATTCGCTCATGCCTTTCATCCCATTAGGAATAGATTATTCTTCAAATAACGAGGAACAAATTTTCAAACCTAAAAAAAAGAAAAAACAGCGAAAACTATAATTTTTAATTTAGCACAAGTAAAACCCTTACATAATGAATTTTTCATTCAAAAACCACAAATACAAACTAAAGGGAACTTAAATTTTGTCAGTTTATACACTTCCAATTACATAGAGTAAATGCACTGTTTTTTTTAATTACTCCACTATTATCAATTGATTCAATTGCAATAATTTATATTTCCTTTCGGCTTTCAATTATACCATCTTCTTTTATTATTAATAAATAGCTATAATTGTTTCTATCCTTGTCTTGATACTTCAGCCGAATAATAGTATTTTGTATTAAAGAAGGAAATTTTGATAAAATTTGAGAATCTGCTTCCTCATAAGTACCTTTAAAATAAATAACAAAATTAGCCTTTAAAGTGAAGTTGTCAAATGGTTTCAAATTATTAACTTTTGGCAATTCTTCCATATATGAAAATTTTGTACCACTAACATATTCTAAAGACACATTATATGCAGGAGTTTCAGAGTTATTCATCAAAACGAATAAGTATCCCCAATCTAATTTGTAATACAAAGGAAAATTCCGCACCTCACTAACTTGTATAGATTTTCCAGCGTATTTTTCTAATATCTCAGTAGGATAACCACTAAAAAAACGCCCAGAGGTATTATAAATAAGTTCGGCTTCTAATATAGGTAAAGTTGTAGAAGATAGAGACACTTTTCCTCTTTTTTCTTTCATTTCCTGTTCTGCAATAATTTTCCATGCTTGTAAGAGTTGCACTGGATAGCTTTCTGGATCTTTATCTATTATTCTTGCACAGTTTTCACATAGCCATATTCCATTGGAAATTCCAGATCTATCTGCCGGAGACATATTCGCATCATAACGCGGACCACCAGCTGCGGCAGCTGTTATATGAGCGGCAACTCCAATATTTGCAGATTTCTCAGGATCTGCATGAGGCCCCATTGTAGGAACTCTACAATTAGGACATGAACAAAGGAAACCAACTCTTTCTGCTAATACTTTTTTGGTTTTTGCTGAAAAGTCATCTCTATTTTCTGCTGCCATAATTATTTACAATATTATTTTTCATTTTAAAGCATTTCCATCTTTTCCTTTAGGGATAATATCAACTTCTGGATCTATTTCATCATAGTCAACTGCTATTACTCCAATAAAACCATTCTGAATATCTAGATGATGATATAATGTAAAATAAGGATTTATTTCTTCATAATTTCCAATTCTATCAGTCAAGAATTGGGCTAGACTTCGTTTAGGAAGAATTAATATCCCCCCTATTAAACTCTTCTGAATAATACCAACAGCTATTTTATTTAAAGCTCTATGTGAAGAAGATATATTCCCAGTTTCCCACTCCACTGCAAATACACCTTGCGGAATATTCTTAATTACATCAATGGGGCCTGGATTAATTCCATTAACACAAGACATCTTTTGTTCAGCCCGCCAACCGTTACTTTGTAGATATGCTACAAAATTTTTCTTAATAGGAACAACCCCATTGCCTTTTCTTACAGGATTTATCAAAAAACGATCTTCACTTCCCCATGTAACATACTGAATAGCAGAATGTAATTCGTTCATAATAGTACTAAAATCTGAACTTTGCGCAAAGTCACCCTTAGCTAATAAAGCTATTTCCTTATCTATTTTCATATTGCTTCTCAAATAATTCAAGTAAATATGATAGACTCAAATCAAAAGCTTTTGATATTTTAAAAAGAGTCATCAAAGTTGGCTGTCTATGTCCACGTTCTAACAAGGATATGTATGTTCTATCCAATTGGCAGAGTTCTGCTAGCCTTTCTTGGGAAATTTTCTTATCAGTTCTTAGCGAATAAAGAAAAACTCCAAAGTTTTTTATCAAACAATCTTCATTCATATTGTTTTTTTTTGCAAATTTGCAAACTATAGTCACAATAGTCCACGGACTATAGTCTGAATTTTTTAATATATAGAAGAATATGAAATCATTTTATGAAGCAATAGGCATATTAGACAAAGATAAGAAAGAAAAAGACCAAGTCTCTGTTTTATTAAATACTCCATTTGAAATGCTAGAGTATTATAACAAAAATCATATACTTCCTGATTCTGGAGTATTGTATAGAATAGAACAAAAGCTGGGTATTTCCAGATTTGATATAATGCTCAAAATGGGAATATACACACAGGAACTAAAAGAGCATATTAGCAATAACTCCTCTTTTTTATCATTAAATAAAGAAATTAATCTCACAAATAACAGCCCTGTAGAGTTGGCGTTTGAAACTAAATTAGGAAAGCTATATCATGGTGATTGCTGTGATTTACTATCCACAATTGGAAATGAAACATTTGATTTGATTTTTGCAGATCCTCCTTTTAATTTAGATAAATTATATCCATCTAATATTAATGACAATCTTAAACAATCTGAATATATAGAATGGTGTGAGAAGTGGTTGGATGAGTGTATAAGAACTCTTAAAGTAGGAGGAAGTCTCTTTATCTGGAATCTCCCTAAATGGAACACTTATCTTTCCCAATATTTAAATGAAAGATTAACATTTAGGCATTGGATCTCAGCAGATATAAAATACTCATTACCAATCAATGGAAGACTGTACCCATCTCATTATTCATTATTATATTATGTAAAAGGAGAAAAACCAAAAACATTTAAACCAGATAGACTACCTATGGAAGTTTGCAGTAAGTGTTTTAATGAAATAAAGGATTATGGAGGATATAAGAATAAAATGAATCCTTTAGGGATAAGCCTTACCGATGTGTGGTATGACATTCCCCCTGTACGTCATTCAAAATATAAAGCAAGAAAAGATGCAAATGAGCTATCTGTCAAATTATTAGATAGAATTATTGAAATGGCCTCAAATATTGGCGATACTATTTTTGATCCATTTGGAGGAGCAGGAACTACATACATTACAGCTGAGATTAAAGAAAGGAAATGGATTGGAGTAGAAATAGGGCCATTAGAAGATATTATCAATCGTTTCCAAAATATTCAAACTGACAAAAGTTTGATTTTTAAATACCGGGATAAATACAATCATCTATTTCCTCCTATAATAGAAAAGAAAAGAATAGAAAAGAATTTATGGACGTGTAAAAAAGAAGAATGATATTGGTAAAATTCATTTATAAATACTTATGCCGAATTCTTCATATTAGAATTACGTCCTATTTATCAAAACTATACTTCTTATTATCTAAAAAAGATATTGCTGAATAAAAAAACTATCTCGTTTGGTAGATTATTTAGAATCAAATGAATATTTTTGGGGAAATATCAAGAAATATCTATCTTTGCCCACAGTATTCTCCATGAGCAAACTACCGCAAAAGCACGTAGCAAATTAGTGGGTTAAATCATGGGATATGCTTGAAGCTAAAAATATAAAGTTTTAAATATCAGCATGGTAACTCCGTTAGGAGAATCCCAGACGAAGCCTCCAATCCATGCAGGTTTCCATCCTCCACTCCATATACCCTGTAAAGGAGGAGGGAATTTTCCACACGAAGAAATCAACAGATAACGTCCCATGGCATGAAGTTGTTCAAGGAACAAGGGTGTTGGCCCTGTTTCTTTGATCTGTGCCAACATCTGTTCAGTAGGCGTCACTGTCCATTGTTCACCACAACCTAAATCCAACTGCATACGGTGAAATAGTTCGCTGTGTTTTTGCGCATGAGACCGCAACAACTTGTCATAGTTTGTTGCCAACTTATCCAGTCTGGCCTTGACAGCATCCAACGAAGCATTTCGGGCATCTTCCTGCGGGACAATACTCACTATAATTAATACTTCTTCTGCATTTCTGACTATCAACGATTTACCTTTCGTCTGTATGTTTCCTCCTCTCAAAGTAACCTTCGTCACTCCATCATATCCGCCGGGATCTTTGTCGTATGCGGCATGATAAGTGAGCCAGTGCCCGGAAGCTTCCCGATTTACCTCAGAAAAGGCATGATCCAAATCGTGTTCAAAGTGTTCTCCTTCCCGTCCGGGAGTTTCCTCCAGACTAAGTTCCACATTTATTTTCCCTTTGTTGCTTGCTTTCAGGCGAATGACATTCACATTGTCTTTCCTTGAAGAGAAAACCGATTCTGTAAAACTGCCTGCACCTTGCTTCCAGACAACAGTCGCTTCCCCCGTCTCCAAGTTCAATTGCCGCCGGTAATCTGCTATCGGAAGAGGCGACTTGTCCAACTGACGGATGCAAAGATCGAAAGCCGGATGCGGAATTAACGGCCATCGTTGATTAGCTCCCATTGCGCGCAATTGTCTTTCTGCCTCATCCGTCAACAGCCAAGCCGCTTCATCCGATTTACTTTTTTCCATTAGTTGACGAACGTATGGCATCAATTGTGCAGTTTGCGGAACAGTCACTTTATGCCTGTCCCATCCGCGGATAAACAATTCTTCATGAACACAAGCGATTCGTTCTTCCTGCGGACGTCCCGCTATCAAACTGCCAATCTTCCCATTGCCGGTCACGAAAGCGTCCTCCCATTGCAATGCAGGGGTCTTCGACCAGATAGTCCAACGACCGATAGAAGAATTAGCGGCAGCCAAGACACCTGTATTTAGCAAAAATCCCAATAATATTCCTAATCCGCAGATTAAAACATGCTTCTTCATAGTTACTGATGATATTAATTCCATATATCATATACCTTAACCCGCACCCTGGAATCTCCTTTAAATTCAATAGCGCCGGGTAGGTTCCCTCTTTTTTTACGCTTTCTCCCCAAATAGTCTTTATCGAAAGCCTTCTTTCCATCCGGCAACTCAATCCGCTGTCGGGGAATAACAGCTTCTCCCAATTGCTGCGAATAGACCAATGCTTTAGTACATTCCTTGCTCAATGCTTTCGTAGGGATGAACTCCAGATACCAACCATCAGCCATTTCTTCTACTCTATATTGCACCAGTGTATCTACTACATTCCCTTCCATCTTTATCGGTAATTTGCTATTCTCGTACATACTCAAATTTTCCCGTAAGAGCAAATTATTGAAGTAACACACATTTCCGCAAGGACAATCATGGTATCCTTTAATTTGAGTGTCATGAGGAAACATATAAGGAGTTTGCCGTTCATCCACATCACCTGTAGGCCATATTTTCCAAGCAATTGTATTGTGTACAAAAGCAACTCCTTGTGAAAGTTTGACTTGTGCCAGCTCGGGCGACAAAAATAAATTATTATCCACAATGATGGGGCCGTGGTTCACTTCCAAGGAGAAATCCTGTATTCTGTTGTCGTGAAGGAAGTTACGTGTCACCCTTGTACCTTGTGTCATCCAGTCCAGCCAAATGCCCCCCTCCGTCCGATAAATGTGATTGTGCTCTATCACAGCGTCTATAGCCGCATGCAGTTTGATACCGGCCAATTCGTATCCCCAAAATGAAGAACCGCCGATATCATGAACCACATTGTCGCTAATGGTACTGAAAATTGCTCCCAAACTACCTGCGATACCGGCTTGTCCACAGAAAGAGACACGATTATGGCGTACCGAATGACTGCCGATATGCTCCCTGTTCCATTGGTTATCCAATGCCCTTTTGACAGTACCGACATATCCTTCTACGCTTTCTGCCTTATTATCCCATTCATCTCCGTATTTACCTAAAGTAATACCCACACATTTTGAGTGAGTAACCACATTGTCCTCTATAGTCCATCCTTTACTCCAATGTGTACCGATAGCTCCTATTTGTTCAGCAGTGGGCGGTGCCCATGGCGTAGCAGCTTGACTGATGTGAAAGCCTCTTACTGTGATGTAGTTGACAAACGGTTTCTCCGGATAGAATATTGTTCGGCGTACATTAATCTCCACCAGTTCCCGGTTCGGATCGCATCCCGGAAAATTGGCCCATATCCATGTGCTGTCATTTCCTACTTTACTATACCACAACTGACGATTACCTTTATCCAGAAGCACATCTTCCAACCGTTCCGTTTCCGCAAGGGCACGGTCATTCAAATATACCTCTCCGGTATGCGACCATTGCCCTTTTGCCAACCAATCACCATGTATCGTATCATCGTACGGATTGAAGTCACCGAACAAACTATTAGGGATCGCCGTTTCCCACGTTTCATTGTTCAGCTGTCTCCAATTTTTAATGACTTCGGAACCTTTGATTTCCACTTTTTCTCCTTCAGCCGCTTGATAGGTTATCGGTCGCTCTTTAGATTCTCCTCCCCTCGGTGGAGCAACTCTCTCCCTGTAAACACCTTCGTGTACGATGACAACATCTCCCGGGTATGCCCGTTCGGCCGCAGCCTGAATATGACGCAATGGATCTGTCGCAGAACCATCGGCATTATCATTTCCACTAATAGAAACATGCCACTGGCGAGGCGATTGTAAAGACTTTACCTCTTTGGCTTGTGTAAACACACACATATATAGTATTGCATAAGTAGCAATAGCCTTCATTAAACTCATACTTATTTCTTCCTTACCTTTAAACTTTTACGGGTAGAAAGGCCTTTACCCGTAGCATTTATATTGATTTTCGAAACCTCACCGGTTCTTACCAAGAATGAAGCGACTCCTGCTTCAAGTGGACACAAAATAGGACCTACAATTTTTCCTCCTTGTACCGACAATTCTACAGGAATTCCGTTAACAGGACAAAGTACTCCTTGCTTATCCAACATTCTGACATATACTATCAGCAAGTCATTCTTTGTAGCCGGTTTGCCACTCTCAAAATAAGTAATATCAAGACGATCCGGAACTCCGGGAGTTTTCACCTCATATTCTGCCACTTTTTTCCCTTGATGATAACCGACAGCTTTCAAGACTCCTCTCTCCTTAGGTACACCATAAAATGTAAACGGTGGGAAACGAAGATTCTTGCCATTGCCTCCATTCGGTACGGGAATATAGTCGCTATCCGGGCCTTTGTCAGCTGTTTTCCGTCCGAGAATTTTACCATTCAAAACCAATTCTACCTCGTTCACATTGCCGTATACCAATACTGTATCGGACAAAATTTCATCTCTATACGCCGGAATAAATACCTCATAAGGCATCTTTCCCGAAGGTAACCAACTACCTTCCGCAATCTGTGTTCTGAAAAAAGAGAGACTGAATTTAGGTAATCTAAAGATGTCGGCCACACCACTATAACAGATATTGTCGCAACACCCTCGGTTGTAGTCATACATACTCCATACCGCATCACCCATTGTCATTGGATAATAAATACGGTATCGGTTATGCGACCATTGCGCATTCCATGCGTTCTGAAGTTGAGCCTTTTCTCCGTCTCCACGTCTGATTCGTGTTGTGCTGTAATGCCCGCCAAACTCATAATCATAATATTCGCGTATGAATCCTGGTTTAGCACTATTATTGGGTCGTTTGAAGCCTTCTTCCCAATCATTGTAACAAATATCAAATCCTTTGTAACCATACGAATCGCCTGATGTGAAACATTGGTCTCCCGGCATTTCCTCATGGGCAATCTTGACTACTCCGTCTTTCCACTCGACTGGAGGCCATGACTCATTAAGCGTTGTTTCCCACATCACAATGGATGGATGATTACGATCACGACGAATCATGTCACGCACATCCCGGTGTGTGAGCGATATGAACAACGGATTCTTATTGAAAAACTGCCATCCGGGTATCGGTTCTATGGCAAGAAGCCCCAACTCATCGCAAGCATCCAATGCAGCAGTAGCTTGTGGATAATGTCCCAAACGAACAATGTTGAATCCGTTTGAACGAATTTGATACATATCACGATATTGTGCCTGATCGGAAATAGCATTACCGACATACGGATATTCCATATGTCGGTTACTGCCTACTAACCTAAGTGGTTTTCCGTTGATGACAAACCCTTTCTCAATACTCATTCCTATATGACGTATTCCTATACGAGTTTCTTCCTTATCTACCACTTTCCCATTTTCTATGACTTCTGTCGACAATACATATAAATTCGGTTCATCCGGACTCCACAAAGCCGGATGTTTCACCTCCATGCGCTGATTGTTTTCTATTGTTATGCCAGGGTGCAATGTGAGTGTTTCTGAAATGTTCTGTACTTTTTTATCCTTTCCTTTCTGCTTTTTCCAAGTATAAAGCGTGTGTCTAAGTTCCACCACTTTCTCCTTATCAGAAGTATTCTTTATTTCAGTTTTCGCATCTACTACCGATAATTCCTGCGACACCTTCGGATAGGTAATAAATATACCTGCTCCTGCCGGATGTCCGTCAAGAATGGGATGGGTAATATGTACATCAGCTTTCGCTATCAAGTGTACATTCCGATAAATTCCTCCATAATAACAAAAATCAAGTGTTTCCAACGGTTTTCCGGGAGGAATCAACGAATTGTTACGGTTGTCCAAACGGACTAATAATTCATTTTCTTTACCCGTTTTCAACAATCCGGTTACGTCTACCACAAATGGGGTGTATCCTCCGGCATGTTGCATGACATGCTTACCGTTAATCCACACATCGGCCAAGTGCATCGCGCCTTCAAACTCTATCCAAATATGCTTCTTCGCCTCCTTTGGTGTGATGGTAATCTTTTTTTTGTAATAGCAGATACCTTGCCATTGATGCAGCACAGTCAATGGTTCTACAAATGGCGTATGCGGAAGAGTAATTTGTTCCCATTGTTTGTTTTCCAACTGCCGCAGTTCCGCTCCCAAGGTATTTTGCGGAACAGCCAATTCGCTATTCCCGTTCATATTCATGTGCTGCACATTGTATTGTGAACTCCAGTCACTTCCCTGATTCTTGATTTCCGCTTTCGACGTTTCATCAGAAATGCGACAAAAATTCCAATCCTGACTGATACAACGCTTCTGCGCAAGCCCCGGAGTCCCGAGGCTAAACGCAAACAGTAATAGTAAAAAATAAAGTCTGTTATGATTCATCGTCCTATTTTATATCTCGTTGAATTCGTATTATCTTTCTCCATAGACTAATGTTCTTTTTCCCTCCCAAGACACAGCTTCAATGCGTGTGGAACCTTCGGGATAACAAACCTTTGTTTCACTCAGGTCAGGAGAATCTGTTCCCACAATGGCAGCATATTTCAACTCATCTCCCTGGTAGGTTTCAAAGACTACGGCATTTTTCCACACATCGTGATTGATGACAATCCAACCATTATTCCTTACCTTGACGCCTTCATTATAAATTCCTTCTACTGCCAATTTATCCTTAAATGACTTCGTACTATTGGCTGATAAGTAATAAAGCACGGGAGTAGCCGGTTTAGAATACTTGGAAGCATACTTCACCAATTCATCACAATCAGTTTGGGTAATAGTCATTTGTCCACGTGCATAATCGTCCAATTCCTTATCAATAGGTTTCAGCATACCTGCCTTGATAAAGAAGTCGGTCAAATCCTCTTTCACAACATCCATAGTATTGCGCATGAAATTGAGCTGGAGTTGCCCGTTAGTCAATTGTGATTCATCCGTATTGCGCACAATCTCAGCCACATCACCGTACCAATCACGTTTTTCTCCTCCCACAATCTCACGATAATAGAGCAGCAACTGCCATAGCGGACAGAGTTTCACAAAGTGATCGCCTCCGTAAGGATACTTAGAAGGATCCATATTATCCTGCCCTTTTTGACAGAGCCACTGTTCCCCCTTGATGATGCCATAATTGAGATAAGAATTAAAACGTCCTCCCAGGACATTGTTATCATTTCCATCGTTACACCTTTCATGTTCCAACGGCATATTCTCCCGATAGAATTTATATCGTGCACATACAGAATATATATTATTCGTCACTTCAGTGGTTGATACCCATTTCAATCCCGGTCTGATTTGATTGACATGTCCGAACTCATGCGCAATGGCCCAAACTCCTTCACGCAAAGATTTAGTGGTGCTGGCCAATTCGTTCATACAACCTTCATACCATCCGGCTCCCCAACCATCAGCAAACAATCCGTCTTTGGTTACACGAGCAAACATATGGTTTTTAGGCCGATGTCCCCATTTATCTAATCCCATGATTTCATGTTCCAATTCCACTATATCGTCATAGTTCTGTATCAATTTTCCTAAATTGTCACAATAAGTCTTTATACTGTTCACCCCAAACACTAGATTAACACGATCGCCTTTGATATCTATGCACCCATAAGTAGCTTTATTCAAAATTTCATGCCAATCGGCCGATACATCCCGATGCTTGTCGTAGTATCCATTCACTTTACCGGAAGCGATGTGCAGTTTAAGAGCTGATGCAGTTTCCCAATTCGGAGTATAATACTCAATATAACTTAGTCCTCCATGTGCAATCCTCACTTTGTTAATGCCCTCACTCAAAGGATATGAAGTCGGATCCGGTGTATGTTGTCCTTGTCTTATCGCATCAAAATCGTACACTTTCAAATTCACTTGTTCTCCATTGGTATTACCTAAAATTACGACAGCCTCCTCGCCATCCTTAAAATAAATACCTGTGGGGTTCTCAAACGGATTATATCCACTAGTTTTCATCTCTGCCGCCAAATCGTTAATTTCACGATAAGGTTCATAAGTTTGCACACGGTACTCCAGATCATACGTCTTGTCATACAGACTTTGCGCTATCATTCTGAAAAAGCTATTCTCCAATCCATCTATCTTGCGTTGATCCACATCTGCACGAAGCTCGGAACAGAGTTCGTCAGCAAATACTTCCGTAAGTCCTGCTACAGGAGCAGCATTCCTATAAAATTCCATTTCACCGCAACTCACCACTCCACCAACAGCTTCATTCACCTCAAATCGGAAAGACTTTACCCCCTTCAGCGGTTCAGCAAAGCTTATCTTCGACGAAGAAGAACTACCAGCAAAATCATACGATGCTATCTTTTCATAGTTTTCTTTCTGAGCTGTGGAAACATATAAATCGAACTTCTTCCAATTACCATTATCACCTGATCCTCGAGGTTTATATACAAAATAATCCACGTCCTGAGGAGTTTCGAAAGTGTACTCAAGCTTCACAGGCAAAACTGTACCGTACCACCGTGAGTGATACCAAGTGGACGCAGTTCCGTCAAATGACTTTTCAATACTCTCATCGTCCGAATTAAATTCGCTTGCCTTTCCACTGGCGATAGGCAAGAATATATCGCCGAGTTCAGACGGATCACCGGGCTTGTATTCTTTGTCGCGCTGCCCTTGACGAAACATTAATGAACGCTCGACCTTCTGATCCACAGAGCGGAATACGACAGAGATATAGCGCACCGTATCATCTTCATTTCTTTCAATACTGAAAGTACGTTCCGATTCCGCCATAGCCCGTACCTGTGCTTGTTGCTTCATTTCCTTAATCCAATCAGCGTTTTGCGGAATTTCCACTTCATATTTTACATTACTTACCACCTTGACGGTAACTACCGTATCTGTATAGTTCAAGTTGAGACGCTCGTTCTCCAACAAAATATTCGGTTGCTCTCCCAATTGTTTCACGTGCACTTTTTGTTCAAGTCTTTCTCCTTTAACAACGATGTCTGTTTCACGCAAGTCTCTTCCCGTATTCTTTTCTACCGAGATAGACAACAAATCATCTGCTCCTTGAACAGTACACCAATTACCGGATGAAGGCACATTGGCCTGCCACGCGATGTTTGTATTCACTACAATAGAAGTATTTGCAGCCTCTTGTGCAAACACCACAGTGTCCTTCTTTATTTCCAAAAAAGGTTGCGGTTTACTTTCTTGGTCAGAACAAGATATAGCGGACAGACTTATCGCCCAGCTACATAATATCAAAATAATAATACTATATTTTTTCATGGTTTAAAATCATTTTAGTTATAAAATAAGGTTATTCAAGTACTTTCCTTTATTTGCGATTCAATGTCTCAATCACAAAATGATAAGTCAGTGAACCTTCATTCCACATGGAGAAATTCGTTCCCCACAAATTATTGTTCAGATTAAAATGCACCCCTTTGCGTTTATCAGGATAGTTGGTAGAATAATTCAAACCCTGAGCTTCTCCTACGTTGAGCAAGAAAGCTTCCTTACTGCTGATACGTATCGTTTCCCCGGAGGTTATCAAATCGACATAACGGTCTATCCCATGCATTTGCCGGTTACCTTTCTCCACCACATCCATCAGGTCCACCCGTTCACCCATCTTCTCGGCTATCACCAATTCAATACCGGGCACCGTGAACAACAACCAATAAGATTCGGGTAAACGTACTGCTGGTTTACCATAAATGGTCAATGCCACTTCCGACCGTTTTCCATTCTTTGTCGTAAAGCAGTTCACCTGTATTCGTTCGGGATATACGCGTTTGTCCACTTTCTCATTTTCAGGAAACCTCAATTCAGTGATAATACGCGTTCCTTTTTTTTCTTTACGTACCGATTGTGCTACTGTCTGTGCATGAAGCGTTACACTTGTAGCATGTGATTCTTTCAGACCTCGCTTACCCAAGTCATCCAATGCCCATTCATACCGTGCACGAAGATATCTATTTTGAAAATCGTCATAATCATCCCCATCAAACATTTGATAAGACAATCCCGCCAACGTCATTCCACCGGCTATCGGTTGTTCCCAACGCTTCCGTTCCATTGGTTTCATCTTTGAGTTATCCTCCAGTTTAACCTGATCCACCTCTGCGACTACTTCACGCGCCTCTTTTTGCAAGGAAGCCGGAAGGAAAGCGATAGCACTGTCGATATAATTATCAATCTCTTTCCATGAAGCCTCAGCCATACTGAATACTCCTTCGGAACGACCTTTGAGAAACTTATCCATATCATATTTGTCCCATTGACGAAGATGTGTTTTCACATCTACACCTTGCGTATGTTCTGCTATCAGACCTAATTCGGCTGCAAAGTCCAAAGCAACGTCACTATCTTTTTTGATTTTCCCTTCATTCAACCATTGAGAATACAGCCGCGAGATAGCACGGAATTTAGCCATACGTATCGGTGCTCCACCATAACCAAATATCCACGTATCGCCAATCTCAGAAGTAACAACCGGCAAATCCTTCTTTATCTGCAACAGTTCCCGGGCGATATCATTGAACGATGCACCTACAAGCTGAGCTTGAGGATAACGTTTACGCAAATCAGCATAAATCTCTTTCACACGTTCATAACTATGCGGTCCGTGATTGTCGCCCGTAAAGTTAATACTGACAACAGTCTTTCCATCCGGCAACACTTCATCTTCTCCATAATCTTTCTGATAAACCTGCAACAAGTCATTGCCCTCAGGACTGCGCCACCGACAGAAAGTAGGCACTGAAGGTAGCGGACAAGCCGAATTAATCCCCACATGCAAAAGACGAATGCCTGCGTCATACATCGGATCGATGATACTACGAGTGTGTCCCGGCACATCAGTCATCTTTGCAGCAATAGTCTGCTTGTTGTATTTCTTATCCAAACGTTTGGAAAGTAACAAACAGGTTTCAAACAGTTCACGTGTCATCGTCTCCGATTCCACAGTATAGGGAACGGAATTCCATACGATATCGCCACGGCCAATGGCCTCTTCCAACTGTTTCACAGCCTCGGGAGATGCCGTGCGAAGATATTTCCAAATAAGCCATGAACCGGTTGTCCATACATACCGGTCACCAGAGCCGTCGGCGCGTAAGCGTTCACTGACCTCTATGGCTTTCGGAATAAAATCATGCACATACCTTTCAGTCACAACGGAACTAAGGTCAGTAAATCCCACGTCAAGGTGAGTTTTGAATGCAACGTAAACTTTCTCGATCTTCTCACCGGATATTTGAGCCATACAGCCGGCTATACCTAAGAAAAGGAAAAAAGTAAAAAGTGATATTCGTTTCATGTCATTACATGTGTTTTAAGAAGATTGAATGGCATAAATACATTACTTATTCGTAAATCTAAACCAATTGAAGTCGGCATATCCATTATTTCCTTGCGGAGTAGTATTGAAGTTGAACAATGCAAAACGATTGGCTGTCCACGGCAATCCCAATCCCATCTGCAATTCATTGCCAATGCGTTTATAATTCACACCATCCAGACTGTAATAGAACAAAGCCTTAAATTCTTTATCTGTAGCACGTACACGTATCCACAGTTTATCTCCATTGAAATGTTCTACGGTTTCGATATCCTTACCGTCATTACACATCACAATTTTACGCCTACCGGATTCTTGTCGTATCGCAACATAGGCATAGGGAAACTCGAAGATTCCGAATCCGGCAATATTACCATCTTTAAGCCCGGTCACTTCCATTTCTACCGAACCCTCGCAACTCGGTCCCTGAACACGTTGTGTCAATGTATTGCGAGCATCTTTCAATGTAGAAGCTTGGGAAGCATACAGACGCATATATCCCTTACGTTCCTTCAAACTCCATCTGCTATTATCCGGATTATGATTCCATTGCCATTGCAGACCTAACTGAGAAGCATTGAACTCGTCAGTAGTAGCCGGGCTCTTTATCTTCGATTTTTTCCCGGTAGCAGGTTTGGGATAAGTGATCAGATCTTTTCCTTCATCACCCAGCATAGGCCAGCCGTCTATCCATTTCACGGGCACAAGACACGGAACGCGTCCTATCGGTCCTCTGTCCTGCATAATCATAAACCACCAGTCTCCATTCTTTAACTGTACCATCCCACCTTGATGAAGTCCGTTTTCGGGATATGAACTCCAATCGTTCATTATGAGTTTGTGCTCATAGGGACCATAAATATTATCCGAACGCAAGCAGATTTGCCATCCTCCCGTTCCCCCGGCAGGACAAGTAATATAATATTTTCCATTGATGCGGTACATATGAGATCCTTCCATACCGAAACCGCCTCCTAACTCATGCGCATTCTTAAAACCGCCTTGCCATATCTTCACAGGTTTCCCTTTAACAGATTTCACGTCCGAGTTCAGTTCTGTCAGGTATAGTGTACCTTGTCCGTGAACTACGTAAACCTTTCCATCTTCATCAAAGAATAATCCCGGATCATATAAATATTCAGGAAATATAGTACGTTCCCAAGGTCCTTTCACATCATCGGCTATACAAATAGAGAAATGCCCGGTTTCCCGTCCCCAACCATAGGGTGTACAGAAACCGACGTAAAATTTTCCGTTATGATGCCGTATCGTGGTTGCCCACGCCCCATTCAGATAAAGATTACCACCCTGCATATCATATTTCGGATCCTCATCATAACGATCCAAAGCATATCCTGCCATTTCCCAGTTTACCAAATCTTCCGATACAGCAATAGGGCATCCCGGCACATAGTGCATACTGGTAGACACGAGATAAAACTTATCATCAACCCGGATCAGATCCGGATCGGGCCAGTCTCCCCACATGATAGGGTTCGTAAATGTTCCATTCTGATTATCCGGATTCCAAACAGTTGTTTGAGCGAAGGTGCAGTGCATTCCTGCACTACACACCAATCCTAAAAAAAGTGATTTATATATATTCATACACCTATTGAATTATTACTTAATAAACTCTGCATCCTCATAATAAGGAGCTACTTCTATCCCTTCCAACACGGCCCCGCAAGTTTCTGATTGTCGAAGTCCGAGCACCAATGTATTCGTTCCTCCCATATTCAACCAACATTCCGGTAAGAAGAACTCCCGTTGCGGACCTTCTTCCCAATAACGTCCGATATTATGCCCATTCAACCACATATATCCTGTACCTGAAGCATTGATTATGGCTCTCCAAGGAATCCAGCATTCTTTTTCCGTTTTGGGCAGATCGAATGTTACTTTATACCAAGTCAATAAAGCATCTTGTTTACCTTTAGGCTGTATATTGTTCCCTTTTCGATGCAATGTACCATCAGTTTTCAACGTCACCACCTTCCAATTGTCACTGCCGACGGTTTTCCCACCACAATATCCTTGTGTCACTCCTCCAAGATCAAGCGCTACTTCCCACTTCAGAGGCTTCAGTATTTTCAGTTCACTGAACAAGCGGATTCCCTTTAACAATCCTCCTGCACCGCTACTATTACGCACCACAATAGCCACATTATTCTCTCCTTCATGCAGAAAATCTTTCATATTAGCTACAAACGGCTTGTCCCAAGCATCGTGGCTTGCCACTTCCTTACCGTTTACAAAAAGCGTACCCGCATCATCTACGCAAGCGAATTCTATCATTGTCTGCCCTTCGGTCAACATCTGACGTGTCATATCAATAGAAGTACGATAAATAGCCGTTCCTTCTTTCCCTTGCAACACCCATGCGGCAGGCCATTCCGGCTTCTCCAGTCCGGCTATTTGCAATGTAGCAAGATTGGCGATAGTGCTTTGATCAAGCATGATGGTTTCCCAGCCTTCATTGTTAGACAGCAGTGACTTGATATCTTTGACATTATTTTCCACCTTTTTCACTTCCCATTTTTCGATAGGAAGGATAGCAGATTGCTTCTTGCCCAATCCAGCAGATTTCATTCCGCTCAATTCCTCCATCGGGCGATATCCATGAGCGTGTCCACGATTTTCATAGATGCTTACGATTTCATTGCTTCCCTCATGCAGTAGTCCATCTATGACAAATGTATTATCCAGTTCATCAGTAGAAGCCCTTTTAGCTATTTTTCCATTCACTTGTACATAAAGCGGATCAGCCGTAAACATCTCACAAACCAATGTTCCATATTCCTCTACCTCTTTCTTCGATAGTTTTAATACACTACGATACATGGAGTAACGGCAATCGTTCACACCAATTTCTGGTAAAGAAACACCTTTACGCAGTCGTCGCCAGTTCCCCTGAAAGGTTTCATCACAACGTTCTGCCTGTGCAATCCGTATCGGCATAGGCATATTGACGGGACGTTCCGGCAAAGTCTGTTCTTTCGGATACCATTCACATTGTCCATTCGCCTGAGATAGTACCAGTACCTTGCTGTCCAATGGCGCAACCGAACAATAAACATTGAATGTCGGCATACCTTTTATATGAAATTGAACGTTATCACGGAATGCTTTTTTCTTATCTTTATTAAATATAAAAATAAACAAAGTTCCTTCTTTTGTCCGGCGTACTCCAACGGTCAAATCCTTGATGTTGTCCGATGTAGTAAACTCTATCGCTTCACTTCTCGCTAATTGAGTACCAAAACGGTTGACAAAATCCCCGACTCCTTTCACGGCAGCGAATTTCTCACCCACACCACCACTTTCTTTTAATGCAGCTCCGTAATCGTAGCTGGTAGTCATGCGGCGAGCGCCCCAACCGGCTAGATTTGTTCCTCCGAAAAACATATAATAATTAAGTCCGGTAGAACCTCCGGCCATTGCCATCAATGCCATTCCACGCGCATGACGTCCATCCAAATAGCTGTCCTCACTCAATCCTCCACCTACCGTGGAAAACCAGCCACCCTGCAATTCACACACAAAAGCCGGCGCGTTAGGCTGTTGTCTCTTTAAATCTTCAATGCGGCTTTTCGCCTCCTGTATATTCCACCATACATATTGATTGTCCATATCGAACAACTGACTGATAACGGCATCTTTCGAGCCTCTTACCTCAGGTGTAACACAGGTAAACAGCGGTACCTCGATTCCATTGTTCGTGCAATAAGCTGCCATGTCGCGCAGCACCTCTTCTTTTTTCTCTGACTCCATGCCAAAGTAAATGTATTCGTTCTCGAGTTGCACCATGATAATTCCTTTCTCACCGGATTTCTTACGTGTAAGCTGCTCCTCGGCAAAAACCGGACAAACAGCATCGTACCAATGTTTGGTCCATTTCATGTGTTCGGGATGGTTACTGCGTAACCAAAAGCTAGTGTCATATTTTGCCGGACAAAACTTGGCAACCCATCTAGGATAACCTCCTCCTGCCCATTCTGCACAAATAAAAGGTCCCGGGCGGACAATGGTATACAGTCCGAACTCTTCGTGAGCCATCTTGAGCCACGCCCTCAGGTCGTCAAAGTCACATTGCGAATAGTCCTTTACATTACGCGGCATAGTGCGCTCATGCCAATTCCACGGCACATAAGTCTCCACAGTGTTGAATCCCGCCTCCTTTATTTTACGGAAACGATCCCGCCACAACTCTTGAGGAACTCGAAAATAATGAAAAGCCGCACTCAAGATAAAAATATCCCGACCTTCTATCGTGAAGCAATGCTGATCGTAACGAATACGTTCCGGATGTGAGAATTGTTTGGCGGGAAGTTGTTCGGCATATAAATTAAAAGCAAAACAACATACGAGGATCGATGTTATCAATTTGTTCATGAAGTTCTATTGTTTAGACGAAAGGGAGGGAGACATGCTCCCTCCTTTCCATAAATAATAAGCAATAATTTCAGTTATTCTTATATATCAGCTATTCCTTGTCTTCGGGTCGGTAAATACCTTCCGGATCGTAAATCTCAGTTCTGACAGTATAGAATTCCAACTCAGCTAACGCAAAGTACACAGCACTGCCGGAAGTCTCGTCTGCACGATAACGGATGTATGAATAAGGCTGTCCTTCTGTCCCCAATGTAGGTGTGGTATAAGAAGCACCACCTTTGCCATCATCTTCTATTTCTGCAATCTTGTTCCACTGTTCACCGTCATTACTCCCTAATACGGTAATCTCTACAGGACATTGACCATACTTTCCACCACGGTAGTAAGTTTGTATCTTAAACTGCTCTACAGGAGATGGAAGAGTGATATCTATATAGTGCGGAACAGTACCCACATCATGCCAATCAGTATGAAAAAAGTTGGTGTAATTACCATCCACCAAATACTCTATATATTTTCCTTCATCCGGATCAGGTTTATTACAAAATAAGTTGTCTTTACTTAATAAAATTTTATCAGTGATTTCCTTCACCACCGGTTGGACAGGAAGTGCGGAAGCTCTTACTTCCAACTTCTCACCCACATCTTGGGTTGAACTGACAGGCGTGGCATGGAATGTGTATTCACCATCTTTTGCCAACATACCCTCAATAAGCATAGTATCGCAAAAGACACTGGCATTCTTATTCACACGTTTACCTGTGACAGGATGAGTATAGTCTATCTGTACATAGAACAGGTTGGAATCGACGGGAACTTCCCATTCCAGCAACACTCCTCCTTCAAGAGGCGTTGCTGTCAGATTGCTAATAGCCGACGGTAAGACAGCTGCATTGTCATCATCGTTGTTACAAGCAGATACCATAAATATGGCGGCTAAACATGCCATGAAAAAATATTTCTTTTTCATCGTAATTGCTATTTTAATAATTAATAACCCGGATTTTGCACAATCAACGTATTCTTATTCAATTCCGAATCTGCAATCGGAAGCAGGTAATGAGTCGGTGAAGTGAACTTCCAAGCACGATCTACTACCACAGGACGGAAGAAATCCTCATCCGACACACCATCTGTATTAAGAGCAGACGGATTGTGGCCTAAGACATGCTCCAATTCTTTCCACCTTGCCATGTCCCAACGGTAGTGTCCTTCGAAACTCAACTCGATGATACGTTCTTGACGAATTATTTCAATTAGCTTATCTTTTGTCAACGTAGCAATTCCTTCCCATGATTTTTCCACAGTCGGTATGCCGGCATGTTCCCTTATCTTGTTCAGTGCTGTCTTGGCAATGTTTAATTCACCTGCTTCTGCTGCAGCTTCTGCAAGATTCAAATACAGTTCACCTAAGCGAATAACAGGCCATGGATAATTCTGGAACCCGTTGCGGGTATCATAAGTAGGCGTGCACCATTTCTTTACTAAATATCCACTCAATGAAAAGTCCGTAGAACGGTTTTGTTTTCCATGATTGTCTGATTTACGGAACATAGTAACAATTCTACCTTCATTATATCCTTCACGCTGCATTTCAAAATATCCATTATGGAATGAAACCCATGAATAGAAACGAGGTTCACGTTTCAAGTTGAGGTTACACGTGGTACGTCCTTCATACTGTCCTATTTTAAAATAATCATCAGGAGTGTAGTATTTCGGATCTTCGTCAATCGGGAGTCCGTTTTCTGTATAGAATACTTTCACAAAATCCAATGTAGGACCTACTCCATTCCAGCTATTACCTCCATTCACCGGATCACGCGGAGCGGATTGGTTTTGTGGTCCATAAACGCCTTCCGTACGGGTATCCGCCCAAATGACTTCCATATTTTTCTTATCCATAATTTGCATCTTCAAAGCATATTGGATTAAATCCTTGGGCCAACATTCTTCAGGAATTTCGCTTTCATTAGCAATCTGAAACTGGGTGTATTTCTGTTCATCCGCTAGCGTCAACGCTTCTTGACAAGCCGTAAGCGCAGTATTCCATTTAGATGGATTATAATCCAACGGCATCAATGGCTCATTTGTCTCCGGATCGTAAAGAGATGAGTTGGCATAAAAACTATTGCCATTGAAAAGAGGAGACGCCGCATACAAATAAAGCCTTGCTTTCAGTGCTTTGGCAGCCAGTTGTGTAGCTCTGCCGTAGTAGGATGATGATTGAACGGCAAGCAATCCGTTGTTGCAAGCTTCGTCATACTTGTCGGCAATCCATTTTACGCATACGTCAAACGGACTTCGCTTCAGTTTCTCCGTGCTACTTACACTAACCTCGTGATCCATAATGATAATCGGACCATACGCACGTAGTAACATGAAGTGATAATACGCAATTAAAAAATTAGCTTCTGCCTTATATATGATTTTCAGTTCTTCTTCCATACGTGGTACAGCATCGACATTGTTTATTAGCGTATAACAACGACGTATACCGGCATACATACGACTCCAATACGCGAAATCACCTATATTGGCCGCGGTATGGGTTCCCTCAAGAAATTTCCGGTCATAATCGGTGAGACAATCACCTCCTTGATATAGATAGCACCCCTCGCGTTCTTTGGGCATAAAAGCATAACAAGAATACAAATAGCGTTCAGCTGCATTTTTATCTTTAAATGCATCTTCTTCAGTCGGACGTTCATCAGGAACGATGTCCAAATAGTCGCAAGAACTTATCCCTGCTACCAGAAAAATAAGCAATAGAGCTTGGTATAGTTTGTTTTTCATAAATCCGGTTTATTTATTGATTGAAAATTGAACACCCACATTAAACACTCGTTGAGTCGGATAAGACAATCCACTACCGCTTCCCATTTCAGGATCCCAATATTTGAATGGAGAGAATGTCAACAAGTTAGATCCTCTCAGATAAACACGGAAAAACTTATGGTTGAATCCGACCTCTAAGTTTTTCAACTTAAGGAATGCACCGTTACGTTGCCAGTATGTAGACGCTTTTGTATTGTTTTCATTGTCGCGTTTACTGAGACGCGGATATTCAGCATCGATATTTTGGTTAGTTTCACTCCAATAGTCATCAGCTATGAACTGCAATACATTACGTGTACCTTCAGCACCAAAAGGATGGATACCATTCATCATAATAGATACACGAGCTGCACCTTGAAAGAAGAAAGAGAAATCAAACTTCTTGTAACGGAATGAAGGACCGAAACCATATACTATTTCAGGAGTTGTCGGCATACCTGTATATTGACGGTCGTTTGAATCGATAACATTATCATAATTACCGTTTACGTCCGGCAAGTTCTTGTATTTGATATCACCTCCGCTCACCCAGCCTCCAAGGTTTTGTTTCGGATTACGTTGCACCTCGGAATCATCGATAAAGAGACGTTCGGCAATGTACAAAAGCTGTTGGTCAACAGAATGTCCCACACGTGAGATATTGGGATATTTCTGGAAATCCGGCTCGTCATATTCAAGCACTTTGTTATGGGCATACGTAAATGTTCCCTTGAATGACATATCGAAATCGTTATTGAACCTCTTCACATAGTCGATAGAGAAATCAAGTCCCTTATTTTCCACTTTACCAAGATTACCATACATTTTTGTCGCAAGGTTCATCCATTTATCCTTTCCATTCGTACCCCAGTAGTCCGGAATCTGTTGACGCTCCATAAAGATATCATTACGTATTTCCTTGAAGATATCGAACGTTATGTTCAGTTCATTCTTGATACCCAAGTCGATACCAAAGTTCCATTTGCTACCTACTTCCCATGTAATATCATTGTTGGCATAACGGATATATTTCGGACCATTTTTGGAAATGTTTTGATCTCGGCCTGTTGTATATCCCAAGTCACCGTTTTCCAACTCTATGTTTGAAAGATAAATGTAACGTTCACCTCCAATTTGGTCATTACCTACAAGTCCCCAAGATGCACGCAGTTTCAAGTTACTCACCACATCAGAGAACTTTTCAAAGAACTTTTCACGACTGATATTGTATCCTACTGCCACGGAAGGGAAGAAACCAAAACGGTTTCCTTTAGCAAAGTTCTCGCTACCATTGTATCCGAAGTTCAATTCAGCCATATAGCGGTAATCATAAGCATAAGTGACGCGACCGGCAAATCCTTGCTTGCGTTGCGGAAGCGACTCAATGAGATCCGCAGGAGCGTTACCATTGTATTGGTCTTGATTGTAGAGGAACATTCCGGATACATTGTGCACCGTATTGAACGTACGATTATAATTAATCATTGCCTGAATATAGAGTCGACGGTCACCACTCGATTTATTCGAGGTCTGCAATACAGTACTTTGTTCAGAACCAATTCGATTCAACGTGTAGTCCGACAAATTTTCAGTATTATAGTTTATTACCTGAAACTGATTGTAACCGGCCGAACGATTGGTGTTAGTACTACTCCAGTTTTTGAACGAGAACAAAGCTTCTGCAGAAAGGCCTTCGGTAATGAAATCAAGTTTTTGCTCAAATTTCAGGTTAGCCATAACTGTACTTTCAAATTGTGACTGATATCCTCTTGCCATTTCAGCGTATGGATTACGGAAGCCACTATTATATTTACCACCGGATTTTCCACCCCAACGGATGTAATCCACATTTGGGTCATCCGGGAAACGTACCGGAAAATCAACCGGATTGGATTCCATAACCATACCAAACAGATCACCCGTATTAGAGGTAGGACCAGAATAGTCCCTCAGTTGCACATTCAAGTTCAACGACAGTTTACTTGATTTAGATAAATTAAGATTGAAGTTATTTTGGAACACATATCGCATGATGTTGAGGTTATTTTTATAACTAAAATCATCGGTATTACGCAACACACCACTATCATGGTTGACAGACACACTGCTAAAATAATCTAATTTTTTGGAACCACCGCGAATAGTAACATTGATATTTTGATTCATAGCCCCGCTACGGAACAATTCATCATACCAATTCACGTTAGGATAAATAAGCGGATCCAATCCTGCCCTTGTACCGGCAATCTTATTGTCGGAATAAAGCACCTCACCTGTACCACGTGTCAACACGGCTTCATTGTACATCTCCATATAACGCACACCATCAACAAACTTCGGCGTTTTGGTATGGGTGGAATACGCGTTTTCTAAACGAATATTAACGATAGCTTTGTCACTTTCACGTCCCGATTTGGTTTTGACAATCATCACACCGTTTGCACCACGTGAACCATAAAGCGCTGTAGCCGTTGCATCTTTCAACACGGAGAAACTCTCAATAACTTCCGGATCGATAGCATTCAAGTCACCGCTCGAAGCTTGCACACCATCAATGATAATCAATGGACTCCTTGTGCCATTGAAAGTAGAAATACCGCGAATCCAAAAGTCTGCTCCATCAGCCCCCGGTTCACCGGAACGCTGCACAGCAACCACACCCGCCAAACGCCCGGCAAAGCCTGTAGAAAGCTGAGAACTAGGCACTTTCAGTTCGTCAGGCTTTACCATCTGTACCGAACCAACTACTGATTCTTTCTTTTGCGTACCGTAACCCACAACAACCACTTCATTCAACGTTTGTGAAGATTCCTTCATGACCACTTTGACAAACGTGCCTACCGTAGCTTCCACATTGACCGGATCATATCCTATATAAGAGATACTCAATGTCACTTTCTTAGCAGGTACTGTCAACACGAAGTTACCATCAATATCAGTGATGACACCGGTCTCAGTATGTCCCTTCAAAACTACGGACGCACCAATAACGGGTTCTCCATTTCCATCCCGGACAGTACCCTTAATCTGGTATTTCTCATTGCTTACATTACTTACTTCTTCTCTCCGCTTCAACACGATATCTGTGCCATTTATCACATAATCCACTTGAGTATTCGCGAATATTTCATCAAGGACTTCGGACAAATTCATTTCTTTGACAGAGAAAGATATTTTTTGCTTAATGTTGAAATCTTTCGTGTTGTAAAAGAAGGAGTATCCCGTTTTTTTTTCAATTTCCTTGAGTGCTTTTTCAATAGTTATATCCTGAAAACGAAATTCCATAGCTGTATTTTGAGAAAGAACTGTCTCGGCATACGAAATTCCAATGGACATGAACATAAACATAATAAAGAACCTCATGAACAAAGGGATTTTACAAAATGTCCACAAAAAAACATTTTTTCGGACATTTCTTTGATTGTAATTACATAAATACATAACTTTACAGTGTGATTTAAGATTGGTAAAAAATGATTGGTGCTTGTTGACAGACAAGCGTTCTCGTTTTTTCAATATAGAAAAGCATGACAGTGCTTTTCTATATTTTTTGTGCTTTTCTTTTAAGATGGTGCTTCCATAGTATGTTAATAATTAAGATGATTAATATAATTCTATTATTGTTTCTTTTTCATTGTTTTTTGTGTTATTTTTCTTTATGATACGATATTTAAACCGACAAGAAATAGAAAGGTTCTTTATAATCTGCTCTACCCCCTGTTTTCTGATTGTACCTGTAAAACGGCTATTCTGCAATTCATCATTGATGATACGGAATATCACGTGGTATTTCTTAGATAAGATATCAAGTGCTTCCTGAAGCGGACAGTCTTCAAGAACAATCTTTCCGTCTTTCCAACCTATTTCTGTTTCTATATCAACTTCTTCCACTTTAGATGTTGCCGTTTCAGCATCATAAGAAATCTTTTGCCCCGGTTGTATTAACACACTTCTTTCTTTTTTATTAGCTGTACGGCTAATAAACTTAACCGATCCATTAACCAGTGTCGCACTTGTTCCTTGCTTGTTAGTCTTGACATTAAATTCTGTTCCCAACACTTCGACTTTGGCTTCTGAAGCAGTATGAACGATGAAATGTTTATGATTTTGCTTACGTACTACAAAATAGGCTTCTCCATTTAGATATACCCTGCGTTCCTTGGCAAAGTGAGTGGGATACTTCAATGTCGTCTGGGAATTCAGATAAACCGTACTACTATCCGGCAAGAGTACGATAGAAATTTCATTTTCATTTCCACTCGCTTCCATCCACACCATGGCAGTATTATCTCCCCCACTGTTATCTGAAAACCAATAAATAGTACCCAGAATAAGAATGGGGAGAGCTAATATAGCTGCTGTCGTTCTTATATATCGCCAAATATGTTTGTGTTTCCGCTGCTCTACCCGGTTCCAGAATTTTTGTAACGCCTGCTGGGGGGATGCCTCTTTCGAAACATGCAACAGGCGTGTAGCTACAAAAATTCGTGCCACTTGCTGAGCCATACGTCTATTGGTCTCAGAACTATGTATCCATTCCTCTACTTTTTTTTGTTCTTCTTCGTTGACCTCTTTTTCAAAATAGCGGAGTAACAAAGATTCATCTATCATTTTCTGTTCTTGCATAATTGATATCGTAAGCGTTTTATTACCTGCTTACGTATACAATACACAGAAACCAAAGGATGTACTAAACAAAAAATGATTTTTTTTTGTTGTTCGATAAAAAAAATAGCAGATGAAAAAATAGAGCTGGTTCCATCAGTCAGATTCAGCCACTTATGGTTATTTAGCAGTTACCACATCAAACTAGAGAACCATGGCTGAAAATACTCTTTCAGGCGGACAACCATTTTACAGCCAAGCCATAAATTTACTGAGCAAATCGATAATTCTTCGTATAAGCCGTGAGTATGGAGGTGAACGAGAAAATTAACTCCACGAGACCCTCACCTTCTTCTTTAATTCAATCTTCGAGGGCGTAGGACATCATCCGAAGTTTGGTAAAGAAAAAGGGGGCATTATAGTATAAAACCATAAATAGCCAATATGGGAAGATAATCTTTCAATCTCTCTCGTAGGATTTTGAGAGATTGCAAAATACGGTAATCTACCGTTTTAATGGACACTTGCAATACCTCGGCTATTTCTTGACGGGTTTTGTTTTGAAAGCGGTGCATAGTGAAAGCCTGACGGTAGGAAGGCGGTAATTCATCAATAGCCTCTTGAATGAGTGATTGCAGTTCGTTGACAATGGATAAATCAATAAACTCATAAAAAGTATCCTGCTCTTGCTCAAACCACGATGATTCTTCAAGTATTTCCTTTTTTTGCTTCCGAAGCACATTGAGGCATCTGTGTCTGACAGAAGTGATCAAATATTGTCGTAAAGAAGAAGTCGTACCCAACACAAAAGTTACCCTGTTTTCCCATAGCCACATCATCAATTCCTGCAATACTTCTTTAGCATCCTCTGCAGACACATAATAACGACTATACTCATATAATAAGGTATAGTACTTCATGAAAAAGTCATTGAAGGCTTTCTTGTCTCCTCTACTGATAGAATCCCACAGTACTTTGTCTTCATCTATCATTAATTCTATGTCAGGTTCCATAGACATATTTGGCCATTTTAGGATAATTCAAGTCGTTATTATTTATAATTGGCAAATATACACATCTTTTTCAAAAAAACATCTAATGTACTGATTTAAAATATAAATGAAGTCATTGAACCAGTCACCAAAGATTTAGTCAGCATGCAGATTATAGTTTCCGAAGAACTCATTGGACAAGGTTGTTTTCCATACATCGGATATTTGTTCTCCTTAACCCAGTTTTTCATAAGTCCCGAAGCCTTCAGCTCCACTTTTTCCCTTTCATTTGTCCGATAAAGAATACGTTTGCTATTACTACTTTCGCCATACAACGAATTCACCTATTCCTTATAAGTCCCGGCGTTTACTATTACCGTATGTTTAAATATAGACATATCCTAACAAACGAATAACATTTGAGATATATTATTATGTTTGATGTGCATAGAAAGATCTGATTTTTCTTTCTGTTTCGTATCAAGATATTGAACTTGTCATTATCTTTGCAGCGTTATTTTAAACTCTTAATTTATATCGTGTTATGAGAGCTAAGAAGTTTGCATGCTGTTTGATGGTCATGTCATTGCTGGCAGGTATTTCATTTATTTCCTGTGGCAATAGCTCCAGGGCGAAAGTAGAAAGTGAAGCAGCACAGACAGGAGAAGATTTCAAGTCGTTTCTGGATAAGTTTACTTCCAGTGCGGCGTTTCAGTATACTCGTGTCAAGTTTCCGTTGAAAACGCCGGTTACTTTATTGGCAGATGACGGGGAAACTGAGAAAACGTTCCCTTTTACGAAGGAAAAGTGGCCGTTGCTGGACAGTGAAACGCTGAAAGAAGAACGTATCACTCAGGAAGAGGGCGGCATTTATGTATCTAAGTTTACGCTGAACGAACCGGCACATAAAGTGTTTGAGGCGGGATACGAAGAATCGGAGATCGACTTACGTGTGGAGTTCGAACTGCTGCCCGATGGAAAATGGTATGTAGTAGACTGTTATACCGGCTGGTATGGATATGATTTGCCGATTGCAGAGCTGAAACAAACCATTCAGCACGTGCAGGAAGAGAATGCGGCTTTTAAAGAACTTCACCCTTAAGGGCAGGACCGGCAGAGAGCATATCGGTCATTATCTATAAGATATAGCACATAATTTGAACTATTTTGTACGATTTGAACCCCTCTTTCCAACAAAAGAGGGGTTTCTTTGCATTCGGGAGATGAACAGGTGATCTTCTCTGTAAATACCGGCTAATGATAAACCGATTTACCATCGGACCTAAAACGATATATTCTATGATAAAGCAATCTTTTACTCTGTCAGTGACGATGCTGATATTGTCTTTTCTCTGTCCGGCATTCCTCAATGCGCAGATAGTTACGGACGAGCGGATGTTCTCTTTTGAAGAGCCGCAGTTACCTGCCTGTATAACCGGTGTTCAGTCTCAGTTGGGCATATCCGGTGCACATTATAAAGACGGGAAACATTCGTTGGAATGGACCTTCGAACCGAACGGGAAACTGGAACTCCGGAAAGACCTGAAGTTTGAAAAGAAGGACCCGACAGGGAAAGACCTGTATCTTTCCGCTTTCATCGTATGGATATACAATGAGCAGCCTCAGGACGCTGCTATCGAGTTTGAATTTCTGAAAGACGGCCGTAAGTGCGTTTCTTTCCCTTTCGGCATCAATTTCAAAGGCTGGCGTGCGGCATGGGTCTGCTATGAACGCGATATGCAAGGCACGCCGGAAGAAGGAATGAACGAGCTCCGCATCGTGGCTCCCGATGCAAAAGGACGTCTTTTCATCGATCATCTGATCACTGCGACGAAGGTAGACGCCCGTCAGCAGACAGCCGATCTGCAAGTGCCCTTTGTCAATGCCGGCACTACCAATCACTGGCTGGTACTCTACAAACACTCCCTCCTGAAACCGGACATCGAACTGACTCCCGTAAGCGACAGGCAGCGGCAGGAAATGAAACTGCTGGAAAAGCGTTTTCGTGACATGATCTATACCAAAGGGAAGGTGACGGAGAAAGAAGCCGAAACCATCCGTAAGAAATACGACCTCTATCAGATAACCTATAAGGACGGGCAAGTGTCCGGAGTGCCCGTTTTCATGGTGCGCGCTTCCGAAGCCTACGAACGGATGATTCCGGACTGGGACAAGGATATGCTGACCAAGATGGGAATAGAGATGCGTGCCTATTTTGACTTGATGAAACGGATTGCCGTGGCTTACAATAACAGTGAGGCAGGATCACCGATCCGCGAGGAGATGAGGCGGAAATTTCTTGCGATGTACGACCATATCACCGATCAGGGAGTGGCTTACGGTAGTTGCTGGGGCAATATTCATCATTACGGATATAGCGTGCGCGGACTTTATCCGGCTTATTTCCTGATGAAAGATGTATTGCGGGAAGAAGGAAAACTGCTAGAAGCGGAGCGGACATTGCGCTGGTATGCCATCACCAACGAAGTATATCCCAAGCCGGAAGGAAACGGCATCGATATGGACTCTTTCAATACACAAACCACCGGGCGTATCGCAAGCATTCTGATGATGGAAGACACGCCGGAGAAACTGCAATACTTGAAATCCTTTTCCCGATGGATTGACTACGGCTGCCGTCCTGCACCGGGACTGGCCGGTTCTTTCAAAGTGGACGGAGGAGCTTTCCATCACCGTAATAACTACCCTGCCTATGCCGTTGGAGGACTGGACGGGGCAACGAATATGATTTACCTTTTCAGTCGGACAAGCCTTGCCGTTTCCGAATTGGCACACCGGACGGTCAAAGATGTCCTGCTTGCCATGCGTTTCTACTGCAATAAACTGAACTTTCCCTTGTCTATGTCCGGGCGCCATCCCGATGGAAAGGGGAAATTAGTTCCCATGCACTATGCGATGATGGCAATTGCCGGAACTCCCGATGGAAAGGGCGATTTTGATAAAGAGATGGCATCCGCCTACCTGCGTCTCGTATCTTCCGATTCCTCTTCTGCGGAACAGGCACCGGAATATATGCCGAAAGTTTCGAACGCTCAGGAGCGTAAGATTGCCAAACGACTGGTGGAGAACGGTTTTCGTACCGAACCCGATCCGCAGGGTAATCTCTCGCTGGGCTATGGCTGTGTATCCGTGCAACGGCGTGAAAACTGGTCGGCTGTGGCACGCGGACATTCGCGCTACCTTTGGGCAGCCGAACATTATCTGGGACACAACCTCTATGGACGCTATCTGGCACATGGAAGTCTCCAGATACTGACAGCACCTCCGGGACAGACAGTGACTCCCGCCACCAGCGGATGGCAGCAGGAAGGTTTCGACTGGAACCGCATTCCGGGAGTGACTTCCATCCATCTCCCGCTGGACCTGCTCAAAGCCAACGTGCTGAATGTAGATACATTCTCCGGAATGGAAGAGATGCTTTATTCGGATGAAGCCTTTGCCGGCGGCCTGTCACAAGGAAAGATGAATGGTAACTTCGGAATGAAACTGCACGAACACGATAAGTATAACGGAACGCATCGTGCGCGAAAATCCTACCATTTCATCGATGGAATGATCGTTTGTCTAGGCTCGGATATCGAGAATACAAACACGGATTATCCAACGGAGACGACCATCTTCCAACTGGCGGTGACAGATAAAGCGGCACATGACTATTGGAAGAATAATGCGGGTGAAGGAAAAGTATGGATGGATCATCTGGGTACCGGATATTATGTGCCGGTTGCTGCAAGATTCGAGAAAAACTTTCCGCAATACTCCCGTATGCAGGATACAGGCAAAGAAACGAAAGGAGACTGGGTATCATTGATTATCGACCATGGGAAAGCACCGAAAGCGGGAAGCTACGAATATGCCATTCTGCCGGGAACCGACCGGAAGACGATGACTGCCTTTGCAAAGAAGCCTGCCTACAGCGTATTACAGCAAGACCGGAATGCACATATCCTTGAATCGCCTTCGGACAGGATAACTTCTTATGTGCTTTTTGAAACTCCCCAGTCACTGCTTCCCGGTGGATTATTGCAGCGTACGGATACGTCCTGCTTAGTGATGGTCCGTAAGGAATCTGCTGATAAAGTATTATTGACTGTAGCTCAACCGGATCTGGCATTGTATCGTGGTCCGAGTGATGAGGCTTTCGATAAAGACGGAAAACGTATGGAACGCAGCATCTATTCCCGCCCGTGGATTGACAATGAAAGCGGTGAGATTCCTGTGACGGTGACTCTGAAAGGCAGGTGGAAGGTAGCGGAAACTCCTTTCTGCAAAGTGGTATCCGAGGATAAAAAACAAACGGTACTCCGCTTCCTCTGTAAGGATGGAGCCAGCTATGAGGTAGAACTGGAGAAATAATCTTTTGTTCTGTGGTATGCTATCTGAATAATCAGATCCCCCCAGAGCATTTACGGCCAAAGGAATCTGCTGTAATAGCAGCAATGAAAGCTGAGGAGCCTACATATCAGCTTAGGCTCTCCACAGTGATTTGATAGCCGTTTTGCTCTCATGCTCTAACAGATGGCCTGTATCCCTTTATTCATCGTGGTTTTCGGTGTGGTAGCAACTGTGGTGGCAGGTATGAGGGCAAACGGTTGCTCTCACTCTGTCTCATCCTGATCTGTCTCATTTCTACAATGTTATCTTTTGACTTACAGGATGTTAATAGCTGATTTCTCAACTGTTAACGTTTGATCTCTCAGCCATTAATAATTGAGAAATCAGCTATTAATGACTGAGAGATCATCCATTATTGACTAATAAATGATTTAATGCTTCCTAAAAGAACAGGTCAATTGAAACAACTGATACGGTTGAGTTCATCGGATCGGGCGGTCAAATCATCCTAATCGAGTATTTCTCCAGGTTGTTTCATGGGGCGAAACCTTTAGTTTCATTCCTTGAAACCAATGGTTTCAACCTTTGAAACTAAAAGTTTCAAGCGTCTGAAACTTTTTGAAACAAATTGAGACTGACAAATAAGTCAATAGTATCATTAATTCCCCCTTCGGGAAGGAGGAGATTTAAGATACCACCGACTTTTTAGTCGGCCTTAAAATGATATAGGAACTTAAATTCTGTTGAATGACCTTCTGCAAATTAGAACATGAACATAGCGACTGCTACGATACGGTTGTTGCTGACGGAGTGGGTGTCTATGATTTTACCATCCGATTTGTCCAGCTTGCCGTACCATGCCGAACTCAATGTATATTCAACTCCGAACTTCCAGTGAGGAACGTTGTAGGTAAGTTCAGCTCCGGCAGTTACCAGTTTATCGAGGTTGGTTCCTGTTCCATAGAGTTTTTCAGAGACTAATTCGTCGCTTGTTCCTAAGTTTTTGGCGTATCCTACAAAGATTCCCGGTTTCCATTTCTGTCCGTAGACCACATTCAGCCAGGAACTGGAGAAGCGTATCGGAGTGTATTCCTGCTCTTTTGTCTTGTTGTCTATGTGCTTAATTCCAAATCCTCCCAAACCGGATGCTTGTGTCAGGTTGGAACCTAATACGCTCTTGGCGCCGATGAACCAATTTTTATTGGTATATTTTACATGGGCCTCATAAGAGAGGGTAGTGATACGTTCGTCTACTTTGTACGTATGTGGGATTGATATAGTACCATTGGTGGTCGGATCAAACGTCTTTTCTTCCCATGAAGATTGAGTACGTGGCTTTAATGAAATCATTTCGATGCCGGCACCCGCCAGAAATCCTCCATTTTTGTAATCTGCTCCGACATAAATCTCAGGGATGTTGCTCTTCTTTATGTATTCCTGACTTTTACCTGCAGGTCCTTGTGACAGATACTGAGACTGCCATACCAACGCTCCGGTCAACTGAAGGTGTTTATTGTTGAAGCGATAACGAATCTGCGGTGCACGGCTGAACGGCTGGAACGGTGCTCCTACGGAAAGATTAAGAATCTGAGGAGAAACATCACCGAACAACGGATGCCATGTCTGACCTACCAGTACAGCCGACTTTCCCCAGTCTAGGTTAAAGTATGCATGGCGCAGACGAATGGTGGAGTAAGAAGTTCCCGACCCGCGGAAGTCCACTTCCACTTTGGCGGATGTCTTGGCTGTTCCCAACTTCGGGCCTGCCACATCCAGTCCCAAACGGGAATATAATGTATAGAAATTACTGTTCGATGTAGCGTTCAGGTCTTCACCATTGCCGTCGAGCAATTCATCTTTAGGATACATGTAGAACAATCCGTCTACAGTTTCCTCGTTGGCACGGCTGTTATAGTAGAAGTCCGTGCGAATCTGTCCGTAGAATTTGAATTTAAAATCCTTTAATTGTGCGAAACTACTTGATAGTGTCATCAAGCAGAGAGATAATAGAATGTATTTTTTCATAATGTGCTTGTTAATAAACGGGCGCAAAATTACATAAAATAACTGATTCTCAATCTACCGTTGATTAAAAAAGGCACTGACAGCCTGATAATATTTGCTGATATTCGTACTTTTATGAATCGCTTTCAGTACTTTTCTGTCGGTTTGGGGCGCCAGGTATTCCCAAAAGGTCTTCATTTTAGTCAGTAGCTGTCCCTCTCCTCCTTCCAATAGTACGTCGTAATTGTTGTACACGCTTTTGTGCATGGATTTCAGTCTATCCCTCATTTCATCGGGCGCGAGCGTACGGTTTTCTTTGTATTCCAGTGCTAAAGCCGGATTTGCCAGTAGTCCGCGTCCTATCATGATTCCCGCCAGTGAGGGGAATTGTGTGCTGATGCGTTGAATATCTTCCAAATTATGAATGTCTCCATTGTAAACAAGCGGAAGCTGACAGACCTCCCGGAAAGCTGAGAATCCTTGCAAGTCAACTTCTCCTTTGTAACCTTGTTTGCCCAGACGGGGGTGCATGGTGATCTGGCGCAGAGGCAGGTCATTCAGTATGGGGGCGAGTGCCAGGCATTCATCCGGCTGTTCCCATCCCAGTCTCATTTTGACGGAGAAGCTGATTTGCGGATATCGGGTGACAATGCTGAGCAATGCTTTCACCTCTTCGGGATAAGGAAGGATGCCGGAGCCGTTATGACGTTTCGCCAGAAGCGGGAACGGACAGCCTAGGTTTATATCCACTTCCTGATATCCTTTTTCGATGAAAAGGGATAAAATCACTTCTGCTTTCTCTGCCGATGAGGCTATCAACTGAGGAATCAGGTGGGCCACCCCATTGTTCTCAGGTTCGATTCCCCGGACATCTCTGCGACGGAAGTTCCCTTTTTCCAATCGTACGAACGGAGTATAATAGGTGTCTACACCGCCGAAGAAGGCGTCATGTGCATTGCGGTAAATTGCTTCGGTGTAACCTTGCAGCGGAGCAAAATGGATGGGTAGTGTATCTTGCATATCTTTTAATTTGCTATTCGTTATTCGTTATCTTTTCTCTAATAAAGCTTTTCCTTTTTCTGTCAGCCGATACTTCTGTTTCGGGCTTTTAGGCTGGTCAGGGAAAATTGGCTCTATAACTCCTGTTTCAACAGCAGGCTTTAAGTATTCTTTTGAAAAATAGCTACGGTTTTTCAATTCTAAAAGCTCCATCATTTCCTTAACGGAATAGGTGTTATATTCCATTATATTCAATAGGGACTGAACTTGTATGGTACTTATGTGGTGCTTATGTGGTACTTGCATGGTGCTTGTGTGGTTATTTGTACCGTATCGGAAAACAAGTATCACAAAACCATTGGCCAACTTAAATTCCGGTTCCGGTAAATTGGCTTTTCGACATTCTTCTGTCATTAAGCTGATACCACGTCCCCAGTTTTCCAATAACTTGCGCTTATAGAGGACATTAGCAATTAAAAGATTCCGAGGTTCTGAACAATGTTCGGATTTCATCCTTTCCATATCCCAGCCATGAGGGAATGTTCCAGGATTTTCAATTTCCACACGGTCATCATAAATAGCTATTCCTACAGAGCCGCCTGGGGTCCGGAATTGTCTATGGCAAAGTGAATTGATAATCCCTTCTCGTATAGCTTTATAAGGAATCGTCAAATGTTCTTCCCGCTCCAAAGCTTCGGTTGTGCCCGACAAAGAAAGGTGCTTGAATATAAAGGTCATTGCTGAATCAAGCAATTGGAACAGATTACCTTGTACGCGCTGATTATCCATAAAGACCATTTTATCTGTTCCTTTGAAACGCGCCAGCCTTAAAAGACATTGCGGATATTCTATCAGTTCCCTATTGGCAAACAGTACAGCGGCAGCATTGTTTAATACGCCATTCACCAGTAACCCAAATTTTTCTAAAATAATGGAGAGGTTGTTTCCTGTATTCTCTGGCAAACGACCACATTCTATTCCGAGTCTGACCGTTTTCAGAATTTCATTTTCATCCATATCCTGCAAAGAGAGTTTAGGGTTTTCAAACAGTTCCCAACGATATTTTGCCTCGTCGCGAATTATCAGCAATTGATTATACACTGCTTGTGGCATGGCGGATGTTACACTTTCTACACGATAATAAGGACGACTTTTATAGCAAAATGGGCGGTTGTCTCTTGAATTTTCAACATGGAGTGCTATTATTTTCTTACTACTGTCTGGAAGGGGAATATAAAAGACGTGTACGTTTGCTGTTGGCTCTAATCTGTTGATAGCCTCCGCAATGCTCCTTTTGGTTACATCGGCAACCTCTTGCCCGATTATCTTGCCTTTGTCTGTAATGCCGAATAAGACCGTTCCGCCTTCTCCGTTAAGAAAAGCACAAAGCGTTTCCATGCCACGTTCCAATTGTCCGGTGGTTTCTTTAAATTCCACTTGTTCATTTTCAGTTTGGGCTATGAGTTCCTTTATATCTTCTATATCTTCAGGGTGGTCTGCTTTCATACTGCGTATATTATTGATTTACAAAAGTACTTAAAAAACTTCTTATTTCCTGTAGATATACGGAAAAGTAAAAGAGAGGAACCTCCCGGCCCCTCTCTTTTGGGTGTTAAATTGATTAAAGTCTGATTTTCATATACGTTTTTAACTGAAGGTTAGAAAAATCGTGCGTGTGATTGGTTGTTATTTAAGTGCGTTGAGCCATCCGGGTACATAACCCAGACGTTCCCGCAATTGTGCCTCGTACAAAGATTCGGGGGATACCTTCATACCGGTACTTTCTTCGTATGTGACTTGTTGCTGCTCTTTATCGGAGAATTTCACGTTCATACCATGTGTACCGACTACGATAGGCGGGAAAATCTTCCACCATGTATCGCTGTCGCTCCACCATGCGAAGTTAGAAGCGTGAGAGTCCGTTCCGGTCACATTCAGATTCCACAGGGTGAGGTCGCCCAGGTGATTGGGGACTTCATTTTCATCGCCTCCTGCGCGGTAGTATACAAGTCCGCCGCTGCAATTGTCTATCAGCGTGGCACGGGGCTGTGTGGCGTGGGATTCGAAACAGGCGTCATTGCCCCAGGTTACGTTCCATAATACGGTTCCTACACTTGGCTTCGATACGCCGCAACCGTGGAACTGCCCTTGGCAACTCTTTCCGTATACGTCATTTCCTGCGCTTTCATCGCGGACTTTGCCGATAAAGACGCGTGAAGAACCTTGCGAACGTACGGCTGAATGTCCGCGTTTTCCACTGATGCGGATATCGTATGCCGAGCTGTTGGCAGATTCGGCAAAAGTAAGCGCTTCGCTGACACTCTCGAAGTGGACGTTGCGTACCCATGAATTGACTACACGTTGCAGCAGCAGCGGTTTATAGGCTCCGTCGTATTGCCAGCCTACTTTAGCCTGTTCGGCGTGTCCTTCTCCGTGATGGGCGTAGCCGTCCAATGCGTTTCCTACGAAGCTGAGGTCTTCTACACCGACATTCTCCAGATATTTGTACGTGCGGATTTCCCATCCTTCTGTATCGTTATACTTGATGTCGATGTCGTGCATGATCGGTTCGTAGAAAGTGATCTTGCCGTTTGAGGCGGATTTCACCTGATGAAACTCGGTGATTTTGACGCCATACAGGTCGTCGGAGCTTTGGTTGATGGAGATAGGGGTTTTCGCTATCGCCCAGTTCTCGTTGAGGGCAATCGGACCGATCTCTTTCTTTACCAGTTCCCTGTCTCCGCTGCGCAAGCGCAACTGTACCCACTGTCCGGAGGAGATTCCGGTGGTTCCGCTGACTTTCACGGTAAAGTCTCCGCGCTTGGCATTCTCGGTTACGGAAGCGAGCTTGGGGGAGTTACCGGCATTGTTCGGACCGTTGGTGTGCTTGATTGCCAACAGTATAGGTGATGAACTGAGGTTACTGATACTTGTCGGCAGATTAGGCGTTTCCATGATCAGACGTGTCTTGTCGGGACCGTCGCCTTTGATTACAAAGTTACCGCCATAGATTTCAATGCCACTGCTGACATTGTTGTTTTTCGAGTCAACGGCATCTTTCTGCTTGCTTTCGTCGCGGGTATTGTCGTCATCGTTGTGAAGAACGTAGTCGCCTGCGGGGAAATAGATTACAATCTTCGCGTTGGCGTTCAGCTTGTTGGTTCCGTTTACTCTTGTCATACCTTTCTCTTGCAGGATGCTGATCAGCGCTTCACGGGCGGTCATGTTCTTGGCGGTCATGCGCTCTTTTACGTTGATCACTTGGTATCCTAAAGAAAATGCGCCTTGCGGCGCACTTTCTCCATGATTATATCCGGCATACGAATAGTCGAGCAGCACATTGTCCTCTCCCTGCCTGAAGTGTTGCCAGGCTAAAGCCGAGTTGGCATCTATCTCCGTGGTCAGCAGTTTTACCGGAAGTTTCACTACCCGGCAGTAGCCTTCTTTCGAGAATATCTTGATGTAAATCTGTTCTTCGTATTCTTTCCCTTGCACGTTTGTTTTGGGGGCGGTGACGATCAGTTTGTTTTCCGTCAGTTTCACGCCCCATGTCTGGTTTTCGATGGTGGCTGTTTCCACGTTGGCTTGTTCTACAAGGAATTCCTGCTTTTGTCCCAGACCGAAAGTGGCTGTGCCTTCATACTTGATTGTCAGGTAGAAGTCTTTTCCGTAGATGGGGACTTTTACTTGGCTGTTGTCGGCACGGATGGTAAAGGTGATCTGTCCGGTCGCTTCGTCGATGGTTACGTTGCTGAACAGGGAACTTGCGTTGGCAACGGCTTGCGTTCCGTCGGCAATCTGGTTGTTGCCCAGTTTGTTCCAGGTGCTTCCGTTGTCGATAGAAATCAGCCAGAAACCGTTTGCATCTACCTTCAGTTTCGGGGTGACGCCTGCTGTTCCCGCTTCGGGGATGGCGCTTACCGGTTTGTCGTTAACGAGCAGTTCGGTGGTCATATCGTTGATGGTATATGCCCAGTGACCTGACGCGTTGACGCTGAACAAAGGCATATCGTTCATGTCTACTTTGCCGCTGTATATGGTTACGGTTTCGCCGTTACTCAGTTCGATGGTATAGTTGTCCTGTTCATCCTTGCTATATCCCACTACCAGAATCTTACCTTCAACCATCTGCTGATAGTTGCTGATGTCCGAGTTCATCTGTTCTATGCTCGCTTCCAGATTGGCTACCCGTTCTTTCAGGTTGTCAATGTCGGAGCGCAGCTCATCCCGTTCGTCGCACGAGTAAAGTGCGACGAGGAGGGTGATACATATGATTGATATTACTTTTTTCATACGTTAGTCGGTATTAGTTGGTTGCACCGTATTCGGCATATTCTGCATTCGGAACGAAGATACCGTTGGCGAGGTCGAAGGTGCCGCCGTCGAACGGATTGGATGTTAATGCTTTCAGTTCTTCTGCTCCTTCAAACGGTAGTTTACCTCCATAGAACATTTGCCAATTATAAGTCATGGTTTTGTAAAGGAGGTTATCTGCGCAAATATCTCCTGTAGGTGATGTTGTCTGAGGACGAATGATGACTACATTACCTGTTCCGTCTGTATTTGTCCAGAAGATATTATTTTTAATAGAGATTTTCGCCAGATTGCCTATGTTTACGTAGCCACCGGTATTTGTTTCCAAGTTTATAAATGTATTGTTTTCTATGGTTAGATTGGCTATACCTGAAGCTGAACCATTGAATAAAACCAATTGATTTACTTTACCTGACGGACAATAGAATGTGTTGTTTCTAAAGATGACATTGCCATAATCCTGATTCTTATTACTGCTGGTATTGATAATAAACTGTTGTGTAACAGCTGTTATCTTGATGGTACTATTTTCCATGCTGAAATTGGCAATGCTCCTTTTGTCGTTAGTAATGGCACTTACAGGTTTGCCATTAAGTACAATCTGACATTGATCAAAAGCTACATTAGCAAATGACTCGTCTGCATAAACAGTAAACAGATAATTAGTGAATCCTTCGGCTGCTTTAAATACAATGTTTTTACACAAGAAATGTCCAGTCTCGGTATTTTGTCTGAGTCTGATATAATTTCCTGTAATTGCCACTGTACTGATGTTTTGTGAATCATCTCCGATGAAAAGCAAATTAGCGGCATTTGTGGTGCTGTTATAGTTGACTGTAACTCCTCCTTTGATAAAATAGATGCCTGGAGTAGTGATTGTCTGATCAGTATCAATGTATGTTGCATTCTCGAATTTAGTGTTATTTACTTCAATTCCATTTACCGTAAATGTGGCTCCGCTATTATATAAAGCATAGTAGCTGTCAACTACTTGAATTGCCTTCACCTGAATCTTGGCAACCGCCCAACTGGCACCCTTATTAACCTGCACTGTTACGTCGGAACCGTTATCCGCCATTGCACGTGTACTCATTGCGTTTGCCGGAGCTGTAATGCTCAATGTAGTTACATTGGTCGTTTCATCCGCTTCGCTCACAGTAGCCACCCATCCGGCAGGAGCAGTAACGATGATGTTTTCACCTTTCACTTTCACGGTTGTAGTGGCAGTCTTGCCATAGCCTATTTCCCAGTATCCGTTCTTCATTCCGGTTTCCGGTTCGGTGATTTCGCAAAGCAAGTCTTTTACGATAGGGATAGAGATGGCTTCCGTCTGTCCTTTCAGTTTGACAACGAAGAACTCCCCGGTTGAGTCTACATATACTTCCTCAAAGAAAGAGTCTGCACTGCTTCCTCCGGAACCATCGCTGACAGCAGAAACCTTTTGACCGTCTGTGTCGAGTACGTCTTCCCAGCTGGTTCCGTTATCATAACTTACCTGCCAGAAACTTCCCTCGTCCGTAATCCGGAACTTGGGAGCTATACCATCCTTACCGGGAGTGCCCACAGCCTGAACAGGTGTACCATTCTGCATCAATACTTCACCGTTCACTACCCATTGACCCTCATCATTGACAGTAATCTCAGGATAAGCTACTTCTCCCTTCGAGCCTTGTGTCAGTGAGATGGTTTCTCCGTTACTCAGTTTCAGTTTATATGTACCGTCTGTATTCGTCACTTCTGTGATAGTCTGACCACCTTCAAGCAGTCGCTTGATAGCTGTCATGTTATCGTTCAATAGACTGACTTGCGCTTCCAAAGACTCTATGCGGTCTTTCAGATTGTCAACATCGTCTCTCAAGTCGTCTGTATCGCACGCTGCCAATGCAAACAGCGCAAATGCGGTTAACATGATTGATTTAAAGTAATTCATAGATATAATGTATTAGTTATTATTTTATTCGTTTATTGTTATTCCACTACGTTCACCACCATGTGATAAGTAGTCGTGGAGGAATGATCGATATTGGCATTACGAGCGAGGAATGTCACGTTGTAGATACCAATTTGATTGTAGGTATATGTGTACTTATCCAGACGCTGGGTAATATCCTTTACTTTCGTTCCCTGATCGGGGCTGCAAGAGTTAACGGTAATCAGATCGGAAACCAGCCAGCTGTATTTCAGCGGATCGTTGGCATTCGTACTATGGATGAAGAAGGAGCCGCCGCCTACACCTGTCAGGTTCCAGATACCGGATACGTTATTGGTAACTGTCCCGTATTCACGGTCTTTGGTCATGCTGGTCTGATCCTTCAGATTCCATTTGTTCTTCATATTGATCGGAGTAAAGCCGAAAGAACCGGCAGAATATTCTGCTTCCTGTCCGCTCGTCATCACATTATTGATGCGCATCCGCTCAAAGTACATCTTGGATTGTGCCACTGTATTGTCAATGCCACGGTAGCAGATAGCGATTGCAATCCGTTTGCCCATGTATTCTTTCATATCAAAACTGTATGGAGTGGCAAGATCGGCATTGCCTACCGCCGCTGTCGGGAATGCGGACTGCGGAACCAGTTCTTTCCATTTACCGTCTTTCTCAAATTGCTCTACAAGCAAAGAGTCAGCTTCGAAATTATCCTTGTATAATCCGGTGAATTCGTCGGAGATATATACGTGTTTCTCCAATGTCGTGCTCGGGTTACCGTACTGGAACCAGATAGAGAAGTTCAGCATAGACGACTTGATCTGTGAAGGATCAATCGTTTCGCGTTCGCGATATTCGTATTTGCTACCCGCTTCTCCACTGAAGAATGTCAGGAAGTCCGGATCGCCCGAAAGGATGAACTCTATCGGAGTACCTTTTTTGGCAGTAATGATCTGTCCGTCGAAGCTTACATTCTCGTTGGTCGCTACTTTTACGTGCAGACCTACCGCTTCGTCCAGCCCGTCGCTGCAAGCCCCGAAGAAGAGGCTTGCTATACAGATGGCTATGAGTTTATATGTTTTCATAATCTATGATGCTTTTATCGATGAATACTGTGATTACCAACCCGGGTTGTTCTGTGTGATATCTTTGTTCACACTCATTTCCGCATCCGGAATCGGGAAGTAGTTGTAGGTGCTGGAGATGTTGAAGTAGGTATATACGTTGGTAGGTCCCTGTGTCCAGTTATTGCCGGATTGTGCTTCGGTTACCAATGCTCTCATATTCTTCACATACTCACCCCAGCGGATCAGGTCGAAACGGCGGGTGTATTCGAAGCAAAGTTCCATGGCACGTTCGTCTTTCACGGTCTGGCGGAATTCTTCCTGTGTCATGTCGGGAAGTTCGTTCAGTCCGGCACGTTCTCTTACTTCCTTCATACATTGGTAAGCCAGAGTGGTAGGGCCGTTATTTGCTTCGTTTTCCGCTTCTGCGATCATCAGCAGTACGTCTGCATAGCGCAGGATCGGGAAGTTGATAGACGTATAGTTCTTGTCTTTCTTATCCGCTTCGTATTCACGGCGGTATTTGCCGCACATACGGCTGAAGTTCTTGGTGGCTGTGGTCTTTTCTGTGTCATCTGCGTACTGGTAAGTTCCGCGTTGCTGACCGTATTGAGACATTACTTCAGCAAGTTTGCCCTGCTCAAATTCACGATGGGTAACGCCTGTATTCTTGCCTCCGGCTTCTTTGTATTCAAACGGAGCGATACTCCAGTTGAAACGTTTGGTATCCCCGTTGTTCACATAAAGGTTGTACAGTTTCGGAGTGCTGTAGATAAAGGCATAGCCATATCCGGGGTCCTTGGCTCCTGTCACATCGCTTTTGGAGGACAGATCCGGACCGGCCAGTCCGATGATGTTACCGATACGGCCTTCGGCTTGTGTATCCGAAGTGTTGTTTCCTGCAAATTCGGCTTCCCAGATGCTTTCGTTGGCAGTGGTGTTATACTTGTCGGAACACATATCGATGAAAGGGTCCCAGTAGTTGGCAGCCAGTTTGTGACCGGCAGTCATTACTTTCTGGGCGTAGAAGCTGGCTCTTTCGAAATAGTCTTTCTTTTCGGCCTGTGTGGCATTGCGACCTTCACGGTAATGCTCGCCTGCACGGAACAGATATACACGTGCCAGTATGCCCCATGCGGTAGACTGAGAGATACGTCCCGGCTTGTAAGCAAGATCGGAGGCCGATTTCAGACCAGTCTCGGCGGCATCTGCCATTTCGGAGATGATGAAGTCGTAGATTTCCTGCTTGTCCGTACGCGGGATGTTCAGGTTGGTAACGCTTTGGGTCGAAACCGTTTTGAAAGGAACGTCTCCCCAGCATTCTACCAGATTGAAATAATAGAATGCACGCAGGAAGCGGGCTTCGGCGATGTACTGTTCTTTGATGCCTGCATCGAAACCGTTTACTTTGTCGATGTTTTCGAGGAACATATTGGCACGGTTGATGCCTGAATAGAGGGCATACCAGAAGGCAGTCACGGCGTTGTCACTGGTGGTGGCGTTGTTGCAGATCAGTCCGGTAGAAGCGGGACCGCGTCCGCTGCCTCCGTAGTGGGATAAGTCGTCACCGGCTACGAGGTACATATAGTCGCCGCCGTAGAAAGTGGGTTGCGACAGTATGGCGTAGACGCCAGTCAGGAATGAGTTGGCTTCAGCGGGGGTGTTGAAGTAGTTCTCCGGCGTCAGTTTGGTAGGTTCTTTGTCCAGAAAGTCACAGGATGCCATGCTGAAACCTGCCAATAGAGCTATGATTGTTATTTTTAATGCTTTCATAATCGAATACTTTTTTCTAACTGTTACTATCATTATCCGTTTAGAATCCCAGGCTTACACCGAAGCTGATAGAGTATGCTCTCGGATAGGAAGAGTAGTCCAGACCGGGAGTGAGCGCACTGTTGCGTACAGATACTTCCGGATCATAACCGGAATAGCCGGTACATGTCCACAGGTTTTGTGCGGCAACGTAAACACGTGCTTTGTCTATCTTCCATTTCTTCACCAGCTTGGCGGGGAAGGTGTAGCCTACTGTTACATTCTTCAGACGCAGGTACGAACCGTCTTCGATGATGCGTGAAGAGATCACACGGTTGGAAGAGGAGTTGGTAGCCGCAGGGATGTCACTGGTCGGATTTTCCGGTGTCCAGCGGTTGGCATAGCTGGCGTACTGGTTCAATTCGCGTGAACGGTTGTTGGAGCTTTCAAAGAACAGGCGGTTGGCATTCATGATATCGTTGCCGTATGACCATTGGAAGAAGATGCTCAGATCGATGCCTTTATATTCAAAGTTGTTGGTGAAACCGCCGGTATGTATCGGAAGTCCGCGTCCGATAATCGTACGGTCGTTGGAGTCAACTACTCCGTCTCCGTTAAGGTCGGCATATTTGGGCATACCCGGCTGAGTGTTGGTCTCAGTAGAGTAGTGGGGCACTCCCGGTTTCAGACTGTATGAATTACCCGATTTGTTGAAGTCATCGTACTTGTATGTACCTTCATAGACATAACCATACATCAGTCCCATCGGCAGACCGACTTTGGCGATGTAGCTGGACTGACCGTTGTAGTTCTGGTCGAACTGGGCGGCAGTCAGCAAGGCTGTTTGATTTTCCGACAAGGCCAGTACTTCATTCTTATTGAATGAAATGTTGAAGTTAGTCGTCCACTTGAAGGCGCGTGTCTGGAAGTTGACGGTGTTCAGACTGAGTTCCAGACCGTCGTTACGTACCTTACCGATATTCTTGGTAGCGCTGTAATAACCCGAAGAAAACGGTAGGGAAGCGTCCAGCAACAGGTCGCGGGTGGTCTTCCGGTAAATATCCATCGTTATGCCGATACGTTCGTCGAAGAATCCGAGGTCGAGACCTGCGTTCCATTGTTCGGTTGTTTCCCATTTCAAATCCTTGTTGGGCAGAGAAGTAGGAACAACACCTGCATTCGTCGCATCATTGTCGAACGGATAGACACCGCTTGGGAGGGAGTTAGTCGATGTATACGAGCCGACTCTTGATTTCAGTACCGCCAGCAGCGCATAATAATCATATTCGCCGATACGGTTGTTACCCGTGAGTCCCCAGCTCAGACGAACCTTACCGCTGGACAGTACACTTTTCAACGGCTTCATAAATTCTTCTTCCGAGAAGCTCCATGCAAGAGAGGCGGAAGGGAAGTATCCGTAACGGTTGTCCTTGTTGAACTTCGAAGAACCGTCTGCACGGAAGGAAGCGGTAGCGTAATACTTGGACATATAATTATAAGTCACACGTCCGAGGTACGACAACATCGCCCATGAAGACTTTGCCGAAGTGGTAGTACCTGCCTGTCCTTCGCTCATGCCTGCCATACCGAGTGATTCGTTGGGGATGTGCGTTGTGCGGAATGAATAAATCTCATAGTCCGAGTTCTGGAATGTGATACCTCCCAATACGTTGAGGAAGTGTTTCTTTTTGATGTTAGTCTGATAAGTCAGGGTGTTTTCGTTCAGCCATGTCAGACGTTCCTGACGGGTTACCTGAGCATTCACTTTATCTGTAGAAGTAGGGCCTCCATAGCGGGTATTCGAGTTATTGAACTGATCCTGCTTGCGTGAATCATAAGTATATCCGGCGGAAACTTTCAGTTTCAGTCCTTTCAGTACTTCGTATTCTGCGAATCCGTTCATCTGAAGATTGTTGGTGTAGCTCTTCCGGTATTCGTTCTTCTGCGATTTGATCGGGTTGAAGCGGTAGTCGTTGCTTGAATCTACGGCGTTGTCCGTTGAACTGTCCATCAGGAAGCTGAGTGGAGTGTCGGGGGAAGTCACCGGACGGTATCCCCATACGCTATAGAAAAGGTTGTTCATACCACTGTAAGAAGTGGATGATGGAGTACTACCTGTCTGGATAGAGCGTGAGTAGTTGGTGGTCAGACTCATGTTCAGTTTGCCGCGACGGACTACTGTGTTCATACGTCCTTGCATACGTTTGTAACCGGTTTCTATCAGCGTACCGTCCTGATCGAAGTAAGATAAGGAAGCGTTGTAACGTACGCCTTCCGTACCACCGGCAAGTCTGACTGTATGATTCTGCTGCCAGGCAGTCTTGAATATCTCGTCCTGCCAGTTATATTGCGGTATGTCTTTATAATCGTCCAGTGTCCATTGCTTGCCTTCGTAGTTCATCAGGTATGAGCCGGCAACGACGGTGGGATACATTTCATTCTGTAGCTTGACAAACTCATAAGCATCCATCATCGGAATAGTGCGGGTGACGTGTTGCACACCGAAACTACCGTCATAGGACAACTGTGCCCGTCCTACTTTACCTTTCTTGGTGGTGATGATGACAACACCGTTGGCACCGCGCGCACCATAGATGGCTGTAGCCGACGCATCTTTCAGGAAGTCGAGCGACTCGATATCGGAAGGGTTCAGCGTGCTGGCTGCGGATGAATCTTCTATCGGGAAACCGTCTATAACGAACAGCGGTGAGTTTTCTTGTGTCAGTGAGTTGTTACCACGGATCACGATGCTCATGTTGCCGCCCGGCATACCTTCGCCCGAAGTTACGTTGACTCCGGCGATACGTCCACCGAGTGCCTGATCGAATGAAGCGACGGGGGCGGTGAGCACATCTGTCATGTTGGCTTTCGCTACAGAACCCGTAAGGTCACGGCGGCGTACTTCCTGATAGCCGACAACCACTACTTCGTCCAGCGTTTTAGTATCTTCTTTTAATGTGATGACCATTGGTTTTTGCGAGTCCGCCTTTTGTTCTACGGTGACGTAGCCGATAAAGGAAATAACCAAGGTAGCGTTCTTTTGGGGGATGTTAAGAGTGAATTTACCGTCAAGGTCGGTGATCGTTCCCTGCGAAGTGCCTTTTACCTGAACACTGGCTCCGGGAACACCTTCTCCTAGATTATCCTTCACAGTACCTTTGACAAGTACTTGTGCAAGCACAAATGGAACAGAAAGCAGGAGCATTCCCAAAATGGAGAGCATCCTTTTTCTTGTCTGGTTGGATAGATGTTTTTTCATATATTAAAAATTAAGTGATTTTGTTGAATTTACGATGGCAAAGATATACGCATTGATTGTTCTCATATGGATAGAATTATTCAAGATTGATACAAAATAATACAAATCTGCTATTCTCATTGGTTATCTTGTCTTTACCGATTCAAGCAGTTCGGACAGCTCTCTGACAACCTCTGGATGCTGTTTCGCTACATTGTTTTTCTCCGATGGATCGGCGGATAAATCGTACAGCTGGGGATGCCTGTCGTTGCCCAGTTCCATTTTTGTCCAGTATTCGATGGCGGGGGCGTCACTCGGTTCGATGTACTTCCATTGTCCTTTCACGATGGCGAGCGTATTATTGAGATTTTGCTGTACGATGTACTCACGACTGGTGTCGTCTTTTCCCAGAAGCGTGTTCAGATGTTCCTGACTGTCAGGAGCTGCGCCTTCCGGAAGCGGTTGTTTCAACAAGGCGGCAAGTGAGGCAAAGATATCGATTTGCGAGAAGAGGGCCTGTTGCTTGTTCGGCTTCACTTTGGCAGGCCAGCGGACGATAAACGGAATGCGGGTTCCGGCTTCGTAAGCGCTGTACTTTCCACCACGGTAAATACCCATCGGGGTATGTCCGTTGAGGCGTTCGAAGGCTTGGTCCTGGTAGCCGTCGTCGATGACGGGGCCATTGTCGCTGGTGAATATCAGGATGGTGTTGTCCGTCAGCTGGAGGCTGTCGAGGGTGTTCATGATCTCTCCGATGGTCCAGTCGAGTTGCAGGATTACGTCTCCACGAGTTCCCAAACCGCTTTTCCCGGCAAAACGGGGATGCGGGACGCGTGGTACGTGTACGTCCTGCGTACCCATATATAAGAAGAAAGGTTCTTCCTTATGGGAGGCGATGAAGTTTTTTGCTTTATCGGTGATGATGTCGGCGATGTCCTCGTCTTTCCAGAGAGCGGACTTACCTCCGGTCATCCAGCCGATGCGGGGGATGCCGTTGATTATTGTATTGTTATGTCCCTGACTGGGTTTTAGTTTTACGAGTTCCGGGTTCTCTTCGCCTGTAGGCCAGTCGCCTACTTTATGCTCGTAGTTCACAGTGATCGGGTCGTTCGGGTCGAGTCCTACCACGTGTCCGTTCTCGACGAATACACAGGGGACACGGTCTACGGTTGCCGGAATCACGAACTCGTAGTCGAAGCCGATACTTTGGGCGTTGGGGGTGATGTGGCCGTTGAAGTCGGTGCCTCCTTTCGGACCGAGTCCGAGATGCCATTTGCCGACAACCCCGGTGGCGTAACCTGCCTCTTTCAGCATATCGGCCATGGTGACGCAGGCGGTGTCGATGATTAGTTCCGAGTTTCCGGGGGCGATGCCTGTGTTCTCCTGTCGCCACGGGTACATGCCTGTCAGGAGTCCGAAGCGGGAAGGGGTACTGGTGGCGGAGGTAGCATAGGCGTTGGTGAACTGTACACCCTGTCCGGCAAGGCGGTCGATATGGGGAGTACTGACCTTCGTTGCTCCGTAGCAGCTAAGGTCACCTATGCCAAGGTCGTCCGCGAATATATAAATAATGTTAGGCTTTTGTGAGTTTTGTCCGTTGTCTTTTTGTACTTTCTGATTGCATCCGGTCAGCAGGGCTATACCGGGCAATAGCGGTAGTAAACGTGAGACATTCTTCATAATGTTGATCTTTTATGGAGTGATTACTGAACACAAAGATAAGAGGATTGGCGGAAATGAGTGAGCAGGAATGTACAGGTGTGATACAAAATAGTCCATTCTAAAGGGTTAAATGTTTCGGGGCTACGGATGCCTTTTCCTGACATCGTAGCCCGGATCTTGTGCCACGCTGTTGGCACAGCTGTGCCACCGCGATGGCACGGTCGTGCCAGCAGCGTGGCACAAGTGTGCCAACAGGAGGGAACTACTTTGGCATAGGTTCTCCTGTTACAAATGCTACTTGCTTACCTGTTTGTGGGTTATTGATCCGTTTCTTCGTTCCCTTCTTCCTCTTTTTCTTCACCCTTGCGGTAGGCAAGCGGACTGACGTGATAAATCTCCTTAAAGCATTTACTGAAATAGCGGGAAGAAGAGAAACCGATGCGGTCGGAAATCTCCGTAATGTTCAGCTCCGGATTGTTCCGCAGCATGACGGCTCCTTTCTTGAGACGGATACTTAATATAAAGTCGTTCGGTGTCTGACCGGTGACGGCTTTCAGCTTCGTGAACAGATTGGTACGTGCCATCCCCATTTCACGGGCGAAGATGTTGACATTAAAGTCCGTATTATCCAAGTGCCGTTCGATGATGGCCATGGCACGGTCCAGCATTTCTTTATCCATCGGGTTAGTGGCAAGCATCTGGGCAAAAGCCTGTGGCTGTTTGCTGAATTTCTCCTGTAGCAACCGCCGTGAGTTCACCAGATTGTTGCAACGGGAGATCAGGAGATTGGTATTGAACGGCTTGGTGATATAATCGTCCGCGCCGATCTTTAATCCTTCAATGTTGTGTTCCACGGCTGTGCGTGCCGTCAGTAGTACTACCGGGATGTGACAGGTGTTGAAGTCCGTTTTGATCTGTTTGCAGAGTTCCGTACCCGACATACGTGGCATGACAACGTCACTCAGTATGATGCTTGGCATATCTTTCTGTATGATATCCAGTGCCTCTACACCGTCGGAAGCGGTGGTGACCTGATAGAACGTTTCGAAGATACCTGCCAGCATTTGCTTGATGGATTCGTTGTCTTCCACTATCAGCATTTTCGCATCTTCGATGCGTTTGTTGTCTTCCTCCTTCCATTCGGAATCGGGCAGTATTTCTACGGTTGGAACGATTGTTTCCGGTTGTTGCTGAATGTTGGTGTCGGTGTTGTCCCGTATGATTTGTTCCTCAGTAAAGTGCTGGTTGCCCGATTTCAACGTAATGATAAAACGGCTTCCCTTGCCCGGTTCGCTCTCTACACGGATGGTTCCGTGATGAAGTTCGATGATACCTTTTGTCAACGCCAGTCCGATGCCTGTGCCGGCTCCGGTATTCAGCGAGTCGAGGCGTTCGGTCTGGTAGAAACGGTCGAATATCTTGTCGATCTCGGCGGCGGCAATGCCTGTTCCCGTGTCTTTGATTTCGATAATGACGTATTTATCCTCCTGCGATACGTTGATGGAGATGGTATCTTCCGCCTTCGTATGCTTCAATGCGTTGGACAGCAGATTGTTCACTACCTTCTGCATCTGCTTCTGGTCGTACCATACTTCAATATCATCCGACTGCTTGTTGAACTTGAAATTGATTTGCTTGCTGCTGGCGTATTCAAGGAATAACAGATAATTCTCGTACAGGAAGTTCACCAGATTATGTCGGCTGACTTTGATTTTCATGTGCCCTTGTTCCTGCTTGCGGAAGTCGAGCAGTTCCGTAATTAGTTCACGCAGTTGGAGGCTGTTTTTGTAAATTCCCAATATCTTGTGATAAATATTAGGTGTGAATGTCTGTACTTGCAACAGCGTTTCTACCTGTCCTACGATCAACGTCAGCGGAGTGCGGAATTCGTGGGAGATGTTGGTAAAGAAGCGCAGCTTGGATTGGTTTAATGCTTCGAGGTCTTCGATGTGCTTCTTTTCATATTTCAGTGACTCACGCAGTTTGATGCGGGAATTGTAGTTCTGAATGAGATACCATAACAGACTGACGGTACAAATGGTGTAAATCAGATAAGCCCACCATGTCTCATACCAAGGCGGTAATACACGGATCAGTAGTCGGGCTTCTTCGATACCGTCTCCGTCCGACTTGATGACGAGCGTATATTTGCCTGGATTCAGGTTGGTATAAGTGATAAGCGTCTGTTTGCGGTCGGTGTGATTCCATTCGTCGGAGAAACCTTCGAGGCGGTAGACGATTTCATTCCTGTTGGCAGGGATGAAGTTGGAAGTGGCGTATTCTATGCTGAACATGGATTGGTCGGCTTTCAGGCTGATTTCCGGTGTATAGGCGATGGACTGTTCCAAGATGCCGGTGTCGTCTCCGGCAGTGATCTCCTTTCCGTTGACCAGCAGGCGGGAAAGGATGATGCTGTAGGACTTGGGCGTAAAGTGCAGTTTCTTTTCCCAGAAAGAAATCATGCCTTGGATGCCGCCCAGAAATACTTCTCCGTCATGCGTTACGAACAATGCGTTTTCGTTGACGGCAGTCAGCGGGAATCCGTTTTCTGTACCGTAGTTGTAGAACTTCTTTTGCGGATAGTCAAACTGGGAGAATCCCTGATTGGTAATCAGCAGTAAGTCTCCCTTTTGTATGGACGACTCGAATACTTCGTAGATACAGTCGCTGGATAGGCCGTCTTTCTGCATATCGAAGTTTTCGAAGTCGTTGCTCTCCTTGCGGTAACGGTCGAGCCCGCTTCCGGAAGTGGAGAACCACAGGTTACCGTTGCTGTCCTGCATGATGTTGTTGACATTGTTGTTGCTGAGAGTGTTCGGAATGGAGGGATTGTGTGCATAGTGGGTGAGCTTGCCGGTGTCGAAGCGGTAAGAATATACGCCCTCTCCGGTAGCGGAAACCCATAGCGTTCCGTCCTTGTCGATGTAGAGGCTGGCCACCATACCGATATTTCTGCCTTCTTTGGTGTCTTTGAAAAGATGTTCGCAGGTGCCCGTTGCCGGATTGAAAAGGCAGACTCCGTTTTGCGTGGCGATGATCAGTTTGTCTTCGTAGGGCACGATGTCGCGTACAATGTCCGAAGGCAGTGTGGTCGGGTCTCCCGCTTTCATCCGGTAAACGGTAAAGCGGTTGGTGCGCAGGTCGAGTTTGTTCAGTCCTCCCAAGTGTGTGCCGATCCACATAATCTCCTCTGTCCGATCGTAATAGATTGCCTTGACGTTGTTGTGCGAGATACTGTTCCTACCTTCTTCATGGCGGTACCAGCGATAAGTATTGTTTTTCCGGTTATAGACGTTCACGCCGCCGCCTTCGGTGCAGATCCATAAGTTACCGTCTTTGTCTTCCGTCATTCTGCCGACGATGGGGCTGCTTAATCCTTCTTTCTCCGTGTCTCCCACTTTATAGCGGGTATAGATCTCATATTCCGGATTGAAGTAGTTGACGCCGCCGAAGTAAGTTCCCAGCCACAGGGTTCCCTGTTCGTCTTTCACGATACACCAGATGGAAGAGTGGGTGAGTCCGTCGGGTTTGTTGTCATTGGCGGTATAAAGTTGGAACTGTCCCGTGGTCTTATCGTAACGATTCAAGCCGTGGAAAGTTCCGATCCATAGATTTCCCAGATTATCTTCGCAGCAGCTTCTGACAAAATCGGAACATATACTGTTCGGATTCTTCGGGTCGTGGCGGAAGTTGTCGATAGTGCCGTTTGTGCGGATACGGTAGAGTCCTTCTTCCCAGCTGCCAATCCACAGTTCTTTGGATGAGTCTTCGTAGATGCTGGCTATGTTTCCTTTCGTGATGGGCTGAGAGAGTTGTTTGTTGTCCGACAGGCAGTAAACACCATTGCTGGTGGTTCCCATCCACAGGTTTTTCTTCTCGTCCAGATGGAGGCAGGATAGGTTAATGTCTTTCCCGGCAAGGTGGTAGTAAAGGTCGAAGTTATTCGTGTTTTCGTTGAATACGAATACTTCCTCTCTTTTTCCGATATATAGTTTTTCGTTGTAGTAGATAGCGTCCACATTGCCTTGCAGTAAGGTTTTGAATCGTTGAGTGGTCATGTCAAATTCGGCTACACCGTCAGTGCAAAGCAGGTAAACCTTCCCGTTCTTATTACCTGTGATACGGAGCACGGTATTGCTGAACAGACTGTTCGGATCATTCTTCTTGAGCTTGAAACTTTTGATATCGTTACCGTTATAACGGTTCAGCCCTTCGCGCGTACCTATCCATATAATACCCCGTTCGTCAATGTATAGGCTGTTGACAGAAAACTGGGAAAGTCCGTCATCTGTGGTCAAATGGCTGAAAGTAATATTTTGTCCTAACGTACGGACAGCAGTTACGCTTAAAAATAGCAGAAATAAAAGGATTGTTTTTCTCACTAATTCGGTTGTTTAGGGTATTACTAATGGCAAATATATTGTTTTTATTCGAAAAGGCAAAATTAGTCAAAAGTTTTATGAAGGGCGCTGGATATCAGTGTTCTATTTGAAAAAAAGAACATTTTTAACTCTAAAAGCTAACCATAATAATTAATCATAAAAACACGAATGTAAAAAGAGAGATAAGCACTTTGAACATGAAGTCCATCTTTTTACATTATAGAAGAACTTTCGCTGAAATATACTTTATAAAGAATGACTACTCAGGCTGATATAAGGTTTCTTGAATAAGGAATGAGTTATGTGTATCAGTCAAAATTGTTTAAAACTTATTTTATTAGTAACCAACCTATTAATATATATTTATATTTTTGTACTATGAAAGTAGAATCTTATTTTTCAGTAGTATTAAGTATAATATTTGCAATAATCCTTTCTAATTTATCCTTGCTTCAGTTGCATGGACAGCCACTATATTTTCATCATTTAACTGTAGACAATGGTTTACCGCATAATATGGTGAATTCATTGGTTGAGGACAAATATGGATTTATGTGGATAGCTACCATGGAAGGTTTATGCCGTTTTGATGGCTATAAAGTGACTACATATTACTCTGATAACACTAAAACATCATTAATAAACCACCGTCCTATAAAGTTGTATCGGGACAGTAACGATGATATATGGATTCGGTTTTCAACGACCACTCAAGTATGTAAATATAATTACCAGACAGATGATTTTTCCCGTTTCGAATTGGAGGAACTGGATATGCTGTTGCAAAACGCATTAAGTCGTGATGCAATCCCCAGAACAACCTATCATTCGGCTTCCAATCATTTAATGTGGAATCTCTCTAATAATTCACTGCTTCAGATGGATACGAAGACGTTGGAAAAATATATTTATCAAAGTAACTCTTCACAGGAAGGAGCCCTTTCCGATTCATATGTTTTAGTTATTTATCTGGATAGTAATGATATATTATGGGTAGGGACAGATAATGGTGGTGTACATTATGCTGATGTAAACCGGAAAGCTTTTAATCATTATACTTATGGGGTGGGCAATTCGATAAGGACTTTATGCGAAGACGATGAAGAAAGACTATGGATAGGAACACGTAATAATGGTATTATACGTATGAATCGGGATAGGTCGTTTTATAGTACTTTCAGCTACAGTCATACTAATCAAGATCAGATAGCAAATAATCAGATAAGAAAGATATATAAAGATAGTAAAGGCATCATATGGATTGGAACTAGAGGAGGACTATATAAATACAATTCTGTAACAAATAAAATAAAGCATTTTACTACCAAAACGCAATCCTCAGTACCCCATAATTGGATTTATGCTATAAATGAGGATATTAACGGTACTCTGTGGATAGGAACATGGAATGGTATTGCAAGTTATGATTCAAAGACAGATAGTATAATTACGCATAAGGTTGATGGCATTAATTCGGTTAGAGGTATTGCCAAAGGCAAAAATGGTGGGTTATGGATTGCTACTGAAAGGGGACTTATATTTCTAGATTATATATTAAATAGCGGCGATATAACTGCTCTTAAAACGACTTATTACCGTTATATAAAGAATAGTAATTCTATTAATAACGACTTCATATATTCAATCGATGTTGATGAAGATGGAAATGTATGGATAGGTACAGCCAAGGGTTTGTGTATGTATGATATACAAAAAAGTATGTTCATTAATTTCCATGATGCTGAATATATTTCAGACTCTGGTATCAGAGGCGTTATTTGTTATAAAGATGATGTGTGGATAAGTTACGGTAAAGGATTGACCAAGATTAATAGAAAAACCTTTGCTATGCGGCATTATGATAAGTTTGATGGGCTTCAGAATAATGAATTTTCCGAAGATGCCTATTACAAAAACGAAACTGGAGAACTGTTTTTTGGCGGAAACAATGGACTCAATACGTTTTTCCCCGATAGTATAAAGGATAATCCCCATCCCCCGAAAGTTGTTTTTACAGGTCTAAGGATACAAAATAAGCCGGTAGTCGTCAATCAGGAGATAAATGGTACTGTTATTTTGAAAACCCCATTATTAGTAACTCAAAGTCTTGAATTTAATCACAAACAAAAAGAGTTTGAGATTGAGTTTTCAGCCCTACACTACTCTAATCCTTCTAAAAATAGATATGCATACAAATTGGACGGTTTCGACGAAGAGTGGATTTATCTAAGTTCACCTCGCCGTAGTGCTATTTATTCGGGACTTCCGGCTGGGAAATATACTTTGCAGGTAAAAGCTGCCAATAGTGATGGTGTATGGAGCGACCAACCTGTAAAAATGAATATACGGATATTACCTCCTTGGTGGGAATCGTGGTGGGCATACATTGTATATGCTTTATTGCTTTTGTTTGTGTTTTTATTAATAAACAGGATTATTTTTGTACGCAAAAACCTTAAGCACCGTATTCAGTTGGAACAGGTCAAAGCAGAAAAAGCGGAGGAAATATCACGAATTCGATCTACTTTTTTTACAGGTATATCTCATGAACTAAGAACTCCGGTTACTCTTATCATCGACCCTCTACGTAAATTGATAAGCGGAGAAGATATGAATGTGGCGAAAACGTATGACTTGATGTACCGGAATGCCTTGCGATTACTCAACCTTATAAATCAATTGTTAGATTTTCGTAAAGTGGAATCAGCTGCGCAAACGTTACGGCTTGTGCAGCAGGATATTGTTGCGTTTGTGCGTAACGCAATGGCTATGTTTGAATATGCAGCTGAGAAAAGAAATATAGCCCTTAAACTAGAATCAAAAGAAGAATGCCGGATGTTGGCTTTCGATGGAAATATATTAGATAAAATATTAACCAATCTTATTTCCAATGCACTGAAATATTCTCCGGATAATACACAAATTACAGTTAGGCTGTCAGAACAGGAAGATCAGTGGCTTGCTATTCAAATTATCGACCAAGGAATAGGCATAGCTCCTGAAATGAAAGATAAAATATTTGATCTGTTTTTTCGTGTCGAAAATAATAAAAAGATTGGTTCCGGTATTGGATTGGCCTTAACTAAAGAATTAGTACAATTACATGAAGGGTATATTACTGTTAACAGCGAACAAGGTAAAGGCTCCTGTTTTACTGTGCTTTTACCAATATCATTACAATCTACTTCGCTGGAATATGAAAGAGAACAGGAGGTTATATCAGAAGAAATAGTATTTGAGGCAGATCGCACCGATAGCGTTGATGAATCAACAGATGGAGATGCTGAAAGCAGTGATAAACCTCTATTATTAATTATAGAGGATAATGATGACATACGAAGCTATATAAAAAAATCACTGTCCAATGATTATAGTGTAGCATCCGCTTCTAACGGAAAAGATGGTTTGAGAAAGGCATTGGAGATAATCCCTGATCTTATTGTGTCTGATATAATGATGCCCGAGATGTCAGGAATAGAGTTGACGGAACAACTTAAGACCGATGAGCGGACAAGTCATATTCCCGTTATCTTGTTAACAGCCCGCCAATCAGACGAAGCCCGTATGGAAGGCTATGAGACCGGTGCTGACGATTACATAATTAAGCCGTTTAATTCTGTATTACTTAAAATCCGGATTAAAAATCTTATTGAATCACGCAGAAAATTGAGAGCATTATTTGGTAGCGGCACACAAATAGAACTGAAAAAAATATCGGTCAATCCTGCAGATGAAAAATTTATTAATCGTGCAGTTGATATCGTTAAGCAATACATCTCTGACTCTAATTTTACACCTGATATTTTCGCTCAGGAAATGGCCGTAAGCCGCGCTCAGCTTTTCCGGAAAATCAAAGCGATGACTAATCAAACTGTACAGGAATTCATTACGACTATTAAGCTAAACCGTGCTGCAGAATTATTATTGACTTCTGACTTGCAAATCGGGGAAATATCCATAGACTGTGGTTTTTCTAATGCTTCTAATTTCAGACGGAGTTTTCTCAAAAAGTTCGGAGTAACACCATCAGAGTATAAAAAAAGCGCTCTGTAGATATATTTATCCCATTTTTGATACGCTGTGACTCATTTTTGATACGCTATAAACTGTGGGTTGGGCTAGTAGTACCTTTCTTTGCAAAGGTAAAAACTAACATTATACTAAGATGAATAAGACGATAATTTTTAAACTGTTGTTGCTTTTTATGTTTGTACCGACTATGATATGTGCAAACGACCGTGAAAAATACAATTTTAACTTGCAATGGCAGTTGAAAGTGGGTGACTTTAAAGGAGCTGAAAAAAGTAACTATTTCGACAAGGATTGGAAGAAAATCACTCTTCCCCATGCATGGAATGAAGATGAAGCTTTTAAAGTAAATATCAGACATATGACTGACAGTATTTGCTGGTATCGCAAGCACTTCAAAATTCCTGCTACTGCTAAAGATAAAAAAGTATTCATAGAATTTGAAGGTATACGTATGGCTGCTGATGTGTGGCTCAATGGCAAACACGTAGGCTTGCATGAGAACGGAGTGATGGCATTTGGCCTTGATCTTACTCCATACCTCAATTTCGGTGGTGAAAATGTGATTGCCGTAAGGACTGATAACGATTGGCGTTATAAAGAACGCGCTACTGGCAGCCGTTATCAGTGGAATGACATCAACTTCAATGCTAATTATGGGGGAATCCCCAAAAACGTGTGGCTGCATATCACAAATAAACTATACCAGACACTTCCTTTATACAGCAATCTGCAAACAACAGGCGTGTATGTATATGCGACTGATATCCGTACCGAAAGCCGTAAGGCGGTAATTAATGCAGAATCAGAAGTTCGTAATGAAAATAACAAAGCTCAAAATGTAACTTACGAAGTCGATGTTTTTGATTACGACGGTAAACTCGTAAGTACTTTCAAAGGAGAGCCGATAACAATACAGCCCAGCGAAACCGTAACGGTAAAAGCATCTGCCGAACTTGAAAACCTGCATTTTTGGAGTTGGGGCTATGGCTATCTTTATGATGTAAAGACTAAACTGATAATAGATAACAAAATTGTTGATGAAGTAACTACCCGCACGGGATTTCGTAAAACACGTTTTGGTGAAGGCAAGATTTGGATCAACGACCGTGTAATACAGATGAAAGGCTATGCTCAACGTTCCAGCAACGAATGGCCGGGGGTTGGTATGTCCGTACCGCCTTGGATGAGCGATTATTCCAATGGTTTGATGCTGGATCATAATGCTAACCTGTTCCGCTGGATGCATGTAGCGGCATGGAAACAGGATGCCGAATCATGTGATCGTGTCGGGGTCTTCCAGATGCTTCCTGCCGGCGATGCCGAAAGAGATGTGGAAGGAAGACGCTGGGAACAACGTACTGAACTGATGCGCGATGTAATTATCTATTTCCGCAACAATCCAAGTGTTATATTCTATGAATGCGGTAACGAATCTATCAGCAGAGAGCATATGGTAGAGATGAAAGCTATCCGTGACAAATATGACCCGAATGGAGGGCGAGCGATCGGCTCACGCGAGATGCTTGATATTCGTGAATCGGAATATGGGGGTGAAATGCTCTACGTAAATAAAAGCGAACACCACCCAATGGTACAAACCGAATATTGTCGCGACGAAGGATTACGCAAATACTGGGATAATTGGAGTTACCCATTCCATAAATCAGGTGACGGACCTCTGCATAAAAATGCTGATGCCAGCGCTTATAACCACAATCAAGACCAATTGGCCATCGAATTTATACGCCGCTGGTACGACTTCTACCGCGAACGTGCGGGCACAGGAAGGCGTGTCAACTCAGGCGGTGCAAAAATTGTATTTTCCGACACACAGACATATGGTCGGGGAGCAGAAAACTATCGTCGCAGCGGTGTTGTAGACCCACTGAGAATCCCTAAAGACGGATTCTATGCCCACAAAGTGATGTGGGATGGATGGGTAGATGTAGAAAATCACAGCACTTACATAATCGGTCACTGGAACTATACCTCCGACATCATTAAGCCTGTATATGTAGTTTCGTCAGGCGAAAAAGTAGAACTCTTTATCAATGGCAAATCCAGAGGCTTCGGTGAGCGCAGCTACGACTTCCTCTTTACCTTCGACAATATACAATGGGAAAAAGGAACCATCGAAGCCGTCAGTTACGATAAAAACGGTAAAGAGCTCAGCCGATATTCCAACAAAACGGTAGGAGAGCCCAAACGCCTGAAACTAACCTTGATACAAGGTCCTGAAGGTACTTATGCCGATGGAGCGGACATAGCTATGGTACAGGTAGAAGTAGTAGACGAAAACGGAAACCGTTGTCCGTTAGCAAACGACATGGTGGAGTTTGACCTGCAAGGCCCTGCCGAATGGCGCGGAGGAATAGCACAGGCGGAAGACAACTATGTATTGGCAAAAGAATTGCCTGTGGAATGTGGTATAACAAGGGTAATGATCCGCTCGGGCGACAAAGCAGGAAAAATCACCCTAAAGGCTCGGAGCGAAAAATTGGGTACGCAAGAAGTATCATTCAACTCTATACCTGTTGAAGTAAAAGACGGATTGAGCAAATTCTTTCCGGCTGAAAAGTTATCGAGCCGCTTCGATCGTGGGGAAACACCTTCTACCCCATCATATACCAACAAGAAGGTGAATATAAGTATCAAAAATGTTATCGCAGGAGTAAATACAGAAACAGCTGTTAATAGCTACGATGACAATGAATTAAGCGAATGGCGAAACGATGGCAGGTTAAGTACCGCATGGATAACGTACCAGTTGGATCGTTACGCAGAAATAGATGATATCTGCATCAAACTGACAGGTTGGAGGCAACGCTCTTACCCGTTGGAAATATTTGCAGGAGAAGAACTGATATGGAGTGGAAATACAGATAGGAGCCTCGGTTATGTACATCTACCTGTAAAACCCGTAAGAACGAACACTATCACAATAAGATTGAAAGGTGCAACACACGATGCCGATGCTTTCGGACAGATAACAGAAGTAGTTGAAGCACAGGCGGGCGAACTCGACCTTTTTAAAGCACAAGGCGGTGACAAAACCAATAATGAACTCCGGATTGTGGAAGTGGAGTTTTTAGAAACATTGAATAGATAATCTACATCATAAAAAAACTAAATAATCTCGTACAAAATGAGAACATATAATAGAAAGAAATAAGACATAATACGGTCGTTAAACTTTTATAGAATTGATAACTAAAAAATAGAAAACCATGAAAACCCCATTTATTTATCTCGCCATTTTACTATTCAACCTTACTTTTTTTGTAAGTTGTAAAAATGCGACTTCCGAAAAGAATTTTCAGAATATTAAAAATGATATTTTTTGGAATACGCAAGACGGTGAACCGATTTTCAGCCAAGGTGGCGGTATTTTCAAGTTTATAGATCCGGAAACAGGTATTGAAAAATATTATTGGTACGGTGTTCAGTACAAGGAAGCCGCCTTGTACCGTAATGATCCGTCAATAACACAAAAGAGTAATTCTTTTATTTCTGTAACTTGTTACACGTCAAACGATTTAGCACACTGGAAGTTTGAGGGTGATGTTCTTACCCGTGCCGAACTCGATAAAAATTACGAAGGAACACGTTGGGTCGGACGTTTAGGGGTAGTATATGTAAAAGAAATCAATAAATATGCTCTTTTTGTCCAACACGATTTGGGAGTATTAATCAGCGTTTCAGATAAACCGGCAGGAGAATTTACCTGGCATCGACGAATTAATATGGAATCTCTGATTGGGACGCCCAATACAGGAGACCAAACTGTATTTACAGATGAAGACACGGGTATTTCATACCTCGTGTATTCTTATGGAAGAGGACGCAATAAAATTTATATTTCTGAAATTGGTGTCAAAGACGGAAATGTGGATTTATTGGATTGTACACAGGTTTTTCACGGTGAAGGACGCGAAGGAAACTGCATGTTTAAGTACAACAATAAATATTATATGTTTGCATCAAATCTTTATGGTTGGGATTCGTCTTTTGCATATTATTTGATAGCAGATGATGTACGTGGTCCTTATTCTCCAATAAATAAGATGCTTATTACTCCCGGCACTATGGACGATTATGCGCACGTAACACAAACAGGCTTTTTTGTCAATGTAAAAGGCAGTAAACAGGAAACAGTTATTTTCTGTGGTGACAGATGGGCAAATTTTGCCGGAAATGGCCTTGGGTATAATCAATGGTGCCCACTTTCATTCAATGGTGAAACGCCTTATTTCAATTCCTTAAATTCATGGGATCTGAATGTTGTTACCGGTGAGTGGAATGTGGCAGATGATAATAACTACGTAAAAAATGGGAGTTTTGAGGCTGACCGTCGGCACATTCCTAGCTCTGTTAAACCTATTCAGGAACAATTATTAGGCTGGATAACTAAAATTTATGAAGGAAACTCCATTGTTGTTAGTTCCAAAGATTCTCCTGTACTCAATTATTTTAATACGGAAGCCGACAGAAAAGTAGTTATTGGAGAAAAAAGTTTAAATATTAACGATAACGTAAATTTTAAAAGAAAAATCTACCAATTTATAGAATCCACTCCTCATGTGGAATTAAAAGACGGAAATTACATTTTATCAGCTCAAATTAAAAACAGTGCCAATTTTGAAAAGTTAGAAATGTATGCGGAAAGTGGCGGAAAAAGAAAAGCAATACAAATTGTTACGGAAAATGCAGTTTGGACCTCAGTTGAACTGAAAAATATTGTTGTAAAAAACGGGAAAGTAGAAATTGGATTTTGGGCAGAGGGAAAAGCTGAGGCAAGTTGCCAAATTGACGACGTTTGCTTTGTGAAAAGTCATTAATAAAAAGAGACAATTCGACTAAACCGGATTAAAACTCAATGGAAAGAGAATGAAATTAGTCTTGAATACAACAATGAATAAACTTAACCCGTTTGCGGAATTAATTTGCTTCATTTTTGATTCAGTTATACGCTAAATTGTTAGTCCATATCAATCAAGTATCAGTATCATATGGGGCAAGCGTTAGTTTCCTCGGAGGAAACGCCAGTTCCCTTTAAAAGGAACGGCCGTTTCCATTAAAAGGAACGCCCGTTCCCTCACCGGGAAACGCCAGTTTCCATTACAAGAAATGATAGGAAACTGTAAACCATTGAGGTTTAGTTATATAGAGTAGTATCGGTAATGATATAGAGTTTATGTTCATGTCCAAACAGTTTAGCTCATTTCTGTACAACTTTGAATGAGATTAATTCCGCCAACGGGTTAAACTTAATGTTATGAACACACACATTGCTTCTATCAATTATGGGCCCTTCTTTTTTTATTTCATGTGATAGAAACAAACAACCACTTTCCGAAAGTTGTACTTTCCTGATAATGGTTGACTTGTTTTTGTCTTCAGTTAGAGGAATGGGGTAAGCTAAGTATTATCTTTATCTTAAGCTTGTGCAAGCTTGTTGATAATCAGTGGTTGTACTAAATATATTGTTTTTATTTGATTTTCGGGAGCCTTATTAGGAGAAAGTAACTATATTTGTATCCTCCAAACGAAAGATATATGAAAGTAAAGAAAATTAGTTCTGCTAATGTAGAGGCTTGTTCGCTTCCTAAATTATTTGATGAGGAAAAGATAGATTTCCAGCCGGTTCAGTGTGTCAACTGGGCTGAATATCCTTACAAGCCAAAAGTAAGTTTCCGGATTGCGCATACCAAAGATTCTATTCTGTTGCACTTCAAAGTCAGAGAAGAAAGTGTACGTGCCAAGTATGGAGAAGACAATGGATCTGTATGGACTGATTCCTGTGTGGAGTTTTTCTCTGTTCCGGCCAGTGACGGAATCTATTATAATATAGAATGTAACTGCATCGGAACGATTCTGATCGGTGCCGGACCAGCCCGTAACGGTCGGGAACACGCTCCGAAAGAAGTGACGGCTCTCGTGCAGCGTTGGTCCAGTCTGGGCAATGAACCCTTCGAAGAACGTGTGGACGATACGACTTGGGAAGTAGCTTTGATTATTCCTTATGCTGCATTCTTCAAGCATCAGATACAGTCACTGGATGGAAAGGAAATTAAAGCGAATTTCTATAAATGCGGGGATGAACTGCAAACCCCTCACTTCCTGTCATGGAATCCGATAAAGATTGAGAAACCGGACTTCCATCGTCCCGACTTCTTCGGTACGCTGGAGTTTGAATAAATAAGAAGGGTGATGTCTTTTACGGACATCACCCTTTCTCTATGAAAAGTGTATTTTGTCTATTTCACAATCCCACGTTCCGAACCTTTTACGAAATTCACGATATTCTCGATTTCTTCACTCATCGGAACCTGATCGATAATCTTCTGAACAGCATCCTGAACACTGAAATTACCTTGATAGATCAACCGGTAAGCATTGGCAATATGACGAAGGATTCTTTCCGACGTATTGTGATGCTGTGACAGAACGACTGCATTCACTCCATGATAGGCAACAGGATTGCCGGACATAATTACGTAGGGAGGAACATCTTTGGAGATGCGGCATCCGCTTTGTACAAGTGTCCAGCTACCAATGTGACAATATTGGTGCAACGTTACGTTGCCGCTTAGGATCACACAATCATCTAATGAGCATTCTCCTGCAATTGTAGTGCCTATTCCTACCACACAATTATTGTTGATCTGCACATCATGGCAAAGGTGTACCTTATCCATCAGGTAGTTCCCGTTTCCGATTCTGGTAGCATTTCCTGCAAAAGTGGCACGGCTGATTACTACATTCTCACGGATATCGTTATTGTCTCCGATGATCAGACTGCTTTCTTCCCCTGTATAGTGAAAGTCTTGCGGTTCTGCTCCCAGGACAGCATTCTGATGTATTTTGTTTCCTTTCCCCATTTTTGTACCTTTCAGGATACTGGCGTATGACATGATGGTACAGTCATCGCCGATTTCCACATCCTTCTCAATGTAGGCGAAAGGCAAGACAGTTACATTCTTGCCTAATTTCGCTTCGGGGTCTACGTAAGCTAACGGACTAATCATAATAGTATATGTTTAAAGTTAATCTTCTCTTCCACCGCCTAATGCCTGGTAGAGGCTGACCACAGCCTGCATCTTGTCGAAACAGTCGGAAACCTGAGAAATCTGTGCGCTCAGATAAGATTGCTGTGCCGACAATACTTCCAGATAGGTTGACGTCCCTAAGTTAAACAATTCTTTTGTATCTTCCGAAGCCTTCTTTGCAGATTCTACCTGCATTTGGCGGGATTCAGCCTTTTTACTGGTGTTCTGGTATAAACTTAGCGCATTGCTGACTTCGCTTCCGGCATTGTACAACGTTTGCTGGAAAGATAATTTAGCTTGTTCTTCCTGTGCTTTCGCTGCTTTCAGACGGGCGATATTCGTACCACGGTAGAACAATGGCTGAGTCAGTGAACCGATAGCGGAAGCCAGTAACTTACCCGGATTGATAATGGCGGAACCTGCACTGTTCGTCCATCCGGCAGAACCGCTAAGAGTGATCTGCGGATAGAAAGCGGCACGGGCAGAGTTCGTATTATAATAGCAACTTGCCAAAGACATTTCGGCTGCTTTTACGTCCGGACGGTTAGATAACAACTGCAAAGGAATCCCTGCGGAAAGTTCCTCAGGAAGTGTCTGTGCTTCCAGTACACCACGTTTGATCGCGTGCGGAGCTTCTCCCAGGAAGGTAGACAGGGCATTTTCCGTTTCGCGGATGCTCTGCTCGATGTCGGGGATGGAAGCCACTACTTGTGCATAGGCAGCTTTGCTTTGTGCTAAAGCAGCAGATGTGTAGGTCGATCTTTCCGAAAGTGCCTGTACGGTTTCAGCATTACGCTTCAGTACCTCAGCCGTAGCCTTAGTGATCTCCAGCTGGCGGTCGAGCATAAGCAAGGTATAATACATGTTGGCAATGTTGGCAATAACTTGTGTCTGTACAGCCTGGCGATAAGCCTTTGTCTGTTTCAGGGTGACTTGTGCATTTCGTTTGGAGTTCAGCAGTTGCCCGAACAGGTCTACTTGCCAACTGGCAGTAACCGGCAATGAGTACGTTTTAGTTGCTGCGTTCTTGTCAAAACTGCTGATTGTTCCCTGTGGAGACAAACCGATGGACGGTGCATAAGCCAGTCGGGCTGACATCAGAGACGCTTCTGCTGCTTTGACGTTTAATGCAGCAGAAAGGAGGTCAGTGTTTTGTTTCAGTCCCTGTTCGATGAGAGACTGGAGCTGTGGGTCGGTGAAGACTTCTCTCCACGGCAGGTTACCGAAGTTGGTGGTATCCGAAGCTAATGTATCATTGTCCGCTGCCGGATCACGATACAGGCCGGAAGCGGTAATATCTTCGGGTCTGTCATACGACTTATAGATGTGGCAGCTGCTCAGGAGAGCAGTTGCACACAACATATATAGAATCTGTTTCTTCATATCGAATTTCATTATTTAGCGTATTGTTCAATCTCAGTTACGGCATCCGTATTGTCGATGTCTTCCCATTCCATCGGTTTAACCTTCTCTTGCAGGTACTGGAAGATTACGAACAAAGCAGGAACGATGAAGATCTGGCAGATCATACCAATCAACATACCACCAATAGAAGCTGTACCCAGTGTACGGTTACCGTGGGCACCTACACCGAATGCGAACATCAACGGAAGCAGACCGACTACCATTGCAAGGGAGGTCATCAAGATCGGACGGAGACGGGCACCGGCACCCAGAACGGCTGCCCATGTGATGCTCATACCCATCTTACGACGGTCGAGGGCAAACTCTACAATCAGGATCGCGTTCTTTGCCAACAGACCCATCAACATGATCAACGCAATCTGCATATAGATATTGTTGGACATGGTACCGAGTATCATCTTCAAGGCCGATATACTACCGATCGCACTCATTCCGTTGACAAACAGGAAGCTGCCCAGCAAACCGAACGGAATAGATAATAATACGGCCAGCGGAAGAATATAACTTTCGTACTGAGCACTCAACAGCAAATAAACGAATACGAAACAAAGGATAAAGATCAAACCGGTCGTACTGCCGCTACTTTGTGCTTCCTCACGAGCCATACCTCCTAGTTCATAAGTGTAACCTGCCGGAAGGTTTTCTTTGGCCACTTCTGCCAGTGCAGCCAGTGCCTGACCGGAAGTATAACCGGAAGCCGGAGCTACCATCACCTTCATGGAAGTATACAAGTTGAAACGGCTGATAATATCAGGTCCGTATACCTTCTCTACAGAGATGAACTGGGAAATCGGAGCCATTTCGCCTTGGTTGTTACGAACCTTGACATTATTCAGTGATTCCAGATTCTTGCGTGATAACGGGTCCGACTGGATCATTACGCGGTACATCTTACCGAAACGGTTGAAGTTGGATGCGTACAAACCTCCGTAATATCCCTGCATCGTGCTAAGAATATCGCTTGGGCTGATACCTGCCTTCTTACAAGCTGCCGCATCAATATCAATCATATATTGCGGGAAGTTCGGGTTGAAGGTTGTTTTTGCAGAGTTAATTTCCGGACGTGCCTCCAATGCTGCGGTGTAGTTGTTGGCTACATCAAAGAATTTGTTCAGGTCACCACCTGTCTTGTCCTGCATGTTCACCTCGATATCCGTAGATGCCGAGTAACCGGGGATCATAGGAGGAGCGAAGAACAATACCTGTGCTTCCTTGATAATCTTCTGCGCACGCATGTATAAAGAACCGACGATAACGTCTGAGTTCTGAATCATGGAGCGTTCATCCCAGTCTTTCAGTTTGATAATGAAAGAACCGTAAGACGGTCCCTGACCACCAATGAAACTGAAACCGGAGATCAATGTACGTGAAGCTACGGCAGGGTCGGCAGCAATCAGACTGTCTACACGTGCCAGTATTTGTTCCGAGCGGTCTTGTGATGTACCCGGAGGTAGCGTTACAGCTCCCATCAGCGTACCGGTATCTTCATTAGGGACCATACCTGTCGGAGTAGTGTTCATAAAGAAGATCAGCAATACGATAGAGAGAACCACCAGTCCCATTGACAACCACTTTTTCTGGATAAAGAAGAGTACGCGTTTCTTATACCTCTTTAATATAGAGTCATAAGCGGCATTGAAAGAAGTGTGGAAGCGAGAAACAAGTGTTTGTTTCTTATCTCCATGATCAGTATGCGGTTTCAGAAGAACGGCACACAATGCCGGACTCAGTGTCAAGGCGTTCAATGCGGACAGACCGATAGCGATAGCCATTGTCAAACCGAATTGGCGATAGAACGTACCTGCCGTACCACCCATGAAACTTACCGGAATAAACACGGACATCATGACCAGTGTGATAGATACGATGGCACCACCCAATTCGTTCATCGCATCGATAGATGCCAGACGGGCGGATGTATATCCCTGATCGAGCTTGGCATGTACACCCTCGACAACCACAATCGCATCATCGACCACAATCGCAATGGCAAGCACAAGGGCACACAGGGTCAGCAAGTTCAAACTGAATCCGATCAGTGACAGTACGAAGAATGTACCGATAAGGGCTACCGGAATAGCAATGGTCGGAATCAAGGTAGAACGCAAATCCTGCAAGAAGATATATACTACGATAAATACCAGAATAAATGCCTCGATCAATGTCTTCAACACTTCGTGGATAGAAGCGAACAAGAAGTCGTTGGCGTTCATAGAAACGTTAATCTTCAATCCCGAAGGTAGTGTTGTGGATGCTTCATCCAATAATTTCTGGATATCAGTGATGGTTTGCGTAGCATTTGTACCAGCCATCTGATAAACGATACAGGTTACAGCTTTGTGTCCGTTTACACGGTTGGTAAAGTTATATCCCAGACGGTCCAGCTGAATCTCCGCAATATCATTCAGTCGAAGTACCTCACCGTTAGGCAGAGACTTGATGACAATGTTCTCAAACTCTTCCGGCTGTTGCAGACGTCCTTTGTAACGAATGGTATATTGGAAAGTCTGGTTACTACGTTCACCGAATTGTCCCGGAGCCGCTTCTATATTCTGTTCAGCCAAAGCGGTAGATACGTCGTTGGGGATCAGTTTATACTGAGCCATTACGTCCGGTCTCAGCCAGATACGCATGGAGTAGTCCTGACCCATCACACTGGCATCACCTACACCCTGTACACGTTGAACCTGAGGAATCAGGTTGATTTTTGCATAGTTCTCGATGAAAGCATCTGTATATGTATCGGTTTCATCGTAAAGAGAGAATACTACCAGCATGGATGTCTGACGTTTCTGAGTAGTCACACCAATTCTGGTAACTTCGGCAGGTAGCAAACCTTGTGCCATGGAAACACGGTTCTGTACGTTAACGGCAGCCATATCCGGATCAGTTCCTTGTTTGAAGTAGATCGAGATATCACCGGAACCGGTATTGGATGCGTTGGAAGTCATGTACATCATGTTTTCTACACCGTTGATCTGTTCTTCCAGAGGGGCAATTACAGAGTTCAATACGGTTGATGCACTGGCACCCGTATATGTGGCTCTTACCGATACGGTAGGAGGCGCAATGTCCGGATACTGTGTGATAGGCAGTGTTGCCAATCCGATAGCACCTAGGATAACTATCAAAATGGAAATAACTGTTGATAGTACCGGACGGTTAATGAATTTATCTAATTTCATACGATTATCTAAATTATTAGTTGAAAGCTGTAGCTAAATTTCCGTCGTGCTGGTCTTTCAAATGCTGTTGATAGTTCGCTTCTTTTTGAGCCGGCGTGATTGGTTGTATTTTTTGGCCGTCCTTCAGGCTCTGTACACCTTCGACTACGATTTTATCGCCGGGGTTCAGTCCGGAAGTTACCAGATATTCTTTTCCGTTGTCCAGGTTGAATATACCGATCTCGGTATATTTCACCGTGTTGTCCGGCTGCAGAACGTAAACGAACTTTTTGTCCTGGATTTCTACAGTAGCCGATTGTGGGATGCTGATAACGTTCTCCATATTATAAGGGATCAGAACGTTGGCAGTTCCACCACTACGAAGCATATGCTCCTTGTTAGGGAAGATAGCACGCATGCTAACAGAACCGGTTGACTGGTCGATCACTCCTGTGATAGCGTCTACCTTTCCTTCTGCATCATATGTTGTGCCGTCAATCAATTGTAGTTTGATGGCTGGTATTTTACTGATTTCTTCTTTGATGGTTCCTCCGGTTTTGGTCATAGCCAGCAGTTCTTTTTCAGTTGTAGAGAAGTATACATATACTTCGTCTATTTCAGATACTGTAGTCATTGGCGTAGCCATAGAGGGGCTTACGAGTGCTCCCAAACGATAAGGAATGTCGTTGATAACACCGTCTGAAGGACTCTTTACTTGTGTGAAAGAGTAATTTTGTTGTGCTGTGGTCAGCTGTGCTTTGGCCTGGGCGAGTTGTGCCTGAGCCTGTGCCAGTGAGTTCTTCGCCATTGACAAGTCATAATCGCTGATAATCTGTTTCTTGTTCAGTTCGATCTTATTGTCAACAGTCATTTGTTGTGTATTCACGGCTGCTTCTGCTGTTGCAACTGAAGCTTTTGCTGTGCGTACTGCTGCTTCATACTGAGTAGGGTCTATGATGAATAAGAGCTGTCCTTTGCGAACGGTTGCTCCTTCATCTACACATAACTTTGTGATGAATCCCGATACCTGCGGGCGGATTTCTACGTCTTGTCTACCTTTGATAGTAGCCGGATAAGCTTTCATTAGATCTGCAGTTGTCTTCTGTAATTCTTGTACTGCATATTCTGGGACTTTCCCTGTGTCATTGCCCTTATTGCCGCAACTAGACAAGAGGGCTAAGCAAAATGCAAAAAAAACAATTCTACTTTTCATACTTTATATTTATCTGTTTTTTAAAATTGTGCGTTCGTCGCTGTGTACATTCATTGTATGGATAGATGATCTAAGGAAGAAAAGCCGGAAACTTATTCTATGAAATAAGTTTCCGGCTGCAAAAGTACTTTAAATTCGGTATTCTTGTACTCTGATACCGTGTTTTTTAACTATGTTTTTTACTTCAGTTTATGATATACAGGATTCATTATGAAACTGAACTCATAATCCTGATATGGAAGACGGTATTTTTCCAAAGCGATAGCACCCCAGCTGTTTACGCAGGCGAGTCCCGTTTGTGCCTTATCAATACAGAAGTTTGTGAAGTTGGCTTTTTCTACTTCCGGTGAGTGACGCTGGTCTTTGCCGGCACCGTCATCCAATGATTCGATTGTATAATTCAGTGCGGAAGCGGAGAACGGTGCATCGGCTACAAACTGCAGTCCGTTGCCGCCGATATTAAGCAGTCTCCACCAACGGATATCAGTTTTGGTACCGGTTTCCTGCGGGCGGATGTATGGATAGAATTGTTCTTCTACGGTCTGGCGGTACTTGCCGATTCTTGCGGCGTGGTTACGGTCAGAATAGTTTTCACCCGGTCCGCGTCCGTAATATTCAATCTCATTGAAGGTGACAGGCATACGCAGCTGCATTCCGAAACGGAACATATCGGAAACCTTCTTGCTCTTGTCTGCTTCCATCTTTTGAGTTACTTTTACTGCTCCCTTATTATTGATGGCATACGTCAGGTACAGCTTTCCACCAATAGATTTCATGTCATATTCTGCACGAACCACTGCTTGTTCGTTTTCTATATCATGCTTCAATGAAGTCAGTTTTAGTTCCGGATTCTTCCATGCGGCATATCTGTGTTGTAATCCTGCTCCAAAGTCGTTGTCGGTCGGAGCACGCCAGAAGTTGGGAGTCAGTGCACTTCCGTCTTCCATCAGTTGCATTCCGCTGACGTCGTAGCGGCAGAGGTAACCGTTGTGCTTGTTGAATTCGAGTGTGAAGTCTTCGCCGGAAACAATCAGATAGTTGCGGTCGTTATCCTGGAAAGAGGGAACTACGACTGCGATATTGGAGGACTGCTTGTTTTCCAGTTTTAGCTCCGGTGCCTTGTAGTCACGGATACTCATTTGGTCATAAGCGATGGTTTCTCCCGCAGGAAGCAATGTCTCGGCAGCTTTTAGCTTGTAGCTGACGTTCAGAAGCAACTCCTTGCAAGAACAGATGTTCTTTATGTCGAATGGGAGTTGAAGTTTTGCAGTCTGTTGCGGGGCTACATTCAGGTCTGATACGATGCCGTTTTGTACGATTTCCCCGTTAGCCAGTAACTGCCATTCCAGATAGAATGCGGACAAGTCACGGAAGAAGTTCTCGTTATAGATATTGATCTCACCTTTGGAAAGATCGGCCGGAGTAGTCCAGATATTCTGATAGAAATATCCTACTTCGTAGGCGTGCGGGTTTGGTACGCGGTCGGGGCTGATCAAGCCGTTGTCATTGAAGTTATTGTCCGAAGCGTCATATTTGTTAAAGTCGCCTCCATAGCCGTAGATGGCTACACCGTCTTTATTTTTCCAATGGCAGGACTGGTCGACAAAGTCCCAGATAAATCCACCTTGATATTTCGGGTACTTGCGGGTGATGTCCCAGTACTCCTTGAATCCACCTTGTGAGTTGCCCATAGCGTGTGCATATTCGCATTGGATAAGGGGTTTGTCAATGTTGCCTTCACAATATTTGATACAGTTATTGTAATCATAATACATCGGGCAGAAAATGTCGGTGAATTCGCTGGTTCCCGCTTGTTCATATTGTACGGCACGTGTTTTGTCTTCGTTCTTGATCCATGTATAGCAATGTTCGAAGTTAGGTCCCATACCGGCTTCGTTACCCAATGACCAGAAGATGATGGACGGATGGTTGTAACCACGTTGTACATTGCGTTGATTACGTTCCATATGTGCTTTGGCGTAAATGGGGTTTTTGGCAAGGCTCTTGTCTCCATATCCCATTCCGTGGGATTCGACATTGGCTTCGGCTACTACGTATAAACCATATTGGTCGCAAAGATCATACCAGCGGTTGTCGTCCGGATAATGGCAGGTACGTACTGCATTGATATTAAGCTGTTTCATAACTTTGATATCTTGTATCATACGTTCGAGGGAAACGACATAACCACCGTCCGGGTCCATTTCATGACGGTCGGCTCCTTTAAAGAGTACTGGTTGGCCGTTGACGAGTATTTGTCCGCCTGTCAGTTCGATCTTGCGGAAACCTACCTTGACAGGGATCACTTCAGTAACGGTACTTCCATTTTTCAGAGTAGCGGTCAATGTGTAGAGGTTGGGCGTTTCAGCAGTCCATTTGGCAGGATTGGCTACGTTGATAGTCGTGTTCAATTTGCCGGAACCTTTCAGATCGGCTGTGGCTACACTTTTTCCTTGTGCGTCTGTCAGGTCAAGAGCTACAGTGCCGCTGCCTTTCATGTCGATAGCTATGTTCAGTGTACCGTCTTTATACTGGCTGTCCAGATCGGGAGTGACGTGGATATCCTGAATGCGTTTCTTGTCGCGTGCATACAGATAGCAGTCGCGTCCTACGCCGGAATAACGGAAGAAGTCCTGATCTTCCAGATAACTGCCGTCGCACCAGCGGAACACCTGGAAGGCAATCAGGTTTTTGCCAGGTTTCAGGTAGTTGGTCAGATCAAATTCGGCTTCCAGTTTGCTGTCTTCGCTATAGCCTACGTAGCGGCCGTTTACCCAAAGATACATATTGGAAGTTACCGAGCCGAAGTGGGCAAAGATGTCTTTTCCTTTCCAGTTGGCAGGAAGAACGATTTCTTTTCGGTAAGAGCCTACGTGATTGTTTTCTGTGGGGACAAGGGGAGGATTGTTCTGAAATTGGTTTCTCCAGGCATAGCCGACATTTACGTAAATCGGATCGCCATAACCATTCAATTCCCAAACGGCGGGCACTTTAATATTGTCCCATCCTTTGTCGTTAAAACTTGTCTGATAAAAGTTTGTCGGGCGTGCGTCTGCATTTCTTACCCAGTTAAATTTCCAGAGACCGTTCAGAGTCATAAAATTCTGAGAGTCTTCTTTGCTGCCCGCTTTAGCTTCATCAGCTGATGCATAGGCAAAATAATTAGTATGCATTACGGAGCGGTTTACGGAATTCACTTCCGGATCTTTCCACTCGTTAAAGTTTTGTGCTTGGATGGCTGTTGTTAGTCCTAGTGCAGCCAAACAGCAGGAAAGTAGTTGTTTCTTCATGGGTTTTTTGTATTAGGTTTGAATTTCGGGAGTCAAAGATAGGGATTTATTAACAAGATAAGGACCAATAATCATTCATTTAAGGCTACTTTTTAATAAATTAGCTAGAAAGTGTAGTGTTTATTGGTGAAGAACGTTTATTTTTGCACCATGTTACAATTTGAGAATCAAAAGATAAAACATATCGTGCGCAAAGCTCTTCCGGTGATTGCACTGGTGGCTATATTGTACTCCTGTGCCAGCATTGGACGGCCGGAAGGCGGACCGCCGGATGAAACTCCCCCGCGTTTTATCGGCAGTACTCCTGCAGCAGGTGCGATTAATAATAAGAGGACTAAGGTTTCTCTTCAGTTCGATGAGTTTATTAAGCTAGAGAAAGCAACCGAGAAAGTGGTTGTTTCTCCTCCTCAGATTCAACAACCGGAGATAAAGGCTTCCGGAAAGAAAATACAAGTGAATCTGCTTGACTCACTAAAGCCTAATACTACCTATACTATAGATTTCTCGGATGCCATCGTCGATAATAACGAAGGCAATCCTCTGGGTAATTTTGCATTTACTTTTTCTACCGGTGCGCAGATCGATACGATGGAAGTATCGGGAACGGTGCTTGACGCCTCTAATCTGGAGCCTATTAAAGGTATACTGGTCGGACTGCATGCAAATCTGAATGACTCCGCCTTTACTAAACTTCCTTTCGACCGTGTAGCACGTACCGACAGCCGTGGGCGTTTCTCTATTCGTGGGGTAGCTCCCGGCAAGTATCGTATCTTTGGCTTGATGGATTCAGATCAGAACTTTGCTTTCACTCAGAAGAGTGAGGTCATTGCTTTTAATGATTCATTGATCATCCCCCGTATGGAAGAAAGACTTCGTATGGATACGGCTTGGGTGGATTCATTGACTTATGATACGATCGTTGAGAAGAAATATATGCATTATTTGCCGGATGATGTGATTCTCCGTGCTTTTAAAGAACTCAATTATTCGCAATATTTGATAAAGTCCGAACGACTGGTTCCCCAGAAATTCACCTTTTATTTTGCTGGCAAAGCAGATACCCTGCCTGTACTGAAAGGGTTGAACTTCGATGAAAAGGAGGCTTTTGTGATAGAAAAGAACCAACGGAACGATACGATCCATTATTGGGTAAAGGACTCTTTGCTCTATAAACAGGATACTCTGGCCCTTAGCCTTACCTATCTTTATACGGATACGCTGAACCAGTTAATTCCGCGTACAGATACCTTGAAATTGGTATCCAAACAAAAGACTCTGACCAAAGAAGAGCCCGAGAAGAAGAAAAAGAAGAAAAAGAAAGAGGGTGAAGAAGATGAGCCGATACCGACTAAATTCTTACCGGTGAATGTGAATGCACCTTCATCAATGGACGTGTATGGCTATGTTTCTTTAAACTTTGAGGAGCCGATTGCAAGTTTTGATACTGCGGCAATTCATCTACGGCAGAAGGTGGATACAATTTGGAAAGATATTCCTTTCGAATTCGAACAAGACTCATTGAATCTGAGGCGGTTTAATCTGTATCCGGCAAATGATTGGGACGCTACAATGGAATATGAGTTCTCGGTGGACTCAACTGCATTTCATGGCATTTATGGTTTGTTTACCGATAAGATAAAACAATCATTTAAGGTACGTAGTGAGGATGAATATTTTACTCTTCATTTTATTGTAACAGGAGCAGATCCTCAGGCATTTATAGAATTACTGGATACCCAAGATAAAGTGGTTCGACGAAGACTGGTGGATGATGGAAGGGCAGATTTCTATTACCTGAATCCGGGGAAATATGCCGCCAGACTGATTAATGATAGAAATGGAAACGGAGAATGGGACACGGGAGACTATGCAAAAGGAATACAACCGGAAGAAGTTTACTATTTCCCCAAGGTTGTTGAATATAAAGCGTTATGGGATGTTGACCAAAACTGGGATATACACGCAACTCCTGTAGACAAACAGAAACTGGATGAACTAAAAAAACAAAAACCAGATGAAGACAAGAAAAAGAAAGAAAGAGAAAGAGATAGAAATAACCAAAACCGTAACCGTCGCTAATTTGCGACGTCATCTAATTGTTGGAATTCTTGCATTGTTGATGGGAAGTTTTGCGCTTCCTGCCAATGCTCAGTGTGAAGCTAAAAACGATGCTTTTCAATCCGGAGAGCATGTAATGTATGATTTGTACTTCAACTGGAAATTCGTTTGGGTGAAAGCGGGTATAGCCAGTCTGACGACTAATGCAACTACCTATCATTCGGAACCGGCTTACCGTATCAATCTGCTTGCCTTAGGTAGCAAGCGTGCCGACTTCTTTTTCAAGATGCGCGATACACTGACTTGCGTCATGGGTGAAAAACTGGAACCTCGTTATTTCCGTAAAGGTGCCGAGGAAGGAAAACGCTATACGGTAGATGAGGCTTGGTTCTCTTATAAAGACGGCCTTTGCTTTGCCAAACAAAAACGTACGTTCCGTGACGGAGAAGTTCAGGAGTCGGAAGAAAGTGACAGTCGCTGCATCTACGATATGCTGACTATCCTTGCTCAGGCACGTTCTTATGACCCTGCAGATTATACGGTAGGCGATAAAATCAAATTCCCGATGGCTACCGGACGTAAAGTGGAAGAGCAGACGCTGATTTATCGGGGAAAAGAGAATGTGAAAGCGGAAAATGGGGTTACCTATCGCTGCCTGATCTTTTCATTAGTTGAATACGATAAAAAAGGGAAAGAAAAGGAAGTGATTACTTTCTTCGTAACAGATGATAAGAACCACCTTCCTGTCCGTTTAGATATGTTCTTGAATTTCGGTTCAGCCAAAGCTTTCTTAAATGATGTCAGAGGTCACCGTCATCCATTGACTTCTATAGTTAAATAGTCTGTCTACAGAGTAAAAGGTACTTTCTGATCTTTCCGGAAAACACTTGATTCGAATGTAGCGATCAAGTCTCCGTTCTGGTTAGTAATATCTACTTGATAGCAGCCGGTGCTTCGGCCGATATACCGTTCGCGTGCCTCGGCATAGAGGGTGTCGCCCGGACCGCTGGCACGCAGAAAAGTGATTGAGGATGAAAGAGAGAAAGCGAGTGTTCCGTGCGAATTGGCAGCTGCGGCGAGTGCCAGATCTGCCAGCGTGAAAATCGCTCCTCCTTGTGTCCGCGCTCCGGCATTAAGATGTTCGGGTTTTATTTCCAGTTTGGCTTTACTGTATCCTTCGCGTACTTCAAGCAATACTACGCCTGCATTTTCGGCGAACAGGTCCTTTTTAAAAAACTCTTGTGGGGTCATAATGATTAATTTTGAATTACTAATTTGAAACGTTGAATGATAAGTTATGAGAGCCGAATTAGCCTATAATTTAAAATTCAAGATTCTTCCGCAAATGTAATAAATATATTCCCATATATGGCTGTCGGATACTTACGTTTTTAGGGGGTATTATTCTTCATCAATCTCGAATACCTTATGACTGGTATGGTGTTTGCATTCGTATCATCTAATAAAAATGCTATATGGAGTATCCTGATAAAAGAAAGAGGAGATAAGCTTCTATGTTTAATCAAGTGCTTGTCTCCTCCTTTTTTAATTTTCTCTTACCATTCAATAGCTTGATCCTCATCCGGTATCAACGGGTTGATCTGGCGTTCCATTGTCATAGAACCTTTTACTTCGTAAGTTATCGGATAATCCGGATTGGAAGTGACATCCGTGTACTTATAACTCAGTTCCAGTGTGGTAAGGTGGCGTTCCATATATTTGATGGTCTCGTGCTGAATGATTCGTTTTTCATATTTGCATTCTCCCAATGGTCGGATATTGATTCCCGGTTCGCCTTCGTCACCGTACAATCTCAACTTTCCTTTAATAGTACCTTCCTCGTCCTCCGTTCCTTCTTCAAACTCGACGAATACTTTATACCTGGAGCGGTTCTCATCTTCCACCCACGTTGAACCGGCATAGAAGAAAATGGTATTCTCGTCCACTACGCGGGCTAAGCGCGTATCTACCTTAGCGGGATCGGTTGTCGTTCCTTCGATGTAGATGTTCATCAGCGTGGTGTTATACGTTCCGGAGTAGTCATTGAACAGATTGACTCCCAGCAGCGCTTTATAACGTCCCTTATATTTGTTTTGAACATAAGAAGGGTCTTCTTCAATAGTCAGCGGAAGTACGTATTTCTCATCCAGTTCCAACCCGTTAAAGTTGAAATGGATGGGGTAGAGCTGTATATTCTCTCCCGCAGGAATATGGCAAATGTTTGATTCAAAAGAATAATGCTGTTCTGCAAGGGGGACATACCAGAGGTCCTGACGACCTACAGGGAATTTTTCCTGGTTAAGTATTCGGAGCGTATCCTCATCCACGGATATTTTTGCATCGATATTCCGACTGTTGCTTTTCGAGCCGCTGACAATGACCGGCAACTGGTATATTCCTGTTCCATCCGGCTGATAGCGTACATAAATTTCACTCAAGCCGTTGTCACCTAAAGGTGCCTTGAAAGAAAGCATCTGTGTGTAAAGTTCATCTTTCCACTCGTCATTGCATGCACTGAATGTTGCATACATCCCCAGTATCATTCCTAAAATATATAATTTTCTCATATTGATCTTTTGGTTTATAATGTTAACACTAATCATAATTCTGCCATCCGGGAGCTTGTGAGAGATTATTGTTGCGTTTCAGCTCATCGAAGCTGATAGGCCAGAAGTACTGTTTGCGTGAGAAAGAAGTCTGTAGTTCGGCCACTCTGACTGGCAGATAAAACATGTCCTTGTATTCTTCGTTCATCAGTGTATTGCAACCGTAGATTTGTTCTCCTTCATGTTTTTCGACAATTTTCCAACGACGCAGGTCATAGTAGCGTTGGGTTTCTGCAAAGAATTCGATCTGCCGTTCATGAACTATTTTTTCAAAGAATTTTTTCGGGTTTTCATATACTTCATCGCTATAGTCGGGGACTCCGGCACGCATACGGACAGGCTTAACTCCACGGCGCATCTGTTCTTTGTCACGGAAGATGTCGTAAGTCTGGCTTCCGTCCCATGAGGCCACCTGGTAGTGTGTCCCTTCGGAAATATTATTCAGTGCTTCTGCATACATCAGTAATATGTCGGCATAACGAAGTGTAGGTTCCACTTTTTGGTAGATAGAGCCTCCCCATTTGGCGCAATCGTTCGGATTTACATATTTCATGATGCCGATGCCCGTAATGCACCAGTTATCAGATCCATTGATACGACCGTCGGTTGCTCCGCGATAATACCAGATTTGTTTGTTTCGTGAGTCTTTTCCTCCTTCTTCCTTAATGCTCAGTGCGTTCCATTGTGCTCCGTTGAAAGCTACGGAAGCATAGAAGCGAGGCTCACGGTTGGTATATCCCCACCATACGCCATTTTTTACATTGTCGTACTTGTGTTCATCTTTGTTTTCATCGTTTGTGAACTTCCCTTTCCATAATGTGTAGCATTCTTTGTCAAATGATGTACCATCTGCCATAGCGTATGCTTCACTCTGCTTCAGGGTCATTCCGTGTACGTTATATCCTCCAAAAGTTCCGGGCAGTTGATGCTTTACGAAATCTACCATCGTGTTGTCTGTTTTTAAGTCATTGCTGTCACCATTGGTTCCTCGGGTAAAAATAAGTTCCGGATTTTCGGCTGCATAGATATCTCCATTAAAAAGAGACCGATATGATTCAAATGGATCTATATTGGACCATCCTTCCGGAAAAGGCTTGTTACTGTATTCCTCATGATATGGCGGTTCAATAGTGGTTGGATAAGCCTCGTCTGTACTAACCGGGCGCCTTTCAAAAGTATAAAGTTTGTAGAGTCCGCTCGTTTCCGAGTACTCGATCATGTCTCTGGCGGCAGCAGCGGCTTTTGCCCACTTCTCTTCATTGTATTCTTGTGGAATCAACTGTTGGCCGTCCTTGTTGATGAAGTCTGCCATTTCCGTATTCCCGTTTACCAGCGGACTGGCAGCATAAAGGAAAACTTTGGCACGTACAGCCAGCGCGGCTCCTTTAGTCGGGCGGGCAATGTTCAAGTTATCGCGTTTTTCGAACAGTTCGGTAGCTGCAATTTCGAGTTCTGAAGTGATGAATGCTACGCACTCATCATAGGTTTTACGTGGGTAGGCCAGTTCGTCATACGATTTTGTATAGTCGGCTCCTTCCGGTGGTAGAATGGGTATCGGACCGAATTTTCTCAGCAGTAACCAGTAGAAATAGGCACGCAGAAAACGGGCCTGTCCTCTTATGTCCGTCACTTCCTCCGGAGTGAGATCTTCATTCTCATACAATTCATTCAGTAGAATGGAGGCTTGATAGATTCCGTCATACGACCATTTCCAAGCATTTTGGCCACCAGTGGAATTTAAATATTCGCCGCGTTTGAATTTGGCAAAACGGTCTCCTCGTTCGTTGAATACTTGGTCGTCTGAGAAATTGAAAGGGCATACGTCACTGTGTCCCACCTCCAGATTATCTCCCTGCAGGCGACTGTAGCAGAATGACAGCCATTGAAGTGTATAGTCTTTGTCCGAGAAAATGCGTTCTGTAGATTGTTGGTCTCTGAAATAGCGATCTACATTTAGGAAATCGGAACAGGAAGTGAGTCCCAAGCCGAGTACCACTGCTCCCAATAAAATGTATTTATTTTTATTCATAACTTTTCTTTTAATGATTGTTTTAGATTCCTACCGTCAGTCCGATGGTCACTGTTCTGGATAACGGATATTGTTGTCCATTGGAACTACCCAGTTCCGGATCCCAAAGCTTAAAGTCGGAGAAGGTCAGCAGATTCGTTCCCATCAGGTAGAGGCGTACACGGTCCAAATGGAGTTTATTGACAAACCGTTTGGGGATGCTGTAACCTAATTCCACATTCTTTAAACGGATGTACGAACCGTTTCGCAGCCAGTAAGTAGAAGCACGATAGTTGTTGCTATTACCTCCATAACTCAGACGCGGGTATTTGGCATTCGGGTCTTCGTTGATTCCCAGCGACCAGTAGTTACCCACTACATCCGTCAGAATATTGCCCCATGACTTCTCTTGGAATGGATATACGGTGAATCCGTCTATGAAGAAGGATGACTTGCCGGCTCCTTGGAAGTGAACGTTGATATCAAATCCTTTCCATTGTGCAGATACACCGAACCCGTAAATCAGGTTAGGGCGGGTGGTCGCACCGATGGGCACTTCGTCATCTCCGTTAATGACTCCGTCACCGTTTACGTCCTTGTATTTGATGTCTCCCGGCATGATGCCTGAACCCTGTGAGGGTCTGTTGCGGATTTCTTCATAATCCTTAAACAATCCTTCGGCTATCAGGCCGCGTGCCTGGTCTACACGGAATCCGTATTTCATCTTATACGGATAGCGGCTGTTCTCTTCGTCATACTCCTTGATTTCATTCTTACTATAGGTCATGTTGGCACGTACTGTAAGATCTACCTCACCTATTCTCTGCTTATAAGCGATATTACCGTCAAAACCTTCGGACAAGACAGATCCCACGTTGGCATAAGGTTTCGTTGTGATGTGATTCAGACCGATGATCTGAGGAAGGTAACTACGTACCATATAAATACCGTTGCGTTGTTCGTGGAAGTAGTCAATGCTGCCACTGAACTTATCATTGAACATAGAGAAGTCAAGTCCGAGGTCATGTTTCTTGGCTACCTCCCAAGTGATGCTGCTTGACGCAATTCTCGAATAGGTCAGTCCGGTATAATAATAATTACTGGTGCCGATATCACCGTAATAATAACCGTCTTCATCCCATGTCCCGAATTTCTCTACGTATGGGAAGCGGGTTCCCACATTGTCGTTACCTACCTTACCGTATGAGTAGCGCAGCTTAAACATATTCAGCCATTTGAGATGTTTCTTGATGATTGACTCTTCAGCGATGTTCCATGCTACAGAATAGGCGGGAAAGAATCCAAACTGCTGACCTGAGGCGAAGTTCTCGGAGCCGTTGTAACCGAAATTAAAGTCAAAGAAGTAGCGGTATTTCCATCCGTATGTGAAACGTCCTGCAAACCCCTGATGACGATTCTGAATACTCTGCACAATCTTCTCGTAGCTATCTGTATTGCCGTTGTGAGATGTATTGGTAGTCTTATCCTGAGAATACTTTAAAACGGCCCCTAGCATGTGGTCGCCAAACGTACGGTTATAGTGTAGCTCTGCCTCCAAGTATTCCTTCCGTTGTCCACTTGAATACATCGTTCCGTCCATCAGTTTCTGCGTCTCTATTCTTCTGAATTGCAGTTCTCCGTCGGAGGTACGCTGCCGTTCTGCTAACCAACTTTCCGGCCATTTGAAACGGTTGTCACCGTTATCCGTATATGTATCGAATCCGAAACGTCCGTAGAATTTTAATCCCTTTGTGATAAATTTCAAATCTTGTTCAAGATTAACCGTAGTCTGTATTTTATTCTTCCATGTTTCCTGATATCCCTGCTGGGTGGTCAGTACCCACGGATTTCTTCGTCCTTCACTACCGACTGCTGCCCATTTCCCGTCACTATACTGTACCGGAGAAGCGATGGGACTGTATCCCATTAGCGAGTGCCATATTTCATGATACTGGCTTCCCGGCAGGTTCTGCTTGTCCAAAGAACCCGATACGCCTACTTTTAGCAGCGTGGATTTTGTCAGGTCTATGTCTACATTCATGCGGTAGTTCCAGCGATGGTAGTTGGCATTGGTGTTATAGTCCGTCATTGCACGATCCGTCTCGTACATGCCGCCTTCATTTACATAACTGGCGGAAATGAAATAGCGGGCTACCGTACCACCTCCGGTCAAGTCTACAGTTGCGCGATAAGTGGGGGCACCGTCTTTCAGTATTAAGTTCATCCAGTCCACATTAGGGAAAAGATCCTGATCCAGCCCGTTTGCAAACAGTTCCAAGTCGCTTTCGCTATAGGCCGGAGCCTGACTACGACTAACCAAGGCTTCGTTCATCATGCGGGCATATGTTGGACCGTCCACAAATTCCGGAGTTCTGGTGCGTGTATTATACGAGGTTTCTACTTTGGCATTGACGCGGGTCTTCCCTTCCTTACCGCGTTTAGTCGTGATCAAGACGACGCCATTTGCACCGCGTGAACCGTAAATGGCTGTTGCGGAGGCATCTTTCAACACAGAGAAGTCCTGGATATCTTCTACATTGATCTCATTCATATCACGTTCGAAGCCATCGACCAATACCAATGCACTGCCTCCGGCACCGAAAGTGGAGATACCGCGTATCCAGAACTCAGAGATATTGCTACCCGGCTGTCCGGAAGTCTGGCGGGCGAGTATACCGGCCACATTGCCCGCAAGAGCATTGGTGATGCTTGCCGTCGGAGTACGTAGCTGGGAAACGTCGACTGTGGTAACGGCACCTGTCACAGTTACCTTCTTCTGAGCACCGGTTCCTGTGACAACAACCTCGTCGATGACTGTTTCTTTCGTTTCTGCCATAATGACGTTAATGATTTTTTTGTCTTTGATAAAGATTTCCTGCTTTGTAAAGCCCACATAGGAAAAAATCAAGTAAGAGTAATTGGGAACCTTGATCTTGTAACGTCCGTTTATATCTGTTATCGCACCGAAGCCGGGCATATTTCTTGCTGTAACGTTCACGCCTATTAAAGGTTCGTTCTTTGGATCAGTGACGATTCCCGTCACCTCAATCGTCTCTTGTTCGTTTTGAGCGCAGACTGTAGTTGTCCAGCCTACTATCAATAAAAATAGTAAGATTACATTTCTCATATTTACTTGTGTTTTAAATAGTATTATTCCGTTGTCATATAACGAATCCCTTTATTATCAATATCTCCAATATAGAACATATCTGTATCGGGGTCGTAAGCAAGACCGGCTGGCTGATTGAAACGTGCCTCATGCAATGGATTGCCGTCTACGTATCCCCATATTTTGCCGTCGGCGTTTTCGTTACTTCGTCCGGCTGCAAGAGACGCTACCCCATGAGGATCCAGTTTCCAGATGCAGTGATTTTCTCTGTCACAAAAATAGAAGTCATATTGGTCGTTGTCAGGACCAATTCCTTCGCCGTATTTCTCATTTTTTACGAATACTCCGAACTGTGGTTTGTTAAACCGGGCGCTTCCTCCCGTTCCTTCCTTGAAACTTTTATCGTTCATGTTTCCGGCAATGATGCTAGGATTACCGAATGTTTTTGCCACCGGATCATAATCGGCTCTGAACACTGCGCCAAAATTGTCGGAAAGCATATACATGAATTTATTGGACGGGTGCCTGAATAATATCGTATGTGAACCGCCCACTGCCGATATCTGACTCAGGCTAAAGGCAACTTCCGCATTCTCGTCGATATTGGGAATAGCTCCATTGCGTATCATTTTGTAGACTTTTCCCTCCCACCAGGTGGTATAAAAGATGGTTCCGTCATCCATATACACTAAGCTATATGCTGTCCTGCCATAGTTGTAGGGACGAATTCGTCGAAAGTTTTCACGACGGAGAGAATAATAGATATTTGCCCGGGTGGTGTTGTCCTGACCGTGATCATCGGTAAACAGCAACGTGTCTCCGTCAGCACTGAATGTGAAAGAATACATTGTGCTATATCCCGTTCTTGGGAAGAGACGTTTTACAGTCCGTTCTGTCAGGTCTATTAGATGGAGACCGTCAGAATGGTTTGAAGAAAAAAGTAACCGGTTGTCCCCATCCTTGTACTTGGGGTCGAACACCATACAGTCATTGGAAGGAATAGAAGCTCCTTCATCGAACGAACCCTCTTGAAATGCAGAATTATTATCCTCGTCTACCTTACGTAGCAAGGTACCTACAATCGTTGCAGGAGTGTACTTGAATTCCTCTTCAAATGTATGTTCTGCAATAGGTTTGCCATCCGGACCATCTACACGAACATTGATTATTCCATCAAAAGCCTTGGAAGGAACCATGCAATAAATCTTTTTTCCATCGGCTCCGATAGTTTTGGTTTTTTCTCCACCGATCGTAATGTGAATTTTGGTGGGATCATTCCCGAAATTACTGCCTTCAATGTACAGGCGGGTTCGCATACCTCCCTCTTTAGGGCTAAAATCTGTAAATACTACTGGTTGAGATGGGTCATACTGATTAGAGCTGGCTTTATCATCTTTACAACCGATGAAGAATAAACAGCAGACAAATACTGTTATTAGGTGGTTTTTCATAAATATAAATAATAAAATGGTTAAAGTGCATCCGAACAATAAATATTATTGCTTACAACGTTTGCCTATCTTTCTTATTATAAGCATAATATGTATCTAAATCTTTAGGAGTTTTAGGTATCCTTCACCTTGTTGATGTTGGCATGTTGTGCTCATAATATGTTGTAGATTTAAGTACAAATATCTATATATATCTGATTCTCATTAACAAAGAGTTTGACTGAGAAAAGACATGGCAAAGCTAACTAAATAAGTAATTTCTTATTTAATTTGCATAACTTTATGTAAACGTGATGATGATAATTATAATTAACAATCAATTGATTAATTACAAATAAATATAATAAAAATGTAGAAGAGTTAGAATGCCTTTTTCCTTAAAATGACCAGAATATATTATATATTAGTCAGATTATTATAATTACATTTTTAATTTCATTAAATTAAGCAGGCTTTTGGGGAATATCTGTGCAAATATGCCCTTCAAGGGAGAAATGTACCAAATTTGTCCCTGAATTGGATTATTTGGGACGGTCTATTCTATTTGAAAGTACTACTTTTGCCACCAGATAATTATTAACTTAACAAATAATCCATGTATTATGAAAACAATTCTTAGCGCATTGGGACTTTCGCTTCTGATCTTTACGAGTTGCGGTGGACAAAAAAAGGTTGAAGTCGATTTTATTCAGGACAACATCGACAACGCAGTAGCACAAAACACAATTCAGACAGACATTATCGAGAAATCCGGTAAAATTCTGAATCCAAGAACCATCAATGCAGATGGTAGTATCTCCTATATACCTATTGATGACTGGTGCTCCGGTTTCTTTCCGGGCAGCATGTGGCTGACTTACAATCTGACAGGGGATAAAAAGTGGTTGCCTTTGGCAGAAAAATACACAGAAGCCCTCGATTCTGTGAAATATCTGAAGTGGCATCACGATGTCGGCTTTATGATCGGGTGCAGTTATCTTAACGGTTACCGTTTTGCAGATAAAAAAGAATATAAGGATGTGATTGTAGAAGCCGCAAAATCATTGTCTACCCGTTTCCGTCCGGGAGCAGGCGTTATCCAGTCATGGGATGCCGATAAAGGCTGGCAGGGAACACGCGGATGGAAATGTCCGGTGATTATCGATAATATGATGAATCTGGAATTGCTGTTTGAAGCTACGGCTTTTTCCGGTGACTCTACCTTTTACAATATAGCAGTGAAACATGCGGATACAACGATGGCTCACCACTTCCGTCCGGACAACAGTTGCTATCATGTGGTAGACTACGATCCCGAAACAGGAGAAGTGCGTAAGAGACAAACAGCACAAGGATATGCGGACGAATCATCATGGGCTCGCGGACAGGCTTGGGCATTATACGGTTATACCGCTTGCTATCGCTATACAAAAGACAAGAAGTATCTCGATCAGGCACAGAAGGTGTATAACTTCATCTTTACCAATAAGAACCTGCCGGAAGACCTCGTTCCTTACTGGGATTACGATGCTCCGAACATTCCGAACGAACCTCGTGACGCTTCTGCAGCCGCATGTACGGCTTCTGCTCTGTACGAACTCGACGGTTATCTGCCGGGCAATCACTATAAGGAAACCGCTGATAAGATCATGGAAAGCCTCGGCTCACCGGCTTATCGCGCCAAAGTGGGTACGAATGGAAACTTTATATTGATGCACTCTGTAGGCAGTATCCCTCACGGCCAGGAAATAGATGTGCCTTTGAACTACGCTGACTATTACTTCCTGGAAGGATTGATGCGCAAAAGAGACCTGGAAAAGAAGTAAGAACTGCCTTGCTTGTACTTAGCCGGATATGTGCATATATTAGTCTCTTCCGGTGCATTAACTGTTATTCTTTATATCATGATAAACAAATCAGTAAACTTATTGATGGGAGGCTTGACCCTCTTTGCAGCGCAAGGCTGTAAAGCCCCCAAGCAGGTGGCAGAGCAAGCGGAACATCCAAACATCATCTATGTATTTCCTGATCAGTATCGCAATCAGGCAATGGGCTTCTGGAATCAGGAAGGTTTCAGAGATAAAGTAAACTTCCGGGGAGACCCCGTGCATACTCCTAACATAGATACTTTCGCACGTGAATCTATGGTGCTGACTTCCGCTCAAAGCAACTGTCCGCTGAGCAGCCCTCATCGTGGAATGTTGCTGACCGGTATGTATCCGAATCGCAGTGGTGTACCTTTGAACTGTAACTCTACACGTCCTATCAGCTCTTTGCGTGACGATGCGGAGTGCATAGGCGACGTATTCAGCAAGGCCGGTTATGATTGTGCTTATTTCGGTAAACTTCACGCTGACTTCCCGACTCCGAATGATCCGGAGAATCCGGGACAATATGTAGAAACACAGCGTCCGGTGTGGGACGCTTATACGCCGAAAGAGCAGCGCCACGGTTTCAACTATTGGTATTCGTACGGCACGTTTGACGAACATAAGAACCCGCATTATTGGGATACGGACGGCAAGAGGCATGATCCGAAAGAATGGTCACCGCTCCATGAGTCGGGCAAAGTTGTTTCTTATCTCAGAAATGAAGGAAACGTGCGTGATACGAAGAAGCCATTCTTCATCATGGTGGGAATGAACCCGCCGCATAGCCCATACCGTTCGCTGAACGATTGTGAAGAACAGGACTTCAATCTTTACAAAGATCAACCGCTGGACAGTCTGCTGATTCGCCCAAACGTAGATCTGAATATGAAAAAGGCGGAATCCGTCCGTTACTACTTTGCTTCTGTGACCGGAGTAGACCGTGCTTTCGGACAGATTCTGGAAGCACTGAAACAATTGGGATTGGATAAAAATACAGTAGTCATCTTTGCTTCTGACCATGGCGAAACAATGTGCAGCCAGCGAACGGGCGATCCTAAGAACTCTCCCTATTCCGAATCTATGAATATTCCGTTCCTGGTTCGTTTCCCCGGTAAGATTCAGCCCCGGGTAGATGATTTGTTGCTTTCTGCTCCCGACATTATGCCTACCGTACTCGGCTTGTGCGGTCTGGGGGATTCGATTCCTTCCGAGGTGCAGGGACGCAACTTCGCACCTCTTTTCTTCGATGAAAAGGCGGAAATTGTTCGTCCGGCAGGTGCGTTGTATATTCAGAATCTGGATGGAGAGAAAGATAAGGATGGATTGGTGCAATCTTATTTCCCCTCTTCGCGCGGCATTAAGACGGCTCGCTATACATTGGCTCTGTATATCGACCGGGAGACGAAACAGCTAAAGAAAAGTCTGCTGTTTGATGACGTAAACGACCCTTATCAGCTGAATAATCTGCCTTTGGAAGAAAATAAGGAAGTTGTGGAGCAACTTTATCGTGAAATGGGAGCAATGCTGAAAGAAATCGACGATCCGTGGTATACGGAAAAGATTCTTTCGGACCGTATACCTTACTGATACCGTATACTAATACGGTTTGTATGACACCCGGGTCTCATACATACCGACACCCGGATCTCATACATGCTGACACCCGGGTGTCGTGCATCCTGACACCCGGGTGTGGTAAGAACTGCCTTTAAACAATTAATGATCATGAAAGCTGTTTGTTTTATATTTCTGTTCTTGTTTTGTTCTTTGTCCTCTTATGCGCAGGTCATAGGGTTTGAAGAAAAGGTTCCCGAGACGTTCAATGTTTCGGGGAAAGGTGAAGTGAAACTTTCTTCTCTTTTCTATAAAGAGGGAGAAAGCAGTCTGGAATGGGATTTCCAACCTGCCTCGACACTGGACGTTCAGATAGAACCCTTATCGCTGAATGCCAAAAAGGAACAGCAATTTGGTATTACCCTGTGGATATATAACGAGAAACCCCAACAGGACTCTATCCGTTTTGAGTTTCTAAATAAGGCGGGTGAAGTCTCTTATTGGTTCACGTATCATCTGCAAGCGGCAGGCTGGCGGGCTTGCTGGATATCTTTCGCCTACATGAACGGTGATAAGAAAGATAAAAATATTGTTTCTTATCGTCTGGTTGCTCCCGACCGTAAAGGGCGCATCTTTCTGGATCGCCTGACCTTTCCGGAAAAGAAGATGAACCTGCGCACGACACCGGACCAACAACTGCCAGCTAACAACGGTCTTTCCAATCGTGACCTCTGGCATTGGTGTCTTGTATGGAAGTGGGAACAGCAGTCTTATGATGTCCCCTTGCTTTCTAAACTGACAACTCGGCAAAAGAAGGACTTGAAAACAATCGAACAACGCCTGACTGAATTTCTCGATGTGAAGAAAGCTCCCCAAGGACAGATCGACGCTGCAAAGAAGACTTTTGAAAGAGCTGTCATTGTTCCCTCCGCAGCCGGAACCGGCTTTACCGGAACTCCTGTTGTAGCACCGGACGAACAAGACAAGAAGAAAGGGGAGATGTCATGGAATGATATCGAAACGATGCTTGCCGGCTTTGCATACGATGCCTTCTACAATCAGAATGAGACATCGAAGAAGAACTATTTTACCGTATTCGACTATGCAATGGATCAGGGATTCGCTTTTGGCAGCGGCATGGGGACGAACCATCATTATGGCTATCAGGTACGTAAAATATATACTACCGCCTGGTTCATGCGGGATGCGATTTATAAACATCCTCACCGGGATGCCTATCTGTCCACTTTACGTTTCTGGGCTGCTTTACAGGAGACCCGTCAACCGTGTCCGCCGGAGCGGGATGAATTACTGGATTCATGGCATACGCTCTTGATGGCAAAGTTTATCTCCGCCATGATGTTCCCCGATGCAAGAGAACAGGAACAGGCTTTGAATGGTTTGTCGCGCTGGTTGTCTTCATCGCTGAATTATACTCCGGGTACTCTCGGCGGTATCAAAGTAGATGGAACGACCTTTCATCACGGAGGTTTCTATCCCGGCTATACAACCGGAGTACTGGCTACCATCGGCCAATTTATCGCTCTCACCAACGGGACCGGATTTGAACTGACGGAAGAGGCACGGCAACATATCAAGTCCGCCTTCCTCGCCATGCGCAATTATTGTAATCTTTACGAATGGGGGACAGGCATTAGCGGTCGCCATCCTTTTGGCGGAAAGATGGGAAGCGATGATATAGAAGCATTTGCCAATATTGCATTGTCAGGAGACTTGTCCGGTCAGGGAAATACATTCGATCATGGACTGGCCGCCGATTATTTGCGTCTGATACGTGATCGGAATACGAGGAATGCACATTTCTTCAGGAAAGAAGGTATTCAGCCTGCACAGGCTCCCCACGGCTTTTTTGTTTATAACTATGGATCGGCAGGTATTTTCCGTCGTGCAGACTGGATGGTGACACTGAAAGGATATACCACAGATGTATGGGGTGCTGAAATCTATGCGAAAGATAATCGTTACGGACGTTATCAAAGCTACGGATCGGTACAGATTATGGGAAAAGGAAATCCCGTCTCCCGTGCCGGAAGTGGTTTTGTACAGGAAGGATGGGACTGGAACCGTCTGCCCGGTACGACTACCATTCATCTTCCTTTTGAACTCTTGGACAGTCCCCTGAAAGGTACGACGATGGCACGGTCTACGGAAAACTTTTCCGGAAGCAGCTCTTTAGGCGGCATGAACGGAATGTTTGCAATGAAACTGACGGAACGTGATTATGAGAACTTTACTCCCGACTTTGTAGCCCGTAAATCCGTCTTCTGTTTTGATAACCGGATGATCTGCCTCGGAACAGGCATCACGAACAGCAATGCTGACTATCCTACGGAGACCACTCTCTTCCAGACGAAATTTAACGGCAAAGAGCAGAAGACAGGTAAGGATAACTATTGGCTGCACGACGGCTATGATAATTATTATCATGTAGTTGACGGAATCCTTCGTTCACAGATAGCCGAACAGGAGTCGCGTCATGAGAAAACCCGCGAAAAGACTAAAGGAACGTTTTCTTCTGCCTGGATTGAACATGGCAACGCCCCGAAGAATGCTACTTATGAATATATGGTACTGATTCAGCCTTCAGCTTCGGATTTGGATGAACTGAAGAAAACGCCTGCATACGAAGTATGGCAACGTGATCAGACTGCGCATATTGTCTATGACAGGAAAACGGGTATAACCGGATATGCTGCTTTTGAAGATTACCGGTCTGCTGACGATAAGCTGGTGGTTGCTTCCATTCCTGCGGAAACGATGGTCATGTATGCGGCAGAGGGAGAAACAGCGATTCGTCTCAGCGTCTGTGACCCGAACTTGAATATTGCGGGAAAGACGTATACGACAAAAGAACCGAGCCGCCCTGTTCATAAAATAATAGAGCTGAAAGGCCGCTGGAGTTTGTCGGAAACACCGGCGAATGTAATGTTTGAATATAAAGGTGACCATACGATATTGGATGTAACCTGTCAGCATGGACAACCGGTGGAAATGATTCTTGAAAATAAATGAAGAGAGAATTTAAATAGGTATTGATGTTTGTGTTTCATACTTTGAAAGAGGGTCGGTTCAGCGAAGAATCGACCCTCAGTTTTATATGCGGTTAATGAGACAGTTTGTTATGGAGAGCTTGAATTACTTGTTTAATCTCCATTCAAAACCATCTTTCGTATCTTTCACCTCAAATCCGAGTGCAGTCAATGTATTACGGATTTCGTCGGAAGTAGCCCAGTCCTTGTTGGCTTTTGCTTTCATGCGTTGTTCAAGAAGCATATCAACGACTTTGCCATAAGCGGCTTCGCGACCGTCGGAAGAACCTTTCTCTTCTTTCAGCCCCATGATGTCGAAGCAGAATAGGTGGAAAGTTTCTTTCAGATCTTTCAGATCTTCTGCGGAGATCGTTGCATTTCCTGCGTTGATATTATTGATGATGCGGGCACCTTCGAAAAGCTGTGCGATGACAATAGGAGTATTCAAGTCGTCATTCATAGCTTCGTAGCATTTAGCACGCAGCTCTTTCACGTTGATACCTTCCGAAGTTGTTGCGGCCGGAGTGATCTTGTCGAGTCCTTCGATTGCTTCTATCAAACGTTGCAGCCCTTTTTCCGAAGCCTGCAATGCTTCGTTGCTGAAGTCTACAGTACTGCGATAGTGAGCTTGCAGGATGAAGAAACGGATGGTCATCGGAGTGTAGGCTTGTGCCAGCAACTTGTGAGTACCGTTGAAGAATTCATCCAGCGTGATGAAGTTGCCGAGTGATTTACCCATCTTCGTACCGTTGATGGTAATCATGTTGTTGTGCATCCAGTAGTGAACCATGTCATCGCCTTGCGAAGCTACCGACTGTGCGATCTCACATTCATGATGCGGGAAGATCAGGTCCATTCCTCCTCCGTGAATATCGAAGTGCTCGCCCAGATACTTGCGTCCCATGGCGGTACATTCGGCATGCCATCCGGGGAAACCGTCGCTCCATGGAGAAGGCCAGCGCATGATGTGTTCCGGCTGCGCTTTTTTCCAGAGGGCGAAGTCGGCGGGATTACGTTTTTCGCTTTGTCCGTCGAGGTCGCGGGTGGTATTCAGTACGTCGTCGAGGTTGCGGCCGGAGAGTTTGCCGTAATGATAGTCCTTATTATATTTGGCTACGTCAAAGTAGACGGAACCTTCGCTTTCGTAAGCGTATCCGGCGTCCAGAATCTTCTGTACGAGCTGGATTTGCTCGATAATGTGACCTGAAGCGTGCGGTTCGATGCTGGGAGAAAGTACATTCAGTGCTTCCATTGCCTTATGATAGCGGTTCAGGTAATACTGAACGACTTCCATAGGCTCCAATTCTTCGAGACGGGCTTTCTTGGCTATTTTGTCTTCTCCTTCGTCAGCATCATGCTCCAGATGACCGACATCGGTAATATTGCGTACATAGCGTACTTTATATCCTAAATGAGTCAGATAACGGAAGAGTACGTCAAATGTGATGGCGGGACGGGCATGTCCCAAGTGAGCATCACCGTATACTGTCGGTCCGCATACATACATGCCTACATGCGGTGCGTGAAGCGGTACGAACAATTCTTTCTTTCTATCTAACGTGTTGTAAATGGTAAGTTGATGTTCCATAACATTTTATATTTGTTCTATTGGAAGTGCAAAGTTAGAATAAATAATTGATTTCAACTTAACTTGCAAGGGATTTTGTCTGATCTGCTGAAGGAAGAATGCCTTATGGGACGTTGAAGATTCTCTCTATCGCTTCCGCAACCCCATCTTCGTCATTGGTCAGTGTAATGTAGTCGGCAGCCTTCTTCACAGGCTCCTGCGCGTTGCCCATCGCTATGCCCATACCAGCGAATTTGATCATCGACAGGTCATTGTAGCCATCGCCTATAGCTATCACTTCCTCGCGTGTCATTCCTATATTTTCCAACAGGACGCTGAGGGATAAAGCCTTGTCGATACCTTGCGGAACCAACTCCAGGAAATAAGGTTCCGAACGGAAGACATTGATCTTTCCTTGCAGGCGGATGCAAAGCTCGGATTCTACAGGAATTAGCTTGCCGGCATCTCCGACGATGAGGCACTTGGCTACCGGCAGGGTGATGTCAGTCAGGAAGTCGTTTGTTTCCCGTATCGCCATTTTATTGAGGAAGGCTTCTTTTTGTACGTATGGATCCAACGAGTTTTCGGTCACTATTTCTGCTCCGTCGTAAGTCAGTATGCTTAGATGATTGGTGCGGGCACATTCGTAGAGTACCGGAACGACTTCATTGGGCAGTACATTCTCGTACATCATTTCTTTGCTTTCCCAGTTGATGATCTCTCCACCGTTATAGGACAGGATAAATCCGCCGAACTCATTCATGCGTAACTCGTTGGCGAGCGGTACGATGCCGTAAGTCGGTCGCCCTGATGCAAGGACCAGACGGATACCTTGTTCTTGTATGCGTATCAGCGTTTCCCGGTTGCGGGAAGAGATTTCTTTTTTAGAATTGGTGAGTGTGCCGTCGAGGTCGAGCACTATGAGTTTGTATTTCATGTCGCATTGTTTTGGGTTGCAAAGATAGGAGAAAATGGATGACTACAAAGTGCGTGGTAATTAAAATATGCTTAGATTATGCACTTTTATGGTGCAATAGTGAGATGTTTGATTGTTATTTCAGCAAATCCGCCCACTGCTCATTGCTCAGTGCAGGCAGTGCCTCACTATCCGTAATAAATGTTTCTGCCAGCCTCCTCTTGTCCTCCTGAAGTTGGAGAATCTTTTCTTCGATACTGTTCTGAGTAATAAAACGATAGGCGATAACCTGTTTATCCTGACCGATACGATGTGCACGGGCGATGGCTTGTGACTCGGCAGCAGGATTCCACCAGGGATCGATGATAAATACATAATCGGCTTGTGTAAGGTTAAGGCCGACTCCTCCTGCTTTCAAAGAAATAAGGAATGCCTGCACGTCCTTTTGTTCGGTGAAATGGGCGATTTCGGAAGGTCGGTTGTTGGTGGAACCGGTCAGCAGAGCATACTTCCAGCCCCGTTGGCGGAATACCTCGGCAAGTATCTCCAGATGCCGGACAAACGAAGAAAATATAAGTACTTTATGTCCTTCACTTCTTAGGGTGTCAAAGGTATCGATGATTTGTTCCGTTTTTCCCGATACCCCGTCGAAGTCGGGAAAGATAAGCTGCGGATGGCAAGCCAGTTGACGGAGACGCAGGATACCGTTCAGGATGCTGAACATATGGTATCTGTCTCTGTTTTCGGGTTGTTGGAGTAATATGTTGCGGAGGCTGTTTTTCTCCTGTTCGTAGCTCTCACCCTGCTTTTCGGACATGGCGCAATAGATCGTTTCTTCGGTAAGCGGGGGAAGTTCCGGCGCTACCTCGCTCTTGCTTCTGCGAAGGATAAACGGAGCGATGATCTGTTGCAGCCTTTTCTCCATACGGACGTTCCCTTGCCGGATCGGAATGATAAACTGCTTATGAAAAGCGTTTTCTTCTCCTAACAGGTCCGGTTGCAGGAAACGGAACTGTGCCCACAAATCTTTGAGAGAGTTCTCGATAGGCGTACCAGTAAGTGCAATCCGGTGCTTGCCCTGCAACTGGATGACCGAACGGAAAGTAAGGGAATCATTGTTCTTGATATTCTGACTCTCATCAAGTACGATGTATTCGAATGTGTAGGAGCGGAGAATATCAATGTTATTTCTCATCATCCCATAAGTCGTGAATATCAGATGGAAATGATTGAAGAACTTCTCCGGATGTCCTTTGGGAAACGCGGTGTTGCTGTTATATTCCGCTATCGCAAGAGTCGTGAAGCGTTTAGCCTCTCTTCGCCAGTTGTGGAGCAGGGAAGTGGGGACAACGATCAAAGTGGCAGGCTTACGGGAGTTCTTTCCGTGTTCCTGTCTGTGACCATCTTCTTTCGGTTTATTTTTCTCTCTGATTTCCCGTGCGTCCGGCAGCAGCTCATCTTCGGAGGAAAACGAGAATAAGGAGAATTGTCCTTCGGCATCTGCTATCTGCTCTCTGGCGGGAGGATTGCCGGCAGTACATTCCTTGTCCGGCTGATTGTCGGAAGCTGTGGTTTCTGTAAATACGGGCTTCATAGGAGCAGTGACCGCATCGGGAGAAAGCGGTTTGTATATATATTGCAGTAGCGTCAGGGTCTGAAGTGTCTTTCCAAGTCCCATATCATCTGCCAGGCAGCCGCCGAATCCTTGCTTGTTCAGCTGTACCATCCATGAGAATCCTTTCTGCTGATAGGGTCGTAGTTTCGCATTCAGTCCTTGGGGAACAGGAATATTACGTATCTCTCTCTTGAAAAGCAGGTTTTTAGGCCCGTTTTCTTCTAAAGCTGATTGTACGGCACCGACAAAGGTCGGTTTCAGACGAATCCCCGTCTCCGTTTGAGTGCCCAGTTCCAACAGGTTTCCGTATTTGCTGAACCATTCTTCCGGTAAAAGAATCATGCGTCCGTCCGGTAACAGAAATTCTCTTTTCTCTTCAAGGATGTGCTTGCGGAAGCGTGAGAAAGGGATTCGCAGATTGCCGATGACTACCGTGATATGCAGTTCAAACCAGTCGGGCTCATCATCACAACTCTGTTCGATGCGGATTTCGTCCAGACAGTAAGGGGTATTCCCCATGTTTCCTGTCAGCAGAAAAGACTGTTGGAGCATCTCCCGATATGTACTGATCCATTCGGTAATTGTCTTTTCGGAAGCATCGGGCGACAGCTTGAAATGAACGTCGCTGACTCGTTGTAAGCCGGAATCCGTTAACATCCGGAGCTTCTCTTCTTCGGCATCGCTATCCCGACGGAAGAAGAATATCTCGCCGAAATCGTTTCGGTAAATGATCTTCTTCATTTCGGTCACGGTGTCGGGAGTAAATGACTGGTCTCCATAACGGAAGCTAAGCCGCAACATCTGTTCGTCGTAAATGGTATCTTCAAGAGACAGGACAGCTTCACAGGTATACGTCTCTTCAATGATATTCAGTCCCTGAGTCGTAATTTCATGATAGCGTGCTATCGGAATGACGATGTTATCGATGTATTTCTCGATTTGGGAAGCAGGGACGCTGATTTTCTTTTTCTTGGTAAAGGGCAGAATGCGTACGCTCTCAATATGCGGAAAGAAGTACAGCTCCATTCCCAGTAAAAGGGCAGACGGTGAGGAGGTCAGCACGATAACAGGCTTCTGTTCACTTAATGAGAGCGGCTGCCCGTCATAATAGCATTGCAACTGGTAGCGGAAATTGGTCTCATCGGCAAGAAACGTAAAACGGATCTCCACGTCATGAGGATGCACATGATAGGCGTGATGCGCATATAGCAGTTTGCTTCCGACCTGTTTCTGATACAGAGGAAGATTATGATGGCGTATCAATGTCAGCATCTCCTGCATTTTTTTCTCGATGAATGGGCGGATATTGTTCTTTACCCGTTCCGGATCTTCGGATAATTTACGCAGAAAACGGGATACTGTTTTCTCACGCGAATAGATCCCCATCAGATATTTCTCTGTATAATGTGAGGCGATGTCGATAGCTTGTTGTTCCGCCTCGTTCATCCGGCTGATTGCTTCGGGGGAAGCGTGAAAAGCCTGTTCAATGAGTTGGTATGTACCGTCGTCAGATTTCTCTGCCATATAAGGAATCAGCAGTGTGCCGAACGTCAGATGTTCGGTTAAAACGATGATAACTTGTCCGGTATTTGCTTTCTCTTCCATTCTCTTTAGGCTTCAACAAACAAAGATACGGGAAAATCCTTAATTTTGCAGCATGATGGAAGAAAACAAACGAGTATTGTTAGGAATGAGCGGCGGTACGGACAGTTCCGTAGCTGCCATGCGATTGCTGGAAGCCGGATATGAGGTGACCGGAGTTACTTTCCGTTTCTATGAGTTGAACGACTCGACCGAATATCTGGAAGATGCCCGCCATCTGGCAGAGCGTTTGGGAATCCGTCATATCACGTATGATGCCCGCGAGATATTCCGCAAACAGATTATCGAATATTTTGTGCATGAATATATGGTGGGGCATACTCCTGTGCCCTGCACATTGTGCAATAACTATCTGAAATGGCCTCTTCTTTCCAAAATTGCCGATGAAATGGGGATTTTTTATATTGCTACAGGGCATTATGTCCGGAAAGTAAAGGTGGATGATACCTATTATATAACTTACGCTGCCGATTCGGACAAGGATCAGACCTTTTTCTTATGGGGACTCAAACAGGATATTCTTCGGAGAATGTTGCTTCCGATGGGAGATATTACCAAAGTGGAAGCACGTGCCTTTGCTGCTGAACGGGGATTTCAGAAAGTGGCGGTGAAAAGGGACAGTTTGGGAGTTTGCTTTTGCCCGATGGATTATCGAAGCTTTCTGAAAATGTGGTTGGTCAGCAATTGTCAGCCGCAGGTCAGCGTAGGTCAGCCCCAGGTCAGTGCAGGTCAGACTTGGTCAGCGGAGGTCAGACGTGGACGATTTGTCGATGAAAAGGGAGATTTTATAGCCTGGCACGAGGGTTATCCTTTTTATACCGTCGGACAACGGCGTGGCTTGGGCATTCATTTGAATCGTGCCGTCTTTGTGAAGGAAATTCGCCCGGAAAAGAATGAAGTAGTACTCGCTTCCCTACAGGCTTTGGAGAAAACAGAGATGTTACTTAAAGATTGGAATATTGTTAATCGGGAACGTTTGTTCGGGTATGAGGATATTATTGTGAAGATTCGCTATCGGAAGCAGGAAAATCATTGTACTGTGACAGTTACACCGGATAACTTCCTGCATGTACAACTTCACGAACCGTTGACGGCAATCGCATCCGGGCAGGCTGCTGCCTTCTATAAAGATGGTTTATTGCTAGGCGGTGGAATCATTGTAGAATAATCATTGCTTCAGTCTCTATAAAGTTTGAAAAAGTAAAAATCATCTGCCATCTGCAACAGAATCGACTCATCTTATATCTTTATTTGTTGTTTATAGCGTTGCAGATATCAGTTGCAAGCTGGTGATACAAAAAAAGTCCCACAGTGCATATTATGTACACTGTAGGATACTTTCTGTCATATAATGATTTAATTTGTTCGGATAATTTTATTCGTTGTTCAGCACCAGCATTGACTCTATATACTCGCGTGTATTGCTTAATCTGGGCACTTTGTGCTGTCCGCCTAATTTTCCCTTCCTTGCCAGCCAGTCATGGAACAATCCCGGACGCGCAACGATGACTTCCAGTGGTTGCAGAGCAATATCTTTCCAACGCTTCGCCTCATAGTCCGAATTTACTTCTTTCAATGTAGCATCAAGTATTGCGGCAAATTTCTCTACGGAATCCGGCATCTTGGCAAATTCTATCAGCCATTGATGACGGCATTTGGCGTGTTCGTCCATAAATACCGGTGCGGCAGAGTATTCGCTCACTTGTGCTCCTGTTTCGGCACAAGCTTTAGCCAGGCCTTTTTCGGCATTATCTACAATCAGTTCTTCTCCAAAAGCATTAATGAAATGCTTCGTACGTCCTGTGATGACGAACTTATATGGGTTCTTGCTGGTAAACTTCACCGTATCACCGATCATGTATCGCCACAATCCGCAGGACGTAGAAATCACCATTGCGTAATTCTTGTTAAGTTCCACCTCTTCGAGGCAGTAAGCGCGTGGATTTTCCTTATCAACTTCTTCCAATGGAATGAACTCGTAGAAAATACCGTAGTCGATCATCAGCAACATGGCAGGGTCTGAAAGATCGTTCTGCGTACCAAAGTACCCTTCGGAAGCGTTGTAGGTCTCTACATAATGCATCTTCTTTGAGTGGATCACCTGCTTGTACTGCTCACGATAAGGGGTGAAAGCCACTCCGCCGTGGAAGAATACTTCCAGATTCGGCCACACTTCCTCTAGAGTTTGTTTGCCAGTCTTTTCGAGAATACGCTTGATAAGTACCAGCATCCACGAGGGCACACCGGACAAACTGGTCACATTGACCGGAATAGTACTGTTGGCTATCGCTTCTATCTTGGTCTCCCATTCGCTCATCAAAGCGATTTTCTTGCTCGGCACACGAATGAAATTGATTAACGGATTGACGTTCTGAATCAGAATCGCTGACAAGTCTCCCACCAAACTATGGTTGGAGTTGAGGTTCGGACTATGGCTGCCTCCCAGAATTAACCCTTTTCCCGAGAAAAAGTGACTGTCCGGATTGATGCGGAAGTAGAGTGCCGCAGCATCTTTACCGCCTCTATAGTGAATGTCTTCCAGAGCTTCTTTGCTGACAGGCAGGAATTTGCTTTTATCATTGGTCGTTCCGGATGATTTGGCAAACCAGCGTATTTCCGATGGCCAAAGCAGATTCTGTTCCCCCGCCCGCAAGCGTTCTACATAAGGCTTTATTTCCTCATAAGTCTGTATTGGAAGGCGGTTTCTGAAATCCTCATAGCTACGGATGGAGGCGTAGTCGTACTTTTTTCCCCACTCTGTCTGTGCAGCTTGGTTCACTAAGCGACTCAGCACACGGTGCTGTATCTCACTAGCCTGACTAGCATAAAGGTCTATTTGTTTTAAACGGGAATCGAAAGTCTTACTAATAATCTTTGTAATATTCATTTCTGCTTTAACATAATAATGTTTAGTCGTGCAAAAGTAACCTTATTTATCTTTTTTTTCTATCTTTACGACGGAAATAATCGTTAAAATTTGGCGACTTTTCTTGAATCCCGAGTTTCTGACTAAAAAAAACGACAATGAGAATTGGAATCCTGACTTCCGGAGGAGACTGCCCCGGTATAAATGCCACTATTCGTGGCGTGTGCAAAACTGCCATCAATCACTATGGGATGGAAGTAATAGGAATTCATAGTGGTTTTCAAGGTTTGCTGACAAAAGACATAGAATCCTTTACTGATAAATCCTTATCCGGATTGTTGAACCAAGGGGGGACAATGCTGGGTACTTCGCGCGAGAAACCCTTTAAAAAAGGAGGCGTTGTCTCGGATGTCGACAAGCCGGCACTGATTCTTCAGAATATTCAGGAAATGGGACTGGATTGTGTCGTCTGCATCGGAGGAAACGGAACGCAGAAAACTGCCGCTAAATTTGCCGCAATGGGCGTCAACATCGTATCAGTCCCCAAAACCATTGATAATGATATTTGGGGAACGGATATTTCCTTTGGATTTGACTCTGCCGTGAGCATCGCTACGGATGCCATCGATCGCTTGCATTCTACCGCCAGCTCGCACAAAAGAGTGATGGTTATTGAAGTGATGGGGCATAAAGCCGGTTGGATTGCCCTGTATTCGGGCATGGCGGGTGGCGGCGACGTCATTCTTGTCCCCGAAATCCCTTACAACATCAAGAATATAGGAAATACAATCCTCGAAAGGCTGAAAAAAGGCAAACCCTATTCCATTGTAGTGGTGGCAGAAGGCATCCTGACGGATGGCCGGAAACGTGCCGCGGAATACATCGCACAGGAAATAGAATATGAAACGGGCATCGAAACACGTGAAACCGTATTGGGATATATTCAGCGTGGCGGTTCGCCTACTCCTTTCGACCGTAATCTGTCTACCCGCATGGGAGGACACGCGACAGAATTGATTGCCAATGGACAATTCGGACGTATGATTGCCTTAAAAGGAGATGACATTTCATCCATCCCTCTTGAAGAAGTTGCCGGTAAATTGAAGTTGGTAACTGAAGATCACGATTTAGTAATTCAAGGCCGCCGTATGGGGATTTGTTTCGGTTAACTTATAATTTACTTTTTTGTCGTTAGATTGGTAGTTGGACTCGTCATTCCTTCTCCGTTTCTGTTGCTTCGACCTCATTAACAGTCGTTTCGACTTTGTCTGCAGTCGTTTCCACTTCCGGTGCTTCGGTCTCCGGAGTATCCGGTTCCATGGCTTCCGACTCAGTCAATTCAGGTTCGACCGACTCTGTTTCCACTTCTGACGGCATCGAATGCTGCAACTTCGCTTCATTGACTGTATCCATAAATGTCTGGTCTTTCACCTTCTTGATAGCCATTTGCGCGGCATTCTGCTGAGATTCTTTCTTGGAATAGCCCGTACCGGTTCCGGCAGGAAGCCCTTCGATACGAACCTCTGTCTGGAAAACGGGATTACTGTCATGGTCGAGGAACTGCTCGATCAACTCAAAGGAAACCTCCATCTTGTTCTTCTGGCTCCATTCGATAAGCTTGGACTTGAAGTTGACCTCTTTGCGGGAGATTTTGTCCAGATCAATATAACGGTTGATGATTCGCTGCTCCATAAACTGCTTGCAACGTTCATACCCCTGATCCAGATAAATGGCTCCGATAAATGCTTCGAAAGCATTCCCGTACATATAACTGTTGTGGGAAGAGGAGCGGGTAGAATATTTGATAAGTTTGTCCAGACCGATCTCCACGGCTAACTTGTTCAAAGTCTCCCGTTGTACGATCTTGGAACGTGTGTTTGTCAGGAAACCTTCCCGTTTTCCTTCGAAACGTTTATAGACAATATCTCCTACGATGGCGTCGAGGATGGCGTCACCCAAAAACTCCAGTCGCTCGTTGTTCAGCGGACGTCCCTTCTCGGAGCGGACGGCAGATGACTTATGCAGGAGCGCTTGTTCGTAGATCTGGATATTGTGCGGATAAAATCCAAGTATCCGGTAAAAACAAAGATAAGACTCTCTGTCTTTGCGGAACAGGAGTCTTATCTTATCTATTTGGTTACGTAACACGATTTTACTCAGCGTATTTCTTGAAGATAACGCACGCATTGTGACCACCGAATCCAAATGTGTTGGACAGGGCAACATTAACCTCACGTTTCTGAGCTTTGTTGAACGTGAAATTAAGGTCGTAGTCAATGTTCTCGTCGTTGTCACCTTCTTCGTGGTTGATAGTCGGAGGAACAATGCCGTTCTTGATGGCAAGGATGCTTGCGATAGATTCTACCGCACCGGCAGCTCCCAGCAAGTGACCAGTCATTGATTTTGTAGAACTGATGTTCAGTTCGTATGCGTGATCACCGAATACTTCCTTAATTGCTTTCGCTTCAGAAATATCACCTACCGGAGTAGATGTTCCGTGAACGTTGATGTAATCTACTTCTTTCGGATCCATTTCTGCATCTTCCAGAGCGTTCAGCATTACCAGTTTGGCACCAAGACCTTCCGGATGGGAAGCTGTCAGGTGATGAGCATCTGCAGACATACCTACACCGGCAACTTCTGCATAGATTTTCGCACCACGAGCCTTAGCGTGTTCCAGTTCTTCCAAAATCAGGCAACCGCCACCTTCGCCCATGATGAAGCCGTCACGGCTTGCGCTGAATGGACGTGAAGCCTTACTCGGCTCATCGTTGCGTGTTGACAGAGCATGCATAGCGTTGAAACCGCCTACACCTGCAGGGAAGATAGCTGCTTCCGAACCACCGGATACGATTACGTTTGCTTTACCCAGACGAATCAGGTTGAAGGCATCCGCAATGGCATTGGTAGAAGTAGCACATGCTGAACAAGTCGCGTAGTTAGGACCATGGAAGCCATACATGATAGAAATCTGTCCGGCAGCAATATCCGAGATCATCTTCGGGATGAAGAACGGATTGAACTTGGGACCTATTTCCTGATGAGTGTAGTAGTTGCCTACTTCTTCCTCGAATGTATGTATACCACCGATACCGGCGCCAAAAATAACACCGATTCTGTTCAAATCTTCTTTTTCGACGTCAAGACCGGAGTCCGATACCGCTTCTTTGGCAACAGCGACAGCATACTGAGTGTATAAGTCCATCTTTCTTGCCTCTTTACGGTCGATATATTTAGTTACATCGAAGTTTTTCACTTCGCATGCAAACTGGGTCTTGAATTGCGACGCATCAAAATGAGTAATAGGCCCTGCTCCACTAACCCCGTTCACTAGATTTTCCCAGAATTCGGGTACATCATTGCCAACAGGAGTAATGGCGCCAAGGCCTGTTACTACCACTCTTTTTAATTCCATATTGATGAAATCGGATAATTACTTAGCGTGTTCTTCGATATAAGATACAGCATCACCTACAGTACCAATCTTTTCTGCTTGGTCATCAGGAATAG
>PPYF01437372.1_pt1 | contig 103858 bp, 90 predicted proteins | sample 1559871 | NCBI WGS metagenome assembly PPYF01 (sample SAMN08240021, study PRJNA423297) | Human gut metagenome, whole genome shotgun sequencing project.
ACTGTTGTTGTATTGTATCGGGTAATTTTGAGGGAATTCCTCAGACCGGCGAAACTGCCGGTATCTTTCACAGATAGAAGTTCTGTGAGTGAATTTATCATAGCATATCTATCCTTCAAAAACAATAATATTTTTCACTTTACTATTAAAAAACACCTACATGAGGTGAAGAGTTTATTTCCACTTTGAACAAAGTAGATTGTAGTGTTTCACTTATAAAGAAACACAGAACCACAGGGAATGTCAGAAGGCGCATTTCAGGATTGTACATAGCCGCCAAAATCTCCGGCGTTCCCGCACTCTGACCTATCACCTATATGAAAACTGCCGACAGGATTACCTGTCGGCAGAAAAACTGTATGATACTATTTTATTTGTTATGCTTTCAAGATCAATTATTTATCACATTCTGAAAACAGTTTTTAAATTAAGAACGTTTTTTGCGTGATTTCAACACCACAACACCAGCTCCTGCGGCTGCGCCGAGGCATACGATCCACGGTACTGCATTTGCTGTATCGCCCGTCTGAACTGCGCCTTCAACTTTATCGTTTTTGTCGTTCTTATCATTCTTATCAGTAGTCGGAAGCTTCTCAAAACGAGCCTCGATCTTCAGATCTCCCGTAATCGGAGTATTGAAATCAAATTCTTTTCCATCCACGAACCAACCGATGAACTTATATCCTTCTTTTACAGGATCAGCAGGACGATCAAGTGTATCTCCATTTTTTACGATAACTGTTTGTCCATTGATCGTAACTGTCCACTCTCCCGGCTTCGGAGTCTCAACCTTCTCAAAACGAGCCTCGATCTTCAGATCTCCCGTAATCGGAGTATTGAAATCGAATTCTTTTCCATCCACGAACCAACCGATGAACTTATATCCTTCTTTTACAGGATCAGCAGGACGATCAAGCGTCTTGCCATCTTCTACCGTAACTGTTTGTCCGTTAATGATTACTGTATGATAAACTTTTGTATCATCTTTCTTCTCATATACAGCTTCAACTGTTGTATCTTTCACCGGCACAAATGTATAAGGTGTTCCAAGAGCCTCTGTCTCTTTTCCATCTACTTTCCAACCTTTAAAGATATATCCGTCATTTGCTTTTGCTGTAACAGTTACTTCACCTTTGTCATTCATCTCGCTGACTGTGATTGTTCCGTTCTCACTCTCTACTGCTGTAACTTTATACTGTGTAAAGCGTGATTCAACATTCATATCAGATGTGATCGGTTTTGTGAAATCTACAGCCGTATCTGTTCCAACAAGGTAGAACCCTGCAAACGCATGACCCGGTTTAGACGGCTCTTCTACTGTCAGTGTTTCGCCGTCTTTTACTTTATGTCCTGTCCCGTCGATCGTTACCGTCCACTCTTTCGGCTGCGGATCCGGCGTTTCACCGTTTTTCGTGAAATGAGCGATCAAAGATGTATTCATTTCTACAGCAAATGTATATTCCGCATCATCAGATACCTTTTCTCCTGTAAGAATATCATACCATCCTGCAAACTTATACTCTTTATTCGGAGTCGCCGTTACAGTAACGTTCTCGTGCTGCATTACTTTTCCGTCTTTTGCGCTGCTTGTAACTTTTCCGCCCTTCTGAGCCGCAGCATAAACTGTCATTTCTTTTACCTTTTCATTGTCAACATCAAATTCAGATACAGCTACCCAACCGTCATTAGATGTTTTTGCAACGAATTTTACAAACTGAACTTCCTGCTCGTCAAAGTAGAATGTCTTCTTAGATGCATCAGCGGCAAATTCTGTATTTTCGGCAACTTTTACCCATTCGTCACCTTCATTTGCCTTCACATATAAATCAGCTTTTGTCACCTGACCACTTGCATTTCCCTGTCTTGGAGTGAAGGAGAACTGATTGATCGTATATTTCTGACCGAGATTGATCACTCCGCCGATCTCATCGAAAGTTCCCTGTGGTTTCAGTTTATCTGTCGCGCCCTTCCAATTTGAGTGCCAGATTGTATTCGCTTTTCCGTCGAACGCGTATGTGAACAGACCTTCTGTTTTACTATCAGCAATATTGGTTTCTGTATCAACAGATACTTTTGTCCATGCCGCTTTATTATACTCATCTTTTGACGAGATCGGATCTGCTGTCTTTACTTCTACATTATCGATCGTGCCGACGATTGAATTCGTCTTTGATCCAATGCGCTGAACAGGCAGAAGCAGTGTTGCATTTTTAATTCCCTGTTTTCTGAGCGTATTATCAGTCTGTCTGTTAATGTAAATTCCTGTTGCCTGATATTCTTTTCCGTCTACGATCAACACAGTTTTCAACGTATCTGTCACGATCTCCATATGAACTTTCTCGCCAACCGGAAGTTTATAATCGAAGTAGTAATCATAAAGCTCTCTTCTGAATCCAACTCTTCCGTCATCCATGATGCGGATATCATGTACATAATCTTCTCCGCCCGGTGTATCTGCTTCAAACAGGATCTGTCCTGCTCTTGCTTCTTCAGTTAATGTAACGTCAAATGACAGGGCGTTTCCGACTGCAAGTTTTTCAATCGGAGTCGATGTATAACTCTCTCCGCCTTTCAGCTTCAATGCGCCGTCGATATCTGCATTCTTTGTTTCTCCGAGATCTCTGTTGCTTTCAGAAGAATCTTCTTTATTGTCAAAACCATAAGACATGTATTTTCCATTTTTGTCTGCCGTCTCTTCAAAATACGGATTACTTCCCGGAGCATCTCCAAGTTTCTCCGCTTTTTCTTTTACTGCGGCAAACTCAAGATCTTCGCCTTCACCCCAGCCTTTGCTTGCAAGAATCGGAAGCGCATCTTCAAAACGCTCAAAGTTATCAACTTCCGAAATTCCCTGTGCAGCAGTGTCAATATTATCGTTCCAAATCGCAAACGTACTTCCGAGCATCTGATCAGATCCTGCCGGAATTACTGTTCCGCCCATATTATTCGGAATCCAATTTTTGTAAAGGTCTTCTGTTCTCAGATAATCGCCATATCCTCCTCTGCTTCCGCTTCCATTCGGAACCATATAGAGAGAACCGTCCAGTGTATTGATAAGATCAAATCCATCGTTGTACATCTGTTTCGGATTGGAGTATCCTGTATTCCATACGTTCAACTGTACATTTTCGCTTTTTACCGGAACTGTTCCGTCTCCGTCAATCTGCGTCAAACTTCCCCACATACGGACTGTACGGTCTTTACCTTGAATATATTTGATCATATCATCGGAGAAATGACGGAAAGCATTCTCTTCACCATAATATTCATCTGTTCCGATATGTACTGTCATACTATCGTCGAACATATCGTCCGTCAGATATTCATCCCACACACCCTGAACAAATGAAAGGCTCTTACCATACTGACTGTCTTTGGAATTCACATCACCGCTTAAGTCAAACTGCTCGCCTGCACGTTTTGCATTTCCGTTGACAGCTTGATTCTGCGGAAGCATCAGATCAGGACGAACTTTTGTAAATGCACCCGAATGTCCCGGAGCATCAATTTCCGGCACAATACTTACTCCCTGCGCTTCAGACTCTTCGATAAAGTTTCTAAAGTCTTCCTTTGTATAGAAAAGGTCTTCGTTAGTCAGATCTTTTTTATTTTCTCCGCCTGCCTTAATATCGGACTCAAGACGGAATCCTGTATACGCCCTTTCTCGAGCGACTTCTGCGCTTTCAAAATTCTCATAGAAGATCAAGTTATCATTCAAATGAACCTGAAAATCATTCATCTTGTAGTATGCCATAGCGTCTACAAAATCTTCCAATGACTCAAGAGATGCCGGTTTACGGGCAACATCCAAGCTAAAGCTTCTTACTTTGAACTTCGGATAGTCTTTTGTAATACCTTTCGGAATCTCACCGTTATTCAGTTTCACGATCTGAAGAATGGAACGTGTCGACCAGTAAGCTCCCTGCGCCTGCTCAGCCTTTACATTTACTTTATCGTCCATCTCCATGATGTAACCTTCTTCACCGAGTCCGTTTTTATCATCTTTTGTAAAGACGATATCGCCTGCATCTTCTCCGCTGTCTGCAACCTGAAGATCAACGCCGTACTCTGCTTTATAATCTGCTGCAAGAGCTTCTGCCGCTGCCTTAAACGCGGCGTCTTTATAAACGATCTTTGTGCCTTCACCGATCTTAACAGATCCGGCCTCTGTTCCGCCATACCACTCTGCCAGTTCCGGAATTACAACCGGTTTCACATTTGTTCCAGCGTTATCATATTTACCCGGAATCGTAACTGTATGTTCTCTTGCGCCTTCTGCTGTCTCTTCACCTTTTGTTACTTTGTAAATTCCCTTTACAGTTGTCTCTCTAAGCGGCTGATAGATCTTGCCGTCTCTTCCGACAACCTGTTCGTAATCTGCGAGGAACTCTACAGTAACTCCTTCCGGCACATCCTGCCACTCTAATCCGGTTTTGTCCGCCTTTACAGTCGGAGCTGCCAGCTTGTCCGCAATCTGTTTTGCTGTTGCATTCTCATCGATGACGCCTGACTCCGGCTTCATCGCATATGCGCCGAATTCTGCCACAGAAACATTATACCAAGTTCCTGTCGCAGCGCCGTACTCCGTTACGTTTAATTTCAGTTCTTTTGCCCATACAGGTTTGTCTAACTTGATAATCTGCTCGGCTTTTGTAACCTGCTCGCTGTTTGTATGAACTACAGTAAATTCGCCGCCTTCTTTTTCTGCCGCTTCAATCGTATATTTCTTCGGAGTAGGAACTCCGCTTGCCGGCATTTCCCAGTCGATCTTCACATATTCTACCCACTGCGCTGCCGGAAGCTTCACAGTCAGCGTACGGGCTGTCGTTCCTTTTCCATCGCTTTCTGTTGCCCAGCGTGTTGTTAAATCTCCGTCAATCGCTTTTGCCGGACCTTGTTTTCCCGGCTCGCTTTGAACCTCTTCAAAATTGCTTGCTTCTGCTGTTCCTTCCAGACAGTAGTTTTCATCCGGGAGAACCGTATCAGGAATCTCATTTGCATAGATCTGGAAGTCATAAAGAGAAACTGATCGCCAATTTGTCTGATCATCTGCCGCATTCGCCGTATATCCGTCAATATATAAACGTACATAACGTGCTGTTTTTGCCTCTGGCAAATGAATATTTTCATTTATATGAGAAATATGACTTGCTCCTGTTTTTGTATAGACGTCTTCCCATGAATTATCTTCGCCTGTCTGTGAAATCTGGATTTTATAACCGGTAATATTTCTTCTTTCCCATGCAAGAACAAACGACTGAAATGTTTTTGCTTCTTTCAAATCAATCTTCAGCCACTTTGCATCTGCATCTCCGCCTACGTTCGTTGCCCAACGGGACTGATCTCTTTTTGCTGCAGTTCTGTTAACAATACCGTCAACAGCTTTATCCGCGCCCCAATAGTCTGTTTCTTTATCGTTGACTGTTGCTGTTGAACCAATCGCCAGATTTTTCACTTCATCTGCCGCCTCAACACTTAGAGGTGCAAGCGGCGCCGCCAATCCGAATACCATCACTCCGGCAAGCGCTCCCGCGCCAACGCGCGTTAACTTTTTCATTTTCCTTCCCATTTTTTACCTCTCTGCTTTCTTAAAATTTTTAACGAGAGAAAACACGTTTTCGTACTTCTCTCGTTACTTCTGCTAATAAACTTCCAGTAAAAAGTTTATATCCTGATTTAGTCAGAGTCGATATAAAAAACTAACTCGCCTCTAGCGACTCTCTCATTATTATAGTTTTTTTCATCATAAAACTCAATATTTTTTATCACTACATAATTTTTTTGTGATTTTTAACAATATTTCCTTTTTCATCCTATGAAAACAGCCTTTCCGGGCGCATCTTCTCTTCAAAAATTTGTCAATTTTACTATTTTTACTTTTTTACACATGTGTTTCATATTCACATACTTTAAAACAAATAAGCGATCGCCAAGTTTCTGGGCATATCCGGACTTTCATCCGGTTTCTATAAGCTTCCTATAAAACAAACGAGACAGCACATACTATGATATGCTGTCTCGCTGTATATTACTTTAATTATGCAAGTTTCATCGGATTAACCTTCACGCCAGGTCCCATTGTAGATGTAAGAGTAATGCTCTTCAAATACTGTCCTTTAACCGCTGACGGTCTTGCCTTATTGATTGCATCGATAAGCGTCTGGAAGTTGTCCGCTAACTGTTCCTCTGTAAAGGATGCTTTACCGATCGGAACATGGATAATGTTTGTTTTGTCAAGTCTGTACTCGATCTTACCGGCTTTGATGTCGTTGATCGCTTTTGTCACGTCCATCGTAACTGTTCCGGCTTTCGGGTTCGGCATAAGACCTTTCGGTCCAAGTACACGTCCGAGACGTCCTACAACACCCATCATATCCGGTGTAGCTACAACTACGTCAAAGTCAAGCCATCCTTCGTTCTGGATCTTCGGAATAAGCTCGTCTCCTCCTACAAAATCAGCTCCTGCTGCTTTTGCTTCTTCTGCCTTTGCGTCTTTTGCAAATACAAGAATGCGAACTTTTTTACCTGTTCCGTGCGGAAGAACAACCGCGCCGCGGATCTGCTGATCTGCATGACGTCCGTCACAACCTGTTCTGATGTGAGCCTCGATTGTCTCGTCAAACTTTGCTGTTGCTGCTTTTTTCACTAATGCTACCGCTTCTTCTTTTTCGTAGAGGTTTCCTCTCTCGATCAGTTTTGCAGCTTCGATATATTTCTTTCCTCGTTTCATTTTACAATAACCTCCTTGTGGTATTTGCGGGAACGTGCCCCTCCCACTTCTTTCAAATCACTTGATGTTTGTTTCAATGCATCACGGATGTTTACATTCTGCCCTTCAAAACCGATTCATCCTCACCGCGCTTTGAATATGCAGACGAAACTCTGTGCCTACTCTTCTACTACTACACCCATAGAACGGCATGTTCCTGCTACCATACTCATAGCAGACTCAACTGTTGCCGCATTAAGATCCGGCATTTTCAGTTCCGCGATCTCCTGAAGCTGAGCTTTTGTGATCGTCGCAACTTTATTTTTGTTCGGTACGCCTGATCCGGACTGAATCTTGCAAGCTTTTTTAATCAAAACTGCTGCCGGCGGTGTCTTTGTAACGAAGCTGAAACTTCTGTCATTGTATACTGTGATGACAACCGGAATGATCAGATCGCCCTGATCTGCTGTTCTTGCGTTGAACTGTTTTGTAAATTCAACGATATTAACGCCGTGCTGTCCAAGAGCCGGACCAACCGGCGGTGCCGGAGTTGCCTTGCCGGCAGGAATCTGCAATTTGATATAACCTTCTACTTTTTTTGCCATTTCAATTACCTCCTTGTGGTATTGTCGGGGACAAGCCCCTCCCACTTACTTTTAATCCATTTTTTTCACTTCTGAAAAACTAAGTTCAACCGGTGTGTCACGGCCGAACAGCTCAACATTGATCGACAGACTCTTCTTCTGTTCGTTCATGCTCTGCACAGTTCCCACTGTGCCTTCCCATGCTCCGCTAAGTACGACAACCATGTCGCCGACTCCGAAATTCACGATAACATTATCTCTCTGGATGCCGAGATTTTCCATCTCATGCTCCTCGAGCGGAACCGGTTTTGATCCCGGTCCGACAAAGCCTGTCACTCCGCGAGTATTTCTGACTACATACCATGTATCGTCATTCATGACCATATGGATCATCACATACCCCGGAAACATCTTGCGCTGAACCGCTTTTTGAACACCGTTTCTCAACTCTGTCGCTTCTTCCATAGGAACGCGTACTTCAAGAATCTGATCTTCAAGATGACGGTTCTCGATCGCCTTATCAATATTCGCTTTCACTTTATTTTCATACCCTGAATAAGTATGAACTACATACCATTTTGCTTCTGACATAAAATCACCTTTCCGCTGCGGTCAACTATTTTATCAATAAGTCAATACCGTATCTTAGGATTACGTCGATCACCGCGATCAACGCTCCGAGGATTACGGAAACAGCAACAACTGCCGTGGTCTGTCTTGCAAGTGTTTTCTTATCCGGCCAAATAACCTTTTTGAATTCCGCTTGAAGTCCTTTGAACCAGCTCTTTTTCTGAGTCTTTTCTGTTTCACTCATAATTCCACTTCCCCCTGACGACTACTTCGTTTCTTTGTGCAGTGTGTGTGATTTGCAGAATCTGCAGTATTTTTTAGTTTCCATGCGATCCGGATGAGCTTTCTTATCCTTCGTCATGTTGTAGTTACGGTTTTTACATTCCGTACACTCCAATGTAATTCTTGTGCGCACAACTTCCACCTCCGCTTTAATTATTCACTACTTGTTGCTGACGGCTGCGACCCCGTCAAAATTTAGGCATAAAAAAAAGACCTACTTCCATTCGCCGTAGTATTGTACCACGAAAAACGGAAGTAAGTCAAGATGTTTATTAAATTCCATTCATTTCTACATGAAATATATGAATTATCTCTGTTTTTGTTCCAGTCTTTTATATACACTCTCTCTAAACAGCGTATATACAACCGACACTAACGGAATAAAGATCAGCATCCCCACAACGCCCATCAAACTGCCGCCGATCGTTACTGCCGCAAGCACCCATATGGAAGGCAGACCGACCGAATTTCCCACAACTTTCGGATAAATGAGATTTCCCTCAATCTGTTGAAGCACGAGAAACATAATGACAAAAAACAATGCCTGCAGCGGATCGACCATCAAAATGAGGAACGCTCCTACAACACAGCCGATAAAAGCCCCAAATATCGGAATAAGCGCTGTAAATGCCACGAGCACACCGACCAGAAGCGCATACGGCATCTTGAAAAGGCTCATCGCCACAAAAAACATCGACCCGAGAATAAGCGCCTCAAGACATTGTCCCGTCAAAAAATTAGAAAATGTTTTGGAAGTCAGTGTACACACTTTCAGACATCTTTTTTCCCATTTTTCTTTCAAAAACGCATGCATCACTTTTTTTACCTGCACGCCGAGTTTCTCTTTTTGAAGCAAAATATAACATGCAAATACAAACGCGATTACAAATGTTGTCACACCGTTTACGATAGAACCGATCGCATATACCGTAGAATTCAGCACGTTTCCGGCGCCGTTTCTAAAGAAAGCGATCACGCTGTCCAAAAGCTTATCCAAATCTACGTCCAGATTATTCAGCCACGCGCGTATTTCACTGTTGTCTGTAAATAACTCTTCCAGAAAATGCTGTGCCTCCGGTACAAATGCCTGTATTGTCTTTCCAAGCGAAAGCACTGTCTGCGCCAGCTCCGGAATAACGACGAACATCACCAGAACGACAACTCCGATCACTGCCACGATCGTAAGCACAAGACTCAACGGCCGAGCCAGCCTTTTCGCCAGTTTCTTTTCTTTTACCCGCTTATTTCCAAACAAAGTTTCTTCAAAAAAACTCATTGGCACGTTCAGCACAAAAGCGATTCCTCCGCCTATAAGAAATGGAGTAACAATGCCGAACGCAAAGCCGATCCACTCAAACAGCAGTTTATAGTTCCAAAGTGCAATGAGAAGAATGATCGTAAAAACGATCAATTCTCTCATCTTTTTCATATTTTCTTTATTCAAATCCATATATTTTTAATTCCCGATCTCTATTTTTACCCGCGAAATCGTAATGCTTATTCTGTCAGCCCCTGATCTTCGATCACCTTCACAACGCTGTTTACATACTTTTCGCATATTTCATCAGTTGCCGCTTCGACCATTACACGGATCACAGGCTCTGTACCGCTTTCGCGAACAAGGATACGTCCGTCGCTTCCAAGCTCGTCAGCCGCTTTTTGAACTGCTTCCTGAACTGCCGGATTTTCTCTCGCCGTCTTTTTATCTGTGACACGGACATTTTTCAAAAGCTGAGGATAGATCTTCACCTCTCCCGCAAGTGTGCCGAGAGACTGTTTTTTCTCAAGGATTACTTCCATAATCAAAAGTGAGGTAAGGATGCCGTCGCCTGTTCTTGCATGTTTACTGAAAATGATATGGCCTGACTGCTCACCGCCGAGAATATAACCGTTTTTCAGCATATTCTCATAGACGTACTTATCGCCGACCGCCGTCTGCTCATATTTCATACCGATCTTATCACACGCTTTGTACAGTCCCAAGTTAGACATTACCGTTGTTACGATCGTGTTCCCCTCAAGACGGCCCTGTTCCATAAGATATTTTCCGCATATATAGAGAATCAAGTCTCCGTCTATCACTTTCCCGTTTTCATCTACAGCAATACATCTGTCTGCATCTCCGTCATAAGCGAATCCGACGTCAAGCTTTTTCTCTTTCACAAATTCCTGAAGAACGTGAATATGTGTAGATCCGCAGTCTGTATTGATGTTCGTACCATCCGGTTCATTATTGATAACATATGTTTTAGCTCCGAGCGCGTCAAATACGCTTTTCGCGATTGCAGATGAACTTCCGTTAGAACAATCCAATCCGACTCTCATATCTTTGAAAGAGCGTGTTGCTACTGAGATAAGATGGCCGATATAACGGTTTCTTCCCGCTGCATAATCGACAGTACGTCCGATCTTTTCTTTTGTCGCCAGCGGAAGCTCTCCGATCTCACCGTCTATATACGCCTCAATCTTTTCTTCTACTTCTGCCTCTAATTTATGTCCTGCGCTGTTGATCACTTTGATCCCGTTATCATAAAACGGATTATGACTTGCAGAAATCATAATACCGCAGTCGAAATCTTCCGTTCTCACCACATATGAAACACTGGGGGTTGTCGTAACATGAAGAAGGTACGCATCCGCGCCTGACGCTGTCAATCCCGCCGCAAGAGCATACTCAAACATATAGCTGCTTCTTCTCGTATCTTTTCCGATCACGATCCTTGCCTTATGATCCTGTCCGAAATACCAGCCGAGATAACGTCCTACCTTAAATGCATGCTCTACTGTCAGCACAACATTCGCCTCACCACGAAAGCCGTCCGTTCCAAAATATTTTCCCATAATGATTATCCTCTTTGTTCTTTTATAATATTTATGCTGCAAAAGAATCTTCTACTCTCTTTTGTGACATAAACACATTATATTACCATTACGAAAAAGTTACAAGTATTTCTTATATGTTACATTTTTCTTTTTCCGCACAAGCGCTTAGTTCGATTCTGCTTCGCTACATCTCACTACCGTGCGTCTCGCTTCGTCCGCACAAGCGCTTAGTTCGATTCTGCTTCGCTACATCTCACTACCGTGCATCTCGCTTCGTCCGCACCCCTCATATCTTGTTAAATATGTAGTAAATACAGTAATTTTCATTTCTCACTACTACTCATTTGTTCCAATTCCCCCAACTATATATCTGGGGAGACCAAAACCAGCTCTCTTCAGCTTTTCTCACCCTGCTTTTTCTGTTTTTGGGGATTAAACCTTTCCATTTTGGGGGATTTTCTCCCCCATCCTTTAATAATAGCTCTTCGTTGTAATTCTTGCTTTTCCCGTATTGATTTTGGAATAAGTGTTATGAAAAACAGTCTCATGGGGTTATGAGTACCTATTCCCTATGTTCTATTATAAATTTTCTCGATCAATCATATTTTCTATTATTTCTGAAAAATAATATTCTTTCAGATCAAAACCCTTATCCACTTTTGCAAGATAGGAATATCTATCTTCTGTATAATGTTTGGATATAACAGCAAGTACTTTATAAGTAGGCTGTGCTGTTACATCTCTAATATCCTTTTTCAACAATGTATTCGGCACATTTAATTTCGTATTTTTGTCTTGTACAAAACCAATACAACCGCACACATTTCCAGCAGCTTTTTCTGTAAACAATTTAGGTCCTCTGTCTGTAAATTCTCCTATCATCGTTACATTTTTCTTAATCAGCATCATTCGCTCCAATATATCCAATTTCTGCCCTGTAGAGCCATCTTTTGCAAAAGAAAAATCATTTTCCGTCAATCTCTTATCAAGACATTTTTGGTAAAAATGAATTGCGGAAGCTGTTGTTTTCTTATTTAATCGAACCCCTGTCAAATGCAAAAAATTGTATCTATGAAAAGCAACCTCATAGCCTTGTACAGACGATAAAATCTTTCCCTTTTCCTGTAATTGCTTTTTTACCTCTCTTGGTAATCCATATAGAAACAAAACCTTTTGATCTTCTAGATTTTCCTTATAAAGTTGTGCCGCTTTTGTCATAATCTGTATTGCACGTCTTTTATCCATAACTCTGTCCTTATCTTGTGAAGTTTAGAAAAGGGAATGCTCATGCCGCGGCACTAAACATTCCCTTTTCATGGTTGATTTTTCCGTTGTCTGCCAACCTCCAGCTCCTATGTCTGGAAAATAACAGGTTTTTCCGTTGCCTGCCAACCTCCGACACCTTCGTTCGGAAAACGTATCAGATTTTAGGTGTCAACCCACCGCTGATGCACAGCTTTTCTAATTACATTCTACACGAAACATGCAGAAAATGCAATTACAATTTTATATTATGATACTCTGCTTCTTTTTATACATGATTCACGATCCTTCCATCAATCAATTCATAGAGAAAATCTAATATTTTCGCTACTTTCACACATTGATTGTATTTTATTGTTGTGTAAAAGTAAACTTTTCTCCCCCATCCTTAATAATGGCTTTTCGCTGTAATTCGTACTTTTCCCACATCGATTTCGGAATAAGGATCATTCTGGGTTTTGGCTACTCCAAACTTCTTAATTTCTTCATCCATCTTATTATCTAATACATGGGTATAAATATTCAACGTGATACTGATACTGGAGTGTCCCAGTAGAGACTGCACGACCTTTGGCTCCATTTTATTTTCAAAACATCTTGTCGCAAAGGTATGTCTCAACGTATGCGGATGAAAGTCTCGGATTATCTTTGGCTCTCTTTGTTCCTGCACTGCTAATACTGCTTCTTTTTCACGAATTCTCTTAATTACTTTTTTCACTTCTTTATCTACAATATATCTACTGCAAGGGCTTCCCATCCCTGTCGTAAATACTAAATCTGAAAACTCTTCCCCACTTCTCCAGCGTTCACCCAATTCTGCTTTTAACCGCTTTTGCTTTTCTTTCTGTGATTTTAATACTTCTTCCATTTCACCTAAAAATGGAATCTGTCTTGTAGAATTTACTGTTTTAGGGCTGACCAACATTTCTCTCTTTTTTCCATTACAATAGCTGCAGCTCAAAGAACGCCTGATCGTGATACATTTCTTTGAAAAGTCTATATCTGACCATTGCAGTCCTCCCAGTTCTCCAACTCTTACTCCCGTCAAACACATAAAATAAAACATTTCTTTATACCAACTGTCCTCTACCTCATTTAATAAGGTATTTTGTTCTTCTTGTGTCAAGGCAATTTCTTCTTTCGCTTTTTTATATGTCCACGGAACTTCTACAATTAGACACGGATTGCTTGCAATCATCTGATTTCCGACTGCAAATTCCATACACTCCCGCAACCGTCCCAGTGCCTCTCTCATAGCGCTGTTTGAAATTCCCTCTTGCTCCATCGTATTCAAAGCTCTTTGTACATCCAATGGCTTTATATCCTTCAATTTTTTTGAACCGATATAGAATCCAAAGGTTCTTTTGAAATTGTTCTTCATCGGATGGATACTTGTTTCTTTTACTTTATGCGCCTTTACTTCTGTAAACCATTCCTCAAACCATTCATTTAAGGTTATCATTGTTTTTCGATAATCGATACTATTCTTCACCTTTTCTTTTGCCTGATGAAATTCTTCAATCAGATGATCTAAATCCGAACCATACAAGCAGATTTTGACTCCGTTTACCATCGCTCTTGCTTCGTAAGTTCCTTTGTTTTCTCGTATTCCTTTTGGTAATTTTCTAGCCATAAAACATTCCTCCTAAATAAAACCTGTGATTTGTTTCACACTCAAATTAGCAGTCTTTTATAAATAAAACAAAGGTGCAAATTTTTCATTCACACCTTTGACATTTCCTATTTCCTAATTTGCGCTAAAAGCCATTTATCCAGCAGCATTTTATGTGCATAATTTCGATTACCTATTCGTACAACAAAGATTTTCTCATTCTCTTTCATTAGCTGCCTTGTCTTTGTTTTTCCCAAATTCAAGTATTCTGCTGTTTCTTCCACATTCAATAAAATTTTCTCATTATCCACATTATCCCTCTCTTCTTCAAAAATATTTCTTCCTTATTAAATAGTCATACCCTTTCCTGCTCTGACAAAACATACACACTTCTTTCTTCCGCTGTCCATAATCTGCCCTTTGGATAAAATGTTCCGGCGATTCATAGAAGACTTTTGCACATACCGGGCAGAGACATAACTGGATCGGCTTATCCAGTTTTCGCACGCCGGTACTTGTCCGCAATGCTTTGTCTACCTTTAACATCTGCTGTCTATCCAAAATTCCCACATACTCTCTCAGCCTGCTTTTATCAATCGTCCGCACCTGTTCCAAAAGTACCACGGAATTTTTCTCCAATCCTTTCCGGTCTCTCAATATCACATGCGTCGGAAGTTTTGTTTTCGGTTTACTTGTAACTGCCGCTACAATCACGGTCGGGCTATACGCATTCCCCGTATTATTCTGGATCACAAGTACCGGGCGGATACCGCCCTGCTCACTTCCCACAACTGGACTTAAATCTGCATAATAAATATCGCCTCGTCTGATTTCTCTTTCTTCCATCACGTTCCTCCTCATAGATTCCACTGTCTAAATGTCCTCGGATATTTCCTTATAGGAAACAGAGACAGCCTCCATACGGAATACTGCCTCTGAACTTATGTATCAGCCGGATTCCCGATCTTTTCTTGCTTCATCCTCAATGACTGTTTCTGATCTTTCCTCCGGCTACCATTCTTTGCCTAAATCAAGCCTATTTGTCCCCGACACCCCGGCTTTCTGTGTAAAAATACACGGGAACTCATCAAACGACTGACTGCGAATCAGTTCCACGGGAATCGCACCCCTCCGGGGATCGCCCGAAGCTGCCCTCACTTGTTGCGGTATCTTCATTTCCATAAGTAAATATCTTTTGGAAATTCTTCGCATACACGACTTTATGACCGGACAGGAGTATCATTATACCTGTTGTCTGTCATCGCCCTGCCAGCAGCAATCTGACAGTCAGAATCAAATCTTGTTCGCTCCATGAATGAAACAAATCAGACAGAAACCGTTTCTTCTCTCTTCGCGTGGGATTTCGCTGCCTTTCTCTCATTCACATCATGGCGGATTGTTTCATATAGCTTACGCTCATCACGATAACAACAGGAATGTGCCTGATGAATGGATATCCAATTATCAAGGTGCGCCCATTTACCATTTGTCGGGAAACAGGCAGGAAATGATCTTCCTCACTTGTTTCCCACTTTTAGAGCAAAAAGTAGCCTGCGAAACGCTATTTTTCTAACTCTTTTTTCAACTTTTCCAGAGCAACGTCAATCGAACGTTTCACCGGCATCCTCGTGCATCCCTCCAGTTTTGCGATCCGTTCATATGTCATACCATCAAAAAAATACAAAATCAGCCTGCGTTTCTGAATCTCTGGAAGTTTCTGTATTGCCCGGTGCAGCCTTTCCACAAGCAGCTTCTCCAACACTACATCTTCCACACTTTCCGGTTTCTGTACCGCCCGTCCATTTAGCGTATGCTCCCAAAGTTCCGAATGCTCTATGTACTTGTCCCACTGATGCAGATATGAAATATCCCGCAGTTCAAATTCGTCAAATGCTTCATAGAGCTCCCGGCTGATCTCAAATTCATGCTTTTGATGCTCTCCGTCTAAAAACTCAATATAGTAACTTCCGTTTCTTTCACAAATGCTGTACGGATTGTATTTATCTTTTCTTCTTTTTGGATGTTTTCCTTCCATGTCCTTTCCTCCGATCTGAAAATTTTTATGAAAATTTCAAATCGAAAGGCGGACCTCTGATCTCCTGAAACCGAACCGGTTTCAGAACAATCAAAAAGGGATATGATCCTCAACTGCATTGCTAAAGCGGCAAATAAAGTCAAAAAAATCAGGTGCATTACAAAACAGAATCAAACCGTCTTGTAGTACACCTGCATTCCCAAAACATTTTTCTATATGAAACTGACTTTTTTTAATCGTTTATCAATGACATCCCCCGGAACCTTTCCTCCCATACATCCCTCTCTCATGTATTGCACTGCATATTTTTAGTCCATTACAGGTATATTCATAACCGATAACGTGTACTGTAAACTATACACGAGGTGAATTGTAATGGATAAAATAAGAGAAAATCTCGGAATTGTAGTCAGAGAAGCCCGTGAAAAGACCGGACTCACACAATCTGAATTGTCTGAAAAACTCGGTCTGGGTGATAAAACCATTTTAAACATAGAAAACTTCCGTGGAAATCCAAAATTTGACAGCCTATATCCTCTTGTCAATTTTCTCAAAATTCCCGGAGATAAGTTATTCTACCCGGAACTGAAGGATGACGAACCAAACAAGCACCAACTGCTTTTGGAAATTCAATCCTGCAATGACCGAGAAGCTGCTGAACTTCTTCGAGTTACCCGCTATATGCTGGAACTACTCCGCAAACGCAATTCCGATTCAGAGCAATAATCAGCCGAAGATTCCTTTTGGCTGACTATTGCTCTTTCTGCTATAAAAAGATTTTATAAAAGAAATGGGTAAAAACTTGGTAAGAAACCGGTAAGCATTTGGTACGTTTTGCGCATAAAGAAACGGTACTGATCACTTTAACCAGTACCGCTTCTCTCATTCATTCCATGACTGAATTTATAACCCACACCCCAAACGTTCTCGATATAAGGTGTGCCTTTGGGATTCTCTCCCAGCTTCTTTCGTAATTGTTTCATCTGACAGGTTACTGCATTATCCACATCAACCGGTACTTCCTCACACCAGATCGATTGATAAATCTGCTCTTTTGTATATACCCATCCCGGATGCTCTGCAAGAAGAGCAAGAATGTCAAATTCTTTTCTTCGCAACGCGATCTGCCGGGAATCGATCTGAACCTTCCGGCATTTCAAATCAATAACCAACGATCCGAAAATGAAAATAGTATCACCCTCTTTACATCAAGCCTTATTTCCTGCCTATACATACTTTGTGATAATGTGCTGATCAACCACTTTCTTCCCCAAAAGTGTAATTGCCTTTTGCGGGCATTTACTAATACACCGATAACACATTGTACACTGATCCCCTGCAACTGCCTTTCCGTCAAGCAGCGAAAGATTCTGTGTCGGACAATTTTTAGCACATATCCCACAACCACTACAGTTCTCATGGATATTCAGCTTTTTAGTATATGCTCTTGTTTTATGATAGAACCAAAGTCTTTGTCCAAACAATCCAATCACATGTGCCAGAAAAGACAGTCCCTCTTTCGGATATATCTGCCTTTTCATATCTGAAGCGACTTTTTCAATCTTTTCGGTCGCCTTTTCCACAAACTGTTGATTCTCTTCAAAAGATTTTTTCAATAGCGGACTATCACATACGGAGTCCGGCATTTTCACATGTACTCCTCCTAAGATCACTGCTCCTTTCCTTTCCAGCAATCTTGCGGCACATCCGGCACCATCTCCACTAAAGGCTCCCATTGTAGCTAAACAAAGAACCTGTTTCCCTTTCCAGATTTCACCATTCTTCTCTATAAATGTCCGAACGAAATACGGTATATTGGAAAATTGTACCGGATAACCAAAGATAATCGTGTCATTCTCTTCCAGTTTTTTAGCCGCCGATGGATTTTCTAAAGAAACTGTTTCAGTTTCTCCTAAAAGTGAAGATAACAAATTCACACAATATTCTGTATTTCCGGTTCCACTAAAATAAATTCCTAACACGATACCACCTCATTTCCTATGGAAAATGTGCAAATCAGATCTTCTATTTTCTCTTCCCAGTCTGAGGCATATCTTACATTTTGAAGCGTTGCCAAAGAGGTAAGCCCATGAATATAAGCGAATAATGCAATGATATAGTCTTGTTTCTTTTCTTCTGAAAGTTCCAATGGAGCAAGCAGTTTCATTACCTGTTTTTTATATATCGAAAATGGCTTATAGTCCTCGTCACTTTCCCCTTGATTATCTAAATTGATCTGCATTTTACCTTTCGTAAATAAAAAGGAAAAATAGTGGGGATTCTGAAGAAAAAATAAAACGTATGCCTTTCCAAATTCCATGAGAAACTCAGGTTTTCCCGAATGCTTTGCAATCACATCCTGCAATCGTTCCGTAAACTGATCTGTAATATAACTCTGCATTGCCAGAATCAAATCGTCTTTGTTCTTGAAATGACTGTATGGCGCAGCATGGCTCACATTACATGCCTGTGCTACCTTTCGTAATGAAAGCTGCTGCATACCATATTCTTCTACTAATTCAATCCCCTTCTCTATCAGTTCATTCCTCAAATTTTTATGATGATAGGCTGTATGTTTCATATTCCACCTCCAAACTTGACGGTGTAAACATTATACTTCTTAATCTTTACACCGTCAAGTTTCGTAGATAATATTCTTATGAATTATTTCAACCGTTCGATACAACCGTTTTTAATATTTTCTATATTTCTGGCAATCTTTTCTTCTGTCCAATCCCACCACTTGATCTTTAACAATTCTTCGATCACTTTTTCATCAAATCGCTTTCGGATCGGCTTTGCCGGAACTCCTCCAACAATCGTATATGGCGGCACATCTTTTGTAACAACTGCTCTTGTTCCTATAATTGCTCCATCTCCAATGGTAACGCCTGATAATATGACCGCTTCATAGCCAATCCAAACATCATTTCCAATTACAATGTCCCCTCTATTGTCCCATGCATCTGTAACTTTTTCCTTTTCAAGATTCCATTCCTCAAAAAATAACGGAAATGGATATGTAGATAACGAATCAAGCGCGTGGTTTGCACTATTAAAAAGAAACTTTGTGCCACAAGCAATAGAGCAAAATTTTCCTATTTTCAGTTTGTCGCGATTGATCGGATATTGATAAAGCACGTTGTTTGTTTCAAACTCTTTCGGATCATGGATCGTATCGTGGTACATCGTATAATCTCCTACGATGATATTCGGATTTGAAATTACATTTTTCAGATAAACTGTTTTTTTATCTCCACTTCTCGGATATATTTTTCTCACATCAGCCATTTTATCAGTCCTCCTGCACTTTCTATATTTACACTCTCATTTTATGCTCAACTGCAAACCCGCTCAATACACCAAACATTACAGACTCAAATAATAGAAAAGAGAGCCACAAAATGCAGCCCTCCACACTTACTTCTGATAAATGATTTTTCTGATAGCATATACAGAAAGATGATACCGTTCTGCAAGTGATGCGATTGTTTCTCCATCCCGGAATTCGGAAACAATTCTTTCATTCCGTTTACAAATCTCTTCCTTATAACCTGACAGTTCACCCCATGCTCTACGTTGTTCATTCTTTGCCGGAACATAAAGATATTCCGCCTGTATATACTTTTGCAATTCTTCCACTAATGCACTTGGAAGAACCGTGTTAGCATTCACATATTTCATAACAGCTTTCCTCCTTATATTACTCTAAGCAGCAAAGCCAGAAATATAAAATCAGCGACGTTTCTCTACTCCACGCAACGGTCGCTTTTCAACTGGCTTTGCGTGGAGAACAGCATCATTTTTTCTTTTTTTACTTTGGCACATCCTCATCACCAACTTTCCTTCTTGTTCTTCTATACTACTGTCGTTTCAAGATACAGTCAATAAGTCTCAATCAAAAAACTGAACCTAAAACAATACTGTATTGTTTTTTATACAGTTTCTTCTCTTACTGCATCCCATGATTAAATTTATAACCAACACCCCAAACTGTCTCGATATAAGGTGTGCCTTTGGGATTCTCTCCCAGCTTCTTCCGTAATTGTTTCATCTGACAGGTCACCGCATTATCCACATCAACCGGTACTTCCTCACACCATATTGACTGATAAATCTGCTCTTTCGTATATACCCATCCCGGATGCTCTGCAAGAAGAGCAAGAATGTCAAATTCTTTTCTTCGCAACGCGATCTGCCGGGATGCGATCTGAACTCTCCTGCATTTCAAATCAATTACCAACGATCCGAAAATGAAAATTGTATCACCTTCTTTTTAAAGTTTAAGATGCCAGTCAATTCTTAAACTTAAATCTCTTATCTTCTTTAAATCCTTTGCGTGACGGGTTTCCCTCTACACGGTAAATTTTCTGCTCCTTAATATCATAAATGACAGACCAAACCGTATCAGCTCCTGCTTTCCGATCATATTGACACATAAAACCATATTTCCCGGATAAAATGTCTTTTGCACATTCTAAACTGAACTGATTTTTCTGCATTCTCAAAGCCTGATATGCTACTTTGTATCTTTCAGCGGAATTCCAGTCATCTATTTCTTTGCAATTCTTATAAGGTATCATCTTTTCTGAATTATAATCATTCGCAGTTACAACAAATTCTTCCCCTTTTTTAGGTAAAATCACTTCTGTAACATATGGATTGCATTCAACAACTGCCATATTCCCCCATGCATCTGCTATTGTTATAATCTGCTGCGAAGCAATGGGAACTTCCTGTAAAAATGCGATCGTTTCTTCTGTTGTTCTACATTTTTCTAAAAGATACCGAACCAATAACCCTGCATTGAAACCAGCTTCACGAACTTTGGGATATACAAAAGTCAAACCAACAGCCAAACCATATTCATTGACTCCATCCTCCATCTGGACAAAAGCTGTTGTATTTCCTTGAAATGAATATCCACCATCTAACTGATATAAGCAGTTCATATATAACTTTTCCAGTTCCGTTAAAAAATCGCTGTTTCTTCCTAAAATGATATGTTCCTGATCCCGGAAAGCAAAGCATGTACAATGATTACTGAACTCAAAACAATACATACTCAACAAAAACGTACACAAATCTTCATAAGAACTCTGTTGTCCATCTGCAATTCCTTTGATTTCTTCCAAAACTTCCGGATAGTATTTCTCATAAACTGGCAGACATTGCATTGCAAACTTACTCCGTTCTTCTGTAATCTGAAACGTATGTTGCTTATGAATAAAATTTCCATGTTTTCTTAACATTTCTCCCCAGTGAAAACCGGCTTGATAATGTGTATTTTTAAATCTTCCATGATACATTCTTACACCTACTTTTATGATTTTTCGTCTGTAAGATCTTACATATTCATAACCTAGCAGAATAAAAAATTTTTGTCAACGAAATAAAATTTACTCCTTAAAAATACACAATCTGCCACTAAAACAACGTTTTCTTCAAATCAGCAATCCATGTCTTGATCGCCTGCGCCAATGTAATCTGCTGACGAAGTACCGCCATACCTGTTGCCGGAACATTCTCCGCTTTTTCTTTCCATTTCTGATTCTCTTCCAAATAATTCAAAAGAATCTCTATATTCATTTCTATTTCATCCAGACATTCTTTCTGTGCTTCTTTGGGCATGCTTTCTAAATTTACAATGACTGCATTGAAATCTAAAAACATATGAATTGGCTTTTTAGAAAGTTCATGCATCAGTTTTTCAAACTCTGTCTCTCCGTTTTCTGTCAAAGAATATACTGCTTTTTCCGGCATATTTCCCTCTTTTTCCGTTCGGCTAGAAATCAAACCTTTCTGTTCCAACTGAAGCACTTTTTTATAAATAGAAGGTGTGCTGATCTTTACCCATTTTGAGATATTCCGATATTCTACCAGTTTCTGAATGTCATACGCACTTAATTCTTCTTTTTTTAACATTCCTAACACAATTAAGTCAATGGTCGCCACTTCTTTTCCTCCTTCCGTCTTGACAACTACTGTAAATTATAGTAGTATAACTTTTGCATTTCAATTACTATATTTTATAGTAGTATATTTTATATTATATGTCAAGTGAAAGGAGTTACACATGATGAACAACCAAAAACAAAAAATGGAATTACTCGGAAATGCCCCTATTCCCAAAGCACTCTTGGCTATGGGAATTCCAACTATGATCGGAATGTTGATCAATGCTTTGTATAACCTTGTAGACGCATACTTTGTAGGCGGATTAGGGGAAAGTCAAATGGGTGCAATTTCTATCGTTTACCCTCTTGGACAAGTGGTCGTTGGTTTGGGATTACTATTTGGAAATGGAGCAGCTTCCTATATTTCACGATTATTAGGACAAAGGAAAGAGGAACAGGCGAATAAAGTTGCAAGCACTTCTCTCTATTGCAGTTTATCCGCAGGTATCATTCTCATTCTTTTCTGCGTTGTATTCCTAAAGCCGATTTTAATTCTTCTCGGAGCAACAGAAAGCATTCTCCCTTACGCAATGACCTATGCAGGAATTTACATCATTTCTTGTATTTTTAATGTATTTAACGTTACCATGAATAATATCGTCACAAGCGAAGGTGCTGCTAAAACTACCATGTTTGCCCTGCTGACAGGAGCAATCTTAAATATTGCTTTAGATCCGATTTTTATCTACACTTTTGATTTGGGCGTTGCAGGTGCAGCCATTGCAACTACGATTTCACAAGTAGTATCTACTCTCGTTTACCTATACTATCTTTTCAGCAAAAAAGTATTTTTCCTTTCCGCTTAAAAGACTGTTCCTTTTCCAAAGAGATTTTTTCAGAAATATTCAAAATTGGAGTACCTACCCTTGTATTTCAACTATTCACAAGCCTTTCCATTTCTCTGATCAATAATGCTGCCGGTACTTATGGAGATGCAGCTATCGCCGGAATGGGGGTTGTTACCCGGCTTGTTTCTATGGGTAGTCTGACTGTATTCGGCTTTATTAAAGGATTCCAGCCCATTGCCGGATACAGCTATGGCGCAAAGAAATATGAACGACTGCGTCAGGCAATCAAAACCTCGATTCTTTGGTCAACGATTTTTTGTGTTGTTGTAGGCGTTGGATTTTTCCTCTTTCCAACACAAATCGTTTCACAATTTACAACCGGAAATGCAGAAATGATCCGCATCGGTGCTAGTTCCTTACGTATCAACGGTATTACGTTTATGCTCTTTGGCTATTACACGGTATATTCTTCCCTTTTCCTTGCATTGGGGAAAGGAAAAGAAGGCTTCTTACTTGGGGCATGCAGACAAGGAATCTGCTTTATCCCTGTCATTCTCATTCTTCCCTCCATATGGGGATTAAATGGAATTTTGTACGCACAACCAATCGCAGATGTCCTTTCTTTTTTCATCAGTCTGTTTATGGCGCTTTCTCTCCACAAACAGTTCGCATTATCTGAAGCTCAAGACAACTAATTTATAACACCGAAAGCGGTACTGCCCAATTCCCAGTACCGCTTTCTCCTTACATTCCCTGATTGAATTTATATCCCACACCCCAAACCGTCTCGATATAGGGCGTTCCTTTGGGATTATTCCCCAGTTTCTTCCGAAGCTGTTTTATCTGACAGGTCACCGCATTATCCACATTGACCGGGTGCTCATCTCTCCAAATCGACACATAGATCTGCTCCTTTGTGTACACCCAGCCCGGATGTTCTGCCAGAAATGATAAAATATCAAATTCTTTTCTTCGCAAAACAATCAACTTTGCATCAATATGTACCTGTCTGCTTTTTAAATCAATCCGTATTCTTTCAAATTTGAAAATTGCATCACCCCCGTCTTCCGTTTTTCTCGCTTGCCTACTGTGCTGTCCGCAACCGTTCTACCACACTGCCTTTATTAAAGAAATGTAAGACAACCACCGGAATGATCGCCGCCAAGATCAAATAGATCACTGCGATGAAAAATGCCGGAACCAGTGTAAAGCGCAGGGTAAAATACCACATAGACGGGGAATTGAGTACGTTCTTTAAGACCGTCATTCCTAAAATTGCTGCAAGCAGACCGCCGATCACATCTGCACCTGCCGCATAATATACGCCCTCATCCACAATCAGTCTGCGAAGCTGGCGGTTTGTCATGCCGATACTCTGCATGGCTGCAAATTCATGGCGGCGGGTAATAATATTGGTGACCATCATATTGGTAAAGTTAATCAATCCGGCAAATGCCAGAATCACTCCGATCATACCGCCTACCAGCAGAACAATGTTCCGATTGGACGCAAGCTGCTCCTGTAACAGCTTGGTGGATGTATAGGCAACAGAAGTATTTTCTCCCGTAAAGTCCGCTAAAAATCCTTCCAGATTCTCTTTTTCCCCTTCTTCTGCATTAAAGCTGTAACTGAAAATCGTCGGCTCTTCATAAAGTTCCTTGAACTTTGTGTCACTCATATAAAGAAATGGCGCATCGCCGCCAATGTAGGCTGCTCCATTTGCACCCGCATAGGTTTCGTATTCCGTTGCTACAACCGTTGCTTTTGCTAAAATCGTACAAGTCTTTTCTTCTTTTCCATCTTTGGAAAACGTAATGGAATCTCCTACTTGAAGCTGTTGCTGCAGCTGCGTCTCTTCTTCCGCCTCTCCGGTCAGTCGGTCTATGATCGTTCCGACAATCACATAATCTCCGGTTTCCATTTTCTCTTTCAAAACATCCGGATTGTTCTCACCTTCATAAATCGTGACATCCTCCCAGAATGCTTCCGAAACGCCAAACACATTTCCAAAATAGCCATCTTCTGTTCCCGGAACTGCCCGCAGAGACAATCCATTTTCATATGCTTTGCTGACATAATCTTCTTCCGTTTCCTCAGCGATACAAACCAGATCTTCAAACTTGTAATCTACCGTCACATCACTATCATCCCGTGTATTCCGGTACAGAATTCTTTCCTTTTCCACACCTTTTTTCTGATCGATCAGATCTACTACCGAAGCCGGGAGTCCGTCTTCTCGATACTGGAATGGAGAAACTCCATTGACTGCCACGGAATTGTAAACGGTAAAGTCTGTTTTCGTAGAACGGGAAATCCATTTTTCTTCATCCATACTCTGTGTGATCACAATAATCGAATTAAATAAAACAATGCACAACAGCATGGATAGGACAATAAAAACGGATCTCCGTTTGTTCCTGCCAAGATTGGAAAATGCCATATAGGACAGCTTTGTTCCATGTGTCCGTTTTGTCTCTTTCGTTTTCTTCTTTTCCTGCCCGGTATAACGGATAGCTTCCAGAGGGGATATCCGCGCCGCCTTTCTTGCCGGTTTCCGTGTACTGATCATTACGGTAAAAATCGTAAACACTGCCGCAATCAGAAAGATAAGCGGAGACACGGACACTTTCATGGCATTCAAAGCATTTGCCTGAAAAAACTTCATCACAACCGGAAGAAGCATCCTGCTTACCAGAAATCCAAAGAGTAATCCCAGCGGAAGACCAATCAGCGTCAGCCAGAGTGCCTGCCGGTTCACAATCTTTTTGATCTGCCTTGTGGACGTTCCGATGGTTCGGAGCAGACCGTATTGTCTTACGTCCTGCATCACGGAAATATCGAAAATGTTATAAATCAGCAGATACCCACTCACGACAAACAACAGTACAAATACAACCGCTGACAGCATCATGCCCGGCTGAAGCATGGCATTTCCCACCTGATTTTGTGAACAGGCAATATAATTGTCTGCATTCATCTGTTCCGGTTCTCCGCCCACGGAACGTGCAAATTCCTGTAACTGCTTCTGTATGTGTCGCTTATCCTTCAATACCACATCTGCCATATACGTTCCTGCAATCTCCCGGTCCTCTGCATAAGTATTTACAAATATTTCCGGATTGTCTTTCACAAACTGCTCGGAAACAATCAACAAACTTCCCGTATCATTGGCAGCTTCCCACCAGCCGGAAACAACCATTTCATACTGATAGGTTTCTCCACGTAAGGTAAATTCCACCGGAACGGTTTCTCCCACCTTTGCCTCTACTCCCAACGCCTCCAGCGCCTGATCTGTTGTAGCAATCTCATTTGCCGCCTTTGGAGCCTTTCCATGTGTCGGCGTACAGAAGGTCAGTTCCTGCTGTACCGGATCTGCATAGTTTATCTCAACCATATGCCCTGAAGCATTGGATGCAAAGCCAACAAACCGCCTGCATCCTGCCTCCTTGATAAAATCACTATTTTGTAACTCTTCATATTGTTCTTCCGTCAGATACCGGATGTCCCCGTCCGCCTTGCTTCCTTTCTGCATCTGCATGGAAAGCTGAATAGAGGAGGACATGCTAAATACTAACGAAGTAATGGAAGTAAACAGAAACGCAGTCAACATAATCGCCAGTATCGCCGCAAGATTCCGGATTCTGTTTCTCTTAAAATACCGCTTGGATAACCGCTTGATTACTTCTGTATTGTTGTTGCCAAATAATATATCATTCAAGTGATCCCTCCTGTTCTTTCAACTCCTTTAATTCTCAAAATTACGCAGTCGTTCAATCACCGTTTCATCTGAAATTGCCTTATAGACAATCGCCGGAACGCTCAGACAGATTACAAAGATTGCTGCAATCAAGCCGATCACAAGAGCAACCGGGTATTCAAATACTGCATAATTTGCCAGATGGGGAACAGCATCCGCCACCAGCAGCAGAAACGCATTACCAAAGGTCATAATCAGCAGCGTAGAAATCAGAGCGTAAATGCCGCCTTCTAAGGTCAGGATCTTCACAATCTGTTTTTTCGTGGTACCGATACTTTCCATAATGGCAAATTCATTTTTTCTTGCTACTACACCTGTCAGCATCACATTAACGAAATTAACCAAGCCGATGACAATGAGCAATACTGCCGCACCATTTCCCAGCAAACTCAAAGAATAGTTCGTCTGTTCAAATAGTTCTTTCTGATTAACAGCTGATTTCATCTGCCACTCCGATGTGGTTAAGGTACTGTTGATTGCCTGTAATTCACTGTCAATTCGCTCTAAATCGTTTAAATCCTTAATATCCACACCGATTGCAGAAATAATCGGTTCTTTTGTCAGGCGTTCCATACCCGTTTTGCTAACAAAAATAATATTCGGTACAATCTCAATATTCTTACGTCTACCAATTCCTTCGGTAAGCCTATCCTCATAATCATCATATCGAAATGCTCCGTCAATTAGAAAATCAGTTGCTTTTCCATCTGTAATGTCGGCACTCAACGTCAGCGTGTTCCCGACTAAAGCTGCATTCGGCGTATAATAATCGTTATCCGTTCCCGAAATTGCTGTTTCACCCCGTTTAAACGCTTCTATGTCAATCGGCTTATCCGGGTGATTTGCATTGTATTCTTCCAAAGCTTCCTCATTATTAAGCGTCGTAATGTAACAACCATACTCACCGGCATCTGCATATCCTCTTAACGCTGTCAGCATTTGCTCATAGGATTTTCCCTGTGCTTTATAACCGCTGTCCTCATATTTAATTTTCATAAAAGCTTCCAACGCCGCCTCGTCAAAGTCAATACCTGCCCAGACTGTTTTATGAGTATCAACATTTTTAATTCCGTCAATCTGCTGAATCTGTTCTACAAAATGTTCATCAAACTGCGGTACTTCCTTATTTAGTTGTTCCGGCTGCTCAAACTGAATATCGTTGTATTCAAAATGATAATCCATAGTTGCTTTAATAAAATTTTCGGCGGTCATACTTTTTATGACTCCGTTGGTACCTAAAATCATGGTGATCCCCATAAACAAGGACATAAATACAAGGATTGCACGTTTCTTATCCCTGAAGACATTATGGAACGCCATCACATGCAGCTTGCCACCATTGGTGGAATTTCTGCTTTTCGTTTTCTTCGGTGCGAAGTTCTGAAACTTCAGCGCCTCTACCGGTGAAATTTTTGCAGCTGCTTTTGCAGGTGCATTGCAGGCAATCCAAACCGTTACTGCTGAAAAGAGGATAGACAGAATATAGATCAGTGGGTGAAAGAAGACCTCTGCATCCATCATCGACTTGCCTTCCTCAAATCCCTGATTCAAAACAAAGGGAACAATTCCAAAGGAAACGACAGTTGCTAACAAAATACCAATCGGAATCCCGATGCAGGCAAACTTCACTGCCTGACTTTTCACCAGCGATTTGATCTGCGCCTGGGTTGTTCCAAGCGTTTTCATCAAACCGTAAAAACGGGTATCCTTTGAAATGGAAATATACAGGACATTATAAATAAGCAGATAGCCACTGCCAATGATAAAGAAAACCAAAAGGATTTCCATTGCGATGACTGAGCCGCTTGATGATTTCATCGAAACTGCACCGCTAAAAGATTGATTTTCATTTAACTTTACATCTCTTTGAATGCGCATAAAATCATCTGGCATTTTCTTCAGCGATAAAGAAAGGACACCATCCTCTGCCATTGTATAGCCTGCATTTTTGCAGTACGCCTCGGAAACAAATCCCATTCCTGTGCCTGTGTAGGAATGAAACCATCCACTCAAGGTGAATGTTCTCTCCTGCTCCCCGTTTTTGTCGTAGTAGGACAGAGGAACTTCCATATTCAACTTCGGTTCTGTAATTCCTAACTGTGAAAGGGCATCCTCTGACAGCATGATTTCATTTTCCTCGGAAGGATATTTCCCTTCCAAATCTTTGATTGCTTCTTGATAATGTTCTTCCCATTCCGTCTTGTCGTAATATTGAAGCGCGATGGAAAGTTCCCGTCCCTCGTCATTCTTCTCTGCAACAGAGCCGACCATGTACTGTGTCCCCACCGTTTTGACGTATTCCAAGTCCCGAATCTGCTGTTCCTGCGCTTTCGTCGGCATCGCAAGGGACACATCTGCGGTTGTCCCTGCGGTGCGGACCTGCATTAACTTCATATTCTCCGTATAGTTAATGCCCAAGCTGAATACGGTGGTAATCATAAATGTAGTGAGGATGATTGCAAATACCGCAAACAAGTTCCGAATGCGGTTTGCTTTCATCATTCCTCTTTCCACACGCTTTACTGCTTTTTCATTCCGGTTAGCGTGCATACCTCACACCTCCCGAAACGACTTTGCCGTCTTCAATGCGAATGATACGGTCTGCCATTCTCGCAATCTCCTCATTATGAGTAATCATTAGAATCGTCTGGTCGAACTCATGACTGAGCGACTGCATCAGCAGAATCACATCCATGCTTGTTTTAGAGTCCAGGTTGCCCGTAGGTTCGTCAGCCAAAATAATCGCAGGCTTTGTTGCCAGAGCCCGGGCGATCGCAACTCTCTGTTGCTGACCGCCTGACAAGTTATTTGGCATATTTCTCAGTTTCTTCTGCAACCCAAGTTCATGGATAATCTCTTTCACAAAATCTGTGTCTGTCCTGCCACCGTCAATCTCAATGGGATATACAATATTCTCATACACATTGAGGACGGGAAGCAGGTTATAGTTCTGAAAGACAAAACCGATATTCCTTCGTCTGAAAATCGTCAGTTCCTCATCTTTCATGTTCAGAAGTTCTTTTCCCCGGATTGTAACACTTCCCGAAGTAGGGTGGTCTAAACCGCCAATCATGTTGAGCAGTGTAGATTTGCCGCTGCCCGATGTACCGACTACTGCAACAAATTCGCCCTCTTCTACGGAAATCGATACCCCATCCAGTGCACGCACTTCGTTTTCTCCACTGCCATATATCTTTCTTAAATCTTTTGTCTCAAGTATTGCCATATCGAAAGACCTCCCTTTTTGTATTGCTCATTTGTTATATCGCTGCTGTAGGTTATTCTCCGGTTCTCAAACGTTCCACAATACTCTGTCGATTCAGCAAACGAAGAGAAACCATCGGAATGATAAGTGCCAGCACGATATAAATAACGGATAACAAAATTGCCGGAAGGATGGTCAGATGGAAAGTCATATACCAAATCGGACCATTTTCTACTAAAAGTTTCACTGCTGTTACTCCCAGAATTATTGCAACCACAGTTCCAATCGCACCTGCCCGCAGCACATAGGAAAGACTTTCTGTCATCACCATTCTACGAAGCTGCTTTGTTGTCATTCCAATACTCTGCATAGAAGCAAACTCATGTCGTCTTGTCACAATGCTCGTCATAATCAGATTCATCAGATTGATGATACCAACCAATGCAAAGATTCCTCCGATCAGACAGCCGATTAAAAGAAATGCATTCTTATAAATGTCTATATTCGCTCCCAATTTCTCTGTTGACTGATAGAGAATATCCATATTTTTCTGGGTTGTGTACTCTGATAAATAATCTTCCATCTCCTGTTGTTGCTCTTTTTCCGTATCAAACAGAACGCAGAAAAGGGATGGCTTTTCGTATAGCTCTTTGAATTGTTCCTCAGACATATACATGACAGGTCCACCAATCTCCGCTTGTATATTACTTCCCGGTCCGAGCAAACTTCCAGTTTCCATATCTGTTGTAGCCGCCTTTGCAAGTACCGTAAATGTTTCTGTCGGAACGCCATTTTCATAAAACTGAATTTGATCTCCTACCTGCTGTTTTACATAATCTGCCTCTGAATATTCAGTAAATTCTCCCTTGTCGTTATATCCGGCAATTAAAATAATTCCATTTTCATTTTGAAGCTTTTCTTTTAAAACTGATTTATCTTTTTCCCCTTCTCGAATATCTAGCTTATCAATCAGGGAATCGGAAACGCCATATACATTCCCAAGGGGTCTTCCATCTGGTGTCAATGCCGCATGACTTTCAACTATAAACTCTCCTTTTTTATTTTTTCCTTCTTTGATATTATCCGGAAATCCTGTCATTTCTGTCACTTCTTCGTCCACTTCATAATTGATTCCCCAATCACAAGAAACCTGACTGTCCTCAAAGGTATTCCGATACATTTTCGTCACATTTTTAACACCTGGACGCTGTGTAACTGCTTCTGCCACATTATCTGGCAATGCAGCACTATGTCCGGTAAACCCTTTCTGCATCAGTCCTGCCTCTGCTGTATAGACTGCAAAATCACTTCGCATCTGGCGTTCCACATATACCTCTTCATCAAAACTTCCTGCAAAGATAAACACAGAATTTAACAGAATAATACTCAGCATCAAAGAAACAATGACCAATACCATCCGTCCCTTATTTCTCTGCACGTTGGCTTTCGCCATACGCGGAAGTAACGCCCCTTTCACGTGCTTGCGTTCCTTGATCTTTCCTATGCTCTGTTCTACATACCGGACAGCCTCAATCGGAGAGACACGGGATGCCTTCTTTGCTGATTTCCTTGTACTGATCCATACGGTCAGCGCAGAAAATAGCACGGAACCAATAATAATTGGCAGATAGGGAAGAGAACCGACCACCACATTCTTTTCTCCCAGTTCTGCGACAAACATCTGAAGTACTGCCGGAAGCATTCCTTTTCCAAGTAAGATTCCCAAAAGCACTCCGATCGGTGTACCAATCAGGAACAAGTACATTGCCTGTTTTCGCACTAAACCTTTCACCTGCTTCGGTGTCATTCCTATCGTTCGGAGCAGTCCGTATTGTCTCACATCATTTGTCACACCCATATCAAATACGTTGTAAATCAGAAGATAACCACAGAACATAAACAGAATTCCAAATACGCCTGCTGCCAGCCATACCACTAAATTTCCATCACTCTGTGTAGCAGATGGTGTCGGTGCAATCCTTACATAGTTTTCTGCTTCTCGATCATCCGGATTTCCTCCGATACTACGGATGAACTCTCCAATCCGTTCTTCCACCATACTGGGATCTTTCAAAATCACATGGGCATTATAATAGTTTCTATTTTCTCTGTCTTTCCGAAGAGCTGAAACCATTTCTTCCTGTTCTTCTAAAAATGCCTGGGACACCATAACATATCCCACATCATTTTTTACCGGTTCATAGATACCGGATACTTTCATATCAAAATGTTCGATTTCTCCATCTACTTTTAAATCAACGGGAATCGTCTCCCCTGCCTTTTTCGGAATCCCCAGATCTTCCAGCACATTTGCAGATACCAGTACCTCATTCTCAGCCTTTGGTATGGTTCCGATACTCGGTGTCATAAAACAGACTTCCATCAATGTCTCATCTGCATAGTCCAGTTCCACATTAAGCTGCTTTGTATTTTCTAAAAATGCAATTCCAATCTGGATTCCTGCTTTTTCAAACATAGCGTTTTCTTTTAACTGCTCTGCCTGTTCTTTTGTCATTCCCTGCACCAAAGCATCCGCCTGACTACCTAATAATCTCGCCTGACTATACTGCATCGTATTTTTTGCACCGAACCCAATGGTCAGCACTGCGGTCAGAAGAAACGTAGTCAGGGCTATGGCGATGACTGCAAGGATATTCCGTTTTTTATTGCTGTGGAAGCTGCGGTTTGCCACCTTTTTGATTACTGCTTTATTGTTGTTTCCAAATAGAACATCACTCATAGTCCCGCCCCCTTACTGTACGATCTTTCCGTCTTCGATATGGATAATCCGATCAGCAAGCTGAGCAATCTCGTCATTATGAGTAATCATTACAAGGGTCTGTTTAAATTTGTAGCTGCTTGTTTTCATCAGACCTAACACGTCCATGCTGGTCTTGCTGTCCAGGTTTCCGGTGGGCTCATCCGCCAGCACAATGGTGGGACGGGCAATGAGCGCACGGGCAATGGCGACTCTCTGCTGCTGACCACCGGATAAATTATTCGGCATACTGTTTAACTTCTCTTTCAGTCCTAAAAATCCCACGACTTCCTCTAAAAAATTTTTGTCTACCTTTCCTCCGTCCAGTTCTACCGGAAGGGCAATATTCTCATACACGTTCAAAACCGGAACCAGATTGTAGTTCTGGAAAACAAATCCGATTTTTCTTCTACGGAAAATGGTCAACTGTTCCTCATTGAGTTTTGATAACTCCGTCCCATCCACAAAGACTTTCCCGGAAGTCGGAACGTCCAGACCACCGATCATATTTAATAACGTAGACTTACCACTGCCGGAAGTTCCAACAATGGCTACAAACTCTCCTTTTTCTACGGAAAGATTCACTCCATCCAATGCTTTTGTAATATTCGGCTCTGCCCCATAATATTTTTTCAGTTCAGTCGTTTCTAAGATATTCATATGAACACCGTCCTTTCTTTTTGTTACCCCTATCATAACAACCAAACCTCACAGAAATGTCACGAAAACAAAGAATTTTCGGTGTTTTTGGGGCTGAAATGTCACAATCCTGTGACATTTCAACTTTTTGTATAGGCAACGAGCCAAAGTCCGGGCTTGCCCGAGACCTTGACGACTGCTTACAATCCCGGAATGTGCTTTTTGGCACTTCCGGTGATTTTCCTATTTTCTCAGGAGACGCACGGAAAATGTAGAGCCTTTTCCCGGCTCGGAGGACACCACAATGTACCCTCCCTGAAGTGAGATAATCTCACGAGCAAGATACAGTCCGATCCCAATTCCTTCTGCATCATGTACCGTATCCTCCCGATAAAATCGTTTGAAGATCGTTCCCTGATGTTCTTCGGAAATTCCGATTCCATTATCTGTAATGTCAATCTTTACATACATTTCCCAACATTCCACCGATACCCAGATGTTTCCACCCGCCGGTGTGTACTTCACTGCATTATCCAAAATGTTAAACAAGGCTTCCGTAGTCCACTTCCGGTCATGGGAAACCAGCAATCCTTCCGGGCAGTCTACCTGCACATCAATCTTCTTTTTCTCCGCATTTAAGAAAATCCCGCCCAGTGCTGCCGCCAGTGTTTCATAAATCGACTGTTCTTTTTGTTCCAAAGAAATCACGCCTGTTTCCAATCGGGACGTTTTGATCATCGCCTGCATCAGAAAATCTAACTTATCCAACTGGCTGCTCTGCGCTGTCAAAAATTCCTGTTGTTTCTGTGCCGGAACCTCCTGCTCCAACAGCGTATTGTTGATCATTTTCAGGTTTGCAATAGGTGTCTTGACCTGATGGGAAATATCGGAAATCAATTCCTGCAAATCTTCCCGTTCTTTCGCGATATGATTCCGGTTCTCCTGCATGACTTCATATAATCGCTTCAGACGATAATGAATTTTATAAAACAGCCCTTCCTCCTGCTGTCTCTCTTCCGGCAGTTCCTCTTTCCCGGACATCATCCCGTCCAACAGTTCGCAAAGCTGGTCCGAAAACAAGACCAGTTTTTTCCGGATATTCCATACAAAGAACACGCCGCATCCAAAGGCAAACACGCCAAAACCCAGCACGCACAAGGCAGCCGTTACATTTCGGGTGATCCATAGTACCAATATGCTGCTCCCAATGGCTGTCATCCCGAACACCAGTCCTAAAAAGAGGCAGATATGATTGATGGAAAGATACGTTTTTTGTCTCACTTCTGCACACCTCCCACCCACATATATCCCATACCATAAACGGTTTTGATATACTGCTGTCCGTTGGTCTCAATCTTGCTTCTCACCCTGCTGACCGCTACCGTCAGTGCATGTTCATCCACAAAGTGCTCATCAATATCCCACAGCCTTTCCAATAACATTTGCCGGGTTAATACATTTTGCGGATTCTTCGTAAAGATTTTAAGCAGACGATATTCCAGCGGGGTAAACACCAACGCTTTTCCCTCCAGTGAAGCCGTCATTTCTTTAAAATCAATAGCGAATGTTCCATCATTATATTTATCTTCTTCAGACTGCTTTGCAATTCGACTCAGCAATGCAGCCAGTTTCTTCTGAAACACACTCATGGGAAAGGGCTTTGTCACATAATCATCGGCTCCCAGTTCATAGCCTTTTAGCATATCGCTTTCCATATCATTTGCGGTCAAAAAAATCACCGCAGTCTCCGGACAGCGCTCTTTTACCTCCTTGCAGAAATCAAAACCATTCCCATCCGGCAGATTCACATCCAGTACGATCAACTCATACCTTTGTTTCTCAATATAATTTTCCGCCTCTTGTTTACAGAGTGCAGAGTCCATCTTGTATCCGGCGGCATTTAAGTTGTAGCATAACGTATTATTTAATAAGTGGTCATCTTCGACTACTAAAATATGCATCGTATCACATCCTTTTTCTTTTTAGAGTATCACCCAAATGTCACAGAAACCTCACGAAATACTCTTTTTTCTGTTTTATTTTACCTTGCTGTTTTTTCATTGTCCACAATCCGTTCTTCCCTTGATAAAGAAACCCATGATACTGTTATGAAAAGCAGCAGCATGGGTTTCTCAATATCTGTCTCTATCTTCCATTCTAAATTTTCTCTAGTTCTTTCCATCTATCAAATCATAACTCAGATCCAGAAAGTCTAAGATTTTCGCCTCACTTACGCTTCCATCCAGCAGCATCGTGATCCAATACTTCTTATTCATATGATATCCCGGAAGAAAGCCATAGGTCTGTGTCAGAAGTCCCACCATATCCGGTTCGCACTTCACATTGATCACATCTACCATGCCCTCTTCTTCTAATCCCAACTTGGATTTTTCAACTCGCAGAATAGCTGCATACCATTTTCCATTTTTATGCCGGAGGATTGCGTTCTCCGGAGAACTCTTCCAAAGATATTCTGGAATTGTTCCATATTGCTTTTTTACATATTCAAAAATCTCTTCCCGTTTCAAATATTCCACTCCCCAATGACTCTATGTTCTCAATCTGACGATTGTACGTTTCAAATTTGTAACAGGCAGGACATTTGCCCTGCCCGCTTTTCCTATTATAGCATTGTTCCTTTGCTCTTACAATTTTTCTCCTGCTTTTCTTAATATGCCGGAACACCATACCCATAGATCGATGCGCTTCCGATACTATAACTTCTCCGGTTGACTGCATCACTACTGTTTCCCTCAATGGTGTGCACAACACCATCCGCCGTACTTTCCACGATTCCCACATGGTCGATGCTTCCATCATTTCCCCAGTCAAAGAAAATGAAATCTCCCGCCGCCGGGGTATAACTTCCATCCTGAAATTGTCCATTGTTCTTGAGACAGCGCCACCTGCACGATTGCCTGACTTCCCGTTCCGGTCGGAATCCGTCCAAATGGATAATAGCGCAATACATGTGCCACATACTGCTTGTCCCCGTAACTGCTCCATCCCAGTTTTTCTGCCATTATATCGGAAAATTCAATCGCATTTGCCGGGGTGTACCCTCCATCTTTTTCTTTTGCCCACGGGATATAACCATTCCCGTAATTATAGCCCTGAAGCGCCAGCTTAATGCGTTCCATATCCACCGGGGTTTCCACTTCTGCACTGACCAGACACGCTTTGATCTCCTGAACCCCGCATTCAATGGAATACGCCGGATCAGTAATCCCATTGGGTTGTCTCGGAAACCGGGTATTAAATGCCCCTTCTGAACTTTGCATTGGATCAAGTCCTCGCCCGCCGCTTTCCTGCATCATAATCGCTTTGATCAGTTCCACATATTCTCCAATCCCATATTGTGTGGCATATTGACGGATCAACGGTTCATAGGCTTCCACTTCCGCGCTGACAGCAGAAACCGTATTAGAATTTCCTCCACCCGTCATGCAAAGGACACCTCCAAACAGAATCACAACCAACAAAATCAGTACCGCAATCCATCCCCCTGCCAAAAGTGCTGTCACAAGCGCTTTTGTTCCTGCAATGATTGCCCGGACAGCTGCCAACGTGGCTCTGGCAGTTGCCTTTGCGGTCTGGGCTGCTGTTCTTGCCGCCTGTCTGGCTGCCATCGCTGTTCTTTCTGCTGTCTTTGCTGTTGTCTGAGCCAACCGTTTTGCCTGAACTGCGGCAGTCTGACTCGTCTTCACTGTATTGTGTACTGTCTGCTTCGTACCTTTGATTGTCCGGCTGGCAGTTTTCACCGTTCCTTTTCCGGTCTGCTTCCCCTTACTCCCCACGGTTTTGATCGTTTTTTCTCCGGGCTCTATGGTTTTAATGGTGGCATTTTGAAGTTTTCCTGCGGAAACCCGTTTCTTCTTCGCCAACTCCTGCCCGGTTTTTTGTAGTTGCTCTTTCGGCTGGTTGAAGGTGTCCGCAGACACCTTCCTCTTTGCTCTTTGACGCTGCACCCTGCCGCCTTGCTTTCGTACCTGATGCACTGCCCCCAACACACTTCGTTCTGTCCCGGCTGCAATCTGATTTTCCGCATCTTCCACGGGTGTTGCCGCTGCCGGTTCTCTTGTCTCCTCTGTCTGTTCTTTCGTCCGCACATATGCCCGCTTTACATGCTCGGTTCCCATTGCCGCTTTATCTAACACCTTGATGTCTTTGCGAACCTTACGCGTCTTAATCTCCTTGCTCATACTACTACCGTTCTTCCCTATGCGGACACGCTTTACCGGATTGGAACTCCCTGCAAAATTCCGGGTACTTCAACCGGATTGCCTCAAAGAAATAAGGGGCATATCCACAATCAAAAAGTTCATACGGGGTAGACATTCTTTCCATCCCCTTCTCGCTGTATCCGTTCCATAAATTAAAAGCAAGCCGGGTAATCCGCATACTTCCGCTTGTCTGCCATCCTTCATGCAATGCCGCTGGGTTGATACAGTCTTCCCGAAATGAAAACAGACGTTTCACATTATCTCTTGTCATATCCGAAATTCCCACGCAGTAGAAAAATGCCTGATGATAACTGTCCTTTTTCTTCACTTCCTCCATCATGGCAAAGAAAAATTGTTTATGCTCTTTCGATGCAAATCGTAATTCCATTCTTCTTTTCCCCTTTCTATGGCTGACGATTCCGGTTGGCATGATCTTCGCCCGGTTTCGTTGTCATCAGTTGATAAAGCTTCGTATTTTTCGGAAACTGATTCACAAATGGCACAAGGGAACTTCCATATTTGATCAGTCCACATCCTGCATCTGCATTGGTGATATATCCCATCTGCTCATTGGAAATATTGAGTAATTGTGCCAGTTTCTCCCGATCCGGCGCCGCCTGATTTAACATCACGATATACTCGCTGTTGGACAACATGGTTCTTGCAAGAACGGAATCCAACAGATAATCTACATTCTGCGTAATGGCATTCGGATAGGCATTTCTCTTACGAAATCTGCGCCATGCAGAATTAAAGAACGCTCCGGAATATTCATTTTCAAATACTACGTGGAACTCATCCAGGAAAATATGGGTACGTTTTCCCAATTTCCAGTTCTCTGTCACACGGTTTAACATCGCATCTGTAATGACCAAAAGTCCCATCGTCTTCAACTGTTTTCCCAGATCTAAAATGTCATACACTACCATCCGGTTCTTCACATCCACATTGCTTTCATGGGCAAAGGCATCCAGCGTTCCGCTTGTAAATAATTCCAGTTCCAATGCAAGATCCTGTGCCTCCCGTTCCGGCTGCTCCAGTATTTTGTCCCGGAGTACGCAAAGCGTCGGTATATTTCCGCCTCGTTGGTAATCGTCATATACAGCGGCGGTGCAACGGTCTATGATTGATTTTTCTTTGGCGCTTACCCCTTTTTTGTCTAATTGCTCAAAAAGCGATAATACAAACTCTGACTTATCAATGACTGGATTGCCACCGTCCCCATAACCATCCACCATATCCATAGCGTTGATATGGTCTTTGCTTCCCGCCGCAATCCGGATGACTTCTCCGCCCATCGCCTCAATGAGTGATGCATACTCCCGCTCCGGATCACAAATCAAAATATCGTCCCCGGTCGCAAGGGCAAGGAATACTATCAGCATTTTTGCGCTGAAGGACTTTCCACTTCCCGGAACACCAAGTAAAAAAGAATTAGGATTCAGCAGCTTCGCCTTATTACACATGATTAAATTATGGGAAATCGCATTCTCCCCGCAGTAAATGCCGCCCTCGTCCATAATCTCCTGCACCCGGAAAGGCATCAGCACCGCAAGGCTTTCCGTTGTCAGGGTGCGAACCGCATTGATTTTCCGTTGTCCGATCGGCAAAGCGGTATTCAGCCCGTCCATCTGCTGAAATTTTAAAGTAGCCATCTGACACAAATGCTGCCTTGCAATGGTCAGAAGTGTTTCCGTATCTGCATCCAGTTCTTTCTTTGTATCTGCGGTATGCACAATCGTTAAAATGCCAAACATCATCCGCTGGTCACGGGTGGTCAGATCATCCAGAAACTCCTTGCTTTCTTTTCTCTGCTGCTCCATATCATAAGGAACCACTGCGGAAAAGTTATTGTTTGCGTTCTGTCTTCTCTGCCAGTTTGTGATATTCGTCTCCACACCGAGGAGTCGGTTCTCCACTTCCCGTACTGCCTCATCCGTCGGAACCGGAATGATGTCAATACTCAGCATCAGATTCCGGTTTAATTCTGTCAGCTCCGCAATCATATCGTCTTTGATATAAGACGCATAATCCCGCAAAAACAGCACTCTTCCATAACGGTCTCCCATTTTAAAATGATCCCGTTCAAACTCAAAGCTGTCGGGACAGATAAAATCTTTAAAGCTGTGTCCTTTCTTCATCGCCTGCTGCAGATCAAAGAAAAAAGCGGTTTCCTCACCTGCCCGGTAAAAATCATGCAGTGCCCGCAGTCGTTCTGTCGCATCCAGTTCCACACATTTGGAACCCAGTCTTGCAAAATGCCCCATCAGATCTGTTCCCACTCGTGCAAAATAGCTTCTCGCCTCTTCCACCGTTTTCTTATACACCGATACCGTCACATACTTTTCCTGCACCATTCGATTGGAACCGGTTGCTTTCTCCAACAACATTTCGTTGTATTCCTCCCGGTACACATCCAGTCCGTCCTCCCGCATTGGGATCAGAATTGCTTTTTCAAAGTCCTGCCGGTTCAGTCTCCGGTTATTGATCGTGATCTTTGTGGTCGCTCCGCTGTCAAAGGAATTGAGCAGTTCGCTGTATTCCAAGAACATTGCCTCCTGATCTTCCCGGCTTGCTACCGCATAGTTGATATCCATGAATTTGTACGTCCGGGTAAACTTATTCCGCCCCACCTGAAAGACACCGTCTGCCCATACCGCCTGGATGGGAATGACCTGCTGTACACTCCTCGGTATGCAAAACTTCTCCTTATCCTGTTTAAAAATTGTCCGCAATGTCTTAATCATGTTTCTTCCATTCCTCCTTTTCCCTTGCTTCAATCTCTCCTTTTAGCAGCTCGTAATACAGATTTTCTGACCGGAACACCAGCTTTTTCGGAATGAGAAACTCGGATTTCAACCATGCCCACAAAAACTGTTCTGCGGTCATCCCGTGATATTTGAAAAATCCCAACGCTGCAAAAGGCGCTGCCCCTAAGATACACACCCAGCTTACTGTCTCTGTTCCCATGTATGGGCGAAGCAGAAAATAGAGTCCGACTGCAACCACGCAGGCGAAGACAGAAAAAATAAACTGCCGCATGGACAGTCCAAAAAACATAGATTCCGTATAGTTTCGGATTTCCCGATTGATTTTTACTTCCAACGTTTGTTCCTCCTTTTACAATCCCATCATTTCCCGTACCACCCGGTCTGCCATCTTCACTGCACCAACCAGTACCAGCATGTTAAAGATCAGTTCTCCGATATAACTCCACACCATCGTCACTGCCGCCGCATCTGCATCCACCACCGGAGGCGAAGCCGCAAAGACCGAAAAGATAATACATGCCAGCACGATAACCGCACCTTCCAGACAAACCGCCGCATACGATTTCATAAAACTTTTTCCTACATTCTGTGTCGGCTCTCCGGCAAAAGACGCAAGAGGAACCGGTGCAATGGCAGTATAAAGATACAGCCGGAAAAAACGCCCATACACACTCATAATCATAATGAAACTTAATACCGTGATAAACAGTCCGCCGATCAAGGTTACTGCCCACAAGGGAATACTCTCAAAGAAACCGCAGTCTTCCACCGCTGTCACAATTTCTTCCGGCAAAACGGTCTGCTGCGGCTGTCCAAAGCCTGCCGCATTCATAATCGTACTCATTACTCCCTGTATGATTTCAAAGAGCGCCATCATCAATTCCAGTCCATAGGTAATGACGCCTTTTGCAATGGCAAAACGGATAAATAATTTCAATGCATGTTCCGGTTTCTTCACTTCCACAAAACTTCCACATGTTTTTACCACACCGACAACAAAGAATAACACAAGCAAAGCATAACCGATTGCCTGCAAAGCTCCGTTAATACTGACAATCACATTCCAGATATCACCGCCTTTGAATGTCTCCGGAGACTGTGTGATAATCTGCCAGATTTCCGCCAGCTTGCTGTTCCACGTTTCCAACGCATTGACGAGATTTTGTACTACCCAGTTGTCTGATTCCATTCACAACCCTCCTTTCCGGCAGCACATTCCCCAAGCTGCTTTTTACGCACTTGGGGAATCCTGCCTGTTTCTTTTTAACCTGCAATCAGAGTCAAAATCTCTTTGGCAAAGGTAATGACTACACCGCCTGCCAGCGTCAGAAACCCGTTCGCTCTCTGACTCGGATCATGGGACTTTAAAGACAACCCGATCTGTACAATTCCAAACCCAAGCAAAATCATACCGATGGCACGGATCAGTCCGAAAATAAAATCGGACAGGTTATTGACTACTGCAATGGGATCACCGGCTGCAAATACGGTTGTTCCTCCCATCGTCAGCATCAACACCAGCACCAAGTACAAGCCAAAGGCTTTTTTCGTCTTTGCTCCCATAGGAAGTTTTTGCATTTCTCCGGCTGCTCCTCTCTTCTTACCTCTCATTTCTGCTCCCTTCTGCTGTCTGTCTCTCTGTTTAAACATCATCTGTTTCTTCCTCCTTGTTTTGACTAAATACAGTTTCCAGTTCTTCATTCGAGAAAAGTTCCAACGCTTGCACATCCACTTCTCCCACGTCTTCTGCCTGAATTTCTCCTTCCAGACTATCCGTCAGGGAAATTCCTGCAACCGCCTTTGTCACTTCTCCGTGGCGGTACGGTTTTCCTTTTCCATCCGTTGTAAGCGCAACATTCGGATGGCTTAAAATATCAATCTTCTCATCTAAAATCGGGCGCTCCCCGCGAATAAAAAGAAGTGCATAGCGGTTATCCAGCATACGCACTTCGTCCGGCGTCATCAGTTCACGCCCTGAGATTTGATAATTGGTAGAATAATTTCCAGAATGCCCCGTTGATTTTCCATAGGTATTCAGGTCAATGGTGGCTTTTCCTAACAATTCACTCACATATTTATGGGTACTCTGCTCATTTCCTCCAAGATAAAGAAATTCATCGCAGTTCCCGATGATTGCCTCCCATTCTTTCTCAAACAATGCTTTTAATGCGGCAATATTCTGTAAGACAATCGACACGCTCACCGCCCTTGAGCGCATAACGCTGAGTATTTTAGAAAAATCATCGGGCAGCGATACGTTGCTGAACTCATCCATCAGGAAATGGACCGGAACCGGCAGACTTCCTCCATGTTTATAATCCGCCGAATAAAAAAGCTGCTGAAATAACTGAGTATATAAAATAGACACCAAAAAGTTATAACTGGTATCGTTATCCGGTATTACCGCAAACAACGCCACTTTCTTTTCTCCGAGGGAGGACAGATCCAAATCGTCTGTTGCAGTCAATGCAGACAGACTGGCAAGATTGAATTTCTCCAATCTTGCCGCCAGCGTAATCTGAATGGATTTTAAGGTTTTGGCGCTTCCTGAGTGATAGTCTTTATAATACTTTACAGCGATATGATCTGGGTTCTTCATCTCCAGCCGCTCAAACAATTCATCCAACGGTGACTGATAATCATCGTTGTCCTCCCGCACTTCCCCTGCCCGCAGCATTTCCATTACCATCGGAAAATTCTGTTCCTCTTTCGGCGCTTCGTATTTCAGATAAAAAATCAGCGCCAGCAAAAGCATGGATGCGGCAGTATCCCAAAAGGGATCGTTGCTCTGACTTCCTTTCGGTGTCGTTGCCTTAAATAAATTTGTCACCAGCCGCTGCACATCATTGTCATCCTTCAGATATACAAAGGGATTGTAACAATGACTTTTCTCCATGTTGATCAAATCCAGCACCCGGACTTCATAACCTTCCGCCTCCAAAAGATGCCCCGTATCCCGCAGATTCTCTCCTTTGGGATCGAGCACTACAAACGAAGTGTTCGCCTGCATCAGATTGGGCTTGCAAAAAAAGCGGGTTTTTCCAGAACCACTTCCTCCCACGACAATCGTTAACAGATTTCTCCGGTGCTTCCGGCTGTTATAGCTAATCCGCACATGTTTCGTCATCAACTTGTTTGCCTCAAATTTCTTGTCGCTGTATTTCTTGTTGATCTCCTGAGCGTTTCCCCACTGTGCCGAACCATGTTCTTCACCTCTTCGGTAATTTCTTCTCGTAGACAGGTAAATCCCGATTCCCATTCCATAGCAAGCAAGAAAAAGAAGGACAGTTTTCAGGCTGTCCTTACACATTTGAATCCGAAACGGGTGCTGGATTGCTTCTGGTAATTTTTCCATCACACGCAAAAGCCCATCAAAGAAAAACGGTGCAGTCAATAGCGCAAGCCATACCACCGGAACGATTCCGGAGAAAATCAGTATCCTGCTCTCTTTCCTCTCATCGCTCTTCACGGTGCCACCGCCCCTTTCGTTCTTTCTCCGGCAGTTGTTCCATCCCTTCAATGACTTTCATCAGCACATCCTCTACAAGCTCTGTATCCTGATTCGTTTCCAACAACTGATTCCGCTTATCTTTCAGGGAATGAAAAATTATGCCGCACTCATATCGGTCTAATTTCAAAGTCACTTTTTCCTCATGCAAATGTCCTCACCTCCCATACGGAACTTTCTTTTTCTCATTCGTTTTTTCGCTCCTTTCGTTCTCTGCTCTATCTCGCATCGCCTCTCTGCGGATGAGATTCCGCGCGTGGCTGCTGGCGTTCCGTCTGATTGCGTTCCTGCTGCAAAGACTTCTCCATCCGGGCATTGATGTTCTTAAAGGATTCCTGCGCTTTCGCTAATTCCGCACGGACTTCCTGCGGTTCCATGTTTTCAAAAAACTCCGGCGCATGGCTAAAATCAAAATACTGTGTGTCAATACCATACTTCTTGCAAAGCATATAAGACGCGCAGTAAGCATGAAATGCCTCTGCATCCCGGTCATATATCTTCTTTCCATCTGCGAACCCTGCAAGCGCAAGTTCCGGGGATAGGGAAAGAAAAATGGATTGTGCATCCATCCCTTTTCTTACATAGATACATCTTTCATCCGGTGCAAACAGCGCACCTTTCCCCTCCGGCATCTGATCCGGTTCTGCCGGAACAATATTCACCGGAGGATTGCTGAGCAGCGCACGGATTAACTGTTGTTCTGTGATCTGCGGTTTCTCCTGCGTATAATTGCGTAAACTGGTCTGCGATGGCTCGTACAGTTTCTTGGCATTGTAATACGTTCCAATACTTCCATCTTCACGCTCATACTCTTTTCCCGGCTCTAAGATGAGTACCGGATTGTCCCGCTCCTGTCGTTTCACAAAGGTTCCCTGACTTCTCCAGTAGCTATAATCGCCTAACTTCTGCGCCTCCGGTCGCTGCGCTAAGATCAGCAGGGAATTACTCGCAGTATAGCGGTCAAAGCGGCTCTGCACATCCAGATATTTCTGAAACATCTGACTATCCGTTGCAACTGCCGCCGTAATCTGTTCTGACAATTCATAACAACGGTTCCGGTTATTCTTACTCTCCGCAATAAATGCCGCTGTGCGGTCATCCTGCGGAACTGCGGATACATTTAACATAGAATCAAAATTTGTACTCATCTCTTTTACCTCTCTTTGCTTGTTTTTTTCACTTTCCTGTTCTGTGGTTGCCGATGCTCCAGTACTCTTTCTTGCTGTCTTCTTCCCCTTTGCTGTACACGATCGGAAACTGGCTGATTTCGTTTCTTCTGGTTTCTTCCCGCCTGAATCTCCCGTAACTCCTCCCGCACCGATTTCTTCTGCGGTGCTGTCGGCATATACAAATTAGAAGTACCCTCGGCGGTTCTGCTGTGCCTCTCGGAGATAGGCTCGGACAGAAGGGATTTCTCTGTCTTTGCCAAAGAGGGGTTTCGCGGCTGTGTCTCCTCTTTCTTACTCGGCGCACCCATCAACTCCTCCATCAACTGATCCGTATCGGATTTCTCCCTTCCGGTTCGCTCCGGCACATCCTGAGACTGCCCGGATTTTTTCACTCCGGTTCTTTCTTCTCCAACGGTCTTTGCTTTCTGTTCCCGTGATTTTTCGATTTCCGTCTTAATCTGCGCCGCCTCCGTAACCGTTGCAAACTGAAAGCGCTCTACAATACGGTTGATCCGGGGCGCATCCTCTTCCTTTACCATAATGTCTACCATTCCATCGCTGCTTCCTCTTGGATTCCGCACCGCACAGTATAAGATTCCATACCGTTTTGCCTCCTGCACAAATTTACGCAAATCACTTTCTTTCACGGAAAATACCGTCAATGGACGTCCCGAACGCACCAGCGTTTCCAATCTCGCCCGCCCACGCGTCTTTTTCTGTTCTTTCAAAATGGCATATAAAAGCACTGCAAGCTGTTTGGCTCCTGCCCCGGAAATTTTCAATGCTGCTTCTCCCACTTCCAGCGACATCCGTACTACTTGATCAGCGGCTTCCCCTGATGTGTTCATGTCTTACCTCCTCCTTTCTCTCTGTTGTCTCCTGCCTCACAATAGATATCTTCTCTTTTAAAATTTGAGAACGTGTGGCAATTCCATCACAAAGTTTCACCTCCTCCCGCAGTTCTTTTATCTCTTCTGTCAATTTGGAAATCTCAGCTTTCAACGCTTCCTGCACATTCTCATCCTTTGCGCTTCGGAGTCGATACCTGAGATGTGTGCGCTCATCCTCCAACTGTTTTCGTCGGCTTTCACAAGTTTCTTTCCACGAAAAAAGCTGCTCTGCGGTATCAATATGACAACGACAAAGCAGCCTTGTTTCTTTTTTAATCTGATTCAATTTGTTTAAATCTTCCCTCAGCAATAAATGCAGTTCTTTTTGATTCATGGGTGATCGATTTTTCGGAAGAATTCCTAACAGATAACAATAATGCAAGTACAATCCCCGTAATCCTCCAATTTTTCGTTTCGGTTGGAATGTTCCACGCAGATAGATCTGTCTGATTCTTCTTTGCTCTTGTACCAAACGATAAGAAGTTTTCAGAAACGGACTCTTTTCTTCTGCTAAAATTCTCCTGCGGATTGCTTCGATTGTGTACGCCTCTCCAAAGTTGCGGGCAAGTTTCAATCCTCTGTCTCTTCCCAACGGTCGCAAGGTAATATCCTGTCCGAACTTGATCTCATACCCTTTCTCCCTTAGAAAATGGAAAAACTGATTTTCCGTCCTTGCCATACGGATTGCTTCATCTACATCTGCCCGTACCATTCCCCGGTAAGTCGGCTTCTGTTCCTGATTTGCCCTCCACTCCCCATAATGCTGAGACTTCCCCTCACTTGGATGTTCAATCACAGATAACGCATACTCCTTACATAATCTGTCTGATTCCCTTCGCATCCTGCGATAATCTTGTTTCGTCCGGTGATACCGTTTTCCATCCAAAAAGGAAACCGAGTTGACTACAAAATGATTATGCAAATGGTTCTCCTTATCCAAATGGGTTGCCACCAACACCTGAAACCGATCACCCCACAATGTTTCTGCCAGTTTCACACCGATCTCATGCGCCATCGCCGGCGTACATTCTCCCGGCGCAAAAGACTGATACCCATGAAATGCCATGATTCCCTCATCTTTCCCGTACCGTTTTTTGACTGCCATCATTTCTCCACGGGCAGTAGCTGGTGCACAATTCACGCCGGAAACATACTGCTGCATAACAATGGCTTCCTCCGCAATTTCCTTTCCCCGTTTTTTGAGTCTTGTTTTTTCTTCATCCACCGCATATGCAATAACATCGGACAGCCCTTGTGCTTCTTCTTCCGTGATTTCTTTTTGCTCCACATAAACTGGATTTCTCGTCTTCTCCAGATTCTCTACATAAATCACGACCTTTCCAAGCCACCCTTTCACACTCCAAATGGATGTGGTTGCCATCTCACTGACCTCTTTTCTCACATCTGCCCGTTCTTTCCTGCGGATTTTTCTCCGGTAAAATCACAGCTTCAGTAATCTCTTTTACCGTCTGCTCAAACAACCGGACTGCTGCATCATATCTCTGAACGTCCATCACATTCAGCACATGTGCTTTCTGCGCAATCTGATTCAGGTTATTCCCGATTTTATGAAGCTCCCGCATCATGGAATAATAATCCGGCGGCGGTGCGTCTCTTGGAACAATCCCGGTAATGACTTGACGCAGATAAGCCTCCCGGTTCAAACCGCTTTTCTTCACTTTCTTATCCAACGCCTCTGCTTCTTTCCGATTCAACCGAAACATAATAGCAATATTCCGTTTCCTCATCGCGACATCTCCTTTCCCCGCTCTATGGATTCTGGAACTTCTACAATCTTCTGTGCTTCCTTATCGTAACGGTAAACCCGATCGGATAACTGTTCCATTTTCTCTACCTGACTCCGATTGACTTCCCGCACCATCGCTCCCAGTTCTTTCGGTGAAATTCCTCCACGATCGGGAAGAATCAACACTTCATGCAAAGATGAGGGTAAAATATAAAATCCCTCCGGAAAGGACTGACTTAATCGATCCATTACCTTTGGTTCAAACATCATGGCAGCACCGAAATTTTTCTTTTCATTTGTAAGCACCAGAAGTATCGCTTCCTGATTGGAAAAATCAAATTCTTTCTTCAGTAAATTTTCCGGTGCAGCGCCTCCCATAAGAATCTGCCTTGTTACCTCCTCTAAGTTTTGTAACACCGGCTCATTCGCAGGAATTGTATTTTCTGATGCAATCTGAAACAATTCCTCCCGATCCACATTCCACTTTTGCAACATCTGTTCCGTGATCTTAAACGTTGCGTTATAACCGCCCTGATCCACCGGAAGATCTGCATAACAAAGCAACGACAGATCTGCTACTTCTTTATATGGAACCTGCTCTAACAGTTTCCGGTTCTCCGCCGTATTCACAACCATAACCGACAAATAATCTTTGATTGACTCAAACTCCTCAAGTCGGATACTCTGATCCAATGCCGGACCATCCAGCGCATCCTGAATTACTTCTGCGATGTTCCCCATAATTTTATCCATTGGTTCCCCACTCCGCACTTCGTCATAAAAGGATTCCATATAGACAATCGGAGAAGCAACGTGTCCCGGCATGTCCGCCTGAATTCCCACCTGCAGCACACCGTTTGTCTTATTCTGCTCTTTTACAGAACATGTTACCGATTCATATTCCGGTGGAAGATATGCTTTGATCTGCTCTGCCACTCCTTCCGCAAACACTTTAACAGCCAGCATGTTTGTGTCCCCCTTTCTTCTTCCACTTCTCCAAATACTGCTCCATCCGTTTCTGGTCTTTCTTTTTCTCTTTTACTTCTATCTGTACCTGCATAGTTCCAACTTCCTTTCCTGTATTCTTACTCTTCCTGATCTGTATGATGAAGTCGATTGACTTGCACCAAACACATCAACGAAATGCCACACCATGTTCCCACAAACATTCCACTAAAAAACTGCCACAACTCTTTTGTCTCCTTTCGCAACAATGCCGGCTCCCACAAGATCCTCCGACACTTTTTCACTATATTTTTTCACAAGGGTTTCAGGGAACCTCCCTGACAAGCTGCCGCAGGATGGCACAGACGGAAAATCCGTCTGGCTATCCAAAGGCGTTGCTTGCTGGTATTGTGTATCCCATACCCCTTGCGTCACCGCTTCGGGTGTACCAAAATCAACTTGCCGAAAACAACAGGCTCCTACGGTAACTTTTCTCCCTGTGGATGGGTACAACTCCCACACTCTTGACAGCGCCAATGGCAGGTTTCGCACGCTTCATCTCCACATTCACCGCATGATATCATGGTGCAACTTCCACATTTTTTACAGAAAGATTCACATTCCTGACACCTGTTCTCCAGATCATCCATCATGCATTCTTCCTCTTTCGGACAATAATACGGACACCCATCACATGCTCCCGGACAATCTCTTTCATCCTTTTCTTCCACCACAATTCCAAGCAATTCATCTCCGGTCACGTCCAACTCTTTCTCTGCTTGCAGCATTGTTTTGAGACTTTCTTCAATCATTTTTCGGCTGTCTGCCGCCAGTACAATCTCTTTTTTGTGAATAATTTTCAATTCATATTTGATTGCTTTCATCGTTCTTTTCCTTTCTCCTGACTCTTTTTCTCACGGATTGTCCGCTGTAATCCCAACCGGAAACATAAAAAATCATTGTAATCTTTCCCGATCAGCGGCGGTTTGTCTTTCGTCTGATACTGTTTCGGCAGTACTGTCTGAATCGCTTTTGTTGCAAGTCTTCCTGCCCGGTCGTTATCCAAATGAAATACGATCGTCTGCACATGCGGGTATTCTTTCAAGAAACGAACCAGCGTAGAAGGTATCTTACTTTCCTCCAGTTTCTGTGCCGGTCGGTAAACCCCCGCAAGAGATAACAGATGCGTTTCTCTCCAGTTTTTCCCATCCAGCTTCTCCATCGTGGCATACGATAACAGATCAATCGCTGATTCAAATAAGTGCACTTCACTACAACTTTCTTCTGCCGGAATGGAAAATGAATAGTGTTTATCACTTCCGCTTGCTTCTCCGATGAAATTTGTTTCCACTCCCCGAAGTGCTGCATACCGTGGCTGATTCTCCTGATCCCTGCCCACAAATACGGCGTTGTGATGTTCTGCACTCTCATACAGCCGCCCCGTTTTCAGACAAAAATCAATCAGTTCCATATCAATTCCTCGATTCTTCAGGTATGAAACCACATACTCTGTATAGCGATATGGCTTCGGTAATAGCAGTACTTTTTCCGTTTTCTGTTCAACGGATGCCGAAACAGGCGGCTGAATCGCCGCCTGCCCTGCAATGATTTCTACCGCCTCCATGAAGGAATACCCTCTGACTTTAATCAGATAATCCAGCGCCGATCTGCCACCGATACTCTGACTCCACCACATCCATTTTCCGTTGGAAATCTTCAGACTGTCATGACTTCTGGTTGTGTAGGTATTCCCTGAAAAATGCACAAGCTCCTGCGGCTCATAGTTCTTCAGGTATGTCAGTAAATCCATTCTCTTTACTTCCTGCACAACTTCCGGTGCAATATAAGGCATACTTTTCATCTCCTCTCCTGCCCATGATTTGATATTCTCAAATGAATTTTTAGAATATCAGGGCATAAAAATAGCCGGGTGATTCTCATATTGAAAACCACTCGGCTATGTAAATGATAAGGAAATTTTATTCTATTGTTTCTTTTTCAAATGGTGGCAATTCTAATCTCTTCCTCATATTCGTCCCCTTCTGCTTCCATATACTCACCAGCAGTAGGTAACAAATCATCAGATACGTCATTTCCTTTCACTATCTTATAATCTGTCTCTTTTCCATTATACTCAATAATAATTTTATTTTCTGTAATATTCAGAAAAGCATCTCGAATAGTAATTTTATTCTCCAGAAGATCAATTAAATTATCATATGTCGTCCTACTTCCTATCCACTCTACTTTTTCAGCATTTACAAGACAACAAATAAACAAATACAAATCTCCTTTATTTTTATAAACAAACATTACTGGATACTTACTTTCAAAAAGAATTGTATCCAAAACAATATTGGAAAACTCTGGAATTTTTTTGAATATATTTTCAATCTTCATTTGCTATTTTTAACTCCACACATTCCATTTTTACAATAATTTGCACTCATTCAAAATCTTCTCTATTGCTTCCCATGCCGTAAGGGATGGATTTTCTTTATAATACTGGTATCCTTTATATTGATGCAGAATATATCCATTCTCCTTGTTTCTCTGCATGATTTTCTTTGCCCTGCTAATAGCAGCTATTACATTTGAAAGATCCATTTTACTTAAACACCGTTTGAAATTATCCTCGTGTTTATATTCATCCATATTTTCAAATTTCTCTCCAAATGCCCGATTAATCTGAGTGATATATTGTTTCCTATGTGCATAAGAAGCATTACAATTCACCATATGCAAAATGATCCATAAATCAAATGTAAAGTTACTGTATCCCGATTTATACTTAATCTGTTTTCCCAGTTTTTCTGCCTTTTTCATGTTATCCATAACGTCCTGAAATCCTTGCACATGAATCGGCTCATCACTCTCGTAATCAAAAAAATGATATATTTCTATTTTTCTGGTAACTGTCAGGGATTTTGCATGTTTTAATGGATTCTTCTTTACAGGGCAATCAATCGACACTTTACATACGGACTCCTCTGTACTGTTAATCATATCCTGCAACCATTTCAAATACCATTGCTCAGTTTCTCCCTCAACACTAAAATAATATTTATTCGTTGGCTTTCTCTTTTGCATAACTTACACCTCTCGTTCTAAAATTTCTTCAAAGATTGGTGTGAAATCTATATCTTTGATTGCACCATACTGACTAATAAAATATTTACTCATATAATCTTCGTGTCTGCGAACCCCCTTATCTCCTGTCGTTCCAAAATCAGAAAGTGCATACAAAACACTTTGATGACTATCATCATCTCGTTCTACAAATTTAATTTCATCTCTTCTAAAAAGATTAGAATTTAAAAAAATAGGATTATGTGTATTAAATATCAACTGTGCATGATGAATATTCACATCATCATTATGGAACACATTGATAATGCTCATCAATGCCATCGGATGAATAGATGCATCAAACTCATCCACAATCAGTGTTCCGCCTGTCTGAATTGCCTTTATGACCAATGGAAACATATTGATAAAGCGGATTGTTCCATAAGACTCAAATATCTCTGATGCAATCGCGGCATTTTTTTTATTTTTAGAATTCCGAAAAACAGAATATAATTTTGCGTCCGGCTCATCTTCACTTACGACATATCCAACTGCATTTGAATTGATTCCAAATAATTTTGCTGCTTCATCTGTCGTTTTCTCTACATAAATCGCTTTCTTTTTCGGATCAGCAAATCTTTTAATCAACTGCATGGAATCCGCACGGTAAATAACCATAAATTTATTTGTAAACCAATCTAATACCAATTTTGCAAATTTTTGTGAAATAATCAGTTTAAATCCGTTTGCCAAAAACAGCTCATCCCTGCTTAAACTATTCTTCGCAATTTCAGTGATACTCTCTGTATTCTGTTCTGTCACATCCGAAAGATATGATTTAATTACTTTCATATCTCCTATTTCTAAATCCTGTGTACGTCTGAAAATCAGTTCATCATTTACCGTAAGACTTTCAAATACAATATTTCTTGCATAGTCTTCATCAAGGAACATCCCTAAATCAATTTCCAATTCATACTGAATTTTGAATTTATTCTTTTCATCCTCTTCATAAAATTCAACAGAAAAATATACTGGGTGTGACTCCGTAGCACCATTATTAGGGATTAGTTCCAATGCCACAGAAGCAGGGTTAGGAGATGATTTCTCTTCTGCATTTCGGATATTTCCTCTTAGCACAATGGCTCTCAGCACATCCATTGCACCGATGATATTTGTTTTTCCTGCCGCATTTGGTCCATAAATAACAGAGGAACTTAACCCTTTAATTTCCTTTCCCTTCACTTTTTCTTTCATAATACTGTAATCTAATCCCTTTTGTTTCGGTGCAGTAATCATAGAAAAGCACGCCTCATCAACAAATGATTTATAGTTTTTCGTCTTAAATTCAAGAAGCATATTTTTTACCTCCATTCTGCTTAATTCTTGCAAAATCATACTATAATTATATGCTTATTATGCTCAAACGTCAATTATATCATTCTTATTTTGCAATTTTTTCACAAAATGATAGACTTTCTATGTTTACATATAAGAATAACCGAGATGTCTTTTCTAAAACACCCCGGCTATCCATTACTTCTTTTTGAACCATCCTTTTAATAAAACAATGCTCATTCTATCATATGCGGTGCCAGCCCTCTGACACCACATCTCTCATCGTTCCAGAACTTTACACTTTGTTTCTACCACTTCCACACTTTCATCCGGCTCCACATCTAAAATCGGATGTTCTTTCTTATCCATATCAAGCATTGCATTTAATTCCCCTAGTCTTGCAGTTTTCTGTTGTAACTCTTCCTCTTGAGCAAAGGGCTTCTGCACTTCCTGTTTCGCTGTTTCAAGTTGTTCCTTTAACGTTTCCAATCGCTCCTGACAATGCAAGAGCCGATCCGGTATCTTCTCAATCTCATTGTCAATACGTGTGATATTTCCATAGATATCTGTTCCAAGCGCTACCGGATAACTTCTTTTTCCTTTCAGTTCTACAACAAATTCTTTTGAAAAGGTATTATAAGAAAGTTCCATCCCAAATCCTCGGTATACTCCAAGTACAACCGGCTCTGGAGATTTCATTGCTTTGCATGCCGCAATCAATGCCTGTCCCGCCTCTTTTTTATCTGCATATACTATTCCTTGTATCTGCATCGGTGGAAAAGTCTCTCGATCTTTCGGTGTATATTCTTTTACATGCGCCAAGTCTTCCTTATATTCTGCAATCCACTTTTCCTGCTGTTTAATCTGCTGTGGAAAATACGTCATCACTTTATCCTCCATTTCATACTTTTGGCTCAGATAACTCTGCTTTAAAAGCTGTAGCTTCGACACCTGAATATCCAAATCCATTTTTTCTTTGATAAACGGATTCCCGGCAGCAAGCGCTTTGATTTCCGCATAAGACAGTGCGGTTGCATCCACATCTTCCACTGCCCTTACCGGATTTTTGGAAGTCATGATCTGGCTGATAATCTTCTGTTTATTTTCAATAACCTGATAGAGATACGCATCAAAGGTTCCTTCCGTCACATAGCGAATAATGTCCACCTTCTTATTTTTATTTCCCTGACGGACCGTCCTACCGGCTCTCTGCTCCAGATCACGGGGACGCCACGGGCAATCGAGATCATGACTGGCAATAATCAAATCTTGCACGTTCGTCCCGGCGCCCATCTTGAAGGTGCTGCCCATCAAAATACGAACATCCCCTTTCCTCACTTTTGCAAACAGTTCTTTTTTTCGGACTTCCGTATTCGCATCGTGGATGAATTGAATCTCTTTTTCTGGCACACCTTTTGAAACCAACTTATCACGCACATCGTTGTACACACTGAAACTTCCGTCCTTTTTCGGTGTAGACAAGTCGCAAAATAATAATTGTGTCAGTTTATCTTCTTTCGTATCGTACCAAAACCGATATACTTCATCAACACAGGCATTGACCTTACTGTTATCATCATCTGGGAGCATTTCATTGACAAGCCTCTGATCTAACGCCAGCTTTCTTCCTTCATTGGTAATTAAAAGCATATTGTCTTCTGTCGGATTGACCATACCATTTCGCACCCGTTCCGCACGTTCTCCTAACTCTGTTACCATCTCCTTTTGCATGTCACTTGGCTTTACGCTGATGACCCGGTATTCTGCTTCTGGTACTGGAAGATTCAACATATCAGCAGTCTGAATATCTGCCACCTCACGGAACATCATCATCAATTCCGGCAAATTATAGAATTTTGCAAATCTTGTTTTCAGCCGGTATCCTGTTCCCTCCGGGGCAAGCTCAATCGCAGTAACCGTCTCCCCAAAGGTAGACGCCCACGCATCAAAGAACTGCAAATTGTGTTCCACCAACGTGTTGTACTGTAAATAACGCTGCATCGTATATAACTCGACCATCGAATTGCTGATCGGCGTTCCCGTAGCAAAAATAACACCTCGCCCTCCAGTCACTTCATCCATATACCTTGTTTTCATAAACATATCTGAAGATTTCTGCGCTTCTGTCTGTGCAATTCCACCCACATTCCGCATTTTGGTATAAAGGTACAAATTCTTGTACGAATCCGCTTCATCTACAAATAAACGGTCAATTCCCAACTCTTCAAAACAAACCACATCGTCCTTTTTACTCTGATCATTGAGCCTTTTTAGTCTCGCTTCCAGCGTTTTCTTCATTTTCTCCAGTCGTTTGACTGTAATCCGATTCCCTCTCTCCCTTCCTGCCTCCTGGATTCCCTGCACCGTCTCCTGAATCTGTTCCTGCAGCATCCGGCATTGACGCTCCACACTTAACGGGATTTTTTCAAATTGAGAATGTCCGATAATGACTGCATCAATCTCGCTGGTAGCAATTCTCGCACAAAATTTTTTCCGGTTTTTCGTCTCAAAATCTTTTTTCGTTGCCACAAGCAAATTGGCAGAGGGATATAATTGTAACCACTCTGCCGCAAACTGATCAATGATATGATTCGGCACAACGATCATTGACTTATTACATAAACCAAGACGTTTACACTCCATTGCGGCGGCAACCATTGTATAGGTTTTCCCTGCTCCCACCACATATGCAAGCAATGTGTTTCCTCCATAAATGATACGGGCTACTCCGTTTTTCTGATGCTGGCGCAGCTGAATCTCCGGGTTCATTCCATAAAAGTTCAAATGACTTCCATCGTACTCTCTCGGACGGATGGCATTGAACTTTTCATTATAATACGCAGTCAACCGCTGGCGTCGTTCCGGTTCTTTCCAGATCCAGTTCAGAAATTCCTGTTTGATTAAATCTTGTTTGCCCTGTGCAATGGCGGTTTCTTTCTTGTTGAGAATGGGTTTCTTCCTTCCCGCCTCGTCCTCCACATAGTCATACACACGGACATCCCGCAGATTCAAGGTATCTTCTAAAATCCGATAGGCGTTTACCCGATGGGTTCCATAGGTACTGTTTGCCTTTACATTTCCCTTATCAATGCTTTTCCCTTCGATATACCACTCTCCGGTCACAGGAACAAACCGGACATTCATTTTCCATTGGCAGTAATTCGGTGTCTGCAACAATTCAAACATGAAGTCTTTGATATCTTCCGGTGGTATCCATGTTGCTCCAAGTCGGACATTGATCTCAGATGCACTCAGGTCTTTGGGCTGTACCCGCTTTAACGCCTCTACATTTGGTCGATATAATTCCGAACTCTCAGCGGCAAACATTGCCTCTTTTAACTTTTCCCTGACATTTCCGGACAAATATTCATCTTCCGATACAAACGTCGGCTCTTTTTCCGACAGATCCGGAAGACGGAAAATCACGCCCTCCAGTTCCTTTTCAATCTCCTCTGCGCTCTTTCCAGTCAAGGTGCACATATATTCCATATCCACACGCGCATGTTCTGACAGCGACAGAGACAAGGCTTCGCTGGCTGTATCTACCCGTGTAACGGTTTGATGCGGCTTGATCGTACGCTTGGTAAACATATCCGCTTTCCGTTCTAATGTTCCATCCTCTGCCACAATTTCAAGAGAACACAAAAGCGGGTAGCTGTTGTCCTCCGAAAACACAAGACTGTTTGCTCTGGAATTTAATAATCCATATCTGCTTTGAAACTGGTCATACAAACGATTCAATTTTCTTTGCTGGTCTGCAATGACTTCATCTGAATATTCTTCCATCTGATATGCAATCAGTTCCCGTACACAATCCCGGATGGCGATCATACCTTTTACCCGGTTTTCTCCGGTTACAGATAATTCCACCGGACGCATCCTGCTGTTTTCCCGGTAATAAATTTTCCCATCCCGTAACGCATACGAAAAATTTGCCACATCCGGCTCTGCCGGAATGGAATGATCTTCTGTCTCTACTAGTTCTTCTACTTCATACTCTGTAATCTGTGCAGAAATATTTTGGATCGCTTCTGAAAGCATTTCTCCCAAATCGGCATCTTCAAATGGTTTACAGACAAGCTGCGGTCCATATGCACCGGATACAATCTCCAATTTCCCCAAAACCATCTCCGGATGCTCCTGAAAATACGGATTGATACAGACGATTCGATGCTTCGTTTCTCCATTTTCATTTGTAAAATCATTTCGCTGAAGAACATTTACGTCCACCCATGCCGGCAGTTCTGTACTTCTAGGATTCTCTTTCTTCTGCAAAAACAGAATATCCGTGTTGACGATAGTTCCTGCATTTTCCAAAAAAGTATTGTTCGGAAGACGAATCGCTCCCAGCAGGTCACATCGCTCTGCGATATACTTCCGTACCCGGTTATCTCGTTTGTCCATTGTGCCGCCGCTGATTCCGTTAGATGTTATCAGCGCAAGAACGCCGCCCGGTCTTGTTTTATCAATAGACTTTGCTATAAAGTAATCATGGATCAAAAAGTTTAAGGAATCATACCGCTTATCTAAAACTTTATAATTGGCAAAAGGCACATTTCCAACGACCACATCAAAGAAACTGTCCGGCAGGTTTGTCTCCTCATATCCTTGTACTGCAATCGCAGATTTCTGATATAACTGCCTCGCAATTCTTCCAGAAATAGAGTCAATTTCCACTCCATAGATGTTACAGTCAGATAAATGCTCCGGTTTCATCCCGATAAAATTTCCAATTCCACAAGACGGCTCCAAAATGTTTCCGGATTGTACTCCCATATTCTCTAATGCCTGATAAATGGAACGAATCACAATCGGCGGCGTATAGAAAGCAGTCATGGTCGATTCCCTTGCTGCCCGATATTCTTCCTCTGTCAGAATACTCTTCAGTTCCACATATTCACGATTCCATGCGGAAACAGACGCATCAAACGCATCCGCTAATCCGCCCCAGCCAACATAGCCGGATAAAACCTGCTGTTCTTCTCTTGTGGCATAGCGGTTCTGTGCTTCACATTGTTTCAATACCTGAATGGCTTTCACATTTGCCCGGAACTTTTCTCTTGCAGTTCCCCTTCCAAGCGCATCGTCTGTGATCTGAAACTGAAGTCGTTGGGACTGTGGAATTTCCGGATGGAGATCAAAAGAATCCGTCTTTCTCGGCGTGGCTTTTTCCCACGCCGGAGATAGATCCTGAGCGGTTTCTTTTTCGGCTGGTAAATCCGGTTCTTGCAAAGAGATCTCTTCTGGCTCTTTCCTTTTCTTCAAAAAATCGTTTGCCGGATTTTCCCGCAGTTTCCGCTCAAACTCTTCTCGTGGCATTTCCTCCGTGAAAATCGGATACTTCTGATTGCGCAGGCGAACTACATCCTCAGAAATGGAAAGAATCTCATATTCATCCACTCCGATATATACAAACATATCTGTCTGTAACTCATAGACTACTTCCTGATCCGGCGCTGAATCTTCTGTATTCTCTTCTGCTTTTTCCGTTTCTTCCTCCATCTGCTCCGGGGAAGAAAGTGTTTCTACTATAGGAAGTGGAACTGTTCCTTTTTCGGCTGGTATCGGTGTAAACAGACTGAAAATACCATCCCGGAACTCGCACACATCCCGATATGCCTTCCGCATAGCCGCATACTTCCGGTCAAAATCTGCGGTATTTGCAAGAACAGAAGACATTTCTTCTGCCAGTTGTTCCACACGTTTTTTCTCTTCCAGCTGTGGGCGTATCTGCCGGATTGCTTCGTCATACATTGCTCCACGCGCATATGGTCGTATCACTTCTTCTGGCTGATCGGAATAAAAATGATAAATTTCTCTGGTAAGAATGTGTTTCTCATATTCTGGAAGATATTCCAGCTCTTTCGCTGTCATATACCGGTCAGCCGCTATCAATTCCTCAATCCGCTTCGCTACCTGCGACCATTTCAGTATCAGTTGAGGCGCTCCCTCCTGATATCCTCTGCTCAGCTTTAATCCTTTGGCGCTATGATCTTCACTGATCCCCGTTCCACTTAAAATCGGAGACCGTCCGCCCATTCCGTACTCTTCCTTCAGAAACTCTTCTTGCTCTCTCCTGCTATGCCCCTGCAAAAAATAAGAGTAAATGCGGAACTTTCCATGCTGGATGCCGCTCCCGCTTCGCAGCACATAATCTACCATTTCCTGTGAAAAAGAAAAAGCAGAGGTCTTTTCCTCTGCCAAATCTTGTAAAAATTCCAATTGTCCATCTACGGTTCGTAAGGGTTCTGTCTGATCCCGCAGTTCCCCAAGTAGCCGCATGCCCTCAAAATAATCTGCAATCACACTCCAGTCATAATAACTTTGTGCGATACGAGAAGAAACGCTTCCTTCCCATAGATGCAGCACATTCTGATAGGTTTTATAACCAACCGTTCTGCCATCTTGCAGCGTCAGCTCGGTCGGTTCATGATTAAAAATATTTTTGATATAGTCTCTGCGTGTTTCCCGGTCTTCTTCCCGCTCAAAAAATGCACGGATTTCTGCTTTCTTCGCTTTCAAATAAGGCGTCGTAAGCAAAAGTTCTTTGATATCTTGATCCCGATGAAAAAATGGAAGGCTTTTATCTTCCTTACTTCTGTCATACCATGCTAACGGTTGATCAATTCCGTCCTCACGATCTCCTCCGCTGACTGCCGGATGTTGTTCACCATTCCTACCCATTGCATCGGGTCTCTGGCTTTCATCTCTTCCGTCACGTTCTGTGCTTTCATCATCTCTGTGACCAGCTGTTCCATCCTGCTCTGTGCGGTTTCCTGTATCTCTTTCAAATGTCGGCTCAGTTTCCCTTGCGTCAGAAGATTCAGATAAATTCCGTAACGGTGTTCTTTCAGATAATTCAGACGAAGGGAGCCATATTTCCCAAGGTGTACTTCCGGTTCGTCCGGTACGGTCAGATTCGGTAACAGATAATCGCCCTGCCTGCTGTATGTCACGCTTCTCATGTGCAAAACTCCTTTCTCTTTCGGCTGTTTTCCTGCCTTTTTCTTCAGTATAAGAAACGTTTTCTGTTTGTGCAAAGGTGCGATCATTCCGTTTCTGTTCCTGTTGTAATGTTCGGATGGTATCGGATATCTCCGCTAACGCCATCTCTGCCACATCACTGGTAGCAGTTCCAAATAAGTTGACAAGCTCTGGTGTATGAAAATCCCGGATATTGCGAAAATCTTCTTTTTCCAGATATAACTCAGAGTCGATCCCACACCGAACCATTAACATGTATGCAATACTGTTTGACAACAGTTTTCTCGTTTCTACCTCTACACTATACGCATCCAGTTCTTCTAAGAAGCTGTCTTGTCTGTATGCAAGAATATCCGGCATATAATCCAACAGGTTATCTTCCGCCGCATGCTGTGCTGCCTGCAAAATCACCTCTGCAAATTCTGTCACATCCTCTGATACCCGGAATGCATTGCGGAGCGTTTCCTGAACTGCCTCCCGGTTTTCTTCCGTAATCTTCCACAAGGAAATGGGACGAACCAAACGCTTGTATTTTCCCTCTGACGTATCCGTGACATCAAAATAATATTTCAGCTTTGTGGTACTTTCACTTTTGTCAAATACAGCAATTGCTTTGGAATCATGCTTTACCCACCGTCCAAACTTCCGATTCCAGTCTTCCATTCCCAGAACTGTGGCTGCCCCCGGTCTCTGCAAATAGACAAGAAGCTGTTCGTCGAAAGGAAGCCGGAAATTCCGGCAGGCAGAATTCAAAAAACGAAGCCATTGTTCCTCGTTTGCCGTTACTTCTTTGATTCCTTCTGCATACAACTCTGTAATCAAATCATATTTCTTCGCCACAATTCTGCCCTGCCTTTCCCTGCCAAACGAATCTCCAGATACCTCTCTGTTTTTGCATCATCATACGCCATCTCAAGCACCTCCCCTTTTTGCTGTTTACTCTTCTGCGGTCTCTTCTTTCCTTTTGTCTGCCAAAAAGCTAATCACTTTATTCGCCTTTACCGATTTTTGCATCTCATTGATCAGACTGATTTCTGCCACGGTAATGCCGGGTATGGATAAGATTTCATCCATTGACATTGCAAGAACTGCTTTCTCCGTATCAAATCCTGCACAGATTAACTTAGCCAGACATTTCACTGCTTTTTGATTGATTTGTGCCATATTATCGATCATCTCCCTCATTCAAACAGGGGCAGATTTCTCCGCCCCTGACATAATTTCTTTTATCTACTTCTTATTTTTTCTTACGAGTTCCTTTTCGTCTCCAAAAAGAAATTCCTGCCGCACTTGCTGCGGAAATACCCGCTACAATCAACCACAGCATAGCCTGACTGCGATCACCCGTTTTCGGTGTATCTGATTTTGGTGTTTCCGGTTTTGGCGGCAACTCTTTTTCCACAACTTTTACCGTCTGTCCCTGATCTTCCAGATCCTCATGTGCGGTTACTTCAATCTCACCCTCTTCGCTTACAAGATACAGTTTCTCAAATACAACCAATTCCTTTCCCGCAAGTCCGGTTCCATCAAAAGTAAACGTTACATCCACCGTTCCCTTTGCTTCTTTCGCCTCAAAAACGGTTTCCGCTGTTACCTGCTCATCCTGAATCAGTAATTCCTTTCCAGTCGTTTTGTCCATCAGCACGCCTGCCACTTTATATTGTTTTCCTGTTTCCAGATTTTCGTAGGCTACCGTATCTACAACCGTCATTTTCTCAGACTCCGTAACTTCCTGATCTCCGTCTGTGCCATCTTTCGCTGTTGTATGAATCTGCGGAAAATAAATACTCTGTTCCTGATCTTCGATATCGGTATGTGTTGCAACTTCTTTCTCCTGATAGGTGAGTGTTTCAAAAGCAACCATCGTTTTCCCCTCTAAAGCGCTTCCATCGAATACAAAAGTAAGTTCCACGGTTCCTTCTGATTTTTCTGGCGTAAATACGGTCTCCGCAGTCACGTTCTTTCCATCTACCAGCAGTTCTTCTCCGGTTTCCTTATCCATAAGCACACCGGAAACTTTGTACTCTTTCCCCGGAACTAAATTCTGATAAGAAACGGTATCTACAATCGTTACTTCCTCATCTGCTTTCGATACATGACTATTCGTCTCTGTATCTTTTGCAGTCGTACCGATTTCCGGGAAATAGATGGTCTGTCCCTCATCCGAAAGATCTGCATGTACCGCAATCTCTTTTTCTTTCCATAATAAAGATTCAAATACAACGACTGTCTTCCCTTTCATCCCACTTCCATCAAATGTAAAGGTTACATCTACCGTCCCATCTGCATTCCCTGGTGTAAATACCGTCTCGGAAGTGACCGGTTTTCCATCTACTTCTACCGGTTTCTCTGTCTCCTTGTCCATCAAAGTGCCAACTACCTGATATTCCTGACCCGGTAACAGATTCTGATATGCCACGGTGTCAATCAGCGTGACCTTTTCCCCTGCATGCGCGAAATTCTCCCCAGTTGCCTCATCCTTCGCAATTGTTCCGATTTCAGGAAAATGAATGGTCTGGTCTTCATCGGAAAGATCCGCATGTACTGCCAATTTTAAATCTTCCTGATACAGTTCTTCAAACACGACTACGGTTTTTCCTTTCAAAGAAACACCGTCAAACGTAAATGTCACAGTTACCGTTCCGTTGCTCTTCTTTGCTTTGAACCTTTTCTCTGCTGTCACTAGCTTCCCATCAATCAGAATCGGTTCCCCTGTTCTCTGATCCATCAGCGTTCCAATCAACTGATACTCCTGCCCTTTCTTCAAGCCCTCATATTCCACGGTATCCACAAGCGTCACCTTTTCATCCGGTTTGGAAATATGAGACTCCGTTTCCTGATCCAGCGCAGTTGTCCTGATTTCAATCTGATCATCGGTCAACGTCCCAAGCGGTACCGTAACGGAATCTTTATAAATTGTGACTTCGATTTTTAAAAGATTCATGCCCTCATTTGCTTCACATCTCTGTTCTTCCAATAGATAGGTATCATAGGGAAGTGCTCCCCTGCTGTCATCTACCGGTCCGTTTCCAAACCAGATTCCATCGGCAGAAGATTCTCCTTGATTCGTATTTTGTGAATGTTTTACCCACTCGGAAGATGTGCTGGCATATCCATTTTTGTCTGTCACAAGGGTGTGGCTCTCACCGGTTGTCTTTGAAGTGATCGTAAACGGAACATTTGCAAGTCGGTTCAGTTCCCCGTCTCCCACCTTTACAAATTCCAAATCTCCACGGTACACCTGCTCCGGAACGGATGCTGTCTGATAACAGGCAACTGTCTCTGCTTTTCCGTCCCCGGTAATCTTCTGAACAAAAATCTCCGGATTGATCAGATAACCTTCCGGCGCCTTTGTCTCCTGCACCGTTACCGTTCCAAGCGGCAGACATGGAGTTGTCCCATCCATCTGATAATAAAATTCATCCCCGGAAACCAGATATTCTTTTGTAAATTTTATTTTCCCTTCCTGATCTGTCTGAAATACCCACGTTCTATCCGCTGTTTTTCCTGCCTCTTCCGGATTACTGTCCATCTGCTCTTTAAAGAATTTCACCGTAAACTCGGCATGTTCCAAAGATGCAGCTCCCTGCGGTTCATTCTTCTGTGTCTCAGAATCTATTTTCTGAAGCACAATATCCATCGGATTGTTTTGCGGAACTTCCTGCACCTTTAACGTCGCTGTTATATCTGACTCAACTGTTACATCATATCCATTGGCATCAATCGCAAATCCGGGACTTGCTTCAATTTCACGCACCGTATAACTGCCCTCTTCCAACTCCCCGGACTTTGCATACCCATTCTCATCCGTTGTAAGCACCGCAACCTGCGTCTCTCCCTGATAAATACCATACTTTGCACCTTTCAGACTGTAATTTCCATTTCCATCTGAAATACTGCCATTTGCTGGACTCTTATACAGCTCAATCCAGCCATACGGTTTTTCATACCAGCTTCCTGCAACTGTCTGATGATCTGCCGCCGGAAGAATAAAGGCGCGGAACGATTTTGGCGGTTCCGGCAGGGAATTGATCACACCTACGACTTCCTTTGTCTTGTCAATAAAATTTTGCGGTGCGCCATAAAATGCCCCGCCTGCATCATTGTAATTGTCATAAATATAGGCAACGGTCAGATGTCCGATCACATACGCATCCGTATCGGACCACCCGTGAAAACACTGATCTCTTGTAATCGTTTCGTAGCCATAGCCGCCATTCAGATAATACAATGCCTTGCGGATCGGTGAATCCTGCGGCAGCAAATTATACTCATACTCTCCCGCCGCCGGCGTTTTCTTCAAAGGTTCCAAGCAATAAGCTGTATTTTCTCCATCAAACGTCATCCTTGTCGTATAATAATCCCCATACGCAATGGTTTCTCCGGAATTAAAGTGAAGTGTTCCGTCCGCTGCAAATGCGGTAGTTACTGATGTTCCGAATGCTGTCAGCATCGTCAGAATACTTAACATAAATGCCAGCACTCTTCGGCTGTTCCTTTTGAATTTCTTTCTCATAGTCTAAATCCTTTCATAAAAAAATCCCCACAAACTGCGAGGTATCTTCTGTTTCTCTCTCACTTTCAACTTGCTCCAAATCTGCTTCAGCTGTTGGAAAATGTGGATAGCCACACTCCCCTTATTCTTTTTTCGGCTGGTAAACTGCTGGTAATCTTGAGGGGGTAGGGTGTGGGAAGGGGGAACAAAAGAAAAAGGCTGTCCAAATGCGGGAACTTGTTTCCCCATACGGCAAGCCTTATCGTTCTAAACTGCGTTCCCGTTTTCTGTACAGCTCCAACGCTTTCACAATCGTATCCTCAATCTGTTTTTCCGTTGCCTTCGGCGGAAAATATTTCTGTATCCGCTCCCTCGGCATCCGAAACTGCTCCTTTTGATTTCCCTTTTCCTCTGTCAAGATTGAGAAAATCACATTTTCATCCAACCGCCCCTCTTCTGATAACTTTCGCAGTTTAATTGCCTGCGCATGACTCGGCGTACAATCTTCCGATTCTATCGTTTCATATAAATCTGCCTGTTCCTCCTCTGACAGATACGATAACTCCACCGCCGGACGCAAAGCAATCTGTAATTTATCTTTTTCCTTTAGTACAGAATTATCTACCAACTCCAACAACTCCGGGATAAGATTTGTTAAACGGATAAAACGCCGAATTGTCTCTCTGCTCTCTCCAACTTGCTGCCCAACTACTTCATTTGATCTAAACTTTGACACCAGTGGTGTCGAAGTTAAATCATTTCGTTTTCCTTGACTATTCATAGCATCCAGTTTCATTTTATAAGCAAACGCTTTCTCTGATGGTAATATCTTCTCTCGTTGTAAGTTGGAGTCAACCATGAGAATGGTCGCTTCTTCATTAGAAAGATTTCTTACAATGCATGGAATTTCCGTTTTCTCTGCCAGTTCACTTGCATATCTTCTCCGATGCCCGGCAATCATTTCATAACTGCCATCTTCCTTTGGTCTGACGATCACCGGCGAAAGAACACCATACTGTTTTACACTTTCCACCAGATTCGCCATTTCCTCATCCATTCGGATTTTAAACGGATGATTCGGAAAATCACAAATTTCATCAATTGGAATTTCCATAATCATTTCCCGTTTCGCTTCATCCCGTTCCTCCTGCGTACTGAATAAATCATCGGCTGAGGGAAGATTGAAGTTGATTTCTCTGCCTTTCGCCATCCCGAACCACCTCCTTTGTAAAGGCTTGATACGCTTTCGCTACCGTGCTGTCCTTGTCATAACTGTAAATACTCTTTCCTGCAGCGCTTGTCTCCGCTGCCTTTACTGCAACCGGAATGACAGTCTGATATACTTTGATAAATCTTCCATAGTTTTCTTTCAGACTGGTCTCTGTGGCACGGGCAAGATTTGTCCGCATATCCGCAAGGGTAAGCAACACTCCATCCACTTTCAAAGACGGATTAATTTGGCGTTGTACCTTTTTAATCGTCTGCATTAACTGCGTCATTCCCTTTAAAGGCAGATAATGCGCCTGAACCGGCACAATCACTCTGTCCGCTGCCGCTAATGCGTTGATCGTCAGCATTCCCAAACTTGGCATACAGTCAATCAGAACATAATCATAAGATTTCTTTAACGGTTCCAGATACGTTTTCAATGTTGTTTCCCTGCTCATTGCATTTACAAGTAGCATTTCCATTCCTGACAGTTCAATATTTGCCGGAATTAGATCAACATTTTCCACATGATGTAGCATTCCTTCATCCGGTTTTATACTCTTATCCCGGATAATACTTTCCATATGTGTCGCAAGTGTTACCGGAAGATTATCCTGATCTGCCCAACCTAAAGATGTAGTCAAATCTCCCTGCGGATCAGCATCAATTAGAAGTATCTTTTTCCCTTCATTTGCCAATCCCACTCCAAGATTTACCGTTGTCGTTGTTTTGCCTGTGCCTCCTTTCTGATTCGCAATCGCAATCACTTTACACTTTGATGTCATACTCTGACTTCCTCCTTTCTTCTCAAATTTAATAACCACTCCTTTGCGGGGAATGGCTATGTATGGAAATTTAGGCATAAAAAATCCCAGTTGATTCTTGTAAAACCAACTGGGTATGTAGATTTTATCACAATTTGTTCATGTCAACTTCTAAACCTGTACTTTTCATCTCTCTAGCAAGTTCTGTTTTCCATGCTCCGGCATCGTCCATAGATATATATACCACTCCCGAAATATCTCCGGGTTTCTCTATATCTCCTTTAACCAAAGCACTCACTTTATCTCGTCCCAACTTTCCAATCAAATATCCATGTTCAAACACCACATTTTGTCTTGCTCTTTCTTTTTCTTCATCAACACCTTCTTCTTTAGCACGCCCCATGTCGCAAGGAGTATATAATACCACAGCATATTGTACATCAGAATTTGCTTCTATCTTCTCTATAATTGTCTTACCCGAATTTGGTTGTTCATGTAAAATAATCGCTTCTAAACCAAACTTTTCTATAAAACGTGCTACTTCCATTTTTGCCATCTTATCGTGACCATGAACAATAAAAACCTTTTTATTTGACATTTTACCACCTTCTTCTGTTTTTACTTTAATACTATCCCAGAACTCATCATCATTTGCAACTGCCCGCAAATACCCTATCATTTTATCACATGCTCTTGGATCATCATCCTTTTTCTCACACATTAGACCTATACTTTCCTTCAATGGATGATCTGTTAGCATCCTTTCATTTACAATATTTATTTCTGCCATCCATTGATCATATTGAGGTCCTGACACATATGAAAAGGGAAATCCTCCTCGAGCTGGATGATACTCCTCTTTCTTTATCTTTTCTCCCTGTACAATAAACTCTTTAATTTTCAATAATTGAGAATTTTCACTTTCTAGAATTTCGTTTTGATTTATTAGTAAAATCATTTTTAATTTTTCTGAAATAGCTTTTAATTCTGGTCTATAATCAAATTCTTGACCTAGCACTGTTGCTTTTCCATTATTTGGTAATCCATTTTTAAAATCGGAATCCAATAATATATATCTTGCAATCAATGCATTATATAATGCTTCTGATCCTTGCCTTGATTTTTGATTCCCACAAGCCTCTATGTCTTTCTGAATTTGACCTAATATTTCTTTAGAAATCTTCATCCTCTATTTCTCCCTATTCCTTACCTTTCTGCATCAGCACATTTTAAAATATATTCTTGTTCGACTATATCCAAATGAACAACCTTGTTGACATCATTATTATAATAACCAATAACCGCCCCCGTACTTCGCTTGATGTGAATGTATAACTTAACACCACTATGATATTTTTCTTTCATAATTTCTTGTGCAAATTCATCAGATGCAATATATACCAATGTTGTATCCGTTTTTCTAAATAATCTAATTTTATCCATAACCTTCTCCTGTTCTTCATTACGAATTTTTCTTACAAAAAGTCACAAATTCCATCCATTCACCTCGTATCATCTCATCCATTTACTTCTTCTCTATCCACAAATCCCGTACAAAGCAGTACTAAATCCTGCCAAATATCACACCTTTTAAGGCTCCGATGGACTAGCTCACAAAATATTCTGCCACGTATTCACTTGTCTCTTTCTTTATATTATAAATTATCCCTTAACTTTCCTCAATCCCTATTTTCCATGCGATAACTTACAATAATTTGGGGGAAGATACACTATTTTACGTTCAAATTTGGGGGATAGTGTTATCCCCCAAAAAGAAACGACAAGCAAACTTCTCTTCTTTATTCAGAAGAAAGAGGCAAAGTTTAAGATGGCATTTGGGGGAAGCTTCTCCCCCAAGTCTTCCCCAAAATTTCCCCCAAATCTAATGATAAAATACGGTATTTTATGATAATTTACGATTTTCTTTTAAACCGCAAAAACCCCTTGAAAATGCCCATTTTCTGAGCTTTTCAAGGGGTTTAACCTACATTTTATCTAAGAATTTAGTTTCCCATCTGTTTTGCAACTTCTGAATTACATTCAGCCTGTGCTGCTACTTCTGCTGCGAAATCGTCAACTTTTTTCTCAAGTCCTTCGCCTGTCTCGAAACGAACGAACTTCTTAACTGTTACGTTAGCATTGTTTTCTTTTGCTACTTTGTCAACGTATTTTGCAACTGTAAGGTCGCTGTCCTGAACGTATACCTGATCAAGAAGGCAGATTTCTTTCATCTCTTTGTTGAGACGTCCGATGATCATCTTCTCAATGATATTTTCCGGTTTCTCCGGGTTCTCTTTCTTAGCCTGAGCAAGAAGGATCTCTTTTTCATGCTCCATGTATTCCTGAGAAACTTCATCACGGGATACATATTTCGGAGACATAGCAGCAACCTGCATAGCTACATTCTTAAGGCATGCTTTGATGTCGTCATTCACAACGTCTGTATCAGCCACTACGAGAACTCCGATACGTCCGCCGCCGTGGATGTAAGATACAACGCATCCGTTGTCAGCAGCAACTTTCTCAAATCTTCTGATGTTAAGGTTTTCTCCGATCACTGCGATTTTCTCTACGAGAGCGTCTTTTACAGTTTTTGTTGTATCTGCTGCCCAAGCTTCTGCCATGAACGCATCCATATCTGCCGCTTCGGAATCAACGATCTGATTTACAACTGTCTCTACAAATCCCTGAAATTCATCGTTCTTTGCAACGAAGTCTGTCTCAGAGTTTACTTCTACGATTGCAGCTTTGTTGTCTTTTACAACTGTTTTTACAATACCTTCCGCTGCGATTCTTCCAGCTTTTTTCTCAGCTTTTGCCTGTCCGTTCTTTCTGAGGAATTCTACTGCCGCATCCATATCTCCGTTTGTTTCAGAGAGAGCTTTTTTACAGTCCATCATTCCCGCTCCGGTCATTTCTCTTAATTCTTTTACCATTCCTGCTGTGATTGCCATGATAATTTCCTCCATTATCTTCTCAATATTCTTTTTCACCTAAACAAATCACCGTAAGTGCCAAACGGCGTCTTCCGGGATTGTAAGCGGTCGCCAAGGTCTCGGGCAGGCCCGGACTTTTGCTCGTCGCCTATACAAGCAAAAAGCTTCAACCTATTTTTAGGCTGAAGCTCTCGTTTTCTTACTCTTCAACAGCCTCTTCAGCTTCTACTGCTGTTTCTGCTTCGTAGTATTCTTCGTCTGTTGCTCCCTGATTTGCTTCAATCACAGCGTCAGCCATCTTAGAAACGATCAGCTTAACAGCTCTGATAGCATCATCGTTACCCGGGATCACATAATCCAGTTCTTCCGGATCGCAGTTTGTATCACAGATACCGATCAACGGAATTCCAAGTGTGTGTGCTTCCTGTACGCAGATTCTTTCTTTTTTCGGATCTACGATGAAGATTGCGTCCGGCAGTCTCTTCATATCTTTGATTCCGCCAAGGTTCTTCTCAAGTTTTGCCCACTCTTTTTTCAGCTCGATAACTTCTTTTTTCGGAAGTACATCGAATGTTCCGTCTTCTGACATTGTCTCGATCTCTTTGAGACGTTTGATACGGCTCTGGATCGTCTTAAAGTTTGTGAGCATACCGCCTAGCCATCTCTCGTTTACATAATACATTCCACAGCGCTCTGCTTCTGTTTTGATCGCATCCTGAGCCTGTTTCTTTGTTCCTACGAAAAGGATCGTGCCGCCTTCTGCCGCGATGTCAGAAACGGCTTTGTATGCATCGTCAACCATTCCTACTGATTTCTGAAGGTCGATGATATAAATACCATTTCTCTCTGTGTAGATGTACGGAGCCATTTTCGGATTCCATCTTCTTGTCTGATGTCCGAAATGAACACCTGCTTCTAAAAGCTGTTTCATTGAAATAACGCCCATGTTTCTTTCCTCCAAATTGGTTTTTTACTTCCGCATGTTTTGTTTTCCTCCGAAACCGTCCGGATTCTCCGGCTTAGGCACCGACGGAGATAACCGCATGCGTGTTTTTTTGCAACATTCGTAGTATATCATAGAAGATTTTCCTTTGCAAGGAATTCTTCCATAAGTTTTTTCACCTCTTGAAGGCTTTTTCCTTCTTCTTTCGGGCGCGCGATCACGATAAGTTCCGCCCCGGCTTTCTGCGCCGCCTTTTTCTTTTCCTCGAACCCGCCTGCGCCGCCTGATTCTTTCGTCACAAAATAAGCTGCATTTATATGTTTGAGCATTGCCAGATTCAGTTCTTCCGAATAGGGACCCTGCATTGCGATCAGATGTTTCCCCTCAAAACCAAGACGGACTGCCTCTGCGACTGCCTCCTGCGTCGAAAGGACTCTTGCAAAACATCTTTCTTTATAATCTTTTATCCGGGTATACAAATGCAGTTCTTTGCTCCCTGTAGATATCAGCACATTCCCGCCTGTCTTTTTTAAATATTCCACCGCTTCTTCTACCGAAGCCGCAGATATGGGTCTTCCGTCACTCGTTTCTCCCGCATGATCAGCCGGATCGTTCGTTTCTCTTTCCCGAAGACAGCGAACATATTTGATCTTTTCTTCTTCGCATGCGGCGCAAATATTTTCTGTAACTTGTCTTGCAAACGGATGGGTTGCATCCACCGCAAGTCCGATATTATTTTCCCTTATAAACGCTCTCATCTTTGACTGATCCATCCGCCCGGGTATGACCCGGATTCCCTCATTCTCTCCCAGAACGCTTTTTCCATATTCGGTTGCGGTGCTGACACAACACTTCATTTTCATTTGTGATGCATACCGGGTGAGCAGTCTGCCTTCTGTTGTTCCCGCGAAAATCCATATCTTGTCTTTTTTCATCTGACTTTCACTCTTTCTACTCATTTTTTAACTTCGGATTTTTCTTGCCTCTATCAAAAAGTTCTCTTATCAAGCGCTTTTTCATGCGCTTTTTAAGTCTTATTTTTTATTTACTGCCGATATTTTTTACGTTATAATCTAATATGCGGACACGCAGAAGAAACACTTATCCTTATATTTATCTATAACTTTTCTATAACTTTATGGAGGGATTGACCTATGATCAAATTAATTGCAAGCGACTTAGACGGCACTCTGCTTCAAAACGAAGCGCAGGAGCTGACGCCCCGGGCAATCGAACTTATCCGGGCGCTGACCCAAAAAGGAGTTCATTTTGTTGCCGCAAGCGGACGCCAGTATGCAAACGAACGACTTCTCTTTCACGAGATCAAAGACGATATCTCCTACATCGCCGAAAACGGTTCTCTGTGCATTCATCAGGGGAAAGTTATCTCCCGGGGACTGATTGAGGACGATCTCGCTTACCGCATTCTGCGCGAATTAAAAAAAGAACCCGGATTTGAGATTGTAGTATCACGAGAAGATACTTGCCTGATCGAAAACAATAACTCCCAATTCGCAAACCACATTGTAAATGTGATGCACAACACAACCGAGATCGTGGACGACCTCTTAACTGTCAAAGGTCCTTTTTTAAAGATTGCGTTCGCGAACATGACTTCCCGCAGAACAACGGACTGTCTGAAAGAACTTCAGGAGAAATTTTCATCCGAAATCAAAGTTGTCACTTCCGGAAACATTTGGATTGACTTCATCGTTCCCGGGTGCAACAAAGGAAGCGCGCTCCGAAATCTGATGGATCTTTTCGGCATAACCCCCGAAGAATGTGTCGCCTTCGGCGATCAATATAATGATGTGGAAATGCTTGAAACAGTCGGCATGGGATACGCCATGTCAAACGCCGCCCCCGGCATCGCCGGACATGCAAAGTATATTACCGACTCTGTAGAAGAAGTTCTTGAAGATATTCTTGCCGGACTCGATCTTTAAGACCGACATCCGGTTTTAAATTCTATGACCGCATATGGTTTTCTGTCTTCATCGCAAAGACGGACGATCACGCGGTCTTTTTTCTGTGCTGTTTCCGGAAATATCTTATCTCCAAGCACTGCGGACTTCTTATAATCAACCCGGACCTGACTGACTAAGATATCCCTCGGAAGCACTTCCAGCGCCATCTGAACATACTGACAGTTATTTACATGCTCATTTGTATCTATATGGTATTTTCGCACCGGAAACGGCGCTTTTTCCTCATAAGACTCCGCTTCTTCGATTTTGCGGTCCTCATACGGCATTTCCAGCGGTTCGTCAATCCCATAGGCTTCTGCCTGTTCTTTGTCAACACGAACCGGTTTTCCTTTTTCTACGTCCATATACACCCATATCGAGTTCGCACAGGCAATCTGCTCTCCGCTTTCGTCTTTCATATAAAAATTACGGTTTCCGAACATCCCTTTAAAACCTGAAGCAAATGTTCCGACTGTGATCCTTTCGCATAGCTTCGGATACCTTTTCACAATCACCTGCCAGTATGCCAAAACCCACGCTTTTTTCTCTTTTTTCAACACATCCATTCCATATCCGAGTTGCTCGGACTGAAAGGTACTGCAGTCCTGAAAATAATTGATCAACGCCGGAAGAGTCATTGTCGCCCTGTGATCGATCTCACTGTATCTTACCTTGCCTTCAAATTCGTATTTATGTGCTCTCTCCATTTTTATTCCTTCTTCCTGCCATTCTTCTTGTTGTTTTTCACGCTCTTCTTGCAGCTGTTTTTCGCTTTTCCGCCTCTTTTAAAGCATTTTCCGATCGTCCTTTATTCTTCTTTCATCCGTCTTTTATCCTTCGCTCTACTCTTCTGCTTCCGCTTTCGCCACAAATTCATAATCGACTGTTATCACGCACTCATATCTGTTGTCGATCTGTTTCAGCCTCTCCATCATCAGCAGCGGAAGCTCGTTTCTTCTCTCCTCATCATAATCGATGGGAATGACCATATCGAATACAAGATTGATCTGTCTTGTTCCGTGAACGATACGAAAATCATGCAGACTGCACGAAGGATCGAGTTCTCTTAAGATCTTTTCCGCCACTTTCCGTATCTTGAGCACATTTTCATCTTTCATCTCCACCGGATCCATATGAATGACAAGAAACAGACCTAACGTCTGCTTGGCATCTCTCTCGATCCGGTCGATGATCTCATGGGATTTTTCGATATCTACGTCATTCGGTACTTCCGCATGGATCGAAGCCATGCTCCTTCCCGGTCCGTAATTATGAACGATCAGATCATGCGTTCCTACAATGCCGTCGTATTTTTCTACAAAAGCTTTAATCTGATCATATACCTGAGGATCGATTGCTTCACCGATCAGCGGTTCCAACGTATCTTTTGCAATGCCGACCCCTGCCCACATTACAACAAGGGCAACTCCGATTCCGACCACTCCGTCAATGTTCCAGCCCGTAATTCGAAAAACGATAAGCGAAAGGATCGTCGCGCCTGTTGTGATCACATCTCCCATAGAATCCGCAAACACTGCCATCATCACTTTAGAATTTATCTTCTCGCCAAGCCGCTTGTTGAACAGACCAAGCCACAGTTTCACTCCGATCGATAAGATCAGTATAATGACCGAAGCTATCTGAAAATTCAGCATTTCCGGCGTTCGTATTTTCCCGATCGAATCTTTCAGAAAAGTAAACCCTACTTCCAAAATAAGAAAAGAAACTACTAGCGCCGCTATGTATTCAATCCTTCCATGTCCGAACGGATGATCTCTGTCCGCAGGTTTCTCCGCCATTTTCACTCCGATAAAACTAATGATCGACGAACCTGCGTCCGACAGATTGTTGAAAGCGTCCGCCATAACCGACACGCTGTGCGCGATCACTCCGATAGTAAATTTTACTGCAAACAAAAAGACATTACAGAAGATACCTACAATACTTGCCAGCACTCCATACGCCGTTCTTACAGATATCTTCTCTACGTCCTCATAATCTTTTACGAAATGTTCTATTAAAAATTGTGTCATTTTATTTCTTCTTCCAAAAATACCAGCTTATTTTAAACTCTGTTCCTGCCGTGATTTCTGAATACTCCTCTTCTGTCAAAACATGTTTCAATTTTTCTTTTCCTTCATTCGGAACGACTGCATTTGCCGCATCGCGAAAACAGAGACTCGGATAGAGAACGCACCACCAGTTATGTCCTTTTGCCGAACCGATCTCAATACGCAGCGCCTCATAATTTCCTGCCGGAAACGTTACATCGCCATATGTTTTATCGGGAAACCAGCAAGTTGTCACCGCCGCCGTTACAGGATAATCATAGTTTTCTTCGGCAACACACCGGCGGCTCACATCCTCGATCTCATCGATATGCTCCCGTATCCACATCACGGTTTCATCCTCTGTCATATGCTGTTCATCCGCCATGTTTGCCTCCAGAAACTCCAGCACTTTATCACGCACTTTTAATTTCAGCGCCTGATCTTCCCTGCTGTCGCTGTTTGCCAGAACATGAAAGCGAAGCACTTCTTCTGATAATCGTCGCTGAAGATCACTCTGCGCTTTCGCATCCATCCTGTAAACTGCCGTTGTCAGAGCAAACGCCGCAGCGAATGCAAATAGTACCGCAGCTGCGGCGCACATCCGCCTTGATTTTTTCATCTGCCGGCTAGTCGTTCTGTCATCATCCGCCCCGTATTCCCGCCTCCTGCCGAACTGTCCGAATTGATCTTTGATCTTTGTTCTGTCCATATGTATTCCCTCCGTCTGCTGTTTTTATAACTATGCTACAGAGAGTATGGACATTTCTTTTTCTTTTATACATCAAAAATCCGGCATTTTACTGCGCAGCGTTCCGACTACGGTATCTACCTGATTATTGATATGCTGCCCGGTAATCTGAGTCGCCATTGCTTTGTCGTGTCCTTCGATTGCCTGTATGATCGCTTCGTGTTCTGCGATAAGCTGCGGATAGCATTCCTTTTTCTTCAAATATTCAATCCGGTAGCGGTACATCTGTTCGCGTAGATTGTTCAAAAGCTGAATCAGTCTTTCATTATCCGTCGCCTGAAAGATCACATCATGAAACGCCTCGTCTGCCTGTGCGATACTTGTTATATCGTCACTGTCAAACATTTGTTCAAATCTGGCAGCAGCGGCATGAAGTTCGTGTATTTCCTCCTGATTAATGCGGTCACACGCAAGCTGTACGGCAAGTTCTTCAAGCGCACACCGAACCTCCAGTACGTCGCGCAGATTTTTTTCTGTAATCTCCGCTACCTCCGCGCCTTTTCTCGGTATCATGAGCACAAGTCCTTCCAATTCCAGCTTTCGGATCGCTTCCCGGATCGGCGTTCTGCTCACTCCCAGTTTGTTTGCAAGCTGTATCTCCATCAGCCGCTCTCCGGGCTTTAGTTCTCCTCTTAAGATTGCCCGCCTGAGCGTATTGAATACGACATCTCTCAAGGGAAGGTATTCATTCATCGTCACTTCAAAATCAATCGGCATCTTAATTCCTCCTCACTCCATGGATACTGGTCACATACACTTGTCCTGCCAGTGACTTCTCCCTGATACGTCTCTGTGCTTCACGCGCCGCAGTCCTGTTCTCAAACAAACCGAACACAGTCGGACCGCTTCCGCTCATCATTGCGTTTAAAGCTCCGCACTCTTTCATTTCCTGCTTGATCTCTTCAATAACCGGATGCATAGGAATCGTCACATCTTCCAAAACATTTCCCATAGCAGAGGCAACCTTTTTCAGACTGCCTTCTTCCAATCCTTCGATCACCCCGTCGATATCAGGATGTTCTGAGATTTCTTTCGCATCCAGAGCCTCATATACAACCTTTGTAGAAACACTGATCGGCGGTTTTGCTATAAGAACCGTACACTTCGGCATCGGAGGAAGTTCTTTTAGTTCTTCTCCGATCCCTTCTGCCAGAACCGTTCCTCTCATAATGCAGTATGGTACGTCTGCGCCGAGCTTCACTCCTCTTTCCATCAGTTCTTCTTTAGATAAACCGAGCCGGAACAACCGGTTCATACCGAACAAAACCGCCGCCGCATTCGAGCTTCCTCCCGCAAGTCCTGCCGCAACCGGGATATGCTTGTTCAAAGTGATCCTGACTCCGCCTTCCAATGAAAATTCTTCTATCAGCATGTGCGCCGCTTTGTATGCTATATTTCCTTCACCTATAGGAAGGAATCTTAAATTCGATACAATCTCGATTCCTTCCCTTCTCTTCTTCTCGATCTTCACTTCATCATGGAGATAAATCGACTGCATTACCATCCTTACATCATGATAACCGTTTTCTCTCCTCCCCAGCACATCCAGGCCAAGATTGATCTTTGCCAGTGATTTCAATTCAATCTCATTCATCTTCCGTCCTCCGCCCGTTTTCCGCCTCTGTGTATCTGTACATTTACTTGTATCTTGTATACATTATGCTTACAGTATACTCATATTTTCTTTAAAAATCAATAATTTATCCCCCGTTTTCACATTTTCATTGTCCATAGAATTAACTTCCATAATACCGGATACCGTCGTCATATATTTTTTTGCCAGACTCCACAAATCTTCCCCATCCTGCACAATATGACCGACGATCCCCGGGCGTTTTACAGAAGCGTCCGTATCGAACTGCCGTTCGGAAACATTCGTGATCATACTTGCCGATATCAGCTTTTTCAAAAAGATATCAAAGGTCAGCACCGCCTTCACTTCGACCGCCTCGCTTCCCGCAAGAGTCACGGCAAGCTGCTCGACATGATACGCCGGACTTGCGCTGACATTTTTCGGAAGATTCGGATATTCCACAAGATACGAAAACGGGATCATCCCTGTCCAACTTCCATATGGCTGTTCGTCATCCGCTCTCAGATAGAGAAAAGAAATATGGAGTATTCCTTCAATCTCCACTCCTTCCTCAGTGTACCGCTCGCTTTCTGCCTGGATACTGCCTTCACTGTGAATAATCTGCAAAACGTCCTCTTTCAGCTCAGGAAGCGTCAGACGCTCCGCAATCTTACATTTTGCCTGATTGTACATAAGCATTTCCTCATAAATGCCTTCTTTTTTCTCAAGTACGCACTCTCTGTCAAGAGAATACATATCTTTTAATATCTCTGTTTCCACTTCAGAATAAACATTCATTTTCATAGAAAGAGTCGCTTCGATACCAAGAGCTCTCATTTCTCCGTCTCCATCCTGACGGATATCGACGATAGGATCTTCCAGACTTTGCCGGATCTGACAGATCATATCTTCCTCTGCGCCTTCGCATGGAATCCTTCCCTCATACGGCACGCTCTGTTCAATCCATTCCACTTTTTCTTCCGGTGACAGATACATGCAGAATACTTCCGCCTCGCCCCGTATAAGCAGTTCATCCTGTCCGGGGCGGATTTCCGCTTTTCTTCCGCTTATGTCAAAAAATAAAATCTGTCCGATACTTTCTTTCGTTCCCGGCAGTACTATTTCTTCTTTGATACGGTACGTATCTTTTTTTGAAATCTTTAATTCCGACACATTCATCTTCTGTCGTTTTTTGTATACCGGAAAATCACTTTCTGCATCTGTCGTCAATTCTTCATCTCTCATCCGTTCCCTTCCCAGTTCCATTTCCGCAGCTACCCGAAGAGTCAGTTTTCTTGAATGAACGACCGATACAGTAAATTCCGTCCTTTCATTTCGGATAAAAAACGTCTCTTCGCCGTCATTTTCCGCATAGATCATCTCTTCAAACGGAATCTTTCCTTCCAACACCGAAAGCGTTGTCTCCCCCTGCGTCATATAAAGGATTTTGTAATACGCTTTTCCTGTTACTTTCACATAGTTTTCCACAGGACGAACATCCTCTGTCTTAAGCTTGGCACTGCTGTACACGATTCTTTGAACAGCTTCTTTCTGCTCGGGCACATTGTAATCTTCATCCAGATAAAACCGGTCAAAAACGGTTTTTCCCTCCTGTGTATAATGAACTGTTTTTTTCGTCAGATCCATCTTTCTCCTCCTCACTTAAACAAAACATCTTTTTTTACATCTTCCGTCTGCACGACTATATAGGGGTATGTTTCTGCTTTTTCTTTTTCCTCCCCTTTTTTCGGACCGATCAGAGTCGTTTTTATACAGACGGCCGTTTCCGTCTCATAAAGTTCCTTCACTTCCACACTATAACCGGTTGTCGGCTGAACCTCGTATCCCTGTGCGATATAGAGGAATCCCTGATCCGAATATGTAATCCGAAACGGTTTCTTCTCTCCTCCTTTGATCATCTCCCGAAGACTTTGGGGAATATCTTCTTCCTCAATCACCTCGTACTTCATATCTCGTATCTTTTCCGTCTCTGCCTGTGTTGAAACACATCCTGTCAGCGCTGCCGTAAACGCTGCGGCACAGATCAGAACCGCTCCGAACACTGCCGCCTTTTGCGTATCTTTTTTTAACAGCTTTCTTTTTGCATATCCTCGGTCCATTCCGATCGAACCTCTGCATTTTTCCATACAAACATATGCGCTGTACACCTTCCTTATGCCTATATCATTCTATCCTTTTATAAGTCTTGTGTTTTCCTATCCTCCGCTGTATAATTACCGTTGTATTGCAAATTTAAGAAGAAAATGAGGTTTATTTATGTTTCGTTTTATTTGTATTGTAATTTTTCTTATATTATTTCTCATCCTTACAATTCCGATCCTCATCGTTGAATGGATCATCGGAAAATTTGCCCCGAACGCCCGCGACATAAGTTCTTTGCGCATCGTACAATGGGGATTCAAAGTGATTTTAAAAATAACCGGAGTAAAAACGACGGTCATCGGAGAGGAAAACATTCCCGACGAAGCGGTTCTCTTTGTAGGAAATCATCGAAGCTACTTCGACATTCTCCTGACATACAGCCGATGCAAACGTCTCACCGGATATGTCGCAAAAAAAGAAATGGAGAAATATCTGACACTTACAACGTGGATGCGTCGCCTGTATTGTCTCTTCCTTGACCGTTCCGATCCAAAACAAGGACTAAAGACTATACTGACTGCTATAGATTACATTAAACGGGGGATTTCAATCTGCATCTTTCCCGAAGGGACGCGCAACACAGGAGCGGAGCTTTCCCTTCTTCCGTTTAAAGACGGCGCTTTTAAAATCGCCACAAAAACAGGCTGTCCGATCGTTCCGATCTGCATGAACAACACGGCTGAAATTTTTGAAAATCATTTTCCGAAGATTAGAAAAACCCATGTCGTGATCGAATACCAAAAACCGATCTATCCGGACCGGCTTGATAAAGAAACAAAACGTCATATCGGAGATCACGTAGAATCGATCATCAAAGAAACGATTGAAAAAAATGCAAAATTATATTTTTAAACTCAAATAAAAATATCAAAAAAATAAAAAAGCAGTTCCGCTTTTCATACAGACTCATCGAACTGTCTGTAAAACGGAACTGTTTTTTATTTTACTTATTAAAATGATAATTCAGCACAAAATCTCACAAACTTTGATCTGCGATATATTTACATGCCGCAAGCGCCGCCACCGCGCCGTCTGCCGCCGCCGTCGTAAGCTGTCTTACTTCTTTTGTACGGCAGTCTCCCGCCGCAAAAATTCCCGGATGAGATGTAAGGCAGTCTTCCGATGCGAGAACGAATCCTCCCTCATCTAATTTTACCGTATCTGCAAACGTCTCGTTTTTAGGGATCTGGCCGACTGCGACAAATACACCTGACACATGAAGTTCAAAATCTTTTCCCGTCTTTTTATCATTTAAAATTAATTTTTCCACCATGGATTCTCCGACGAGTTCTTTCACTGTCGCGCTGAGGATAAACTCTACGTTTTCCTTTTCTTTCAGCCGCTTCACACCGCTGTTTTCACCCCGGAACTCATCTCTTCTATGGATCAGATATACTTTACTGCAATAGTCGGAAAGGAATTCCGCATCCTGGATCGCTGTGTTTCCGCCGCCTACTACGGCGACTTCTTTTCCTCTGAAAAACATTCCGTCACATGTTGCACAATAGGAAACTCCCGCCCCTGTCAGCCGCTCTTCATTCGGTACTCCAAGATGTCTGTGCGTCACTCCGGTTGCTAAAACAATACTCCGGCACGGATATTCTTTTTCCGGTGTAACGATTACTTTTACTTCTCCTTCATCACGAATTCCCGTCACCTGCGCCATCTGTGTCTCTGCGCCGAGTTTCATTGCCTGATCGAGCAGATTCATGGAAAATTCGCTTCCGCTCACACTTGCGATCCCCGGATAATTTTCTACATTCGGAGACGAAGTGATCTGACCGCCAAATGTTCCTCCTTCTATAATAATTGTTCTTTTTCCCGCTCTCTGACCATAGATCGCCGCTGTCATTCCGGCAGTCCCGCCGCCGATGATTCCGATATCATACATAATTTTCATCTCCTTTTTTCCTGTCACTAAACGACCTGTTTATTTCTTTCATTCTGCAAAATTCAATTCGCTTCCTTGCTTCTGTAAAAGTCTGTTTTGCAGCACTTTATTTCTTCGTTATTACATCTTTCTCGATTTATCAGCGCATACTTTCATAGCTTCGATCACCGCGCTTCTAAGTCCTTTCTCCTCCAGAACGCGGACAGCCTCTATCGTTGTTCCCGCAGGAGAACATACCATATCTTTTAATTCTCCCGGATGTTTTCCCGTATCGAGCACCATCTTTGCACTTCCGTAAACTGCCTGCGCGGCAAATTCATACGCCTGCTTTCTCGGCATTCCTTCCGACACAGCCGCATCCGCCATCGCTTCAATAAACATAAATACATATGCAGGAGCGCTTCCGCTTACGGCAACGACAGCATCGATCATATTTTCCGCCACAATCTCTACTTTTCCGAAAGAACGTAAGATTTTCAACGCATATTCTTTTTCTTCTTCTGTCACCGCATCATTTGCACATGCGGCTGTCATCCCCTCTCCTACAAGCGCCGGTGTATTCGGCATTGCACGAACGATCTTAACCTTTTTTTCAAACTGTTCTTCCAGCCACTTAAGCGTCTTTCCGGGAGCGATCGTAATGATAAGCTGATCTTCTCTTACACAGTCTTTAATCTCCTTGATCGTCTCCGCATAATACTGCGGCTTCACCGAGAGTACAAGAACTTCTGATTCTGACGCCGCTTTCTTATTATCCTCTGTCACATTGATCCCATATGCAGATTGCACTTTGCTTCGGCTTTCCTTTGAAATATCCGCGCCGATGATCTCTTCCGGCTTAAAGATCTCATTTCTGATAATGCCTCCCATGATCGCGCCCGCCATATTTCCTGTTCCGATAAATCCTAATTTCATAATCTTATTCTCCTTTTCCATATTTCTATTTTCCTTTTATCTGTCGTCGTTCTATTCAATATTTTCTCTGTTTTATCATTTTTTCAGTTTTTCGTTTTGCTCATTTTTCAATACTTCACCGTAAATTCCCGTTCTTCCTCTAACGGAATCTCTTCAGTATCCATCCATTGAATATCGATGAAACGCCCTTGATTCAAGCCGACAAGCAGTTTATTGATCAGCGCTTCTCTTCCCTGAACTTCCATTGTCACAGTTTGATCCCAGTCGTTGCGAACCCAGCCTGTCAATTCCAAAGACTGCGCGAGATATTTTGCCGTATAACGAAATCCGACGCCTTGAACGCGTCCGTGAAAAACGATCCGTTTTCTGATCTCTGCCATATTACCGCCTCCTCAATTTCTGAAAATATATGCTTCAATCATAGAAATGAATTTACGAACCCTTTTCTATTATACTCTAGTTTCATATTAAACCAATAAAAACTTTTTAACAGTGACTATATCACAAATGAAATCATAAAAATCATATTATAGAAACCGCACTAAAAACATATTAAAGTTTTATGCATAATACATAAAACAACAAGTGAATCCCAAAATTTTTCGTGTCATTCTTCCAACTTTATGCTATACTCAAACACAAGACATACGTTCTGACTGCAAAGGCATCCTCCTGAGCAAAAAGGCGCACATATGGAATATCAGAGGGACTCTCCCTCTTTCTTTGTATATCCGCGTGCCTTTTCAGGCGCGCTTTTTACAATGTCTGCAAACGAAAGTCCGAACTTGTCTGAAACCTTGTCAACTGCTTACACTATACGAATTATAACAAGGAGACATACTATGGACACTAGAATCGCTCTTATCGGCGTTCTTCTCGAAACCCGAGAATCCGTCGATAAACTAAACCATCTTCTAAGCGACTACGGAGAATATGTAATCGGAAGAATGGGACTGCCATACAAAGAAAAAGGAATCCATATTATCAGTATCGCCGTAGACGCCCCGAACAATATCATCAGCGCCCTTTCCGGCAAACTCGGAATGCTTCCGGGCGTCAGCACGAAAACGATCTACGGCAAAACAACGTAACTTATTTGTAACAGCTATATGATCCAAACGCCCGCTTATGAGTAAAACAGCGGCGTCAGCCGCGATAAGCACGCAGTACGGTTTTACGAATGGCGCGAACTGAACTGTCACACTTATTTTTCTGCGAGAGGACACGACTATGACCGAAAAAAACGATACAAAACAACTGATTGACCGATTAGAAGCAACCCGTAATCTTTCCAGAGACGAATGGATCCGCCTGATTCAAAACAGAACGGCCGATGATGCAGACTATTTATTTGAACGGGCACAGGCCGTCCGCACACGCCATTATGGACGCAGCGTATACATCCGCGGACTGATCGAATTTACAAATTATTGTAAAAACGACTGCTTCTACTGCGGAATACGAAAAAGTAACAGAAATGCCAACCGTTACCGTCTGACAAAAGAGCAGATACTCTCCTGCTGTGAGATGGGATATGCTCTCGGCTTTCGGACGTTCGTTCTGCAAGGCGGTGAGGACGGTTCATTTACGGATGACCGGCTGACTGATATTATTTCTTCTATACGAACGCGATGGAGTGACTGCGCGATCACACTCTCAATCGGAGAACGTTCTTATGAAAGCTACAAGCAACTTTATGACGCCGGAGCGAATCGCTTTCTTTTAAGACATGAAACATACGATGACACGCATTACGGAAAGCTTCACCCCCCTGCCTTAAGCGCCGCCAGACGAAAGCAATGTCTTTTTGATCTAAAAAAGATCGGCTATCAGGTCGGCACCGGATTTATGGTCGGATCGCCTTATCAGACTTTTGAAAATCTGGCAGACGATATGCTGTTTTTAAAAGAACTCAATCCACAGATGGTCGGGATCGGTCCTTTCATCCCCCATCATGACACCCCGTTTGCAGATCAAAAGGCCGGAAGCGCTGATCTAACGCTGTTTCTGCTCGGATTGATCCGTCTGCTTCTTCCGAAAGTCCTTCTCCCTGCCACGACCGCTCTTGGCACGATTGATTCCGACGGCCGCGAAAAGGGAATTCTTGCCGGAGCGAACGTGATCATGCCGAATCTTTCTCCGCCGCAGGTGAGAGAAAAATATTTACTTTACGACAGTAAACTGTGCACCGGTGACGAAGCCGCCGAAAGCCTTCGTTCTTTAAAGCAGAGAATACAAAATATCGGATATGAAATCACAGTTTCCAGAGGAGATTCCCTGAACATATAAAAAGCACTTTCATCCGAAACATTTTCCCTGTCTGAAAGCAGATAAAACGATTTAAAATTCCGAAAAATAATATTAAAAATTAAAAGGAGACTCAACTATGTACGATGTAAATTCAAAACATGCAGATGATTTTATCAATCATGAAGAAATTCTCGAAACGCTCGCCTATGCAGATGAGAATAAAAATAACATGAAACTGATCGATGCGATCATTGAAAAAGCAAAAAAACGAAAAGGGCTGACACATCGGGAAGCATCAGTTCTTCTCGCCTGTTCGGACGAAGAAAAAAACAAAGAGATCTATAAGCTTGCAGAACAGATCAAAAAAGATTTCTACGGAAACAGAATCGTAATGTTTGCTCCTCTTTATCTGTCAAATTATTGTGTCAACGGCTGTACTTACTGCCCGTACCACGCGAAAAACAAACATATTATGAGGAAACAGCTCTCTCAGGAAGAGATCCGAAGAGAAGTCATCGCACTTCAGGACATGGGGCATAAACGGCTTGCTTTGGAAGCAGGCGAAGATCCTGTCCGCAATACGATGGACTATTACTTAGAATCGATCAAAACGATTTACAGCATCAAACATAAAAACGGCGCGATCCGCCGTGTCAATATTAATATTGCGGCTACGACAGTCGATAATTACCGCCTGCTCAAAGAAGCCGGCATCGGAACGTACATCTTGTTTCAGGAAACATACCATAAAGAAAGCTATCTTGAACTGCATCCGACCGGACCAAAACACGACTACAACTATCACACCGAAGCGATGGACCGCGCCATGGAAGGCGGCATAGACGACGTCGGTCTGGGTGTTCTCTTCGGACTGGACAAATACCGCTATGAATTTGCCGGGCTTCTCATGCATGCCGAGCATCTGGAAGCGGCGTTCGGAGTCGGTCCGCACACGATCAGCGTTCCTCGTCTGAAACACGCCGACGATATCGATCCCGATCAGTTTGACAACGGAATCGACGACGATACTTTTGCCAAGATCGTTGCCTGCATCCGAATCGCCGTTCCATATACGGGAATGATTATCTCTACCCGCGAAAACCAGAAAACACGGGAGCGCGTCCTTCATCTTGGAATCTCCCAGATCAGCGGCGGATCACGAACCAGCGTAGGAGGGTACTGTGAACCGGAACCTGAAGATGCCAAATCCGAACAGTTTGACGTCAGCGATACCCGCACACTTGACGAAGTTGTCCGCTGGCTTATGGAAATGGATTACATCCCAAGTTTTTGTACCGCATGTTATCGTGAAGGAAGAACCGGAGATCGGTTTATGTCTCTTTGCAAAAGCGGACAGATCCAAAACTGCTGTCATCCGAACGCTCTCATGACACTGAAAGAATATTTGATGGATTATGCGTCTCCTGAGACAAAGGCAATCGGAGACCGGCTGATCGACAGAGAAGTTCTCAATGTTCCGAATGAGAAAGCGCGTGCCGTCGTTTTGGAAAATCTGAAACTGATCGAGCAGGATAACAGAAGAGATTTTCGTTTCTAAATTTATTTTCTTGTGATATAATGAGCGTTGGCAGACGGAAGCCGCAGTAAAAACCACTTCTGCTTCCTCTGCAAATTTACGATACAGACGAAAGCAGTTTCATCGTTTCGTCTTATGCATGGCAATGAAAAGAGGGAATAACCATGAGCGCACAAAATCTCACCTTGCTGACAGATCTTTACGAACTGACAATGATGCAGGGATATTTTGAATCGCAGGCAAACGAAACGGTCATTTTCGACGTGTTTTTCCGCGAAAATCCAAACAAGGGCGGATACTCTGTCATGGCCGGTTTAGAGCAGGTGATCGAATATATTAAAAACTTGAATTTTTCTTATGAAGACGTAGATTATCTAAGGGGACTCGGACTGTTCAGCGAGGACTTCCTCCACTACTTGAGCGGATTCCACTTCAGCGGCGATATTTATGCCATTCCTGAAGGCAGCGTCATCTTTCCGCGGGAACCGCTCGTGAAAGTGATCGCCCCTATCATGGAAGCGCAGTTAGTCGAAACCGCGATCTTAAACATTATCAACCATCAGTCTTTGATCGCAACAAAGGCTTCCCGCGTTGTCCACGCGGCACAGGGAAACGGCGTGATGGAATTCGGTCTGCGCCGCGCCCAGGGACCTGATGCAGGTCTTTACGGGGCAAGGGCAGCCATGATCGGAGGTTGTGTCGGAACGTCCAATGTTCTCGCGGGAAAAATGTTTGACGTTCCTGTTCTCGGAACACATGCACACAGCTGGATCATGAGTTTTCCTGACGAATATACGGCATTTAAAGAATACGCCAGACTGTATCCTGACGCCTGTACGCTTCTCGTAGACACATACGACACATTAAAATCAGGTGTTCCGAATGCGATCCGTGTATTTCAGAAAATGAAAGATGCCGGAATCCATCCGAAAAGTTACGGAATCCGTCTTGATTCCGGCGATCTTGCCTACCTTTCCAAAAAGGCACGGAAAATGCTCGATGAAGCCGGATTTCCTGACGCAGTTATCGCCGCGTCAAATGATCTGGACGAATTTTTGATCAACGATCTGAAAATTCAGGGAGCTGCCATCACTTCATGGGGTGTCGGAACGAATCTGATCACATCAAAAGACTGTCCGTCATTCGGAGGGGTTTACAAACTTGCCGCCATCCAAAATAAAGACGGGGAATTTGTTCCGAAAATCAAGATTTCCGAAAATATAGAAAAAATCACCAATCCCGGAAACAAAACGATCTATCGCATTTATGATAAAGATACAGGAAAAATCCGCGCCGATCTAATCTGTTTTGCAGATGAAACTTACGATACTTCTGAAGATCTGCTTCTTTTTGATCCGAATTCCACATGGAAAAAGACACGGCTTGAAGGCGGCACATATACAATGAAAGAGATTTTAAAACCGATCTTTATCCGTGGCGAATGTAAATACACTTCTCCGTCCGTAAAAGAGATTGCCTCTTTCTGCGAACAGGAGAAAAATACTCTGTGGGATGAGACAAAGCGTCTCTTTAACCCGCACAAAGTATATGTAGACCTTTCACAAAGACTTTATGATACAAAAACCGAACTGTTAAATAACGTAAACCGATAGGAACAACTCTCTTATGAATCTATATCAGATCGACGACTTAGACGACTTAACCGAAACGTTCCATATTATAATTTAATGAAACTAAACGAATATCTGAAAATCAAATAAACAAAAACGAATATCTCGAAATCAAAGGAGTATAAACAATTATGAAAATCATCGTACTCGCCGGAGGACTAAGCACTGAAAGAGACGTTTCTCTTGCTTCTGCCGCCGGCATCTGCCGTACATTAATCGAAAAAGGTCATGACGCTTTTCTTCTTGACGTATTTTTAGGGCTGGAACACGCTCCCGAACATTTGGAAGACGTATTTACCCTTCCCGGTCACGGTCTTGAGATTGCGAAAAACATCAGTTGTGAAGAACCTGATCTTGCCGCTGTAAAAGCATCCCGGCCTGATCAATCCGACTGTTTCTTAGGACCAAACGTCATTGAATTATGTCGTCTGGCAGATATCACATTTCTCGGACTTCACGGCGGTGAAGGAGAAAACGGAAAACTTCAGGCTACTTTTGACCTGCTCGGTATCCGCTACACAGGTCCCGATTCTCTCGGCTGCGCCGTCGCTATGGATAAAGGACTGACAAAACAAGTCTTTCTCCAGGCAGGCATCGACACGCCGGCAGGCGTTACCATTCACAAGAAATCAAAAGACCGCTCTCTTGCTTTAACAGGTCTTTCCCTTCCTGTCGTTATAAAACCATGTTCTGGAGGTTCGAGCATCGGGGTATATATCGTCAGTACAGAAGAAGAATATGCAGAAGCTTTGGAAAAATCCTTTTTCTATGAGGATGAAGTCGTTGTAGAAGAGTATATAAAAGGACGTGAATTTGCATGTGGCGTAATTGACAACGAGGCGCTTCCTCCGATCGAAATCATACCGAAAACAGGATTTTTCGATTATGCGAATAAATATCAGGCGGACGCGACTTTAGAAGTATGCCCTGCGGACATTCCCGAAGAGACAGCTTCCCGGATGATGGAACTTACCGTAAAAGCATTCCGTGCGCTGAAACTCAACGTATACAGCCGCGCCGATTTTCTTCTGGATGAAAAAGGAAATCTTTACTGTCTGGAAATGAACACTCTGCCGGGCATGACCGCAGCCAGCCTGCTGCCGAAAGAAGCGAAAGCGGCAGGAATCGAATACGGCGATCTGTGTGAACTGATCATCAAAAAATCGTTAGAAGCGCGTTATTAATACATGTTGTTTAAGAAAGGCAGGAGCTATCTTATGAAATATATGTCATTACAGGAAATTGCCGCAGCCTGCGGCGGTACATACTACGGCGGATCTGAATTTCTCCCCCGTGAAGTAAGCAGCGTCGTCATCGACAGCCGTAAAGCAGAAAAAGACAGTCTGTTTATCGCGATCCGGGGGGCACGCGTCGACGGACATTCCTTTATTCCGAAAGTAATGGAACAAGGAGCGCTCTGCGCCGTTTCCGAAGAAGATCTCGGAGATGTTCCTTATTCTTATATTAAAGTGGCGTCATGTGAACAGGCTTTAAAAGATATCGCAGAACACTATCGGCGTTCCCTTGATATCAAAGTTGTAGGCATTTCGGGAAGCGTCGGAAAAACGAGCACAAAAGAAATGATCGCCTCTGTCCTGTCACAAAAATATTCGGTTCTGAAAACAGAAGGAAACTTTAACAATGAGATTGGGCTTCCTCTTACTGTTTTCAACCTCCGTAAGGAACATGAAATCGCGGTTCTTGAGATGGGGATCAGCGGCTTCGAAGAGATGACGCGCCTTGCGAAAGTTGCCCGGCCGGACATCTGCGTTCTCACAAATATCGGTGTCGCCCATATGGAAAATCTAGGTTCAAGAGACGGGATCTTAAAAGCAAAAACAGAAATGTTTGCTTATATGAATGAAAACGGAACAATAATCTTAAACGGAGACGATGACAAACTGCGCGGATATTCTCCCGAAAACGGAATCACGCCTGTCTACTTCGGTCTTGATGAAAGCTGCGGTTTTCACGCCGAAAATATTTCCGGCAAAGGTTTAAACGGAACGGACGCACAGTTTTTCACACCAAATTCTTCTTTTACGGCACATATCAACATCCCGGGCGCTCACATGGTGTACAACGCGCTTGCGGCTACCGCAGTCGGATACGCTCTTGGTATGACAGACAGGGAAATCTGCGCAGGAATCGAAGCAAATGTTCCGATTGCCGGACGCAATAACCTGATCCGTGCGCCCCATTTTACGATCATCGACGACTGCTACAACGCAAACCCTACTTCTATGAAAGCGTCTCTCGATGTTCTTGCCTTTGCAGATACTCGCAAAGCAGCAATACTCGGAGATATGTTTGAACTCGGAGAAAACGAAAAACAGATGCACCGCGAAGTCGGCATTCACGCCGTCAGAAAAGGCATCGATGTTTTGATCTGCATCGGCAGTTTGATGAAGTCGGCGGCAGACGGAGCGTTGGAATATCTTGAGCAGCAAAAAAACGCAGAACATACCGAAGAGACGCCTTCGTCTTCTGCGCATTTTCCGACTCAGATCTGCCATTTCGCCACAAAGGCAGATTTTCTGCGCGAGGCGAAAGAACTTTTAAAAGAAGGCGATACCGTACTTGTAAAGGCTTCACACGGAATGGAGTTTCCGGAAATCGTCGAATTTTTACAGCAATAATATTATATTTTGATAAAGCATAGGAGAAGGATTATGAAATATCAGGTTCTCGTCCTTGATCTGGACGGCACTTTGACCAATTCAAAAAAGGAAATTACCGCGCCGACAAAACAGGCGCTTCTTGAGATTCAGGAAGCCGGCCGCACTGTCGTTCTTGCCAGCGGGCGGCCGATCAACGGTGTTGCGCCTCTTGCAAAAGAACTTCAGATGGATACTTTCGGCGGATACATGCTCTCCTTTAACGGCGCACGTATTACAAAATGTTCCACAGGCGAGATCATTTACAATAAAACGATCCCAAAAGAAATCATCCGTCCGGTCTGGGAATACGTAAAGACATTTCCGGGACTGGATATCATCTCTTACGATGACACTCATATTTTCTCAGGGATTTGTCCGAACAAATATGTAGAAATAGAATCGGGAATAAACAATATGGAAATTGTTCCAACGGACGACTTTCCATCCGCCCTTGATTTCCCGGTAAATAAGCTGCTCATCTGCGGCGATCCGAAAACACTTGAAACGATGATCGAACCGCTCCGCAAGCAGTACCACGGGCTTTTAAATATCTATCTTTCCGAACCGTTTTTCTTGGAGATCATGCCGAAAAACATTGACAAAGCGCAGTCTCTCCAAAAGCTGTTAAACAGCATCGGTCTGACCGCTAATGAGATGATCTGCTGCGGCGACGGCTTCAACGATCTGTCCATGATCGAATATGCCGGTCTTGGAGTCGCCATGGAAAACGCACAGCCGATCATAAAAGAAACCGCCGACTTCATCACTCGTTCCAATGACGAAGACGGCGTACTCCATGTGATCGATACGTTTATGCGATAAAGAAATCTTTTATATCGGCTCACACATACAATCTGTAAGAGCTGTCACGATACTTTTTCAGGAAAAGAAAAGTTCCATCACTTCCTGTGCCGGCATTTCTTTTCCTGTAAACAGTTCAAACGCCGCAGCTCCCTGCCAGAGCAGCATCCCGATTCCTCCGACTGCGGCTTTACAGCCTGCCTCTTTTGCTTTTTTTATAAGCAGCGTCTCTCTCGGATTATACACGACGTCCGCAACAGCCAGATCTTTATGAAGTAATTCTTCCGGAACGGGAAGCACGTTTTCCAAAGGACTCATTCCGGCGCGTGTTGCATTGATCAAAAGATCGCTTCCGGCGATAGCTTCTCCTAATTTTTTCTCATCATCAATATCTTCAATATAGATTTTTTTCATCGACGGTACTGCTTTTTTAATCTTTTCTACCGTTTTTTCTCCGTTTGCGAAAAATTCATCCTTCCGGTTAAATATCGCAATCTCTGACGCTTTATCAAGCGCCGCCTGTACTGCGATCGCAGTCGCCGCTCCGCCTGTACCAAGCAAAACGATCTTCTTTCCCTCTATCCCGACTCCTTGTTCCTTCAGATTGCGGACAAATCCGATCCCGTCTGTAATATGCCCTGTCATCGTTTTGTCCTCTTCCACAACGACGGTGTTACACGCTCCGACAAGTTCCGCCGCAGGGGACAATCTGTCTACAAGCTGTGCCGCCGCGGTTTTGTTCGGCATCGTTATGTTAAAACCGCCTACGTTTAATGTGCGGAATGCGTCAATCGCATCTTTTGTTTTCTCCAGCGGTATGTCAAACGCAAGATACGCTGCATCGATCCCTAGCTTTTCAAAACTGTAGTTGTACATAGCCGGAGACCCCGAATGGCCTACCGGTGAACCGATCAGCGCGTAAAGCCTTGTATATCCGTTAATTCTTCTTTCCATCTTTTCTCCCTCCATGATCATGCGCTCTCAAAACAGGCGCACTGCAAATATGGATACAGTATATCACAACTTTTTGTTTACTTCAACACTTTAAAGTGTGAATAAAATTCGTTAAAATAAAAATCGAATTAAAATGCATACATTTATCCCGTGTCACCCCATGTTACTAACGCGTTGTCGTTTTGTCTTAATGAATTGCCCCTTTTAAAAAAATGTGCTATCTTATTCCAAAAGAAAGGAGATTTTACGAAAATATGAAAAACAGTTTTTCTTTTCTCGCAAAACATATTTCATGGAAATACATTGTACTTATCTTAATCCTTATTTATATTATCCTCCTTACTGTTCCTTATCTGCCGCATAAAACTGTATCGGAAGAATACAAAGAAAAAGATGCGGCAGCCGAATATTATTCCGACACATCCGGGACAGAGCGCATCGCCTACATCACTGATAATAACGACGCTCTTTTGTATCGGCTCGGTATGATCGAAGAAGCAGAAAAATCCATCATTTTATCGACCTTTGATTTTAACGATGATGAGGCGGGGCAGGATATTCTTTCCGCCTTACTAAACGCCGCGGACCGGGGCGTCGATATCCGTGTTATCGTCGATGGAATCAGCGGATTTATGGATGTACAGCACAATCCGTGGTTTCTTGCTTTAGACGCTCATAAAAACGCTCAGGTCCGCATTTATAATCCTGTGAATTTTTTGAAACCATGGGATATGCAGGCTCGCCTTCATGACAAATATCTGATCATCGATGACCAGATGTATACACTTGGCGGACGCAACACAACAAACCTGTTTCTCGGAGATTATTCAAAAGGAAAAAACATCGACAAGGAGCTGTTTGTTTACGAAACAGATCCGGGCAAAAATATGCAAAACACTTCTATGTCCCAGCTTCAGACTTATTTTGATTCCATATGGGATTCTTCTGACAGCAAACCGTGCCGTGGCTCAAGAAACGGAAAAAAGACGGTCGAAAAAACAGAAGCTCTGAAAAAACATTACAAAGAGCTACAGAAAAAATATCCTGCCGCATACGAAAAACAAAACTGGGAAGAACTGACATTTGAGACAAATAAGATCACTCTTTTGAGCAATCCGATCGAATCAGAAAACAAAGAACCGTGGATGTGGTACTCTCTTCACCGGCTTATGATGTCCGGAAAACAGGCGACGATCTACACCCCTTACATTATATGCGGCAGGGAAATGTACGACGATCTTTCTCAGCTCACAGATAATAACGTCTCTGTCGAGATCATTACAAATGATGTCGCAAAAGGCGCCAATCCGTGGGGCTGTACAGATTACTTAAATGAAAAAGAAAAGATATGGAGAACCGGTGTGAAAGTTTACGAATATATGGCTCCCCATTCCTGCCATACGAAAGCCGTTCTCATAGATGACCGCATGAGTATCGTCGGTTCTTACAATCTTGACATGCGAAGCACATATCTTGATACCGAATTAATGCTTGCCGTCGATTCAACCGAATTAAACGCAATTATACGAAAAGAAGCCGAACATGATAAAACCTTTTCAAAAACGATGGCAAACGGAAAATATACCTACGGGGAAAATTACAAAACAAAAGAATTAAGCACCGGAAAGAAATTATTCTACGCAGCATTAAGACAAATTATCAAACCGCTCCGAAGATTCTTATAGACAACTTTATTAAAAACTCTTTATAGACAAAACTTTTATGATTAAATTTTTACAGCCGAATTTCTTATGATCGATATCTTCTCTGATCGGATTTATCTGCACGGAAACGAGAATCACAAATCAGGCATCCCTTGTACCTTCCCGAGAACTGTTCCCATGCAGATAAACCGGTCTTTCGGCTTTACTACTACATCCTGTTCCAATACGTTCAATGCTTTCAGCTTTTTCTCTTCATTTTCCTGATATAATAATCTCAAATAATAAACTTCATTTACTAAGAAAATTCCTATTTCATTTTGACCTGCTTTTTTTTCGGTCAATGCGATCACATCCCCGTTCCGAAAAACAGGCTCGTATCTGTCTGTCTGAAGCTGCAGGCAAAATTCCATGCCGTCTATCATATTCTCCTTGCGTACACGGAATTCAAAATATTCTGCTCTTTTTTTACAAATCGCATCAATCCCTCCTCCCATATCTTTCATACACGGAAAAGAAATCCATTCTTCCTGCTGCATTCTCGAATACTCTTCTTCGATCACCATACGAACAAGTTTTTTCCCGCTGCTCGTCAACTGCCTGTACTTTTCAAGAGCATATATCTCATCCTGTGTGATCGCTCTTTTACATGCGATGGCAATCTCTCTGTTTCTTACATACTCTTCATAAAAGTAATTCGCATCTACTTCAAGCGTGATCATCAGCGCAACAAAAATATCCGGTTTCGGATAGCTGATTCCATTCTCATAATTTGCAATAGCAGACGGTGTAACCTGCACCGCTTCGGCAAGCTGTACTCTTGACATGTTTAACTCCTGACGTCGCTTACGAATCTTATTTCCGATCATCGTCATGATTTTAACCCTCTCTTCACCACATATTATTCAAAGTATATTACAAGTTTCCTGTAAAAGCAATCGCTTTTTCAAGATTATTGTAGTTTCTCATTGACATTTTATTAAATCTGTCGTAAACTGATGTAGAAATAGCCGTAAAATTGGTATATTTTCTTAATATGAATCAATTTTCTTAGGTAATATTAACAACTAGAATCGAGGGGCATGATGAAAGATTATGTAATAGATGTACTGATGAACATCGGAGTTCCGGCAGGAATCAAAGGTTTTACTTATATTTGCGACGCAATAGAATTATTTAATACCGATCCATACTATCCTGACGGAAAGATATCAGCACTCTATATCGATATCGCTAAAAAGTATCACACAACACCATCAAGAGTAGAGCGTTCCATACGACACGCTTTCGATATTGCACTTACAAAAGGTGATCCTGATATGGTATCCCGCTATCTGGATCTGACAAACAGACAGAACTCCACGCTATTGCGGACACTCTATCTTCGAATCGGGCAAGAACGCCGCAGACATCAGGCAGAACGGCGTCATCAGCAATGCAACCCACAAACTTGTACCTCACAGACTTGTGAGTTTAAAGCACAGATATATATGGAAGCAATGAAAACCTTATCCGAAGAGATCGAATCTTTGTTTAATCGCACTCTTGCTTCTGTAAGAGATGATATTCATCCGACAGACGACGGACAAAGTGAACGGAGCTGTTCCGGATTTCCAAAATCTTTAAAATCTTAAAGACTCGGCTCTTTCTTATTTTATTTTTATCATCTTTGAAAACAGCTCCGCAAAACAACATATGTTTGGATTTCACTTGGTTTTACCTCGCTTTTCATATATAATATTAGGCGTTTCATAAACGCCTAATACCGAAAATTATTGAAAGGAGATGGTTCTATGTCTACCAACATTCAGAAAAACCAGATTACAGAAGGCATTATTTGGCGGCAGCTTCTACTTTTCTTCTTTCCCATTTTACTCGGGACTTTCTTTCAACAGCTATACAACACGATTGACAGTGTTATCGTCGGTCAATTCGTCGGAAAAGAAGCTCTCGCCGCAGTAGGAGGTTCTTCTGCTCAGATCGTTGCTTTTGTAGTCGGATTTTTTACCGGGCTTTCTTCCGGGGCATCCGTAACGATTGCACAATTTTTCGGTGCGAAAGACTCCCGCTCTGCAAATAAAGGTCTTCACACAGCTTACGCGATCGCCGCTTTCGGAGGTTTGATCCTTACCGTATCAGGAATAATTCTGACTCCGTTTCTTTTAGAGATGATGAATACGCCTGCCGATATTGTAGCAGATTCCGCCGTTTACTTAAGGATCTACTTTGCCGGAATCATTTTCGTCCTCATTTACAACATGGGATCGGCAATACTGCGCGCCACCGGAGATTCCAAACGTCCGCTCTATTATTTGATCGTCTGCTGCATCATCAACATCGTGCTTGACGTTTTATTCGTTATCGTATTCCATATGGGTGTTATGGGAGTTGCCGTTGCCACCCTCATCGCACAGGCTGTAAGCGCCGTACTTGTCACTTTAAAACTGATGCGCTCTGAAGGCATATTAAAACTTTCCGTCAAACAGATCCGTTTCCACGGTTCGATTTTGAAAATGCAGTTAAAACTCGGACTGCCGACCGGATTTGAAGCGATCCTGTTCTCTATTACAAATATTGCCATTCAATCTGCTGTCAACACTTTCGGCACGGATACAACCGCCGCATGGTCAGCCTACGGAAAACTGGACGCAATTTTTTGGATGGTCAGCACTGCGTTCGGAATTGCGATCACAACATTCGTAGGGCAAAACTACGGCGCCGGAAAAATGGATCGCGTACGCAAAAGTACCCGCGTATGCCTTCTTATGGATTTTATTGTTTCCGCCGTACTTGTTGTCTTTCTGATCGCCGCACGATTCCTTTTATTCCGGTTATTTACAAACGACAGTCATGTAATTGAGATCGGATGCGACATGCTCGTTCTGATCACGCCATGGTACATTGTATATGTCTTTATCGAAGTTATCGCCGGAGCGCTGCGCGGAGTCGGAAACGTCGTCGTTCCGGTAGTCATTACTCTGCTTGGCGTCTGCGTCCTTCGCATCGCATGGCTTGCCGCCATGCTGAAAATCTCACCGACGATATCGGCGATTATTTTAAGCTATCCGGTAACATGGGTTATCACAGCGCTTGCATTTATCATCTACTATATATACATAACCCATAAAACTATCGCCGGAAGTTCTAAAAAGCATGTTCCAAAATTGTAAGCAGCCGATAAAATCTTAGATAGACCCGGACTTGGACTATCTGCGCTGCGAGAGTAAAAAAGCAAAAAATTACCCGAATCATCATAAAGTAATATACTCACATAAGAAACGGGTGATTTTTTGCTTTTCTGCATTCTTCTGTATAATAATCAAAATTATATTGTCTTTTTCGGAAATTTCAAACAGGCTTTAAACTGATCGCAGTCGATCAATATATCAAATTCTCCCCCGAGCGCTTTGGCATAAGTACTTACGATCGCCAGTCCAAGTCCGTTTCCGTCTCCGGTTCTTGCCTTATCTCCTCTTGCAAACCTTTCGATAATATCTTCTTTTGTAAAATCCATCGGATATCCCGATGTGTTTGTTACTTCCAGCCATACTTCCTCTTTTCCTTCCGACTGCAAAAGCTTCGTTTTCACAAAGACACGCGTTCCCTTTGCAGAATATTTCAACGCATTTTCAATCAGATTCTGGCAGATTCTGTAAAAATAAGAATTGTCCGATATAAGCTGTGTATCTTCTTTTGTCAGATCGGTAACAAATTCCAAATGACTTTCTTTTATCCTGTCATCCATATCCGCAAAGATCTGTTCGATCATCCGATTTACCTCGAACGGCTCCGGATGCAGCTCTACATTTCCGCTGCTTGCTTTTGCAAGATTAAATAAACTGTTGATCATTTCTTTTAGTTTCTCTGCCCGCTCTGAAATCACATCCACATAATCGCGGACAATATCGCTTAATTCTTCCCTCTTGATCAGTTCAATATAGCCGACCATCGACGTAAGCGGCGTTTTCAGATCATGGGAAACATTTGTAATAAGATCTACTCTGAGCTGATCGCTGCGCGATACTTTTTCAAGACTCTTTCGCTCGATCTCTAGCGCTTCTTTGATCCTGTTTTGATTTATCTTTTCAAAATTACACATGATCATGTCTAACTGTTTCTTTTTAAAGTGATTCATCACCGCTCCGGCAAGCACAAACTGAACGAGCGCCGATAAAATCATGACATAACCCGATGCATAATTGTATTGCCATCCTGTTCCTATATACATTCCGCCGTTCATTAAGTACGACATATACCACAAAGCGATCAAAAGAGCTGTTCCGCCTATCCACTGCAGTCTGCGATTCCTGATTTTCCACCTGTTCTGCCATTTCACATACGCATCCTTTTCTCCCGGATCCCATTCACGGAATTTCCTCATAATGAGAAATGCGGTCAGTATCATCTGCCCTGCTCCAAATAAAGCATTTCCCAATATCCCGAAAAACAATGATTCTCCGGTCGGATGGTACGTACGGTACACTACAACACTATACCAGAATGCGATTCCAAACCCTGCCAGCACAAAACAAAATAGTTTCACTGCAATCCCTGTACTGCTAAGCCAGCATTTCTCTAAAAAACTTTTCGCCTTTGACTTAATATTTTTCCATTTTGTATCCAATACCCCACACCACCTTTACATATCTTGGTTTCTTTGCATCAATCTCAATTTTCTCCCGAATGTGTCTGATATGAACCATTACCGTGTTTTCCACTGTATAGTTTGCCGATTCCTGCCAGACATTTTCATAAATCTGCTCCGAAGAAAACACCTGCCCCGGATGTTCCATCAAAAGTTCTAAAATTTTATACTCCGTAGCCGTCAGCCTCACTTCCTCCCCTTCCACAAGTACGATCCGCTGTTTTTTGTCAAGTACAAGGCCTCCGTTTATGATCTGATCATCATTTTCCTTCGGAAGCTCGCCTCCCCACGCCCTGTATCTCCTCAAATGCGCTTTCACGCGAGCCATCAACTCCGCCGGATTATAGGGCTTTTCCACATAATCGTCCGCACCAAGCACAAGTCCCGATACCTTATCACTTTCCTCCGTCTTTGCCGAAAGAATAATAACCGGAATCCTGTATTTCTCCCGAAGCTTCATAAGAGCAGACAAGCCATTTAACCGTGGCATCATAACATCAAGCAGAATTAAATCTACCGGATTCTGCTCAAGCAAGTTTAACGCTTCCATTCCATCATACGCCGGAATCACCCGGTATCCTTCGTATTTTAAAAGTTCACTGATCGAATATACAATTTCTTTGTTGTCATCGACAACCATGACAACCTCTCCCATATTCATTTCCTCTGCCATCATTCTCTCCTCTCGTTTTCCTTTATCTGATATAAACAGTACACTTCCACTGTTAAAAAAACCTCGATGTAATTCTTAAATTTTTCTTATAAAAGGCCGTCGGGCATTTCCTTTCGTACATTTCCTTTCCAAGCAGTGGATCGCCGGTATAATCCGCCACTTTTTGTGGCGGCAAGCCGAGCAATCGGCTTGGATTGCACAACGTGCAATCATTATACCACAAACGATAACAGGCGATCCGGAAATTTCTTTATTTCCGAACCGCCTGTCATCTTTACACATGTGAATTTTATTTTATTCCGCCGCAATCTGCTTTACCTTACCGAGTCCCTTTGCCACGGCAGGAATGCAAATGATCACGAGCGTGATCGCCGCTTCCGCCAAAAGAAAGCTATAATTATATGCAATCGGATAGATCGCTGTCAATGATTTCGGGAAGTTATCGGGCATGTAATCCATCCAATACAAATATCCCCCAAGTGCGTGAAACGCACCTCTTGCCAAAACTGCCGCGATATAACCTTTAAGCAGTCCGTGCTTCTTTTTTGCAAAAAATCCTGCCACACCAAGAGCTGCAAATGCCAGAATATAATCACAGCACACTTGGAAAAAAGAAAGTACATACGGTTCCTGTATAAACTGCAGGATTCCATAAGCAAGACCTACCAAAACTCCTGTTCCGACACCGTACCAGTTTGCCACAAGTACAATAAACAGCATGCTGCATAATGTCACACTGCCTCCCCATGGCATCTGAAAAATCTTTACATAAGACGTAACAAACGCCAGGGCCATTGCAGCCGCACAAAATACTAGCTGCTTTGTCGTCATTTTTTGACGCTTAGATCTCTTTCCCGCGAAAAATACTGCCGCCAGAAAAAGTACGATCCCGACGGATATCGTGACAACATATCCCGCAGTTGTCAGCCCGCCTTCTGCATTTACAAGTAAATCAAACATAAAAAAACCTCCTGTTCTCAGATTGAAAACAAAAGGTATAAACACTCATAACATAATCCCTACGTTGGCATTATCCAAATCAGGTTATGGGTCGAAGTTCCCAACTTCCTCTCAGCCTGTAACACAAGCTCCCCTTGTCATCAATCTATATGTAATTTTTTAGTAACAGTTTAGCCATACAGTGTGTGTGAAGCACAAAACATGCCTGCATGTTTTTGCAAGCGGACATCTGTATGTGCTAAGCGCCTATTTATGAGTAAAACAGTGGCGTCAGCCACAATAAGCACGCAGTGCGGTTTTACGAATGGCGTGGGATAAACTGTTACATCTTTGACCGTATCCATAATAACCTCTTTGACAAAAAATGTCAAGAAATTTGAACAATCATCCTGTCCGGCCTTTTATATGGGCATCGCTGTGCCCCCATCAGTCCTTCTCCGCTATTTCTTTTAACTGTCGATACACATAAGATACCGGGAGTCCGACCACGTTATAATAATCTCCGTCGATCCGTTCGATATAAGCTGCAAACCGCCCCTGTATACCATACGCTCCGGCTTTGTCAAGAGGTTCTCCTGTTGCGGCATATTCCCGAATCTCTTCGTCACTCATCGGATTGACAAAAACTTCCGTTTCAACTGCATGAACAACCGACTTTCTTTTTCCCTCATCGTCATAATCCAAAATTGCCACGCCTGTATACACTTTGTGACTTCTTCCCTGCAGACTTCGGATCATACGGACAGCATCTGCCTCATCTTTCGGTTTCCCTAAAATACTTCCGTCTGACACAACGATCGTATCCGCTCCGATCACAATCGTATCCAACAGTACATTATTTTTCTTATCAAAACTTATCTGCTTCACCTGCTCTTGTTTTTCCCGTAAATCATCCGCAACATTTTCCGCCTTTGAAAGCGCAAGCTCTTTTACAATCTCTTCGGGGATCAGACTATGATAAACTTCTTCTTTGTCACTGACTCTTACTTCAAATGAAATTCCGATCTGCTCAAGGAGCTCCCGCCTTCTCGGGGAAGCCGACCCAAGAATAATTCTTTTCTTTGTCTGCATTTTCACTTCTCTGCTTTCTTCTATTTATTTTATTTACTCCAAGTATACAACAACCAATGTATATGTGTACACAAAGAATGTCACCCTTTGTAAAAAACATACTTTACATAAATTATTTCATTGAGCAGTCCTGGCTTTTTTAATACGTTGCAGCTTATTTTTTATACGAAGAATTGCCGCTCGGATCAAAAACAAATCACACCACAAATGAACATATAGACGGTATGTCGGATATCTCACAGAAATATGTTTCTCACCACGATAAAATTCGGTCACGACACCAAGTATCCACTCCTCCGGCACATTCTCTTTCCACCAGCGATTGTCCCCACAGATGATATATCCTTCCTTTTTCACATGCAGGATACGATGCAGCACATATTTCCCGTCCGGTCTCCGATAAAGCGGAAGATCGTATCGCTTTAATCTTCCATGAACCGGTTCTATAATAATTGTATCCCTTCGATTACGCAGCATCGGTTCCATGCTGTCTCCGACGGTTGTGGAGACACAGGTTTTCCCCGATCGAAGTTCTTCTTCTAAAGATGTATTGCGCATAACGTCTCCTCTATAAAATCTATCTTTCACTACAGATAATTTTATAAAAACATCTTTGACAGATCTTTATAATCTGCCAAGGATATTTTTCATCTAATGAAAATAACTTTAGTTATGGAGTTTCTGGCCCCCACTCATCAGTATCCTCGCCGCCTCCAATATTTCCTTCAGTACCGCCATCATTAACAAAAGATGTTGTAATAATATCCTCTGTTCCAAATCTTACAACTTCTAATTCCGGCTCTAAAAATGTTTTTCTCACTTCTATTCCTCCTGCCTTCTCTTCTTATCGAATTGTATATTGCGCCATGTCGCTATATACAGTATGTTGCTCACCACTATTGTCCTGATATGTTACATATCCTCTTGCATACCAAGTTGTTGTTCTGCTCGTTTTTAAATACTGTGTGAAGTTTGCCAAATATAAATCTGTATTTACACCATATTTTTTCAAACGGGTAGTTGCTGTTGTATCTAATGTCAATTCTTGTTGTACTTCCTGAATTGCTGCGTAGCCTGTACTATCAGTTGCCACAACACCGGCTTTTATAACTTTATAATCTGCATCTGTCGGAACAGAATATTTTGACAAAAACTTCACTTTTCCATTTGCATAAGAAACATCGCACAAAATTGAAACTTCTTTTTGAATTTCTTCTGCTTCTTCAACATAAACAGATGTCACAGCTATGTCTTTATATACTGTAAATGTATAAGATTCATTGTAACAGATCGGCTTTTCATCTACTGTCCAGTGCGAGAATTTCTTTCCGTCCGGCGCTGCTTTTGCAACAACTCTCACCTGATCTCCGACTTCACAATATTTTGTTTCTGTGTTTCCGTTGTTGTTGATCGTAACAACCGCCTTTAACTGCAATCCTTCGATCGACGTCTTCAAAGATTCAACAATCAATTTCACCTCTTCTACTGAAAGAGCTGTATTGTCTTTCGCTGCTTTTGCATCTGCAAGATCGTCTTCAAGCGCTTTTCTCGTTGCTTCCGTATATTTCTCCGCAAAATTTTCTTCCTTCATCCTGCTTTCTGCCGCAGCAATCGCTTCTTCTAACGCCGTATCGTCGCGGGTAACCGTAACAATACACTGTGCCGTTATATTAGGATAATTCACAGAACTTACTTTAATTGTTGCATTTCCCGCTTTATGAGCTGTGACAACTCCGCCGTCAACAGTAGCGACTTCCTCATTATCAGATTCCCATAAAACTTCTTGATCTGTCGCGTCTTCCGGGGTGATCGCTGCCTGCAGCGTCGCCGTCTTCTGCTCTTCCGTTCCTCCGACTTTCAAAGCCAATGCATCCTGATCTAATGTTATTCCCGTAACTGCGATTTCTACAGTTTCATATAATTTTGCATTTGCCCAACACGTATGCAGTTTCCCGCCATTTCCGTTGTTCCATGCGCTTGCAGGGCACTCTAGCTTCATATGAGTCGTTCCTTCCGGTAATTTCACACGAATACTTCGCAATCCACCGTTTGCCGAAAGATCTTCTGCATAATACTGCTGTGTATAATTACTTCCGTCTGTACTTGTAGAAACTTTAAATTTCGCTTTCACATTTGCAAAAACACCGCCGTCTGACGCAATCTGATGATTCTCGACACCGATGTCGGCAGAAAACATCTTGTAGCCTGTCACATCATATACAATCGAAGACGGCTCATGTGCACCTATGCCTTTTGTATATGTATTTATTGTAGACGTATCTTTCTTGATTGCTATCAACCTGTTTCCATCCGGACACAGATCTTTCTTAACTCCACCCCATGCAGTATTTCCGGACAAGTGCGTTAAATCCGACACATAAACTCCTGTTCCCAATTCATCCTGAAATTCCATTTTGAACTGTTCCAACTGTTGGAAAACAGCCTCAAGTTCTTCTTTTGTCGTGCTTTCCTGCGCTAACTTTGCTTCTGCCTCTGCCTTAATCGGATCAAATTTTGCTCTGGAATATACTTTACCCGAATCTGCGTTTCCGCTAAGCACGTTCAACTCCATCTGTGATTCCATCTGTGCAAGTTTTTCTCGTATTCTGATTTTTAAAGCTTCTGTTTCCGCATCTTTTTTTACCGGAGTCAATATACTGATTTCTGCCGCCGATATATGCTGATTGGGAGCGCTTCCATCCGTATGAATGACAGTAAGTTTTACTTTTTTGACATTCTCAACTTCTGCATCAAATACAAATTCCTTTTCGGATTTATTCTCTGCCGACCAATTAGCTCCCGGGTTGTTATAACTAATATGTAAGTTATTTCCTACATTTTCCCAATTTTCAGTTCCGTCTTTCTGAACCGAAACACTAAATTCTGTCACTGTTCCGTTTCCAAACGCGTCCTGCCTCGGAAGATAAGTAATCCCCTGGATGCTCTGCGCGTTCTGAAGTTCTACTGTTATCGTATTGTTGCCTGTCAGAGCGCCGTCTTCCCTGTTCGGCTGATTATCTCCGCTATAACACGAATGATAATAAGACGTAATCACTCCGTCTGTCGCATTGACTGCATGTCCCGTTCCGGGCGATGCCGCGCCTTCACCTGTACTTGATTCATTATCCGCCTCCGTATCCGCTGTTGTCGTCAGCTCTGTATAAGGCACTTTCTTATACCCCGATTCACTGACTTCTTCATTCCATACCCAATCAGCGCTTGCCTGTACGTTCACCGGAAATGCGCTTCCTGTAATAACCATCGCTCCAGCGCATAATAAAGCGAATGTCTGCTTCATTTTCATAATCTTATCCACCTCTTCCTTTTTTCTATACTTGCAATCCATAATTCAACGGTCTGCAGAAATATTCATATATTGCTTTTCTTCCCTCACCTCCCGGTTCCCTTATAATTATCGAAATCTCTGTTCCGACTCGAATGATAAATGATGTTATATCTTTATAATTTTACCCCCCCCCTGTATTTTTCTGTCAATATGTTTTGTGTATTTTTTTCTAACATTTCTTTTATATCTTACTTTTTTTGTGCATTTTTACTCTATTTGGCCAATATTTACATTTTCAGATTCCCCACCCTTCTTCCTTCCCACAGATTTTTATATCAATTTTTCTAATAGCAAAACAGATAATATATTATTGTTTCTCATTTACAGATATGCTATGATAATTCCACTCACAGAAATTCTTTCTGTGAAAAATACCGGCAGCTTCACC